>Ga0209935_1002342_pt1 | contig 23619 bp, 21 predicted proteins | sample ThiBio_1000_plan_2_FD_183958 | JGI IMG/M metagenome (GOLD analysis project Ga0209935, IMG submission 183958) | Wastewater bioreactor microbial communities from Cape Town, South Africa - Thiocy_cont_1000_plan (SPAdes) | ecosystem: Engineered > Bioreactor > Thiocyanate-remediating >...
CATCCTCATAGATATGGTCAGGCAGAACGCCGGCCCTGATCAGGGCGTCGCGCTGCAGGTCGTGGGCTTGACTGCCATCAGCTTTCGAGACCCGTGCGTATCCGATCAACAATGTCATTTATACGTCGGTTTGAGGCGGCGCGCCGGCCACGATTGCATCGGTCTCTAGAAATGTATCTCAACCAGCTTCATAAACAAAGCATCTTGAACATCATCAAATTTTGAAAAAGGAACATCGATGCCACGTCGCGTCACTCTAACCGATCGGCAGAAGGACGCGCTGTTGCGCCTGCCGACCTCGCAGGCGGACTTGCTCAAACACTATACGCTGAGTGACGAGGATCTCGGGCATATCGGGCAGCGTCGCCGCCCGCACAACAGGTTCGGCTTCGCCTTGCAATTATGCGTCCTGCGCTATCCTGGTCGGGTGCTGGCTCCGGGCGAGCTGATTCCGGCGGAGGTCGTCGAGTTCATCGGAGCGCAACTCGGCTTGAATGCCGACGATCTCGTTGACTATGCCGCTCGCGAGGAGACACGGCACGAGCATCTAGCCGAGTTGCGGGCGCTCTACGGATTCCGCACCTTCTCCGGACGCGGTGCGCGCGAGCTGAAGGATTGGCTGTTCCGAGAAGCCGAGATGGCGGTGTCGAACGAGGATATCGCCCGTCGCTTCGTGATCGAGTGCCGTCGAACTCGCACGGTCCTTCCTGCGACATCGACGATCGAGCGGCTTTGCGCCACGGCCCTGGTCGACGCCGAGCGGCGGACCGAGACGAGGATCGCCAGCCGGTTGTCCATGCCGATCCGGGAACAGTTACTGGCATTGCTCGAGGAGACGGCGGACGATCGGGTGACCCGCTTCGTGTGGCTGCGGCAGTTTGAGTATCCGTCATGCGCAAGGTGCTTTGATCGACCAGAGGCGGTCGGCCTTAACCAATGCGTTGGCAGTCTCCAGCAGCTTGCGCATGATTGCCACGATCGCGACCTTTGCCGGCTTTCCAGCGTCGCGTAGCTGCGTGTACTTGGCCTTGAGGCACGGGTTGAAGCGCATGGCGACCAACGCGGGCATGTAGAGCGCGTCGCGCAAAGCCTTGCGTCCGCCACTGATGAAGGACTTCCCCTTCCACTGGCCGGACTCACGGCTGTGTGGGACAAGGCCGGCGATGCTTCCGGCCTGCTTTCTGTCCAGTGCGCCGATCTCGGGTAGGAACGTCAGGATCAAAGCTGCAGCAATCGGACCAAGGCCAGGAACGGAGCAAAGGATCTCACGCTTGCGCGCGGTGGGCTTGTCATCAGCAATGTGCTGGGCAATCTCAGCATCCAGCTCCGCAATCTGACGTTCAATCAGGGTCAGGCGCGTTCGCGACTGGCGCTTAAGAACCGCATTCGTTTGCACGTGGCTGCGGTTCTTCATGCGGGTGCGCTCCTTGACCAGGCCCGCCCGCGCAACCTGCAAGTCTTTGAGTTCAAGCAGCTGTTCCGAGACAATGGCATCAGGCTCAAGGGAAAGCGCCGCCCCCATGCGGGCAAGACTGCGGGCATCAACCGCGTCCGTCTTGGTGCGGGCCCCGCAGGCTTGCGCAAAACGCCGTGCCTGTAGCGGGTTGACCTTCACCAGTGGGACCTTACCAGAAAGTCCCTTCTCGAGTGCACGATGATAGGGGCCTGTGGCTTCAAAAACGACCCGCGCCACTGGTGTCGTACCAATCCACTTCGTCAGAGACTTTAGCCCGGATGGGGAGTTTTCGAAACAGACAGCAGCTTCGTCTTCCAATCGGAAAGCATCGAGGTGGGATTTGGAAATGTCGATGCCGATGGTATGGTCAGTCATCTTCGCCATGTCCTATGCTTGTCATGCGTGGCGTGAAACACGCGTATCCGTTCAGGCCCTATGGTGAAGACGGCGGTTGACCACACTCAAACACGGCCCTCGAAGACCAAGCTTTCTTCGATCCAACCACCGCCACTGCCCGCCAAAGTGGCGTGGCGGGCAGTGGCTTCCAATACCTTGGAAGCACCCCCAATTCATAAGACAAGCCTGGCTCGAACTCTGCGTCGGCCAACCGGCTGCTCGATCGGCTGGAATACCTGCAACGTGTTGATCTTCCCGAGGATCTGCTGGCCAGTGTTCCTGCCCATCGGGTGACACGTCTGCGCAGGCAGGGCGAGCGGTATTATGCCGACGGCATGCGTGATCTCCCGGAGGACAGGCGGCTTGCGATTCTGGCCGTGTGCGCATCAGAATGGCAGGCGATGCTTGCCGACGCCGTGGTCGAGACCCATGACCGGATCGTCGGCAGGCTCTACCGTGCTTCGCAGCGCATTTGCCAGGCGAAGGTCGCGGATGAAGCGGACGCGGTGCGCGACACCTTGAAATCCTTCGCCGAAATTGGCGGTGCCCTGGTCGATGCACAGGATGACGGCCGGCCGCTGGAAACCGTCATCGCGAGCGGTTCGGGTTGGGATGGCTTCAAAACCCTTGTTGCAGTGGCAACCAGGCTGACCGCCACCATGGCCGACGATCCGCTCAATCATGTGCTCGACGGGTATCATCGCTTCCGTCGCTATACCCCAAGGATGTTGCGTTTGCTTGATCTTCGGGCTGCGCCGGTCGCAATGCCGCTGCTGGAAGCCGTGATGGTCCTACGCAACGGTTTGAACGATGGTGCACATACCGGCTTCCTGCGGCCGAGTTCGAAATGGCATCGTCATCTTCGTGCCCAGGCGGCTGGCGACACTCGCCTCTGGGAGATCGCGGTGCTGTTCCATCTGCGCGATGCCTTCCGATCCGGGGATGTCTGGCTGGCCAGATCCCGGCGCTATGCTGATCTGAAACACGCACTCGTTCCGGCGCAGGCCGCGGCGGAAAGCGGCCGTCTTGCCGTGCCGTTGCGGCCGGAGGAATGGCTGGCAGACCGGCAAGCGCGCCTCGACATCCGTTTGCGCGAGCTTGGCCGTGCCGCGCGCACGGGCACGATTCCCGGCGGGTCGATCGAAAGCGGCGTCCTGCATATCGACAAGCTCGAAGCCGCCGCACCCGACGGCGCCGAGGACCTGGTGCTCGATCTCTACAAGCAGATAGCGCCCACACGCATCACCGATCTTTTACTGGAAGCGGATGCTGCGACCGGCTTCTGCGAAGCTTTCACCCATTTACGCACGGGCGCCCCCTGCGCCGACCGGATCGGGCTTATGAACGTTATCTTGGCAGAGGGGATCAATCTCGGCCTGCGCAAAATGGCGGACGCCACCAACACTCACACCTTCTGGGAGTTGATCCGCATTGGACGGTGGCATGTCGAAGGCGAAGCGTACGACCGGGCGCTGGCCATGGTGGTCGAGGCGCAGGCAGCGTTACCCATGGCCCAGTTCTGGGGCATGGGCACTTCGGCTTCGAGCGACGGCCAGTTCTTCGCCGCCACAGAGCAGGGCGAAGCCATGAACCTGGTCAACGCGAAGTACGGCAATACCCCGGGCCTGAAAGCCTATAGCCACGTCTCCGACCAATATGCGGCGTTCGCGACCCAGGTGATACCTGCAACGGCGAGCGAAGCCCCCTATATCCTCGACGGCCTGCTCATGAATGACGCTGGCCGCCATATCCGCGAGCAGTTCACCGACACGGGCGGCTTCACCGATCACGTCTTTGCCGCATGCGCCATTCTCGGCTACCGGTTTGCCCCTCGCATCCGGGATCTGCCGTCCAAGCGACTCTATGCGTTCAATCCATCGGCCGCCCCGGCGCACTTGCGGGCCTTGATCGGCGGCAAGATCAACCAGGCCATGATCGAGCGCAACTGGCCCGACATCCTGCGCATCGCCGCCACTATTGCGGCCGGAAGCATCGCGCCCAGCCAGATACTGCGCAAGCTCGCCTCCTATCCGCGGCAGAACGAACTTGCCACGGCTTTGCGCGAGGTCGGCCGCGTCGAGCGAACCCTGTTCATGATCGACTGGATTCTGGACGCCGATCTGCAACGCCGCGCCCAGATCGGGCTCAACAAGGGCGAAGCGCATCATGCGCTGAAGCGGGCAATCAGCTTCCATCGCCGGGGTGAAATCCGCGACCGTTCCGCCGAAGGCCAGCATTACCGGATCGCCGGCATGAACCTGCTCGCTGCGATCATCATCTTCTGGAACACCATGAAGCTGGGCGAAGTCGTCGCCAACCAGAAACGCGAGGGAAAATTGCTATTGCCCGATCTGCTGGCCCATGTCTCGCCCCTCGGATGGGAGCACATCAACCTTACCGGAGAATATCGTTGGCCAAAGCCTTAGCGTAGGATTCCGCCCCCTCCCGCAAACGACCCCATATCGGCCAGTCCGGGGTTTGCTTACGCCAGATGGCCTGTCGAAGTGCCAGAGACGTTTGCAGAGCCGATGGTGCGCCCAGAAACACCAAGTATCCAGCGATTGCACGGGAGTGGTCGTCCATAATCGCGGTCAGCCACGGGCGCGTCGCTTTTCCGTTCGCTTCTATGATCCATATATCCAGCATCGTGTGATCCGCTTGCCAAAGCGTATTCGGTGCGCTTGCCCTGTGTCGATGGATCAGCTCAAATCGGTCCCGATAGGCTGACGCCCTGTTGATTTCCACTGAGAGTTGACCCGGCAGGCACGGATTTTTCCATCGAGAAGTGACCCATGTTTTCACCACGTCTCACGCGGCATCGCGGGGGACAGCGGAGTGATCGACATGGAGTTATTGAGCGTCATCCGACGCTGGCATTACCGGGATCACCTCTCGATCCGGGATATCTCCCGCCGCACCGGCCTTTCGAGGAACACCGTGCGCAAGTACCTGCGGGCGGACAGCGTCGAACCCCGGTTTCATCTTCCCGAGCGGTCGAGCAAACTCGATCCCTATGCCGATAAGCTCGCAGCGATGCTGCGGGTCGAGAGCGGCAAGTCGCGCAAGCACAAGCGTACGATCAAACAGCTGCACGCTGATCTGGTGACCCTCGGCTATGAGGGGTCGTACAATCGGGTCGCGGCCTTTGCCCGGGACTGGAAGGCTGCCCGGTTGCGTGAGCAACAGACCAGCGGCCGCGGTACTTTCGTGCCGCTGGCCTTTGTGCCGGGCGAGGCGTTCCAATTCGACTGGTCGGAGGATTGGGCGATCATTGCCGGCGAGCGCACCAAGCTCCAGGTCGCCCATGTCAAGCTGTCCTACAGTCGGGCCTTCACGCTTCGAGCCTACCTGCTCCAGACCCACGAGATGCTGTTTGATGCCCATAACCACGCCTTCCGGGTGTTGGGCGGCGTGCCACGGCGGGGCATCTACGACAACATGAAGACGGCCGTCGACAAGGTCGGCCGCGGCAAGGAACGCCAGGTCAACATCCGCTTCTCGGCCATGGTGAGCCACTTCCTGTTCGAGGCGGAGTTCTGCAACCCCGCTTCCGGCTGGGAGAAAGGGCAGATTGAGAAGAACGTACAGGATGCCCGTCATCGGCTCTGGCAACCCCTGCCGAACGTTCCCTCCCTGGAAGCTCTGAACGACTGGTTGGAGACCCGGTGCCGGGAGTTGTGGTCACAGACCGGGCACGGCTCGCAGCCCGGCTCGATCGCCGATGTCTGGAGCGAGGAGATCCGGCACCTGATGGCGGTGCCGCGGCCGTTCGACGGCTTCGTCGAGCACGCCAAACGCGTTTCCCCGACCTGCCTCGTTCATCTGGAGCGCAATCGCTACAGCGTGCCGGCCTCCTTCGCCAACCGTCCGGTGAGCCTGCGGGTCTATCCCGACCGGATCGTCCTCGTCGCTGAAGGGCAAGCAATCTGCGAGCATCGCCGAGTGTTCGCTCGCTCTCATGATCGTCTGAGCCGGACCGTCTATGACTGGCGGCATTATCTGGCCGTCGTCCAGCGCAAGCCCGGTGCCCTGCGCAACGGCGCGCCGTTCGCTGAGATGCCGCCCGCGTTTCGATCCCTGCAGCAGCACTTGCTCAAGCGGCCAGGCGGTGACCGCGAGATGGTCGAGATTCTGTCCTTGGTCCTCCAGCACGATGAGCAGGTCGTGCTCACGGCCGTAGAGCTCGCCCTTCAGGCCGGCGTGCCGACCAAGACCCACATCATCAACCTGCTGCACCGGCTGATCGACGGTACGCCGCTGAGCACGCCAACGATCCCGGCTCCCCCCGCCCTCACGCTGACCACTGAGCCTCAGGCCAACGTCGAGCGCTATGACGCCCTGCGCCGAGCCAGGGAGGCGCGCCATGCGTCATAATCCAGCCAGTGGAGCCATCGTCATCATGCTGCGCAGCCTCAAGATGCATGGCATGGCCCAGGCCATCACGGAGCTAACGGAACAGGGATCACCGGCCTTCGAGACCGCCATGCCGATCCTCGCACAACTCTTGAAGGCCGAGACCGCCGAACGGGAGGTGCGATCGACCACCTACCAGCTCAAGACCGCGCGCTTCCCGGCCTATCGCGACCTCGCCGGCTTCGACTTCGCCAGTAGCGAGGTCAACGAGGCGCTCGTCCGCCAGCTCCATCGCTGCGAGTTCCTCGACGACGCACACAACGTCGTCCTGATCGGCGGTCCGGGTACCGGCAAAACCCACATCGCCACGGCTCTCGGAGTCCACGCCATCGAGCATCATCACAAGCGGGTCCGCTTCTTCTCCACCGTCGAGCTCGTCAACGCCCTCGAACAGGAAAAGGCCCAGGGCAAAGCTGGACAGATCGCCGGCCGCCTCGTCCACACCGATCTCGTCATCCTCGATGAACTCGGCTATCTGCCGTTCAGCGCCTCCGGCGGCGCCTTGCTCTTCCACCTGCTGAGCAAGCTCTATGAGCGCACCAGCGTCATCATCACCACCAATCTCAGCTTCTCCGAATGGGCCACGGTCTTCGGCGATGCCAAGATGACCACGGCCTTGCTCGACCGGCTCACGCACCACTGCCATATCCTGGAGACCGGAAACGACAGCTTCCGCTTCAGAGCCAGCTCGACCAAACCACCCAAACCCTCAAAGGAGAAGCCCCGAAACTTGACCGCAACCTGACCCAAGACCACCATCACCCCGGGTCACTTCTCAGTGGAAATCCAGGGTCACTTCTCGCCGGAAATCAACAGAAGGGCCGCCCTGCGGTCTTTTTCCACGGTCGAATGGTGGTCCGGCATCCCGGAGTGCCCGGTCGTAGCAGTGTTCGATCGCAGGTCCGCGGAACCGTAAAGCGCGTCATACGCAGCCTCGTCCAAGCTCTGCGTCGGCGCATCGACGACAACGCGGCCACGCGCAAGACCGATGACGCGATCGGTGAATGTGCGAGCATAGCCGACCTGATGCAGGCTGCAGATCACGGCAACGCCTTCGTCCCGCGCGATGTCCTTGAGAAGTTGCATGACCCCGGCGGCCGAACTGGGGTCGAGACTTGCAACCGGCTCGTCGGCGACGATCAACCGTGGCTCCTGGGCGAGCGCGCGCGCGATCGCGACCCGCTGCTGCTGCCCGCCGGAGAGCGTGTCGGCGCGCTGGAGCGCGTGATCGAGCATGCCGACACGCTCCAGGCATTCGAACGCCCTGAGCTTGTCCGCGCGCTCGAAGCGGCGGAATACGCCGCGCCAGGTCGGTAAATAACCGAGCCGCCCGGCCAGCACGTTGTCGAGAGCCGTGAGCCGGCGCACCAGATTGAATTGCTGGAAGACGACCGCGATTTGTCGCAGCTCGCGGGGCGTCAGCCGCTCGATCTCGGTGCCGCCGAAGCGAATGCGCCCCGCGTCCGATTTGGCCGAACCGGTGATACAGCGAAACAGCGTGGTTTTACCGGCGCCGCTCGGTCCCAGAACCGCAACGAATTCATGCTCCATCAACGAAAAGCTCACATTCTCCACCGCCGACCGCGCCCCGAAGCTCTTCGAGAAGTCCTCGACGGTGAGCACCGGCGGCTTGCCGACAATGTCCGGCTGCGAGCCTAACGTGCGCCCATTGGCAGATGTCGTGTCCACGGCGTCACCCATTGGTCAAACAAGCCTCTTGCGCAGCCACCCCGACAGCCAGTCCAGCGCTGTCACGACAATGAGGATGACGGCTATGATTGTGAAAAGCCGGGAGAAGTCGAGAAGGTCCATGCTGTTCTTCAGCTCCTGGCCGATGCCGCCTGCGCCGACGACGCCCAACACAGTGGAGGCGCGGACGTTGAACTCCAGCCAGAACAGCGAGGTTGAGAGTAGAAGCGGCAGAATATCCGGCAGGAGCCCGTATGTGAGTGCGGTAAGTCGCCCCGCACCGGTTGCGCGGATCGCATTGTGAGGACCGAGGTCCGCGCTTTCGATCTGATCGGCGAAGAACTTGGCGGCCGTGCCGGCCGTGTGGAGGGTTATGCCGAGCACACCTGCGAACGGCCCGAGCCCGACCGCGGCCACGAACAACAGCGCAAACACGAAGGAATCGATTCCACGCAGCGCGTTCAGAAACCACCTCGTCGGGAAATACAGCAACGGAAAGGGCGTGATATTGCGGCTTGCCAGGATCGCAAAAGGCAACCCGATCAGCGTGGCGAGCGTTGTGCCAATCGCGGCCATGGCGACCGTTTCCGCCGTTCGCCAAAGGAACACCGGCAGTTCCTCGAACTTCGGCGGCCAGGCTCGCGACAGCCAATCCCAAAGTCTTGGGAGACCCGTGGCGAGCTTGCCGAGGTCCAGCTGCGCGAGTTCGGCGGCGACCAGATAGAAAGCAACGATAATCGCTACGAGCAACCAGCCTTTTACTCGCGCAACGCTGAATGTGCGTTGCGCAGCTTCGAGCTTGGCAAGGGCTTCTGCAGCGGATTTCATCCCGCCGTGACCAGCGATCGAGCCCTCGAGGAGACGTCTCGCTCCCGTAGCGTTCATCTCACACCTTTGCCTTGATCTTGCCGACGGAGATGCCGGCATTCTCGATCGACCTGTAGGAGGCATGGGTCGCCGCGACAAAGCCGGTGTACAGGTTCGGCAGCAGCAACTTTGCCTGCTCGACCGTGATCGCGGTCAGGATGGCCTGCACCTTGCTCGACATCTCGGCGGAAGCGTTGGCGGGTACCGCGATGGCATCGTTGGGCAGCGGGTCCGATGTCCAGATGATCTTGTTTGAGTCCTCCTTGACCCGGCCGGATGCGATCATGACATTGCGGTTGCGGTCGAAGTCGGTAGCCATGTCCACCTGGCCAGACGAGACAGAGATCTCGTTGGCCCCGTGTGTGGCCCCGTCGCTGTACTTCCAGAAGGCCTTGGGATCGATTTTCCAGACTTCCTTTGCGTAGAAGGTCGGGATCAACCAGCCGGATGTGGAGCCGACGTCGGCAAAGGAAATCGATTTGTCCTTCGTATCGTCGGGGAATTTCGTCACCTTGAGATCGGGCCGCGCAATGATGATGGCCTGATAAGTCGGCTTTTCATCATATTTGACGGTGGCGACCGCCTGACAACCGGTCGCGTTGTTGGCAATGATGTAGCCCCACGGCCCCATCCATGCCAGATCGAGCTGACCGCCGCCCATGGCAACTGCCATCCCGGCCCAATCGGTGGTCGCCGAGAGCTCGAAATCTGCACCGAGCTCTTTTGCAATATGGGCAAATACCGGCCCGAACGCCTTCTTCGTGTCCTCGGGGTTGGGCAGAAGCGGTCCCACCGCGAATCGAAGTTTCTTGGTCTGCGCGATGGCTGGCCGAAAAACTGAAGTGGCCGCCGCCGCCGCCGCGGTGGTCGCCAGGAACTTGCGTCTGTTAATGCTCATAACGTCTCCACACATTGCTAGATCGAACAGGGACTGACTTAAGGGTCAGTAGATTGATGCCTTCGCTCGCGAACCCGATGTACAGCGCTCCGCCGCCGACCAGCGCCGCACGGACCGGGTTTCGTTCATCGATGCCGTTTCTGGAAACGGGGCGGACGCACACAGATCGGCCAGAATCAAACGTGCGCCGTCGCACCCAATGATCGCGAGCTCAATTCACCTCGGCGGGACGATCGTAAAGCAAGCGCCGCGCCCGCTTCTGGTTGTCGAACAGGCTGAACCGTTCTTGCGCTTCGGGCGGCATCGGAAAGGGCACGGGGCACGGCAGTGCGACCATCCTCGGGTTGCGGGTAGATCGTCCGCAAACCATGTCCGCTTCATACTGGTCCCAGTTCCTCACGCCCAACAGCGGCCACGCGTCAGCAGCGGCATATCCAATCAACAACAACCGGCGGGCCTGGGCGGACATGTTCGGTCCGGAGGCGTGCATGGTGCGGACATGGTGGAACGACACGGTCCCTGCGGGACCAACGCATTCCTCGGCGCCGGTGGCGTTCACGGGATCGGCATCCAGGTCGACCGCGCTGCAGAAGTACCCGGTATCGGGGTTGTGGTGATCGTAGATCTTGCCCTGGTGCGAGCCTGGCAGGCACAGCAGGGGCCCGTTAACACTGGTGATATCGTCCAGGAACACGCCTACCGTCAGGAACGCGTCGTTGGTGTGCGGATAAAAGCACCAATCCTGGTGCCACTCGACGGGCGAACCGATCCGGCCCGGCTTCAGGTTGATTTTGGAGTTGTGCACTCGAACGTCCGGGCCGATCAGCTTCTGCAGACTATCGATAAGGGCGGGATGTCGTACGAACTCCCTGAAGAAGTCGAAGTGCCTGTGTGGCATCTCGATGCGGCGAACGGCGGGTTGTTCCGGAGCGTGGGACGGCTCGAGCTCGAAGGTCGGCGTCGGGCTTGTCAGCGCTGACGCTTCGACGATCAACTCGTCAGTGACACGCCGCAGCTCGCCGATCTCCTGTTCGGTAAAGAGCCCCTCGGCGACGGCAAAACCTTTGGTCTGATATTCGGCGACGTGACGATCCGTCAGCATGCTCTGCTCTTTCCTGGTGACGGGCGCCGCAATCAGGGACGCCGCGCCGTAGTGGTGCATCGATTGAATATTTGCATCACTATGGGCGACATATGACGTCCGTTTATCAGGCTCGTGAAACTTCAATGACAGCACTTAAACTCAGCTCTACCTCCTCGCGTAGCTGCGATGGAGAAATTTCACCCAGAGCCGCCTGATCATGACGGCCCGGTCCCAATTCTACACCACCTTGACGGATGCTATCCCATATTCGGCCAGATAAACCGGCCCTTCTCCAGCCGCCGGGTAAAAAGGCAGGCGCCCAGACCATCATGCCAGATGATCTTCAAAATATCCGATCTGCGGCCCCTGAAGACGAAGAGATGCCCTGACAACGGATCATGCTGCAGAACCTCCTGCACCCGAAGCGCCAAGGAGGGAAAGCCACAGCGCATGTCCGTATATCCGCGCCTTCCTGGCGGGCACCCTTGATCCCGAATATTCCCGTCAGCTGACCGAGCAACTACGACAGGCAGGCGTCCCGGTTTGACCATGCCGTCGCTGGCAATTAATCTGAGCACGTGGCGGATGTTTGCAAGCAGACCCGGATGTTTGCGAGCACATTGGCAAAGAGCGTGAGCACGACGCCCGCTCCATTGTCAGATAATTCGAGCAGAAAATGCCGATGTTTGCGAGCAGAGGCGCTTATGTTGGCAAGCCGCTACACTTAAGGGTCAGTAGATTGATGCCTTCGCTCGCGAACCCGATGTACAGCGCTCCGCCGCCGACCAGCGCCGCACGGACCGGGTTTCGTTCATCGATGCCGTTTCTGGAAACGGGGCGGACGCACACAGATCGGCCAGAATCAAACGTGCGCCGTCGCACCCAATGATCGCGAGCTCAATTCGGGGTCTGAGTAGCAACGGAACAGAAAACCTACATAAGGATTTTACGGTTCCTCATCCGGATCGGCGGTTTTCGGATCGCGTAGCGGTCTGAGTTCGCCTCGGGCCACGAATTCTGGGAGTGTGAAGGCGTATCGGCCGAGCATATTGACGTGACGGAAGCCGAGCGGCGAGAGGCGCGCGACATCCTCCGGCTTGACGTCGTGGCCTTCGGTGACGAGCTGGTTGAGGGCTGCATCCGTATAGATCGTGTTCCAGAGCACAACAAGATTGACGACCAGCCCGAGCGCTCCGAGTTGGTCTTCCTGACCTTCACGATAACGCTGACGCAATTCTCCGCGTTTTCCATGGAAGATGACGCGGGCGAGCTGGTGGCGACCTTCACCGCGATTGAGCTGGATGAGAATACGGCGCCTGTAGGTTTCATCATCAATGAAGCGCAGGAGATAAAGCGTCTTGATAAGGCGGCCGAGTTCCTGCAGGGCGCGAGCGAGGCGGGTTGGCCGGTCATTGGTCTGAAGGGTTCGTGTGAGGCCAGCGGCCTGGACGACGCCGAGCTTGAGGGAGCCAGCGAGGCGCAGCAGATCGTCCCAATGGTCGGCGATCAGCTTCATGTTGATCCTGTTCGACGCGATATCGTCGAGGATGCCGTAGTTGGCTTTTGCATCGGCGCGCCAGAATCTTGCCCCGCCGACATCTGCGATGCGAGGGCTGAACTGGTATCCGAGCAGATAGAAGATGCCGAAGATGGTGTCGGTATATCCGGCCGTGTCGGTCATGATCTCGGTGGGCTGAAGCTCGGTCTCCTGTTCCAGCACGACGGCGAGGAGGTTGAGGCTGTCGCGCAGGGTGCCTGGAACGGTCATGGCGTTGAGGCCGGTAAACTGATCTGAAGCGAGATTGTACCAGGTGACACCGCGCTCCTGCCCAAAATATCGTGGATTGGGGCCGGAATGAATGGTGCGGACCGGCACAACGAACCGCAATCCATCGGCGGATGCCACTTCACCGCCGCCCCATTTTCTCGCCAAGGGGATGGCGTTTTGCGCCGCGACCAAGGCGGCGTTTGCGGCGGTCAGCGTCTCGGCGCGCAGGAAGTTTTGCTTGACCCAACTGAGCCGGGAGCGTCGAAGTGCCGGGGTATCGATGCGAACCAGCGGCTCGAATCCGGTATTGGTCGCTTCGGCGACAAGAACGGCGCAGATGCTGGTTGCGATGTTTTCCGCGCGTGAGCCGCCCTCGCTGGCGTGGGTGAAGAGATCGGCAAAGCCGGTTCTCGCATGCATTTCCATGATCAGTTCGGGCAGATCGAGCCGAGGTAGACGCGCATCGATCGCGGCGCGCAGCGCGTTGAGGCTAGGTGGTTCCTCGATCTTTTCCAGGCGGTCGAGGGACAGATCCGAGCCTTCCGAGGTATTGATGATGTTGACGGCCGGGTTCAGCGGGACACGATCGGCGGTTTCCCGATAGGCTCGGTCTAGCCGGCTCGACAAACGCCCGAGTTCTTCGTCAGCAACGGTGGATACTCCCACGGTGCGGCAGACCGTCGGACGTGCAGCTTCCCATGCCGGACCTGATAGCAGCCCCTTGCGCGGATCGGCATACCGCAGTGAGCGAACCGGAAAGATGTCGCGCCGGCGAATGGCGCGGCGCAGTTCGTCCAGGATGCAGAGCCGATATCCCGTCAGATCGACGGCGCCATCGGCAGTCTTGAGTTGGGTCTGCCATGCCTTTGGCGCAAAGGCTGTTGGTGGTGGGCCGGCGCGCTTGCGACCGGAATGAACCACACGGAGATAATCAATGGCCTCCAGCAAGGGCCGGCCGGCGGGAGCCGCGCCGAGATCAAGGCCCGCGAGCAGTCCCGGCGTATAGGCAATCTTGCGATTGTGCTTCCTGAGTTCGGTAAAGTAGGTGTCGTCGCCAGGTTCCGCGAGGGTGCCGACACGCTCGACGGCTGCGTCAAGCGCCTGCCTGTCGATCAGGTCGAAGATTGCGGTGCGGACTGCATCGTCGGGCGTTTCGGGATCGAGAATGACGATCGCCGCGTCGCGCAACTTCAGTGCCGCTGCATCCAGGTCTCGCAGCGACCGCAATCTTGCCAGCTTAGCAGCCGACGACGCCTCCGACACCATCGATGTCGTGACCGCATCGAACAGATCGATGACATCATCCCCGGCCGATGCTTCGAGTGTTCGAATAAAGGCCAGCAGGGTTGCCGCGCGCCGGTCGGCCGGCAGACGCGAAACGGACTGAGCCTTTGCAGCGCTGGCAAACCGCGCCAGCGCCGTGATTTTACCCGGTGGCAGCCGATCGAGCGACGGCAGGCCGCTTGCGAGGGTGCGGATCTCTTCCAGACGGCCGAGTGCACGGCTGATCTCCCGTCCACTTTGAATGTACGGCCCGTCGCGCAGCCGGTCGAGCGGGCTTTGGCGGGCACCCTCCGGAACAGCGACCAGGCTATCAAGCCGTTCCCGCTGTTCTGGCGTCATCGCCTCGATCAGCAATCTGTGCAGCCGCCTGTTCGCCCGTGTGCGAACCCTTGCCACGGCCCTTTCCAACACAGACAGACCCGGCAGCAGGACCTTGGCTTCCAGCAGCCATGCGACGGCCCGGTCGAAGAGAGCCGACGGTCGGTCCGATCCCGTCCAGCACAGGGCATAAAGAAAGCGGTTGAGACGGAACGCGACACCATAATCGGTATAGGTCCGGTAGCCGTAGTGGTGACGAATGCGAGGCGCATGACGCCAGCGCCCTTCGCTGCGGGCATATTCGGCAATCAACTCTTCGGGCTCGGTGAGCGAAAGATGCTGGGCGGTGAAGCGCAGAGCTGAAACAGGTGCCGCTGTGGGGTCTTCCGGAAAGGTGCCGAGCATGCGCAGCGATCCGAGCTGGACGGCGACGCCTAGACGATTGTGGTCGCCGCGATGCACGGCGACGAACGCAAGATCGGCGTCATCGAGGTGGAAATAGCGAGCCAATTGGTCCGGGGTAAGCTCGTCGGGAAAACGACCATATTCCCGCACTTGGCTCTCGCTCAGGTATCCTACCGGCACGGTCTTTTACGCCTGTATGCTGTTGTCGCGCTTCGCTCGACGCTTGCTTGCCAGCAGATCGCTTGCCCGCTCGCGGGGCTTTCCCTTGGCATCGACGTAGGCATAGAGCGTCGACAACGACACGCCGAGTTCAGCCGCGACATCACGCGCAGCGTTGTCGCGATCTGCCATCATAGCCATGGCCGCCTTTAGCTTCTTCAGTGTCATGACGCGCGGTCGCCCGCCAGCCCGGCCTCGGGCACGCGCCGCTGCCAGCCCCGCCATGGTGCGTTCGTGGATGAGATCGCGCTCGAACTCCGCCAGGGTGGCAAAGATGCCGAAGACGAGGCGGCCGGTTGTCGTCGTGGTGTCCACGTCGCCGGTCAGGACCTTCAGGCCGATCCCTTGCTTCTGAAGGTCGCTGACCAAGCCGACCACATGGGCGAGCGAGCGGCCGATGCGATCGAGCTTCCACACCACCAGAGCGTCACCAGCCCGCGCAATCTCAAGCGCTTTATCCAAACCAGGCCGTTCTGTTGCACGGCCCGAGCATACGTCGTCGAAAATCTTCTCACATCCTGCGCGTTCAAGACCGTCGCGTTGGAGATCGAGATTCTGCTCGCTGGTCGAAACCCGCATATAACCAATCAGCATCGGCGCTCCCCGTTTCACATTAACTTAGACGGCACGGAGTTTATCGGCTATAGGTTTCTGCACGAGTATTTGTAGAATTTGACCGCTTCTGCGGAATTGTTGCGATCTGCTTCGCGGCGTCACATCAAACCGGGGTTTGTTGGAACGATCCGCGCAAAAGGCTTAGCCGCGGAGACACACCCTGAGATCGAAGGCCGACACCGATGGTGCAAGTTCCGAAGTACGCTCAGCTCGAGCACGAACGCCGCTTTCTGATTGCGGTATCTCCTGATTTGTCAGATTTGCCGTTCCGGTTGATCGAAGATCTTTATATCTCCGCAACCCGAATGCGTCTGCGCGCCATTATTCACAGCTGCGGGCAGCAGGTTGAGTTCAAGCTCTGCAAAAAATACCCCATGGAAAACTTGTTCTCCGGCGCGATCGTGAACGTCTATCTGACCGAGGCTGAGTACGCAGTTCTTGCGCAACTGCCAGGCAAACGAATTCGCAAGCGACGACATCTGTCGCTTTTACCTCCCGATTTCAAACAGGAAAAAGTGAGATATTGTTTAGGTTTAGGCGTTAGAAGCGGCCCGATTTTCCGCTAAGGATTTCAATGGCCGCGTCATATGCCAAGCCGACTGCAAAAAGTAGCCTCCACCCCCTTGGACGCCGACGAAACATGGTCGGCGGCGCGCCGGACCGCGCGCGAGCTGGACCGCGTGCTGGACGGTTCCGGGCCACGACAGGTGGTCATTGATCGGGCGGCGGCCGAACTGCGCCTCTCGACCCGGCAGGTCTACAATCTGCTGGCGCGGTACCGGGCTGATCGGAGGGTGACGTCGCTCCTACCCGATGGGGAACGGACTCGGAAGAGGCGCCTTCGGCAGGACATTGAGGAGATCATCGCAACGACGCTGCGCGAGCAATGGCTCGTGCTGGAGGCTCCGCCGCTTGCTCCCGTCGTGGCCGAGATCCGCGCGCGCTGTGAAGAGGCGGGGCTGGCTGCGCCGTCCTATGTCAGTGTCGCCCGCCGGGTACCGGGGTTATTCAGTCCCGAGGAAATCGCAAGGAAACGCTCGGCCAACCCGAAGCATCTGCATCGGCTGAAACCTAGACCGGGCTACATCCATGCGGCGCGGCCGCTCGACGCCTGCCAGATCGACCACACGCCGACCGACATCAATTTCGTGGAGGTCATTGAGGGCAGCGGAACCTTTGTCGGCCGCGCCTATCTGACGATTGTCACCGATGTGGCGACGCGGTGCATTCTCGGATTTTGCCTCACCCTTGAGAAACCGTCGGCGCTGTCGGTCGCGCTATGCCTGGCGCAAGCGATGTGTCCGAAGGAAGGATGGCTCGCCGCACGCGGTATCCCGGATGGCTGGCCGATGTTCGGTCGCCCGCGGTTGCTTGTCACCGATTCCGCCAAAGAGTTCAAAGGACATGCCTTCCAGCGTGGATGCGAGGACTATGGCATTGATATCCGCTATCGCGACCGCGGTCGCGTGCACCAGGGCGGAGTCGTCGAGAGGTTGCTCGGAAAGCTCAACGCCGTTCTTGCGACACAGCCGGGATCGACAGGACGATCCGTGGCGGATCGCGACGAATATCCCGCAGAGCGGCGCGCGCGTCTCAGCTTTGCTGATCTTGAGCGATGTATCACGCTCGCAGTGATCGACCATAACCTGCAGGAGAACGCAAAGAGGGTGAAGGTGCCGGCCACTGAATGGGAGCGGCAGGCTCGCGATCTTCCCCGCTTCAACGATGATCCGATGCGGATCCTGCTGGCGTTCATGCCCCGGACGGAGAGACGCATTTCGCCGCAGGGTGTCAGCATGTTTGCGCTCGATTACTATTCGCCGTGGCTGGGCGCGCTGGTGCCGCAGCGTGACCGGCTTGGCAAGCTCGAGGTCCGCTACGATCCACGCGACATCAGCCACGTCTACATCAGGGATCCGGAGACGAGGGAGTTTCGGTCGGTGGAGCGGCGTGACGGAATGCTTGCGCCGATGACGCGGTGGGAGCACGAAGTCGACCGCATGCACCGCCGCGCAACAAATGCGCGGTCGAACGTCGACAAGGTGGCGCTCCGCCGACGGATCGCGGGAATCGCCAACGGGCCGAAGCCGTCGAAAGCCGAACTGCGCAATGCCGCGCGCAGAATCCACGCGGCAGAGGCGCCCAAGCCCTATGATGCCATGCGCCCGGCGACACCGGCGCCTGCTGAGCATCCTGTGCGTCATAAGCGCCGCCTGCCGGTCGAGGATTGGTGAGGCGGTGGATCATCTGCTGGAGCACGTTCGCTCCTATCTCGACCGCAGCTTGGACGAACGGATCGCCTATATCCAGGCGCCGCGATGGATTGGGCATCGGGTGGCGATGCAAGCGCATGAGCGACTTGCCGAACTGTTGGCTCGACCGGCTGCGTTGCGAACCCGAGGACTGATGCTGGTCGGTCCTTATGCCAACGGCAAGACCATGATGGCGGAACGGTTCGCGGTCGAGCATCTGAGGGCGGCCGAACAACAGCGAGTCTGGGTCGTGCAGACCCGTGAGGGCGCCGGCCTTGCCCATTTCTATGGAAGCATCCTGCAGGCGTTGCGCGCCCCGACCAGCAACAGGCGGGATGTCGGCCGCAAGGCCGAACAGATCGATTATCTGTTCGACAGGCTCAAACCCAGAATCCTGATCTTCGACGAATTCCACAATGTCCTGCGCGGCCGGACCCGTGACGTCGAGGCGGTTCTTGCGTTTCTCAGACGGATCGGTCGCCAGTTTGACATCTCACCGGTTCTGATCGGCGAGGTCGCCGTCTACGACGTCATCAACCAGACCAGTGAGATGGCAAGCCGGTTCGATCTGCACGCGGCGCCGCGCTGGCAATATGACGAGGAATTCCTCACGTTGCTCGACAGTCTCGAAGCGGCCTTGCCGCTGGCCCGCAGTTCCGATCTTTCCGACGAGAAACTGGCGCGCGAGATCTTTCGGCTTTCGGAGGGACTGATCGGCGAGATCGTGGCGGTTGTCACGGCAGCGGCAATCGCTGCGGTCAGGTCTGGCGCGGAGCGGATCACGAAATCGGACCTCGGGCAATTGTGCTACGTTCCGCTTTCGCAGCGCCGCCGGGCGCCGGTGCGCGACTACCTGTTGTGAGCGCCGCGGCGACCTGCGCGAGGTTTGCCGTCGAGATCCGCGAACGATACCTTGATATTGCGCGGGATCGGTGGCCCATATCCATTGATCCGAAACCTGACGAACTGCTGTCGAGTTGGCTGCATCGTGTTGGGCAGGCCAACGGGATCTCGCCGCGATCGTTCGCCGGGGTCTTGGGGGTTGGTGGCGCAATGTGGTCGGCCCGCTTCGATCTTCGGATTCCGCGTGCCATCGCCGTTCTGCTCAGTGACCGGACGGAGATTTCGCCGGAAGCGCTAACGACGATGGCGATGTCGGATTGGGTGTTGGCGCCACTCCTGCTGCCGCTGCGCGAGAACGCGAACAGGAACCGTTCGACCTGGCTGCAATATTGTCCGCTGTGCCTTGGCGAGGACGAATCGCCGTATTTTCGTCGGCAGTGGCGGCTCGCGTCGCGCATTTCCTGTTTCGTGCATGGTTGCGGTCTTCGGGATCGATGCCCTGCCTGCCGCAGCGCAATTGCCGTCTTCGATCAAAGGGATCTTGTCCCGCAGCATTTCTGCGTGCGTTGTGGTTTCGATCTGCGGACCGCTCGGAAAGTCTCGGTCAAAGGCGGGGCGCGGCGGCTGGAACGGGCGATCGCGGATATCTTTCGGGTGGAACTGGCCAGGAGCCCGACGACCGAGAGTTCAACGGCCGTCCGCGATGTCGTTTCGCGCGTGCTGCGCGCATCGGCTGCGACCGACGATAGCTTGGCAATGAGTTTGACGAGCCTGGCGTCGATGGCGCGCATTCGCTGGTTTGAGCAACTTGCCGGGGAGCCTCTCGATTGGCTGGTCGCCGACAAGGACGCTGCCGTCACACATCGACGTTGGTCGATCCTGGCGGCCGGCGGCCAGGATCGATTGGTCGCCTGCTTCGCTGACTTCCTGGACAAGTGTCAGGCCAGGCCGAGATCACGGCGTTTGATACGGCGCGGCGCCGGCGGCATTGGTCTTGCCGATTTGCTGGCGGCCTATCGACGTGTGGCTGGCGATCGGAGTTCATCAAAGCTTCATCGTGACCTTTGATCTTGGTGAGTCTGACCTCGATGAGGACGTCAGAGCTCATCACTCTTGTCGCGAATTTCGAATTTGAATTGGAATCCTTCGAAGGTCATCAGGCAGCGGCCGAATTCATCCCAGGAAATCTCCCGGCCATCAATGACAAGGAGAGGCAGACGTCCGTGTTGCCCGTCGTCCCACGTGATGCAGCCTCGGACGACCCCGGCTTGTCCGATCTGCAAACCGTATTCGCTGTCCTCAAGATGTTTTACGGCAAGGCCGCGCTGCATTTTTTCGATCAGTCGGCCGAGCATGGCGAGAGGGTCTTCCTCGGGGCCTGCAATCACCTGGAACCGGTAGCCCGCCGGGACGCCCTTGCGGAGTTCGAACGCGTTCAAAGCGACGCCCGTGCCGAACAGGAATCTCGTGAAGTGGAATTCGTGGAATTTCCCGTCGGTATCTTTCAGACGGATCGGATCAAATTCCACATGCTCGAAGTCGGTGAGACCGGCGGCCGTGGCGGCCTCGCTATTGAAGCAGCGGTGGCAAAGCCGTTTGTATCCGACTTCCATCGAGCCGTATTCGACAACCGCGAAGCCCGGGACCAGACGGCCGCAGCCTTCGCATTTTATTCTCCGCATGGCGCCTCAACTTCCGGCCGCGATGAATGTGGCATCGTGCCATAACAGGTGTCTTTGGCAGGTCGCTCAGGGCGGCGACCTACCCATCGTCCATGATCTCAGCTTCATCGCCCGAGCCACCCTCGTCGCCGGCGATGTCCTCGTTCTCGTCTGCGGCAAGCACGGGGATGGTGCCAGCCAGCAGCTTGTCCTTGCTGAGCAGACCGGCGTCTTCGAGCGCCTCCATGTCGGGCAGGTCGCGCAAGGTGTCGAAGCCGTAGTGCGACAGAAAACCCTTCGTCGTGACGTAGCTGTAGGGCGCGCCGGGTTGCGGGCTGCGGGGACCGGCGGCGATGAATCCGAGCGCCCGCAGGTGGCCGATGGTGTCGCGGCTGACCTCTTTGCCGAACAACTGCCCGAGTTCGCCGCGCGTGATCGGCTGGAAGTAGGCGATGCACATCAGGATGAGGTTCTCGGAGTCCGAGAGCGGTTTCGTCTCGGCGCCGAGCCCCGTTGCAAAGCGGATGGCGTCGGCGAAGTTCTTTCGGGTGCGGTGCTGGAAGCCGCCGGCGACGCAGACCAGCTCATAGGGTCGGCCGCGCAGTTCGTCGCGGATGTCGTCGATCAGGAGATCGATATTGCAGTCGCGGCCGACGACGCGGGCGAGGACCTCACGGGTCACCGGCTCCGGCGAAGCAAAAATGACCGCCTCGACGCGCCCCACCCATGTGCGCCAGCGCAGGTCCGGCGGCAGGTCCGCCAACTCGACGTCAAGAGCCTCCGGTGATCGCGGCCGCCATCCCATGACCTAAAGTCCGTACAGGCGAAACGTCGGCCGGCCGGTCAGCTCGCGCACGCCACCAAGGGCGATGAGGCGCTCGAACAGCCGCCGGCTCGACCGGTCGCTTGCCGCCTTGCCGGTCCTGGCCGCCTGCGCATCCTCGCCGAGCAGGATCGCCACCGTCATATCGGCGTCCTTGCCGCGCAGTTGCGGCGCCACCTTCAAGAGCTTTTCAGCGCGCCGCGAGAGATCGCTGTAGAGGTCGGCCGCGACGGCGCCACCACGTGCATAGGCGAGATCGCAGGCCGTGCGCCAAGGACTGTCGCCATCAACGTGCGCCGTCGCCAGGCGGAGGTCGCCGCGCTGGAGATGGGCCGCGAGCAGCGGCACGGGCGCGCGCCATCCGAGCTTGTGGGCAAGGACAGCGTCGGCGAGCCACAGCGCCAGCGGCCGGCAGTCCGGCCGAAAGCGCAGGCTGGTGGCTGCCACCGCTGCCGCGGCTGCAACCGCGCTGCCCTGCCCTTTGATCTGATCCCTCGCAAAAGCGACGGTATCGAGTAGGCCGTCGTCGAAGCGATGCGCCAGCAGCGCGCCAAGACTGACCGCCCAGTTGTCCGGCGGCATAGCACTGCTCTCGCCGAGCCAGCGCCATGCTTTGAGGATCCGGCCGGCCGGACCGGGATCGTCGGTTTCGCGCCGAAGATACCAATGATCGCGCAGCGCCGCCTCGTCTTCCGTCCGCCCCTCCTGGCGCGCCAGAACCGCGGCGCAGCTAAGTGCGAGGCGCTGACGCCACAGCATGCGGAGCAGATGTTCGTGACAGGCGATTGGATGCAGGGCGGCGAGCGCCGCCCCGGCGAGAAAGTCCGGATCTTGAACGGCTTGCGTGGATGCCGGCAACCGCGCCCAGCCTGGAAAGACCGGAAAGACAGGCGGTGGATCGTGTGTGATTCGCGCGCGCGCGGCCATATTCAAGCATAAGTCACGCGGCGCTTTATACCAGTACAACTGCTATAAAACGCCGCGCCTGTCGACAATTTAAAATGAATGAGAACCTTGCTTTATCGTTCGTTTTGCTCATTATAGAGAGAATGCCCCATAGTGCCGCCCAGACCTCGGAAATTCGTACTTCGGAAAGCTCCGCGCCGCATGGGAGCCCGGCAGCAGCCGTCGATCTTTCGGCCGCCGACACGTCGGCCGAGATTCAGGGCGGCCTCCCCTCCCCTCTTCCGGCCGCAGAATCCGGCCTGCCGGTCCATCTCGAGCGGCTCGCCGACCGGGCCCGGGACTATGTCGAGGCGGCAAGCTCTGCCAACACCCGCCGCGCCTACGCCTCCGATTGGCGGCATTTTTCCACCTGGTGCCGCCGGCAGGCGGTCGAACTGTTTCCGCCTGACGCGCAGGTTGTCGGGCTTTACATCACGGCCTGCGCCTCGGGCACGGCGACCGGCGATAAGAGGCCGAACTCGGTGTCGACGATCGAGCGCCGGCTGTCCTCGCTCGCCTGGAACTATGCCCAGCGCGGTCAGCCGCTCGACCGCCAGGACCGGCATATCGCGTCCGTTATGGCCGGCATCCGCAACACCCACGCCGCGCCGCCCCGGCAGAAGGAGGCGGTCTTGCCTGAGGATCTGATCGCGATGCTGGAGACGCTCGACCGCGGCGCGTTGCGGGGCTTGCGTGACCGCGCCATGCTGCTCCTGGGCTTTACCGGCGGCTTGCGCCGCTCCGAGATCGTTGGCCTGGATTGCGGCCGCGACCAGACCGAGGACGGCCGCGGCTGGGTCGAGATTCTCGACAAGGGCGTGCTCGTCACCCTGCGCGGCAAGACCGGCTGGCGCCAGGTTGAGATCGGCCGCGGCTCGGCCGACGCAACCTGTCCAGTCGTCGCCTTGGCGACGTGGCTCAAATTTGCCCGCATTGGCCATGGGCCGCTGTTCCGCCGCGTTCGGGGCGAAGGCAAGGATGTGGGACCGGATCGGCTCAACGACCAAGAGGTGGCGCGTCTGGTCAAGCGGGCCGCGCTCGCCGCCGGCGTTCGCGGCGATTTGCCGGAAGGCGAGCGGGAGCAGAAATTTGCTGGCCATTCGCTCCGTGCGGGCCTGGCCTCCTCGGCCGAGGTTGAGGAGCGTTATGTGCAGAAACAGCTAGGGCACGCGTCGGCCGAAATGACTCGGCGTTATCAGCGCCGGCGGGATCGTTTCCGCGTCAATTTGACCAAAGCAGCCGGGCTGTGATGGTCCCGCGCCTGCGGCGGTTTGAAGTGCTTAGGTGAAAATCGAGAGGTCGTTTTTTACCTAAGCGCTTCAATTGAAATCGCTAAGTAAAACCAACATCCTCGGCTCGCACGAGGGCCGGAAGCAGGCTCTGGATAGCCAAATCGCCGATATCATAACTCATTGGTATTTCGCTATTTTATTCCTTATACGGAAGCTATCATGCCTTTTGCTTCCGTCATACACCTATCTTTCTCGCGCGCGCGTACAATAGAGTGTCGAACTGCCGCCGTGATTGAACAGGCTGGTCGCAAGCGAACACTAGAGGGGGTCGGAACAAGAGCAGTCCGAAATCGTACGCTAAGGCCGAACGAAACAGGAACGATGCCGTAGATCGGATGTGCAACATCCGATCTCTGTGGATTGCCATCGACATGCGCCAGTTTTGATTTCT
>Ga0209935_1002343_pt1 | contig 23612 bp, 9 predicted proteins | sample ThiBio_1000_plan_2_FD_183958 | JGI IMG/M metagenome (GOLD analysis project Ga0209935, IMG submission 183958) | Wastewater bioreactor microbial communities from Cape Town, South Africa - Thiocy_cont_1000_plan (SPAdes) | ecosystem: Engineered > Bioreactor > Thiocyanate-remediating >...
TCCATCTCTTCAAGACGATTACCACCACGTATCACACCTCGAATATCCGTGTGTTCGACTTTTAGTTTCTGAAATAAAAGAGCAGATTATCACAAGAAAATACGAATCAGCAATAAAGATCAACGTACCCAGCAGTAACCACTACTCGAATTGACTTTCACAACACCATAGCCTTGTGAATTAAACTTATCACTACATTGGTCACCATTATCATCCGAACATTTTTAACATTGTAAGCCCATTAATGTACCGATTTGATTCGAAACTTTTGTAAATCGAAAGGAAAATTTTCCTGTACGTAAAAAAAAGGACTTACCAATAAGAAAAAAGAGGAAAGATAATGTTTTCATATTCATTTTAAAACAGCTACCCATGAAGATGTCGAATAATTTAACAAATGTTTGTCTAAATTTGGAAAAATCATTCAACGAAATAAAAAAAAGGTCTGCAAGTATAGTGCAAGTTCAAGAGAATCGGTTCGAAATCAAAGATAGTTTTCTTAGAGATGATCTATTTCTGTCACTATTATTATCTGATGTACTATTGAAGTAGAACTCGACGTAGATAAAAAAGAAAAAAAAACGATTCGAGTGTTCAGTAACATACGTAAGAATTCGTACTTACCTTTTATGTTTTTCTATCAGCGTATTAGCCGTATCAACGTCGCTTTATAAATATCTCTATTCTCTCTATCGTGACAAAATATAGCAATCTATTACTTCCGAGCAATAAAGAGAGAGACGTACTGATGTAATTGTTTTGCACTTCAGAGACATTATGCGAAAAACGCTTGGTTTTTTCCGAGTTAATGACGCATGACTGATTACCTGGAGTCGGATTCGACCTATATTTCCTATAAATCCTATATTTTTGACAAATCCTATAATTTGTCCTATATATCGCTCATTTTTCCTATTTACCTATATTTTGTCGATAAAATAGGAGATGCCAAAAAGATTGATCAATTCCCTCATAAACAGCTTTCAATTATTAGAGAACTCTTATGTCAGCACATTTAATCAAGTACTCAATTTGCTCACGCAAAATGTAAATTGTCTAGTCACGGAACAAATAAATTAGGAAAATGATATTAGATGATGAAGAAGAGGACTTTAACTCGAGGAATTAATTGAGTGGGATAAGGATTTCTAGTGAATGAAAACGACTAAGATTATATTTTAGTAGGATTTTTAGTTTTCATTTCAGTTTCAAATCATCTCTGAAATTTGTCTAATTGTCCCTAATGATCGACGAGACCTTTTCTATCACCATCAGTGGCGCAACTAGAGTTTTTTGACCAGTAAATAAACATCGCTTGTGTCAGAAAAAAGGTGAGCGAAATGGGCGGGATTTATATTGATGGGCCAAACAAAACATTAATAACGTAAAAGATACAAAAAAGAAATTAAATGAAGTCCGTCTAATCAGGAATATATAGAGCGTCAGTTCTGGATTTCTTTCTCAACAACTCGAAATTTCATATGGGCTTCTGTTCCTGAAAACCTGGAGCTCTACGATAGTTTCTAGAGATATGCACAGAATCGTATATTACTGAACTCTTTGACAACAGGGCTCAAAAACATACTTATTTTTCAATAGTAACTTATGAAATACTCTTTGCAGTTCTGAAATACAATGATTATTGAAATCGTCCACCCTTTCCTACTGTATCACTTTACCGTCTGTGTGATTAAAGAAAAATATCAATAAGATCACTTTTCCATCACTGTATACTTTATAATATCAAATGATATTCATAAGGGATTGGATCAACGTTTAAAAAGACAAGTTCTACTTAAACTATTGAATATTGCATGTGTAGTATATTGCATAGCGAAGCAGAAACTTTTATTGTCTATATATACTTTATTTCAACTTAAATATAGTATATAGTCCTTTAAATAAAAACAAAACACAGAAATCTTTCACTTATCATAACTGTAAAATAAAAATACAGCTTTCTTTCAATCTGAGTGAATAACAAAGCAAACTCTAAAAATTTCTACACATATATCCGATATCATGGATATACGATGATAGAAATGTGATCTTTTAAATATTTATCTTAACAATCCAGAATATAGAATAACGCAGTAGGGATGGATGAATCATTTTGACAGCCATTACACATAGGAAATTGTTTTTTTTTAAATAAAAGCACGTACCACATCCTTAAGAATATAAATCACTGTGAAAACTAAAATTTTCAATAGAAATCATAGTTTAAAAAGTCCTATGATTTTTGTCATTTTCCATTGAAAATCCTATATTTTAGTAAAATATAATCCTATAAGGATTCCTATATTTCCAGAAAAACGTGATCCGAGGCCAGATTTATATAGAAGATAAGCCACGATCGGTTTCGATCCTTTCTCAAGGGATCATCGTCAGGTAAATTCGGAATTATTCCCTTTTCTGAAAGAAAGAGTTATAGACTTCTAAAATGGGTAGGAAAAAGTCTTAAAACTTTGTTTGTCCGGTCCAATCAGGAAACAGTACGTATTATAGTGACTGATATTGATCATTTATGATCCGAAGTTAGTTGAATCCTAGGTTATTGGGCTCGGGGAGTTCGAATCTGATGTCGGAACATCAAAGTTTTGCTGCTGGTATTCTCCAGCTAAAGTGGTACCAACAGATAATATTCCAATTTTCCATAAAGTTTGATCAAAGATAATTGAGTATGGAGAATTCGAATCTGATGTTAGTTTTCGATGAAAACCATGTTTTACTGCCGCTTGTAAAATTCATCAGCAAGATTGACAAGTCAAAATTTAAAAGAATTCACATTTGGAATATTTGCAGCTAAAATTCGTTTACCTTATGGAAAAGATATACGATCAGCTTGGTGGATATATGGAAATGACCATAGATATAATCTCACGTGGCCAACAGTTGGTGAAATCGATATGTTGGAGATGTGGAATGGTGCAAATATGGAAAATGTAATCGAATACCATGCATCCTGTGTATAATAAATACATATCAAAATCATGGGGAACACCAGACGGTTCGATGCTCCATAACAATAGTCTCGTTTATTGGAGTGAATGAACTCCAACGTATATAAGTATTGGTGTCAATGAATTTATTTATTTTCACATGAATACAACTCATCTGCCGGAATCCATCAATCCCGTAGTTGCTTTTAGTGGTCTATGGCCTTATCGTATGATTCTTAATACAGCAATTATACCAAATCATCCAGGACCACCTGATAATACAACAGTTTGGCCACAAGAGATGATCGTCGACTGGGTGCGAGTTTATCAACAGAAGAAACTTATTATTGACAAATAAATGCTTTATCGAAAAGTTCTGTATTTTGAAAAAAAATATTTCGAATCTCCAACGGGGATACTAAAGTTCTTTGTAAAGTTCATACAACGTTGATTGTTTACGTGATAAACTATCATTGATGTCAGCCCAGCTGACGCGTGTCTGGAAAATATCTACTCGAGTCAAAGATGGATTGCTAGTGTCGTCGTTAGCAGATCCAGCTCCATGACTTATTTTTGAATTTTCATTGTCTTGCATCTTACTCGAAGGAAGAACCTATAGAAAAATGAAGGGATTCAAAATTTTCACACACAAATTATTTGAATAATTGTACAATACCGTAAATGAGCACACCAAATTCTGATCGATTAACATAAGTGCACCTGCATTATCGAATTCACCACAATAATCTGGTGCTGAAAAAATAGTCACTAGTCGTCGATCAGCGAAAAACTCGTAACCATTTTCGACGACCTTTAAACAGAAACAAATATATCCAAAAAATTCCCTCAAACACTTCTACTTGGCGTGCTCGACAGATCAAGTCCATATTGTGTTGATTCAAAAACTAAAACCATTGTATCAAAAGACTAAATATAGATTTATGTTCAATGATTTACTTTATTCACTACGTTAGCACCAAATCTGTATGAAACGCCAGCATCATTCATATTCCAATCGTTCACCTCATTTTCCGGATCGGACCATAACAGATCACAAAGAAGACCTGAACAAATCAAGTGAAAAATTCATTTGAATCTTTTAGAAATTTCTTACCCGCGTCTGGTACATCGGTTGGTCGTTTAATCTGCCGAATTTGTTCCAAGCTATTCAGTTCAGGTGAAAGGCCTTCAAACAACAAAGAAATAAGTGCAAGTCGAATGCGAGTTTTACCTCCGTGACAACAAAAGATTCTACTGTTGATGATAGCAGCAGCAGGAAGACAATTGAAACACTAATGATAGAAACTCTTTTCCAAAAATAAGAAAGTAACTGATCTTACATTAGTGAATAATTTCCATATTTTGATGTTACATCGTCGTTTGCCTATGTATAGAAGTAATGAAAATGAAGAAATCGTGAGTGTATCACCTACATTCATCGTAGAAACCATAGATACGATTGATTGAGGCGCATTCATGATTTCCTCGTAGTAAGAAAATTCTATCGGGATATTTAATCTAACGAAAATTAATCCAAACAATCGAAATTTTGTAAACAATCGACAAACTTTGTAGGCGAGTAGAAGACAGATTGTTTCCAATGATTGTTTACCTCGATCAACATAACTGCCGAGAAACAGATACTTCGAATCAGGTGGAAATCCACTACATTCAAAGTAGCGAAGCAGATCAGAATATTGACCTTGAATGTTGCCTATCGAAACAAACAAATCATTAAAATAGATATGAAAAGCATTGATAAACAATATTACCGAAGATTTTAATCGGTGCTTCAAGTTCAAGAAGCATTGGTTCATGAAGGAAGATTTCTTTCGATTTATCACATAAAAGGTTTATTTCCTCTTCAGAAATCTGAACAAACTTGTCTGATGGGGGACATCCGCGCGCTTCAAAAAGATAAATATTGTGTAAAACAAGAGAATCATGAACAGACCTTTGAGAAGTCGCTCAAGTATATTATCGATGTCTAATTGAGAATCACCGTTACCGAGTGACATATTGAAATGCTTGACGAATGAATGAGTCACTCATTCGTCGCCATTAAGGGAATATTACAACCTCTACATATTTTGAAACTTATGCAACATATTTGTATATATGTTTTCCGCATTTCATTAAGTGATCAGATTTTAGAGGTCGCTCAACTATGTGTGAGAGTTTGGAAGAAAAATCGTGTTTAACAGGAGATTTATAATCAGATCAATACCTTGAAAAAGTGTCGATTAGAAAAATGGCATTCAATAGATTGATGATTAATCTAAATTTGATATTGCCTTTGTTTTACAATTATTGGTATAATTCGCTCAGAAATCGACCCTATACTTATCTATATGAGTCGAGATGTATTAGCGAATGATTGATGGAAGGAGATAAGTGCAGTTTTTTTACTGTAAAAAAAAGGTATTTTAACAGTTTTTCAGTTCTATAATTTATTCGCAACATGAAGATTTTAAGTTTACTTATTTTTCCCATTGTGCGAATAATTTAATTTGTTTGTTTTTCCCAGTGCGAATATTTTAAATAACTTCTGGTCACTAACAAAACAGTGATTATTAAAATAGCAACGAGGCGGCATAGAATTACTTTTCATCATAACGGATGATTTCAACTGTTTGTTTGTTTGGTTTCCCAATACGGGAAAAACAGTCTCTAGGAATTACTCATTTTTACTAACTACGTCGTTGAAAAAAAAATTGGTGTATAAAAGGCAATCAAAATTGAAGAGATTGCAACATTTATTTGATTAAAACGAAGAAATCATCATGAAATCAACGTTGATTTTTGTTCTTGCATTGTCTATTATTGGTATGGTTCGATCTCAAACATGGGCAGGTACTTACAAAGCCGATTCATCATGCAGTACATCCTCCTGCTGTTGTCTGAGTGGACAAGTAGTAGTGACAAGTAGTTCAACAAATGTATATGCGGTTTTATCGAGTGTTAGTGGTGTATGTGGGGGTGCTACTACATTCATAGGTACTGCATATACAAGTGGTTATACCGGATGGATGCTTGTAGGTGCTCATAATGATACACTCGCACTTAGCTCGGATAGTAGCACTATCACAGTTACCAATTCAGTTTTACCAATATGCAGTGGCAAAGGAGTCAAAAGTAATGGTATTAAACAACATTCAAACATTATTGTGATGTTTGTTTTAACTTTGTTCGGTCGATTCATCAATATCTCTAAAAACTAAACTAACTTTTAGCTTTTGAACTATTTTTATTTACTCAAGATTTCGTATTTTGTGTCTATGTATGTCATCTCACTCATCTTCGATAATAAATTGAATTCCAACAAAGATTTTAGCTAATTGCTAAGTTCTTCGATTCGCGTAAACATATTTGACAATTTCGACCAATCATCTTTCTCTGTCGATCATTTCTTTCTATTTTCATAATTCATTGCACAATCTCCACAAATAATGATGAAATATCGTCTACATCTCGATTTAATAACAGTTATATGCTCAATTCCCATTGTTTGTACATGATTAAACTTAATTATTGATTCATATAAAGTAAAAATCGTTGATCTTGATTATCTATATAAATTTCATATAGAAAGCCACAGAATTAAACCTTCTCATCATTCAATCGGCCATACAAAACTGATTCTACTAGTTGACTTTCTGCGAATGACATATTGATTAATTTCTTGCTTACAGACACTCACAAAATTGGATCTTAGTGGAAATGACATTAGTGATGAAGGTGAACAGTATTTGATGAATGAGCTCTCGAATATTCATGCCAAAGTTGAGTTATACCAATGGTCATCTGTTTCTGAAAGGAAGAGCCATTCGGAGTAAAATGCACAAAATATCGAATTTTATTTTTCATTAAGGACAAGTATTTCAATTACTTTTCGCAAAAAATCGAATTATCTCGAATGTTTTAGTATTAGTAAATCTATTGTTTCGTACAAGTAATATTCATGGATGCACCCAGTAGTTCCGATGATGAAGGTAATGATACGCTAATATTAGTACTTGGTACATTTGTACCAGTTGACATGGTACACCCTTTACCATATCCAGTTCGATCCACAGTTACTTCCACAGTACCATTTAGTCGAGTCGGATGAGAAACTGTTAGAGTAAAATTTTGTTCTGTCTCACTGAATAAATATGCACCTGCATCATTTAATTGAATATTGACTTCAAATGTTGTACTTTTACAAGAAAATGTTGTACTAACATTATCCCATAAAACGAAAGATGCACGTTTTAATATTGGCCACATTGTACCATGAAAATATTTGTTTGTTGACATACAAGAAAATACTTGCTCTTCATCATATTGTTTTATTCTGCTAGGCGTTAAATCAAGTGATATATTAGGTAAGATCAAATAATTATAGTTTAGAGTATACGGTCCTTGTCCATGATCAATCCATATAGTTAAAGTACGTGCTGTTGTTGTATGATTACTAGGACCAATAGTAAGATAATTTCCTGTCTTTTGTCCAACATCAATATTCAATGATGAATAAGGTCCTTGTTCTTGTAAAATATAACTCATGGTTGTTTGATCAGCATGAATCCATTGAATATTAAATGATTTATTTTGATTATAAGAAAACGAATATACTCCATCAGAAAGAGTAATATTCGTCGAATTAAAAAATCCAATTGTTATTTGACCATTGAGAAACAAGTAATGTTCATCGAAGATCGATTCACTTAACCCTCGACTGACAATCTCTAGGAAGGATCAGTATCTACGGCCCATCCATAACACAGCGCATAAATTAGGTTTTACCTATAGTCATTCGCAATCATAAGACATATTAAAAGAAAACGCTACACCATGGTTAGTATAAGTATGGGCAGCACCTCATCGGTCGTCGGCGTCCCTCTGGTCCGCCACTTCTGATTCGGTGCTGCAATCTGTGTTTCTTCCCCCTAAAATAAGATAAGTTATACAATGACTAACATTTCCGACATATCGAAATCGATGTTCTTTTGACCCGGGTTTTGTACCCAGATTCGGACTCCCCGACCTTGATTACCCCAGGTCCGACTAAGTTTCCACCATCAATAGTTACGAACTTCAAGTTACCACAATCGATGTTCTTTTGACCTTTGTGCAAACAAACACATACACACACAAACGAATTTTTTTCATATGACACTCCTTACAGTCGAGGGAATATTGATATATTTGGCTATTTTTAGTTGGTACTATTACTTTTCCGTCGATAAATATAGTAAAAGTTCCACTTAGAATTAATAAAAAGTACTTTTATCCTACTTTTTGTTTTATATGGGAAGGATACGATAACTATAGAAAAGAAGTGTAATATTCATGATTTCAAGCCGTTCAACGTAAAAAAAATCTCGAATAATCATTGATATGTATTTTGATAATCGACAATACGTGCGTATGAATTACTCGAATACTTTATTAAACAACATTCATCACTCTTGATTATTAGCTATTCAGAATTTTCATTTTTTAAATTTTTTCAGTATATTTTCATCGATTCGGTTGTAATCAAGACGAAAATTTGTGATTGCCTGCATGATTGAAAAAAACAATATAAATATATCATAAAAAATATCGAGTTACTTTGTTTTTCTGAAACATATCATAGAAGTACTTGGCTCCTTCGTTGGTGATTTCATTTGCTTCAAGCCAAAGTGTGCGAAGTGTCTGATGAAGTATTGAAAAGTATACATAACAATAGAAATTGGAAAATATTACCGTATTTTTTTGTAGGGCATCAGCTAGATATTGTGCACCTTGATCTCCAATGAAATTGTAGCCAAGGTACAAGTGAGTGAGTTGCTAAGAATATCGAAGAAGATCGAAATCAAATTGATCTTAAATAAAGAAAATAACCTTGTCAGTTTCCAATAGTTTAGCTAGACATTCTGCTCCTTGGTTGCCAATGCCACTAGTATGAAGATTCAGACGATGAACAGTCTAGATGTTAAATGGGAAGGATATGTGCGAGAGAGAGAAAAAAATAGTTTCAATTATACTTGAGTATTTTGTAATACTTCAACCAATAGTTTCACACCATTATCTCCGATTTGATACGGAGATAGAGTAGATGTTTTCTTCTTCTAAAACAAGATGAACAGAATTATGAATAAGGAAAACAGAGAATAACTTACTTGATCCTTTTCACGATTATTCTTGTCACTGCCAGATGTACAATGGTTGCCATTAGGGTTGTCCCTTGGTTCGATCTCGGTGACTTTCTATTTAAGTAGAAGAGAACTGGCATAACTAAATAAGAAGTGACACAAACTTTAGTATTGCGAACCCGGATCGCAATGTCAACAGCTAAACAATAGCCAACAGAATTGTCAACAAGATTTAATCTCATTAGTGTCTGTATAAGTAGAAAGAGAAAGAACAATGTGAAAATTCGATTTAGTTAGTAATTACAGTATTATTTTGTAAAGTATCCATGAAATATTGTGCTCCTTCGACACCGATATTATTCGAGTAAAGATTCAGTTCAGTCAGTGTCTGTATATTTCAATGAGAGAAGATATAAGATCGTGTGAAAAAAAAACATAAAAATTACGTTATTTGTGATTAATGCGTCAGCTAAATGTTTCGCACCTTCATCATCAATATGATTACAGCTGATGTTCAATTCAGTTAGTGTCTGAATAAAAATAAACGAAATGATTATGAGCAAGATTAAATGGAAAACAATTCTAACATTGTTGATTTTTAGCGCATCAGCCAGATAGCGTGCACCTTCATTTCCAATTTGATTGTTTTCTAGATTCAATCTGGTTACTGTCTGTATATGTATGCAAAGTGTGTCAAACGAAAATCCAGAAAATCAATGTAAAAGATAAGTACCTTGTTGATTTTCAAACCTTCAGACAGGTAGAATACCGATCTATTTCCCAGGTTTGCACGGTACAATAATAATTCAGTAGGTGCCTATATTTATTAAACTTGGTGACTATGAAAAGGATTCGAATAATCTACTTCAGTTACCTTTTTGTGTTGCATTTGAATGAATGCACCGATAGCTACACAATCGCCATCAGGATTAGTGGCAAAGCTGATGACCTCCAGTTTCTATGCAATATGTAGTAAACGACCCATGTGAAAAAGAATCGACAAAATAAAAACTTTTTATTAATTTTCAAAGTCGGCAATATTAATTCTAAGTGGAACTTTTACTATACTTATCGACGGAAAAGTAATAGGACTAACTAAATATAGTAATATATTTTTGTCAAGTAATATTAAAGTTAATTAATCGTATCTCGATATTTTGATATATTTTACTATATTTCACTATATTTTACTATTTTGAGTTGGTACTATTACTTTTCCGTCGATAAGTCTAATAAAAACTCCACTTGGAATTAATATTGCCGACTTTGAAAATTAATAAAAAGTACTTTTTGTTTTACATGGGGAGGTATATGCAAACGATAAAAACATTTCATTTACTTTGTTTTCCTGAAATAAATTTAGAAATGCTGCAGCACCGTCGTGTCCAATGCGATTTGCGTCGAGACGCAATTCTACGAGTGTCTACACGAGTAGAGAAATGATGATAAATGAATGAAACTAAAAACGGCTACCGTATTATTTCGTAAAACATCAGCAAGAGCGCACGCACCCAAATCTCCAATATCATTGCCTCTAAGATCCAGTCTTTTCAGTTTCTAAATCAACAAAAAAATGCTTACAAGTTGTTCCAAAAGTCATGTCCACTTAAGTTTTATATGAAAAAAAACGAAGGAAATCATTACCGTAGTCATTTTTAGAGCTTCGGCAAGATATTGTGCTCCTTTATCTCCAATCTGTCTTGAGTCTAATTTCAGTTCACGAAGTGTCTATATGAACGAACGTAGATATTTGTGTTACGATAATGAGCCAAAATGATTGACATACGTTGTCTTTTCGTATTTGAAGAACTGCATTGATAACACCGCGGAACCTACTCGGATTGTGGTCGAGACATATTGTGGTAATCGTCTATTCACGCGAAAATATCAATCCAGCAGACATGAAATGGAAAGAGAATTTACTGTGTTGATTCTCAGGGCTTCTACTAGAGCTTGTGCTCCTACATCACCGATTATGTTGTCTGAAAGATTGAGAACGGTAAGTGTCTGCATGAATCGAAAATATCAATCTAGTGCACATGAAATGCAAAAAGAATTTACTGTGTTGATCTTCAGAGCCTCTGCCAGTGTTTGTGCTCCTACATCACTAATTCTGTTATTTTCGAGTTTCAGCTCAATAAGTGTCTGTATGAATAGAATAGAGTAATCTCAAGCATGTCGAACGAAAACAAACATTACCATGTTGGTTTTCAGAGCTTCAGCAAGATGTTCCACTTCTTTGTCGCCGAATTGTGGAATGTATGCGTGGCCGCCGAAAATCGACTTACGGAAAAGTGCGATCATCGAAGGGTCGGCCGAATTAGTATTTGGCGAATCTAAACGTCACTGATATAGAAATGATCGACAAAAAAATGTCTTTTCAATTATTCAAATTAATCTGTGGAGTAGCAGCCTTTTTCGACTTCGAAAATACATTTAAATCACACAACCAAATTTCAAAAAAATTTACTTCCTCCGGGAAAAGTTATAAATTTCATTACCTTCGCAATCACCTGACAGTTTCATTAAAAACATTTCACCGCGCCCTCAAGTTGTACGACAAAAAAAGGATTGTCATGAGTTGTAACGAAATAGAGTATTTTAATTTTGTCATTATAAAACGGCTGAACTCGAAAATTGATAAAAATGAAAGTGTAAACAGTTTATTTGACTTTTATTTTTCACGCAAGAGTCTCTGAAGATAAGCATTATTTTGGGGGGAAATCTGGTTTCTTATTATAAGATATTAATTTGACAAATTTGAGTTTCGTCATATTCTCATTAATACCGAAGCAGTGTGTCAGCTAATAAACACGATTTATGAAACATGTACCTCTTGGAAAATTCAAAACGAAGTTAGATTTCGAAAAAAATTATTACACATTTTATCGACTGCAAAATGAGACTTACTGAATTTTCTCCTGATTTTGAAGCAACTTCTCCTAGTATATCCCTGATTTTTTTAGAAAATTACTGAATTTTGAATTTTGAATCTAGCCATCCTGATGTCTGTAGGGGGGGGGGCACTGGGTGCAAATTTTCTACCCTTAAACTTCAACACTCCCTTTTAGTTTGTGTTTCACAAAAGTGGTTGGGTCTCCATGGATTCACCCAATATCAAATTACTATTTTCAAGAGTATGATAATAAGATAATTTTGCCTCTTGGAAATGAGTTAAACAATAGAAAAGAAGTATTTGTTACCATGCGTTACTCTTGGATGTTTGATTGTTACATTAGCACGGAACTCGTAAAATGTATGAGCTAAATCCAGAGTTGTCATTGTCTGTATGAATTAAAGCAAATGATTGTAAAATGAGTCAAAAAAAAACATGGACGATGATCGTACCTGATCATTTCGTAATCGAATAACGGCAGCAACAATTGGACAATATGAACTTGGATTAGTATGAAGAGTGATGTTAGTGAGTGTCTTGAGGGTGTTAAAAAAATGGACAAAAAAAAACTTTTTATTAATTTTCAAAGTCAGCAATATTAATTCTAAATGGAACTTTTACTATATTTATCGACGGAAAAGTCATAGTACCAACTAAATATTTGTGTCAAGTAATATTAAAATTAATTAATAGTATCTTGATATATTTTACTATATTTAGTTGCTACTATGACTTTTTCTTCGATAAGTATAGTAAAAGTTCCATTTAGAATTAATATTGCCGACTTTGAAAATTAAGAAAAAGTTTTTGTTGTTTTACATGGGATGTAAGTCAACTCGTATGCAGTCAAGCAAAGCAAATTACCCTATTGTTTGCAAAACATTCCGCGAGATACTCGGCTCCTCTATCACCAATTACATTTTGTTCGAGACTCAATTTGTTGAGTGTCTACATAACTAAGATTTGACACAAAAGAATCGAAGATAACGATGGAGTTTACTGTATTATTTCGTAGTGTGTGAGCAAGACATCTCGCACCATCGTCGCCAATTTGATTATTCGAAAGTAATAGTGTTTTTAAAGTCTACATGAAAGAGGGATATTATAGCTATTGAATAAGTTGAAAAACGGTCAAATTTTACCGTTTTATTCTGTAATCCATTACTTAGATATTGAATGCATTTATCATCAATATTCTCTTCGACAAGATGTATTTCGGTAAGTGTCTTTTTTTTAAATAGAAATAATCGTTGGAAGAAAAGTATGAATACGACCAACTTTATTATTGCGTAGTTGGATGACTGTCCCAAGTGTTGCAGAAAATCCAATGGCTACTCCATATAGTGCATCGTAGTAGGGCATGTTTCTACGAAGGTCAAAATCACGAAGTGTCTGTTTAAGTCGTAGCAAGGTGTAATAGAAATTTGAGCTTAAAAAATTAAGAGACTGACTTTGTTATCTTGTAAACCCTTCTCAAGATATTTAGCTCCTTGATCTTGTATGCAGTTTCCACTAAGACGTACTTCAGTTAGTGTCTAGTAAGATACAAACAAAGGAGATGTTTAAGAAGAATGAATAAATTATACTGTATTAATTCGAAAAACATCTGCCAAATGATATGCACCTTGATTTCCGATAGCGTTCAGTGCAAGTTTTAATGTAGTTAGTGTCTGCGTGAATCGAAATACATTTGAGATGAATTTAATTGGTTGTGAGTGAATTAAATAACTTTATTCATTTGTAGGCCTTTGGCTAGGCATTCCATTCCCTTATCTCGAATATCATTTGAATTAAGATTCAGAATAATCAGAGTCTATGCAGATCGATCAAATACATTGAGCAGATGAATAGAGAATGAATGTAACCGTATTGATCTTGAGCGCATTCGCGAGTTCTTGTATTTTATCACCACTAATTTTGTTTGACGAGAGGTCTAGCGTGGTGAGTGTCTAAATAAAGTCACGTATGTAGATATCAAATATCACAAAAAGTACCTTATTAGTTTGTAAAGCAATGCCAAGATGTTGAATTCCATCACCGGAAATATTGTTACTTTCCAGGTCTAGTTTAGTCAATGCCTGCATAGCAAAGGTGTGAGATCACTGAAGTCTATGAAGACAAATAGTTTTACTGTTGTTCCTTGCAAGACATTGGCTAGTATTTGTGCACCACGATCTTCGATTTGACATAGGTGAAGATTTAAGTTAGTGAGCGTCTAAATTAATCGAATAAAATGAGTATTGGAGAGAAAATGAGTTCTACAATATTATTTCGAAGTGCATTCGCAAGTGAATACATGCCGTCAGGTCCAATTCTATTTGCTCGAAGCTTCAACGTGGTAATTGTCTATAGGAATCGCAGATAATCGAGACAAGAAGCATGCAAATGTGAAAAAGATATACTTGGTTATTTCGTAAACCATCAGCAAGATGTTGTGCTCCTTCTGGACCGATACTATTCCCATCAAGTCTTAACGTAGTGAGTGTCTATGACAATGAATAAGGAGAGATTTGAAAATATGACAAAACAATGGATACTACCCTATTATTTCTAATGACGTTAGCTAAATGTTTTGCATCATTATCATTGATTTCATTTGTCATATCCAGTATTTCAAGTATCTATATTTATCCACATATGGAAATAGGTAATATGATTGATGAAAGAATCAAAGTTACTGTTTGGTTTTTCAACGCATCAGCAATTGGTTCGAAAACGTTTTCGTTCAAAGCATATCTTTCAATCACTAATGCTCTTATTCTCTATATATAAACAGAAAAAATACTGATAATTGATCGAGACAACCACGCTCAATCTACCGTGTCCGACCGTAAAGTACGAGCAATGAAGTGTGTATCAGCGATGCTATCCCTACAGTGTGAAAGTCTCAGTGTAGGGACGGTCTGAAATTATATGAGACATTTTTCACAATATGATCAGATAGTTGAAAAAACAGAATGAATAGTAATTTCTGGTAATATTTCATGTTGGTCTTACCAAAGATAGGACGAGTACTTGATCAGTACTTTTAGTAAACTAAGAATATTTTTTGTCATCGTCTATTCGGCTTCTTCGACGTAGCTTTTCAAGCTCTACAAAATGGCTTCTTTCATTTGTCGTTTTTCAATCGTGACTGATTTGCAGAGCTTGAAAAACTACATCGAAAGTGCTTAATAGACGATGACGGAAAAAAATTCTTACTTCACTAAAAGTACTGATCAATCCATGTGAAAAAAAACTTTATTAATTTTCAAAGTTGGGTTTTTTCATGGCAATATTAATTAGAAGTGGTACTTTTTAATTAACTTTCAGTATATAGGGTGTCCCATAAGTAACTGGACAAAGAAAAAGTTGAATATCTCCATTACGACTCGACCAAACAGGTTGATATTTTTACCACGAATAGAGGCGTGTTTACACTTCAAATCCATACGGATGAGATTATTGAGAATCTTTGCTAAGTGTCTCAATTGACCTCAAGAAGACAATTTTACTCATCCACAGATAGGGAAAAATAACATATAAGATGGTGCAAAAGTCGCGTTATCGGAAAGGAGAATTAAGTATCTTTATTATGGCTTTAGCAAACGAGCTGATTTCTTTACCAATAATAGAGACATGTTCACACTCCAGCTTCATACGAACGAGATTAGTGAGAACCTATGGTAAATATATTGTTTTCTTTTCCTATCTGTGGATGAGTAAAATTGTCTTCTTGAGGTCAATTGAGACACTTAGCAAAGATTCTCAATAATCTCATCCGTATGGATTTGAAGTGTAAACACGCCTCTATTCGTGGTAAAAATATCAACCTGTTTGGTCGAGTCGTAATGGAGATATTCAACTTTTTCTTTGTCCAGTTACTTATGGGACACCCTATATACTGAAAGTTAATTAAAAAGTACCACTTCTAATTAATACTGCCATGCAAAAACCAACTTTGAAAATTAAGAAAAAGATATTTTTTCCATTTTCTATTCACATGGAAGTACCCGTCGAATCTCTGACGGTCTTACCTCACTCTTAGTTGTTGCATCCGTCTGATCAGAGGATCGTTCGCTGAAACGCCAGACATCATCCATCGACGAAATTTCACATTCCGATGAGTCCTTATATCTTTCAATTCTGAATTTGTTCGTATAGAGCCAGAACTCCGATGAGCCTATGATATAAGCACACTTGACAATCCAATTTTTCTCATTGAGCCAAAATTTGCTTTGAAATGATGAAATAGAAGGATCAATATCGAGAAAGTGAGCATCTTTTGATACTCGATACAAGAAAAAGAATTCGAATGTTTCTAATGAACGTAGTTTGCTTGAAATCAATTCTTCCCAGTAAAGACCATCGAATATCCGATCGAATGTATCGGTCTCCGACTTCAATGAGAGATAGACGAGTGAAGGTGTTAAAGTAAGTAGTAATGCAAGTATTTTCACAGGAAGTGAATAGTTTTTAATAGTCAGCGACTTCAATCGTGAAGACAATGAGAGATCCACGAGTGAAGGAACTAATTTATTGCCCGTATTCATCTTATATTCGTCTATAACACACGCTTGTAAACTGGGAAATTGTCGAAGAATAGAAACAAATCCCAACTGATCACACTTATTGATTCGTAGATATTCTAATTTGCAATCAATGACTGAAAATGAAAAGTTGGTCATAGTTTCATTGCTTTTCAAAAATAATCGACGAGGATTTAAGTGAAGAACGGCCAACATGAATAAAGTTAATAGAATGTCAGAATTCCATCCGTCTATAATGATTGAAAGGGAATTCAATAGGTGCATTTCGAGTGATGGTAAAAGAGACTTCAATTTTTCGGCGTCAATACCACGAAAAGTTAATGAACGAAGTTGACTGAATTTCTGTATATTAATAAATGAGATGTCTTCTCGGCTTGTCGAGCCCCAGTAGAAGGTATCGTCGAGTACAGTTAGCGAATGGATCGTCGATGGATGAATAAGACGACAAATCGACTGGGAATCATCCCTTGTCTCATATTTTACGTTCAATTCAACTCGATTGTATAATTCAGTAACTGCTTTCAGTCGTTTGCAAACATAACGAACCGATAGAAACACTGTTTTCGAATCACAATAATTGAAAATATGATGTAATATCTCAGTCGGTAGACCGTGAAGAGTTCCACTAGCCATCGTTAGACACCAATAGACGCAATGCTAATATCAAATTTCTAAAATAACGAATATATGATAGAGTAAAATTTCATCTAGTTAAGACTTCACGTAAGTAAAGTTAGCATCAGATTCGAGTTTTTGATGGTAGGATTCGCTTGTATGTTTGTGCTGTATGCAGAATTTGATTCTGCATCGAATGGTGTCCGTTTTAGGTGGGGTCACCGATGAAAAACACAAGGTTTGATTCAAAATACTGATTTTTTCGAAAACTATTTCTCGCCATGATTCGCCATATTACTTGTGCTGACTCTAAAAGTGATTGTGCTGAACTCAGAATTAAATCTTGCATCGAATGATACCATTTTCAATGCGGGTTATCGGGCAAAAAAATATTCACTCTATTACGGTCAAGAAATCTTTAATGGTCTCTCGCCATAAACCTGACCATATTTTTTGGCCGATAACCCCCATTGAAAATGGTATCATTCGATGTAGAATTTGATTCTGAATGCAGCACAATCATTTTTAGGACCAGCACAAGTAGTACAGCGAATTGGGACAAGAAAAACTTTACGAAAAAAACCGAAAAAATCTGTATTTTGAATCAAAGCTTATGTTTTTCATCGGTGACCCCATCTGAAACTAGCACCATTCGATGCAGAATCGAATTCTGCATATAGCACAACCTAAAAGAGCGTCAGCACAGTCATAAAGACGAACGTACCACGAAAAACTCGAATCTGGTGCTAACTTTACTCACGTAAGACTTCTCTCAATTAGAAAAGACAAATTAAGAGTTCCGAGGAGAATTCTTATAACTTCTGAACAAATGGATACAAACGAATGTATATTATGCAATTTTGTGGACTTTTATTTAGCAGTTCAAATACGCACTTGAATACTGATTAACATCCATGTAGGAAAAAATCTTTTTCTTAATTTTCAAAGTTGGTTTTTGCATGGCAGTATTAATTATAAGTGGTAATTTTTAATTAATTTTCAGTATAGTTTCCAACTTAGTACGTAAAAGTAATAGTATCAACTAAAAATATGGAAAAATTATTTAAAAATACTTGAATACTATTAATTTATATTACTATTTTTAGTTAAAACTATACTGAAAATTAATTAAAAGTTTTTTTTTTTCACATGGGTAATTGTAACAACTCTACACAAACAAAAAATTCGAATGAAAATAAAACTTCTCTGCCTCTACATATCTCACATTTTATCTCATTTCTATTCTTTTTTTCTTCGCATATTATTATCTCAGATGTTAGATAAAGAAATTCACTAGAACAAGTCCTGTTGCAATTCAATGCTCGTTAAATGATTTAATATCATTCTACGATGGACAAAATTAATACTACACTTTTATTTTCATCTAAAATCTCGAGTTAATCACACAAAGATAGAAACTGTTGATATATCTTTTTAATACACGATTGAACAACAGCATTCTCTAGTTCATTTTGTAAATTGGGTTCGTTGCTTTTAGCTTTGTTCTTGATAACTAAGTTCGACCATCAATAGTCATGAGCTTCGAGTTACTAAAATCGATGTTCTTTTGACCCCAATGCAAACACACGGACAGACAAACTTTTTTTTTATTCATATGACCCTCCTTACAGTCGAGGGAATATTCGACTAGCTATAATTGTCCACACGTTGTTTGTTGTTGTTACTGTAAGATTAGTAGCAAGTGCAATAATAGCATCATCATAGAAATGTCATGATCTTTGAGCAGTAAGATTATGAGTAGCTGTATCCATCATAGCAAGACCATATTGACCATCACTGACACCACCAACAAACGGTAGTTTTATTAGTCCTTTTGGTCCATGTGGACAAGATTCTATTGGAATTCCATGTTCTACGGTTATTCCATTAATAGCTTGCCAGTCAAGAAGTGGAAAGATAAGTTTATATTGTTTTGTGTCAGTACTTGAATATATATTGATAACACCTTGACCAAGATGTTCGCCCTTCAGATTTTGACCATCAAAACATTCAACAGGATCTTTTCGAATCGATTGCATTTTAATCGTACTAATCCAATTTGTACGTTACCGATATCTAAAGTATATTTTCATTCAATCTAAGAGCCAAAACTCTCAAATTAAATTCAAATAGCTTCCTAATATTTTTCACAGAAGTACGAATTGGTGAATTTCATCGTTAACTCTTATAGATTTGATTGAATTCCTTCGGAGGTAGTAATCATTATGCCGGCTTGTCCAGCTAACAGAAATGAGTGCGTTACCATTTGCGAGGATAGGGAACAATCGATCATAGTTTTTAATAACTTAATCAACACATACGGTCGAGTCTTTAAAACTACCAGTAAATTTGATTCTTAACTATAAGTTGTTTTGCGGCAATTAAATAAATTTTTGGTAATGCACTCACATTTTACGTGGACAAGTCGATGCAGATATACATGTATTTCCGAAACTTGCCTGATGATGATCCCTTAAGCAAGGATCAAAGCCGGTCGTGAGAATTGCTTGGAATTATCTTTGAAATTCACCCTCAACACCCATTCTCATTTTGGCAAAATCCGACCGTAAATAGTGAAATATAAATTTGAACTGAAAACTGATCAAATCACTATGTAGATCGTGTCCACATAATTAATCATCTTAATACCTTTAATGCCATTAAACTCTTAATATCTTGTCTAAGCACTATTTTTTGTAGGTTTTATATTATCGACAATAAATCGGCAAAATTACAAGTACTTTTTCATTCATAAAAATGCTCTTAACCTACATATTTTTCATTGCAGCAGTAGCTAGCAATACAGTACATGGATATGATATGAACACGGATTTAGCACGTGGTTTAGTTCATAAAAATTTAACGATTGTTGCAAGTCCACCAATCAATGGTAGAACTTTCAGTGATTATCCAGAAGATTGTGCTGCTATCTATCTTAATGCTAAAATGTTTAATCAACATATTTCAAGTGGTATATATGAGATTTGGCCAAGAGAAGGTCTTTGATTTTTTTCTTTTGCCCATGGTATGTTTTACTTTTTTTTTCTTTGGCAGGAAAACCATTTGTAGTACTATGTGATATGGAAACAGATGGTGGTGGATGGACAGTTTTTCAAAAACGTGATGATTTAATTCCAGCTGAAAACTTTTATCGATCATGGCTCGAATATAAACGAGGTTTTGGTGATCTTCAAAAACAATTCTGGTTAGGAAATGACCGTCTAGCATTATTGACTAATCAAGATATGTATGAATTACGTGTCGATCTCGAAGATTTTGATGGTCAAAAACGATTTGCTCGGTATTATAGTTTTCGCATAGCTACTGAATTAGACAAATATCGATTGACACTTGGAAAATACATTGGTGGTGATGCGGGTGATTCAATGGCCTCTGACAATGGAAGACAATTTTCAACGAAAGATCAAGATAATGATTCAAGTCCTACACCATGTGCTCAAGAATATCATGGAGCATGGTGGTATTATAAGTGTCATTCAGCAAACTTGAATGGTGATTATTTACGTGGTCATCATCCAACAATATTTGCGCAAGGAGTAAATTGGGAAGCGTTTCGTGGTTTTTATTACTCTTTGAAACGAACAGAAATGAAAATACGACCTGTTTGGTTTAAACCATAATTTCTTTCTGATGTCACATTTCAAATCTAACGATAAACGTTATTGGGGTAGTTCAAAACCCAAAATATTATCGGTCATTAATCTTTTTTCAAGTCGTAATACGTATTTTCTAGGCATGTGCGGTGACAGTGTAAAAACCGAAAAACTGACGCAGTGAGCACCGACACTGATGAACACTGCTTCAGTGACCACCGAATGCTCAGTTTATCAGCACCGCACATGCCTAAGTATTTATGTTGCGCGTCACGAGTTTTCCTCTTCTTTCTTGACGTCCGCACAACTTTCGTTCGAAAGAGAAAATAAAAATGTTGATGTCGAACTAATGACATTTTTTTTTCAAATTCCCATTACGACTTTTTGTTATTCTACGGGAACGTGAATATTTTTTGTTCCATATTTTCCTAATCCAAGATAACAATATAATTAAAATGTCAGCTGTACGAAAAGTTAGGCGCACAAAATCTTTGGAATAAACAAGTGAAAATCATTGAGTATTGTCTAATGACGATGTTTTTTTGTTTACACAAATGAAGTCATATCATTGAATGCTTACAGATAAATAGCACGAAAAAGTTTATCATTGAAGGAAACTGATCTCAGTCGTGATTTTACAAATATGTTTTCTCTCACAGTTGTAACAGTAGTTTGTTTCGATATGGAGTGAAAAATAATCGTCTGATTGAATGATATTGTTTTGGATAAATGGTTGTTTATTTTCTATTTTAGATTATCTATAAATCTGTGAAAAGACGTTGGTTATTAATATAAAAGAAATCTTTTGTTAAAAAAAAGAAAGCATTCAAATTCAGCTTTCTTGTGTTTCTTGCTTATTTTCGAGTTAAATTTGAAATAAACTTTCAAATACCTAGTCACAAAGCAACTTCATTTTGTTTTTCATTTTGTGTCGAGAGATCTGAAACATTACGATATTTACAGAGCTAATGAATATAAGTACCTAACACAATGACAAATTGTGCATTTCATATGTTTAGCTTTTGCAGATCATTTAATCGAATCTTGAAAAATGGATCAAAAAACATATTCAGTTGTAAATTATCTGCTGGGAGAATTCTATGAAAAATACATTGCTATATTTTTTATCGATAATTATTAATCATTTAGAAACATCAGGTCAAGCCAATAATTCATGCTTTGAGTCACTTTGCAAAGTCAGTCGAAGATTGTGGACAAGCTTTTCGATATTCTACTTTTGAATTTGAGTCTACAGTTGGTAAGTTTGTATGCACTACATAGTAGATCAGACAATTAGCTACTAATGCTTTTTTGCTGTCGAATAGATATTGAATATTTCGACAAGAATTTATACTGTTTTGTTGAAATATGAAATAAATTGATGATATTCAATTCCTATTCTTTTAAAATAGCTCAATTAACTCGACTGATAAACAATGAAGGTAGTTGTATGTTGTGATAATTCCAACAAAATGATTCTTGTTATTCGGCCCGTCAATCTATTATTCAAAAACTTGCTTTTCGACGTGGAGTTAGTGTTAATTTTCCTCCGACACCTAATTCAATGTTTTTTTCTTCAATATCCTAATCGAAGTGGCGGCATATAATGCTATGAGCTGTAGTTTTTATTTTTTTGTCTTCATAAAGATTTAAGATCATAAGAATATATTGTTTGCATTTCATATATCTTTTATTTGGCTGAACGATCATATCATATATTCAAACACATTTCTACGTTTACTTGATAAGTTTAATGTATGAAAATTCATTACTTAAGAATTTCCACGGTTAACATATTGAAACAGTGTTGTGCCGTTTTCTTGTCTGCATGGGTAAAGGGCAAATAATAATAAAAAAAACAGAGTGGGTCTACCCTGAAAAAAAACTTAATTAATTTTTTTTTGATGAAACCTGATCGTTACATACAGGAATAGAAAATAACTTCGTACAGCATCTATAATGTAATTTGGAAGAAGCCTATACATTGTATAATTATTACCCGTCCATTCTGTCAATACAGAAAATGAAATGAAACCCTCATTTTCTTATAAAACACGACAGGATACGGTCTCATTGTAATACAATAATCAAAATCAAGCCAGTGAGCATTGGAAACACAAGTTTGTCATTTCTGACGATTCACAATCATCATTCATCGGTCAAAAGACATGCAAAATTCTGATATTTTTTATTCGTCCACCCGACCACGGAAAAATGTTATTCATTCGGAGAGCAATGAACCTATCGGTCCTAACGACAATTTGTTCTCGGTTTGATTCTTTGAAGCATAGAGATTATTCTATTTTTCTCTTTATTTTCTTTACAGATGTCAACAATTTTGACGGCTCGCTATCAACATCATGGATTCATATCTCCAGCAACTGGGAATGGAAGTGAAGAAATCAATAACGAAGTATGTCTCGAAGGGAATTTTTTAGTCATATTCTTGAGACAGAAATATATGATAAATAAGTTATTTTTGAAAACAATAAACTATGTGTTCATATTTGCTATTTTCTATAAAGATTACTTTCGATTTTCGTAAATCTTACTTTACTGAATATAGTTGAACTAGAAAGAGTTTGAGCATTGAAAAACTGCCATCTGTAATGGCAATCACCGAAGACATTTTTCCGCACATTTCCTCTGTCAATCATATTTCATAGTAGAACTCGAAAAATTTTTTTTTCGTAAAATTTACCAATAATTTCATTTGTTCATGATAGATATCAAGCAGATTAAATTTAAATAAAATAACGGGCGACCGGTTTTAACCCCAAGAATGTATCCTCTGGATATGCATCGTTCAACATCAAACAGAAATAAGAAGCTCGGGTAAATAATTGTTTACTATTGTTCTGTTCTTATCAAACTTTCGATATTTCTTAATTAGA
>Ga0209935_1002344_pt1 | contig 23592 bp, 42 predicted proteins | sample ThiBio_1000_plan_2_FD_183958 | JGI IMG/M metagenome (GOLD analysis project Ga0209935, IMG submission 183958) | Wastewater bioreactor microbial communities from Cape Town, South Africa - Thiocy_cont_1000_plan (SPAdes) | ecosystem: Engineered > Bioreactor > Thiocyanate-remediating >...
AGAAGCAACGGCGCAGACAACGAGCAGGTCAGCGGACGAGGGGAGCCTATGAGAAAGTTGGCGGAGGGGACAACGGTGGAGAGAGGGAGCGCGGGTAGAACGAAGGAAGGAACGAACGAGGCGAGAGAGCGAGAGAGAGGTACGTTACGAGCGAGGCAGCGGGAACAAGAGCGCGCCAACGTTGGGGACAGTGGAGGTCGTGCTACAGAACGGACGGCGGCAGAGGAGAGGACGAGAAGCAGCAGCAGCGACACACGCGCGGCAGCAGCAGGAACACGCCAGGAACACCCAAGCGGGTAATGAAAGAGATCACACGCGTGGGGAGGGGAGAGAGAGAAATCTACTACTCGTTACTCTATAACGTTATAGCGGTCGGGATCGTGGAGCGACGCAGGCATGGTGATGGGTGGTGGGCGAGAGAGAGAGCTATGGATAGCGCGCGCTCTCGCTACACACGGTGCTTGAGCGAGGGCGGAGGTGCCGTGGGTGTGTGTGGGAGGGAGAGAAGCGAAACACTGCGACCTCCACCACACCTCAAGCTAAATCCTCTCTCCTTTCGCCCAAGAGCGCCTGTCGCACCCTCGGCGTTGCTACGGCCGAACCCGGGTGCCCACCTCCGGAGTCTCGGTCGCGCGCTCGCTCACTCACTCACGACCACACTTCTCCATGTGCGCACACTCACTGACGTGCTCCGAGTGGGCACTACGTATCGTGGGAGCAGGCAAGTCACTTGACTCAACGCGCTCGAACAGGGACGCTGTGGATAAATAAGGGCCGCAGGAACTTGGGTGGGGCTTGGTCGATGAGATGACACCAGTCTGCTGCCGATATTCATCGCTATCCAGTCGGATGTACGAGGCGTATCTCCAGCCGCCCAGCGATAATATATCTTCATCAATACGTGAGAATGAATTAATCTTCCCCCGTAAGTATGCGAACCAGTACGCGTGGCGCGATAAATAACGGCGCTCGGAACTCTCGCAGGTCGACGAACTCCGACATCCCATCGAGCTTGGCTCAATGCCACTGTTCGGACACCGACGCAATCTAATTCACACACGCGGGTACCCACGGGTCCCAGAGTTGGAGATCGAGGCAATTGATATCGTAAATTCTAAACCCCAACCCGAGGCAACCCCAGACATCCCGACAAGAATACGTGCCTACTCAGTAGAGCCCTTACCTCCGTTAGAGAGGTGGTAGAATCATCACCAACAGCGTGATGACCCTAACCACCGACCAAGCAACAAGATAAGGCTGGTCCACAGGCAGGCAGGCAGGCAGGCAGGTAGGCGTGTGGTTCGGGTCTCTGGTGAGTGGCGTGGGGTAGCACGCAGTTCCTCAGAAGCTCCGCTGCGCGTTCCGTTGCTTCTTCCTCTGCTCGCCGCGCGCCGCCCACACCGCCTCCGCACCTGCGAGACGCTCTTTGCTTGCTTGCCCGTGCCCTTGCCCTTGCCCTTGCTTGCTTGGCTCTCCTCGTGGTAGTGTGCGTTGGTTGATTCTCGACCACTTATAATAATTCTTGTTGCACCGAAGAGCTCGTTGATTACTTTTGCAACCGTACGTACGATACGTCGATCGAGCTCGAGGGCGCTGCTGTGTTGTTTCGAGCTGACGACGCGCGTTTGTCTGTGTGCGCGCCTTGTAGAGTCGAGATGGCCGACAAGGGACTCACTAGGATTGCTATCGTCAATCCCGAGAAGTGCAAGCCTAAGCGATGTCGCCAGGAGTGCAAGAAGACCTGCCCCGTGGTGCGCATGGGTATGTTGCGCCCACCCAGACGCGCTATCGAGATCGAGATCGAGATCGCGATCGCGATCGCCCACACGAGCAGGCCGCGCTAACTCGTTCGCCGTCTCGTAGGTAAGCTTTGTATCGAGGTCGCTCCCACCTCCAAGATCGCCTGGATCTCGGAGGAGCTGTGTATCGGTTGCGGTATCTGTGTCAAGGCACGTATCTCTACCGCGCGCGCGATCTTGCTACATCCTATGTGCCAACCACAAATATCTCCATCTCTCGATATCGCTCCTATCTACTCTCGTTGCGTGGCGTGGCGCTCGTCTAACTCTACCCATCTCTCGTGGGTATACTTGTAGAAATGTCCGTTCGAGGCTATCACGATCATCAACCTGCCCAAGAACCTCGACACGCAGACCACGCATCGCTATGGAGCCAACACCTTCAAACTCCATCGGTATGAAGACCATCACCATCATGCCCGCGTGTCCAACGCCCACTCCTGCGGTCTCCGTTATCTATCATCCATGTAGCCATCTAGAGAGATCCTTCTATGATATGCCTGTCTTTCGCTGTCGTTGTCTCTCGAGTTTGATATGATTTCCCGCTGCTAACCGAGGTCGCAACGTGATGGCGCTCGCGCATAGTCTGCCGACTCCTCGTCCTGGCCAGGTACTCGGTCTCGTCGGTACCAACGGAATTGGCAAGTCGACTGCGCTCAAGATCCTCGCCGGAAACTTGAAGCCGAACCTTGGTCGCTTTGGTGTACGTGATCGCGTCGTGCCGTGCTCTCTCTCTCTCTCTCGCTTCTCACTCATCTTGCTAAACGCGTGCTTGCTTGATGTTGTGGCACTAGTCGCCGCCGGATTGGCAAGAGATCTTGGCGTACTTTAGGGGCTCGGAGCTCCAGAACTACTTTACCAAGATCCTCGAGGACAACATGAAGGCGGTCATCAAGCCGCAGTACGTCGACCAGATCCCCAAGGCCACGCGCGGCAAGGGCTCCGTTGGCGTGTTGATCGATGCCAAGGACGAGCGTCACTCCAAGGAGACCATCTGCGAGGAACTCGGTACGTACCCAAGCACTCGAGCTGCTGCTGTCGTTGTTCTTGTTGTGTTGTTGTAAATATTGACGCGTTGTTGGTACCACTACTCTAGACCTCATGCCGGTTCTCGACCGAGACCCTGGAGATCTTTCGGGAGGAGAGTTGCAGCGCTTTGCGATTGCGATCGTCGCCATTCGAGATGCGAACGTCTACATGTTTGATGAGCCTTCGTCGTACCTCGATGTGAAGCAGCGCCTCAAGGCTGCGCGCGTTATCCGAAGCCTCCTCAACCCGGAGACGTACGTAATATCTCACGCTCACTTGTACTGGAGAGAACGAGAGAGAGAGAGAGAGAGAGAGAGAGAGAGAGACTACGTGCATAGGCGTGATCATTAATTCTATGATATCGAACATGGCAATAGGTTCGTGATTGTGGTCGAGCATGACTTGAGTGTGCTCGACTACTTGTCGGACTTTATCTGCGTGTTGTACGGTCAGCCCGGCGCCTACGGTGTCGTAACGATGCCGTTCAGCGTGCGTGAGGGCATCAACATCTTCTTGGCTGGCTTCGTCCCCACCGAGAACCTGCGCTTCCGAGACGTGTCGCTCACGTTCAAGGTCTCGGAGACGGCCGAGGAGGAGGAGGCTTCTGGGCACTTTGCTCAATACAACTATCCTGCCATGACCAAGACCATGGGTCCCTTCAAGCTTGTCATCGAGCCTGGCAAGGTATGCACGTACCTGCCCACCAAACACTCGCTTGTTACCGTGCTTGAGTGAACCCTAACGGTCAATTTGTCGCTTGATAGTTTACCGATTCTGAGATCATCGTGTTGCTCGGTGAGAACGGAACTGGCAAGGTATGTTTGTTGTGATCGATGCTGGCATCGAGCTTCTGTGGTCATTCACTCACGCGTATACCCGCTCGCTCGCTCGCTCGCTCGCTCTAGACGACGCTTGTACGTCTCCTCGCCGGCTTGATCAAGCCCGATGACTTGTTCGTCGAGGTTCCCGATCTCTCGATCAGCTACAAGCCGCAAAAGATCTCGCCCACATTCGAGGGCACTGTGCGCCAGCTGCTCCACCAAAAGATCCGATCGTCGTACCTGCACCCGCAGTTCGTGTCGGACGTGACGCGCCCGATGAACATCGAAGAGCTGATTGACCAAGATGTGCAACATCTCTCGGGAGGAGAGTTGCAACGTGTCGCTCTTGTGCTGTGCCTCGGCAAGCCAGCTAACGTCTACTTGCTCGACGAGCCGTCGGCTTACCTCGACTCTGAGCAACGTATCGTTGCCTCGAAGGTTATCAAGAGGTACGCGCACGCGCAAGACGAGAGAACAAGAGAGAGAGAGAGAGAGAGAGAGAGAGAGAGACTGATGGCATCATCGTTCTATGATTGATACGTACCAGGTTCATTATGCACGCCAAGAAGACGGCGTTCGTGGTAGAGCACGACTTTATCATGGCTACCTATTTGGCCGATCGCGTGATTGTGTACACGGGAGAGCCTTCGGTGCAAGCCACGGCGCACTCGTACGTTTTCTCGTTGCTGTCTCTCGCAGAGTGGATTGGTTGCTTACTCATGAACGCGCCCACGTTCAACAACAGGCCGCAAGACTTGCTTTCGGGCATGAACTCATTTTTGCGATCGCTCGACGTGACGTTCCGCCGCGATCCGACCAACTACCGACCACGCATCAACAAGCATGCGTCGCAGCTCGACCAGGAGCAAAAGTCCAGCGGCAACTACTTTTTCTTGGACGAGTAAGGTATACTCGCCGTAGTCGTTTCTCGACGCGTGCGTGTGCCTGTGCGTGTTCGTGCGCGTGTCTACTCTATCACACTCGTGCGCCTCCTTGTCTCGTCTTTTCTTCCACTTCTCTGCACGACCGCCAGTCGATCGTGAGTGAGGATGGCTCTCTCGCTCACTTGGAGTGATTGCCATCAGCACTACCAAAGTTTTCCGTAATCAACAACCCGTTGAGTTTGAGCTCTTCTATCCACACTCTTCTTTCTGCGTCTATCCGTCTGATCTTCTTCATTCAACCTCGGTATCAATACGTTCACATTCCAAGACACCAACTATATAACGCGGCAACCATGAATAAATTCAAGAACTACGCGATACGATCAATCCCATCTTGTTGCAGCAGCGCTCGCGTGGGGACATGGTATTTGCTTGCAGTCGCGCGCACGCATATATTTCAGGTCTCTTGGTATTGTGGGCACAACAAAGTGCACACAACATGAAATACATACAGCAGCTACAACAACAACAGCAACTCATCTCTATTTACAATTGGCACGACGATGCCATAGTCTATTCATCCATCCATTCATCATCTCGATCGGGCTTGCCACGATCACAAGCCATACTCGCGATGGCGATGATGATGAGGAGGAGGACGATGACAACGGCAACGATAGTATAATTATAGTGTACGACAACAGCGGTATCTCGAGGAGACTGATAATGGTACTTTCTCACGCTCCTCCTACAACTACAACAAGAAAAAAATCACAACAAACGCCACCACCACGACCACCACGACAATCAAAACGACAATCAAAACGACAAATGAAACGAAAATGAAGCTCTCCTCTCATTCTCAATAGCGTACAAGTCACGCGATTACGTATTATACATTGCCCTTGTCGGTTTTGCGTACTCGGCGCTTCTTCTTTTTCTATTGTTTCACGAGTGCGCGATGAGTGACAAAGCTAATGTATGGAATGTATCAAAAGGTGGGCTGCGTATTCGTACCGAAAGGCGCTGTTGGTAAATTTGCTCAAGAGCTTCATGGATTGCACGCGTGTTTCGGAGGTAAGCTTGTTCTTTCATCTTGACGATCGCTTTCGAGAACAGTTGCAGGCGCTTTTGGTTGTTGGTCCGCATTTGATCACTGTAGGCACAAGTGACAGCATATTAGTTGTGTACACAAAAGTAGCAGAACAACACAGAGGCTAACAATACCACAGGGCAACGAACTCTTGAACAAATACATACCGTAATGATCGTTGAAGGGCACGAATCTCAGCACAGATTTCGTCATCCTCTCGTTGAGAGAGATCAATCTGTAGCAGATGAACAAGTGAGCGTGTGGGTGGTACAACTGAACTTTTGCGGATTTACAAGTACGTACCACCGTATCGTCATCCAGTAGCCCGATGCTCTTGAGTTCCATTCGAATGCGATCCTCGAGATTGCTCATGTCGGTGCGACCATTTACAGGAACGATCGAATCGAGTGGCGTCGACTCGTCGAACTCTTCTCCGTCCTTGATGGGCTCGGCCGGAATGATCTTGTGGTGTACAAAGGCCGCCAACAATCGCTGCGTTAGGTCGCCCATATCGTTGCTTTCACCAGTGGCATTCGAGGAGGAGGAGGAGCTGGTGGTCGACGTGGAGGTCGAAGATGAGGAGCTGCTTCGGCTACAAAGGAGGGCAGCGTGAATTAGGCAACATTCGTGGCTGAGTGAGTGAGTGAGTGCAAACATACTCAAAATGTCCACTCAAAGTCTTTGATCGACGCGTCGTGAGTGGTGAGGAGGAATAGGCAAGCTCGGCAGGATCGCATGCATCTTCGAGCATCCAGGTCTCGGTGTAGTGGCGGCCGAGACGCGGGATAGAGAAGACGGGATCGTCCTTGATGTCCTTGGGAATGAGCCATTGGAGGTGCTCCTCGGTCAAGGTGCAAATGTACGGCTCGATCGTCGTCCAGAAGGGGTTGACCGATAGGTCTGCCAACATTGGCGGGGCCTCTTCATCTTCTGAAGGAGCCTCCTTGACACTAAGACGCGATAACGACAACAACAACCAATGAGCGACGATCGATACAAAAGGTAGAGTGAGAGCGGATCGTACTTGTTGGCGTTGCCTGAGCCGGCCTTCTTGCGCTTGTTGCGGTTGCGATCTGCCGTGGAGGTCGTGGTTCGCGTAGAAGCTGGTGTAGAGGGTGCAGAGGTTGGGGCGGTGACTGTGGTTGTACTCGCCGGCGTGGTAGAGCTTCTCTTGAGTTTGCTATTTCGACGTGCAAGCTAATACCAGAAGAACAATGAGGAGGATGAGCAGGAGGGAGTCGATGACGAGTGGAGTGGAGTGTTAGTTTGGGGTGAAAACACAACACAACAAAGGTGCTTGTGTGAGAGGGTGTATGTGTGTGTAGCGTACGCCTGATTTCTTCTTTGAGTGGCTGGTGATAGGAAAGCAGCAACGCAATGGTGGCAAGCAAATAAGATACGAATCGTGAGAATGCAACATTGGACAGGAAGTGAGTAAGAGATGGAATAGAACCTTGAACTCTCTGGATCGTGTGTCACAGGCCCATCTCCAGTGATGTCGACATCGAGATCCATGTCGTCTTCCTCCTCTGCAACGAGTAGGGAAGACAGTGAGCAATCGGCGCGGAGCCAGAGCGAATAGAGATGATGCAAGTACGAACCGTCATTCGATAGGGCGCTCGCTACAGAGCTGGGAGAAGCTGGAGAGTCGACCGGGCGCGGGGAATCGAGGGCCACAGCGCTAGGGCGCCCACGAACTCGTGCTCGAACTCGCGTTCGTTTGCTGCAGCAACAATCGCAGATGCAATATTCTTGAGAATCCGTAGCTACCACGCGATACGATGCGAGCGAGAGACAAGGCGTACCGATACTCGTCTCTGGGTGAAGGCGGCCCAGTCGTTGTGGCAGCGATAGAAGAAGAGGTGGAAGAGGAAGAGGAGGAGGCAGTGGAGGATGGCGGGTCCTGGGTTGACGCCGAGCGAGTGAGGCGCTCTGGAGAGACCGAGGATAGCGCGAGGGTGAGTGAGTGAGCGTCTTTAGGGGTACGCACAACAAACATGCGCGCAGAAGCAACGGTCGGTAGGCTCGCGCTCGTGGCACACATGCCACCAACACTGCCGAGCACCATCGATCGTGGCAAGGAACGAGCGGTGGCACGTGGCAGCGGCCAGCAGTGGCGAGACGGTGACAGAGAGGGCGAGCGAGCGGGCGAGCGGGCGGCGTACCACAGGCGACGGGAACAGTGAAGGACGGATCGTTGGTGGGCGTGTCCTGCAGCAGCGGACCCAGGATGTCGATCTGGCCCTTGACGGCGCCCGTAAAGTCCTGCATCTTCTTGAGCAGCTCTTGCAGCTCGGCACGTAGCTGCAAGATGTCGGCATCCGAGCGGTCCTCGAGTGGAACGAGCGAGCCACCAGCGGCGGCCGCTGCCGACGACGAGGAGGAGGATGACGAGGACGAAGAGGAAGAGAAGCCCGGGTGAAGGTCGGCGAACGAGACCGGGATCTGAGACTGGAGCGAGAACAGAGGCGGGTCGAGGAGGGCCAGAGAGCTCGAGGAGGCCACAGAGGCGTCGCCGCCGGGCGGCGGTGAGCGCTTGCCCGGCGGGCGGCCGCGTCGGCCCATGGTGAGGGCGCCGACGAGGGATCGCGAGCTCGTCGCGGCGAGCGCGCTAGCGCCGGAGAGATACACGCCCGCGGGCTAGAAAAAATCGCAAAAACACCGCCGGCACGCGGACAAGTACAGCGGTACGAGCGACGACGAGTGGGGCAGCGAGCGACGAGAGCGAGCGACCGAACGAAAAGGGCGCCAACGGGCGATCGAGGGCGAGAGAGATAAAGAGGAGAGAGGAAAGGAAAAGGGAGGAGAGGAGGAGCGATCTCGGTGCGCGAGATCGCAACGCCCACCAGAGAGAAGCAGAGAGCGATGGATGGCGCTGTGGTGGTAGTCGCTGAGGGTACGTGCGTGTGGGTACGTGGCTTCGGTGCGCCAGTACAACGCAGGCTCCAGCGGCTCCTTAACAAACTCGTCGCTGCGTTCTAGAGCATCGGATGGCCTCCTGCGGCGCCGGCGTCCAGGTCCTTTAGCTCAGTGGAAGAGCGAAAGCTTTACACGCTTTAGGCCGCGAGATCGAAACTCGCAAGGATCACTATCGATCGCCCTCTCGTTTCTTTTTGCTGCTCCTCTTCTTGCGCGCCTCCTTCTCCTGCTGCCTCGCTCGCACGCCACGCTCCCACAGGCCCGCGCGCTGGTTGGCTCGATCTCTCGCGTACTCACACGCACACGCATACGCCATGGGCGATAACAAGATCACACTCGATGAACTGACCGACAAGAACCTCGGCCAGTTGAAGCTTATCAACCGCACCATCTTCCCCGTCAAGTACAACGACCGCTTCTACGAGGACCTCACCAAGCTGCCTGCTCGTCCGCTGACGCGACTTGGTATGTCTCCTCCCCCTTCTCCTCTTCATCCTCGCTCGTTCGGGTGAGCGTTTGTTCGTTCTGCTAGGACGCCACTTTCATGATCCAAGAGATTTTGGCTGCCTCTACGAAGAAAGCGACATATGATCTCACACATGATCTCACTCCCACGCACGCTGGTGCTCCCTGCGAACGCAGCGTTCTATGGCGACGTGATGGTCGGTGCCGTGTGCTGCCGCATCGAGGTGCCGGACCCTGCTTCTCCCGTGCAGCGTCTGTACATTATGACGCTTGGTGTGCTTGCTCCCTACCGCCGCCATGGAATTGGTACGTGTAATATGTCGCTCGCAGAGTGGGCCTGCCATGGCTTGCAAGACGCACGGACTACACAGCCTCTCAAAGCATTCGATGTTGTTTCTTTGATGTACTTGGCTGGTTATTCCAATGGCGCACACTTTTGATAATATCGTATCTGTTTCATTCGATGTGCGATTTATTGCTTCGTTCTAAACGTGCGTTGTGTGCGAATCGACTCGTCTTCGGTACTGTATTGTACCGCTTCCTTGTCCATTTGTTATATCTTGTCGAGTTGTCGTAATCAAACCTCGAGCTGAGCATCTTGCAATATTTTTGATTGCATGCGATGTCGAGATATATCTATTGCTTGACTCGATTGTTTGCGATACGATGTTGTATTTATTGTTTGCATTGAGCTGTATGGTCCTCCTTGTGTATTTATTGCATTGTATCTCGGTATCGATGTCGAATTGTATCGTGCCTTGAGCTGAGCATCTCTTGCATTTTTGATTGCATGCGATATCGAGATATACTTATTGCTTGAGTCGATTATTTGCGATACGATGTTGTGTTTATTGTTTCGTTGAGCTGTATGGCCTCCTTGAATTTATTGCATTGTATCTCGATATCGATGTCGAGTTGTGTTTATTCGTACCTTGGGCTGCATCTGTTCTCATTTTTGATTGCATGCGATATCGAGATATATTTATGCTCGAGTCGATTATTTGCGATGTTGTGTTTATTGGTTGCATTGAGCTGTATGGTGTATTTATTGCATTGTATCTCGATATCGATGTCGAATTGTATCGTGCCTTGAGCTGCATCTCTTGTAATATTTTTGATTGCATGCGATATCGAGATATACTTATGCTCGACTCGATTATTTGCGATACGATGTTGTATTTATTGGTTGCATTGAGCTGTATGGCCCTCCTTGTGTATTTATTGTATCGTATCTCGATATCGATGTCGAATTGTATCGTACCTTGAGCTGCATCTCTTCCTTGCATTTTTGATTGCATGCGATATCGAGATATATTTATGCTCGACTCGATTATTTGCGATGTTGTATTTATTGGTTGCATTGAGCTGTATGGTCCTCCTTGTCTATTTATTGCATTGTATCTCGATATCGATGTCGAATTGTATCGCACCTTGAGCTGCATCACCTCTTGCTTGTATTGCCTGTTGTTGGGATAGAGAAGTCCGTGCCCGTTGTGAATCGCCCTTGTGCGCTACCGAATGACGCTAACTTGAGCCCTCCGTGATACGTGTGTCGGTATCAAGGTCGTCGATTGCTCGAGTACGTGCTCAACACGCTAGTGCCGCAATTCCCGAACCTCTCGGACATCTACCTGCACGTCCAAATCAACAACGACGACGCTGTGGCCTTCTACGAGAGGTTCGGCTTCTCCAAGGCCGGTACGATCGAGAACTACTACAAGCGCATCACGCCTTCGAGCTGCTTCATCGTGAGCAAGCCGGTCGGTGCTCATGCCACCGCCTCGCCAACTGCCGCTGCCACGCAATGAACTCCCACACATGTACTTCTCTTGCACCAGCTGCCTTTGATCGCGAGGAAAAAAGGGTAGGCGGCGCTTGCGTGCGGCGCTGGCTATCGCGGCGCGATCGATCGAGAGATGCAGATTCGTTCCGGAGCTGCTGACTCCACAAGTCCGAGTGTAATAATTAGCCCCACACGGCGCAACATGGGGGAACTCGGTGTACGCGTACACGGCAAGCATTCTGCGCCCAACACGAGACGCAAAGAGTGGCGAGACAAGAGCGCGGGCTCGGAGGCTCGGAGGCTCGGAGCGGCGCGGAGCGTGTTCGCTTTATCCGCGCAGAGGAACAATGGCGGTCGGAGTCTTCAAGCCCGCCGCGCCGTTCACGCTGTCGGTCTCAGGCGAAGGCAGTCTCTAGCGCCCTCTCCCTCTCTCGCGCTCTCTCTCACTTCTTCGCCCTCCTACCGCGACCGCACGCGCTCGTAGTACGCGCATCCCAAGTATCGTGCACCGAGTGCTTCGTGCCGTCATCGCAGTGTCGGTGTGGTTGTCGGTGCTTCATTTCCATCGCCACAGGCCACTGACAGGTAGCGACACCTGAGGCAGCAGGTACGAAGCTCGCCATCCCAGCCACAGCGATCGCCTCGCTGCTTGTCGTCGCCATACACGTGTGCTTCAGCAGCCGTATGCCTCGCGCTCGCCACGTTAATTTCTCTCGCTAGTGTCTTCTCGTCTTTCACCGTCGTGGTTATCGCTATGTCGTGGCTATCGTGATGAGCCGCGCGCTGCTCGTGTATGGTGGTTTTTCGCTTTCGCGCGAACGTAGATCGTCTTCTTCAGCGCGTTTTTGTCGATATCGAGGGCGCAGCAGTAGCGGTAGCTGCAGTGGTGGCTGGAGCTACGCTCCTTGCAGGCATCCATATGCTCGCCACTTGTTTGTTGTTGGTTTCGTCACTGCCAGAGATTCTCTCTCGTGAGGTTTGTGAGTCGCGTCGTTTCCGTAGCAGTGCTTCAGCGTCGATCGTAGGCAACGCGAGAGGAAAAAGTTGTAGAAAAAGCAAGCGAACGAGAGAGGAAGGCATCAAGAGCGAGATAGAGAGCAGCGAGAGGTCGAGGTCTTCCAAGGCGTACTGGTTGGTGAGAGGCAAGAGTAAGGTGAGCGATGCTCGCAAACACATGATCAGATCTCTGTGCTAGGTGAGTCAGTGTCAATAGATAGTGCTGAGGTTGAGATATCGAGCTGGTCGATTGAAGAAGGAAAGAAAGGAAGGATAGGGATAGAGTATGGAGTTGATGGCGAGCGTGGTTACCACGAGCTGGCGGTCGAGCTCTACATCAGAGAGAGAGAGAGAGAGAGAGCCGTCAAGCGCGTAGGACTCGAAGCGATGCGCGTTAGTCACCAGGTAGCAGCGGCACGCGGAGCTAGCAAGTACAATGGATATGGAGTGGATTCGATAAGATCGATCGTATTATATGGTAGAGGTAGAGATACACCACCAACACAACAACAACCGAGAGCAGACATGTGTGAGGTGTGAGAAGGACTGGCTGAGAATGAGAATGGTGTTGATCGATAGAGGAGGAACCACCATAGGAGTGGAGCACTCCGGTCGGAGCGGAGTAGCGCGGAGTATGATTTTTCGAGCATTTTCTGCTTCGATGAGAGATATCTAGATCGTCGTAAGAGAATGATAGATGGTGCTGTGTGCATGTGGGTGTCTCTCGGGATCAGTGTCAATGTCTCGGTCGAGTGGTGGTGGAGTTGGTAGCTCGGTATCGCGGCCGAAGGAGAGAAATCGCTATGAGGAGTCGAGCTCCGGAGCCAAGCGGAGCTCTCCCGCTCCCTCTCCCGCTCGTGTCTGTGCGTGAGTCGTCATTATCTTTATCTCCCTCCTCGCTTGCGCATCACACTCTCTCGTGTGCCTGCGTGTCTGTGTGTCTCTCTGTGGTTTCATCTTCGTTCTGAAGTTTACGTGGCTTTCACTTCCTCCTTCGCACCACATCACGGTTGGTCTTTTCCGATTGTGCACATATCTCTCTCTCTCGCGCATTCGTTCTTGATCAGCGATTTCGTTTGGAGCTCCTTCTCTCATGGTTGAGCTGACCTTTGCGAGTGGTACAATTTTGCTTTGCTTCGTTTACGTGTAGCGTGACACACGATACCATTACTCGTTAGATTGTTATTTATCTTACTCTCGGTCAATCTGTCATAGAGTGCCGTTGTTGTTGTTTTTAGTGTTGTGTCGTTTGTTCCGTCATTCGTTTGTACCTTGCGAGTGTCTGTGTCGTTTGGTTTCATTCGTGGCTCACTGGCAATAGTAGCGCTGTTGGCTCGTGCAAAGATGACCATTGAGCAACAAGAAGACTCTCGTAAAGATGTTGTGTCTGGTGGCACTGACATTCCGATGGACGACTTCTCCGGTACAGAGCCGGGAATGACGGCTGATACCGAGGATGACGTCGACATGATCGACGAGATCCAACGCGACACGGTCGAGGTTCCTGACGAGTACGATGACAATCCGGTACGTACGGATGAGCATAGCCTACTCGCGCGCTCGTCCGCGCATTGATATCGATAATTTGGCATACGTGTGATTCTAACCTCTCACTCACTCACTCACTCACTCTCACAGCCATGCTTTAGCTTCCGAAAGCTTTGGGCATTCACTGGTCCTGGATTTTTGATGAGTATCGCATACCTCGATCCTGGAAATATCGAGTCTGACCTCCGTGTACGCGTGGCATGCACGGCATACTTGCTCAATGTCGTCGTCTTAATTGTCGTAAGATCACCTTTCTTTACTTATGCTACTCTCGGTCTCTTGTTGCTGTAGGCTGGAGCTGGCTCTGGATATACTCTATTGTGGGTCTTGCTGTGGTCGACAGTGATTGGTCTTATTCTCCAGGTTCGTGCAGCCGTATGAGAAGAGTGTCTGCTACGTCTGTGCCTGTGTATCAATTCTCACATTCATTCGATGCTGCCCACTAGATGCTGGCGGCTCGCTTGGGAGTCGTAACTGGCAAGCATCTCGCCGAACTGTGTCGCGAAAAGTACGGTGCCGTACCGCGCTACTTTCTGTGGGTCATGACCGAGATCGCCATCATCGGCAGCGACATTCAAGAGGTGGTCGGTAGTGCGGTCGCCATTCAAATCTTGACGCAGATCCCTTCGATCGGCTTTGCGGGCATTCCGCTGTGGATCGGCTGCATCATCACGGCGGCCGATACATTCACCTTCTTGTTCCTCGAGAAGTATGGTACGTACTATATATTGCATGGCAACAAAGCTTTCTTTCGCTCCACATATGCGCACTCGTTGGTTGGTATCTCACACACTACCGCGATACCACAACCATGATCGGTGGGGCATCACAACAGGTGTGCGAAAGCTTGAAGCATTCTTTGGATTCTTGGTGAGTGTGATGGCAATCACCTTCGGAGTCGAGTACTTTATCTCGGACCCCGACGAGTTGCAAGTGCTCAAAGGAACGATCGTTCCGACGCTTGGTGACAATCGAGGACCGAACTTGCTACTGGCCGTCGGGATCTTGGGCGCCGTCATCATGCCTCACAATATTTATCTTCACTCGGCGCTCGTGCAGGTATGAGAAAGCCCCTCAGTTGGCAACCAACTTCTCTCATCTCTCTCTCTCTCTCTCTCTCTGTGGAATACGGCCGGCATCGCCGTTGCATGTGTGAGATTGACTGATTGGGCTGAATGATATTGCATTTCTACTGTAGTCACGTAAAGTCGACCGTACACGCCCGATCGAAATCTCGGAGGCCAACAAGTACTACACGATCGAGTCGGCCATCGCCTTGGGCCTCTCGTTCGTCATCAACCTCTTTGTAGTGGCGGTCTTTGGTGCTGCCGCTGCCACGGGCGACCAGAACTGCGGTGACCCGTCGCAGCTGGGCCTCAACACGGCTGGTGACTACCTGCAGTGCAAGTTCGGTACCGTGGCACTGTACATCTGGGGCGTTGGCTTGCTGGCCGCCGGTCAGTCGTCGACCATGACTGGCACGTACGCCGGCCAGTTCGTGATGCAAGGCTTCTTGCGCCTCACGATCGCGCCGTGGAAGCGCGTGCTGATTACACGATCAGTGGCCATCTTGCCGGCAGTCATCGTGGCCGTCGTGGCCGAGGCCGAGATCGATACGCTCGACGAGATGCTCAACGTACTGCAAAGCATCCAGCTGCCGTTCGCGTTGCTACCGGTTCTCAAGCTCACGAGCGACTACGCCGTGATGGGCGAGTTCAAGAACAACATCATCCTCTCGCTCGTGTGCTGGCTCTTTGCGATCGTCATCATCATCGTGAACTACCTTCAGATCATCTACGACCTCCGCGATGCCTCGCTCTGGTTGGTGATCCTCTCGGCAGTCATCGGTGGATTCTATCTCTTTGTCGTCGTGTACTTTACGATCGAGGACATTCCCTTCATCGAGCGCCTCATCGGGCGAGTGTTCCCTTCATTCAACCCCGAGTTGCGGCGCTCCGAGTACATTCAACCGGAAGCTCGCGAGCAGGGTGAACGAGCGATCAACTAAGCATCTTACATTGCCTATCTATCCGTCTATCTCTCTCTACCCGCCTATCCTTTATCTATCTCTATCATCTCTCTTCATAAGTCATGCACTCATTCATTCGCACTCATTCGTTCACCTCCAAGCTCCCAATCAAGTTATTATGAGCCTTGTTGGCATTGTGTCATATTATCTTTGTCGTCATCATCAGCATCATCATCATCATCTCTCCATCATCACTTGCACGACCTCGTGCTAATCAGTTTTGTTGAACTTCACACTGGATCAGTTCTCACTCTCACTGATTCACTCACTCGCCCACCAAACCATCCCTCTCCTCGGTACTGATAAAACAATGCGACAATCGACTCGCTTCTTATTGTGCCATACTACAACTACCACCATCAAACCACAAGTACCATTTACAACAACAACAACAAGAACAAGAACAAGAACAAGTATCACATTCGCATCGATCTTTCTTGTAGTGTTGATGGTGTTGGCTTGTGGTTGCATACCACGAGTCGACGCTCAGATCTTTCAAGTCGAGATACCTCACGTCGAGCCGAGCGAGGCACATGTTCAACACTGTCGCGACGATGGCTTGTGTGGTGCCAACACGAGCACCGAGCAGCAGGCCATGCCGTTGATCCTCGCTTGGCTGCCGCAGTTCTGGCAGCGAGGCCAGCGAGTGTTCGATTGGCTCACGAACGTCGTGCTGCATGATCTCGACCGACCGATCGAACTACGGCACGAGCTCGATCTCTCGCGTAGTACTCGCTCGGAGCTCGAGCGATCGATCATCGTGTCGTTCTCTCCACTCGCCAGCGATGCAATCGTTCGAGCCAACATTGGTGGCACGTTTGGAGTGTACCACATGGCGGACGAGTACTGCCACCACTCGGTCGATTGGTACAAGGACGTTCGGTTCGTCATGCGCAACTACTACTGTCCCACCGTGCTCCAGCGCTTCCCCGACAAGGTCCTGTGGCTTCCGATCGGCTGGCACGGCTTTGCGTCATCGATCGATGCACGCCATCGCATGCTGGCGTCTCAGCGGCGATATCTCTTTTCGTTCATCGGCTCGATGGATGACGAGCGACCCGATCGCACACGCATGATCGAGGCACTGAGTCGCGCTGGTATCTGGCAGCAAGAGTCACGAGTGCCGCAGTACACCAAGCTCATCTCCAAGTTCTATGGGCCCGACATGATCGATCCGACCACCTACAGCGTCATCACTCGATCGTCGGCGTTGGTACTCTGTCCGTTTGGCAACAACCCCGAAACCCATCGATTCTATGAGGCGCTCGCTGCATCGTCGATTCCCATCTCACGTACGTGCCATACGACATATGTGCACACACACACACACACATACTCGCACTGGTTTAGCGATACCAACGAAGGGCGACTTTGCAGGCAAGGCCGACTTTATCAGCGAGGGCCTCGGAAAGGACTGCCCGATACCGACGTTCGAGTCGTGGGAGCAAGGAGCGGCATTGATTCTCGAGCTCCAGAGAGATCCAGTGCGCTTGGATCGATTACAACAAGACGTGGCGCGATGGTGGTTGTCGTATCGTAGTTCGTTGCAATCGCGTGTAAAGGCCTTTGTCGAGAGTCATCTCTCGGCTTGAGAGGCACTGCTCGACGAAACAGTGCTAGCGAAATGAAGCTTGTGTAAAGTATTGTACATTTGCTTGAATGTACAACTGATGCAATCTCATATCTCAAGCTTGGTGGCAAATCAGTCCCAAGGCTTGTTCAACTCCTCGGTGATCTCGTAGCACGATCCTTTGCACCGTAGCTTCTGAATGTGATCGACCATCGAGACGATCGCATCTCCGATGACGGCGAACACCGTTCGATTCATTCCGACGTGCTCGAGAATGTCGTAGAATCCCTGTTGGAATTGTACTACGGCAGCAATCTGCTCGGCCATGAAGAGCAACGAAATGATGAGTATCCTTGGCGGACATGACCACCAACAGTCACTCTAGATCTACACGTACGAGATAGACCAACACGGCACTCGCGCCAGTCCAGCACCAGATCGAGTATACTTCGGCACTTCCTCCGTAGTAGATCAGTTGTACGAAAAAGATGACGAACGCGAGAGCCTACCTCAGCCAAAGAGAAGTGTATGAGCGAGCTCCTGCACGAACGAAGCGACGGCTTGCACTGTTTGTAGCACATTGATTGAGATTGGAAGGCGTACCATTGGTGATGCCATCCAAAATGGCGCGTAGAACATGAGTGCGAAATGCAGGCACAAAAAGTAGGCAAAGGCATTCGGGAGTAGCGTTAGCCATTGGCACGAGTAATGGATACTCCAAACCAAGTGTCCATGTTCACCTGAAACACCAACGAGTGAGCGAGTGAGTGAGACATGATATGCAAGGAGCGATTGTTCGAGAATCACTCGTACCGACAAAGCTGCAAGTGCACGGGGAGACCATTGGAGCTATGCTTGTGAGGTCGTAGCCACAAGAGCTCTCGACATTCTGCGTCAAGCCAATGATCCATCCAATCATGGACACGATCTAATCACCACATGAGCACTGTCAATATCGCGGCCACAATTGACTCAGAGCAGTATGAGGCCAGGAGATCATGTTCCTACGTACGAACGAGATGATCGAGAGTACGAAAGGAATCGTGAATCTCTCGGAGCCATGCGATAACCAGTCGCCAATCATGCGCACGCAGCCCGAGGCACCGTAGTCCGACGGTGGAGCAGAGGACGACAACGAGTGTCGTGTCACGGCACCGTTGGCAGCGGTGGGGCCCGATCCGTGATATCGCTGTAATCGAGTGGCATCGCTAGATTGCTCGCTAGTGTCTGAATGGCTCTCTCCCACGTCGCCCTCGACAACGTGCATCATCATGATGGAATCATCGTCGTCATCGTGCGTCGGAGTCATTGTGACGATCGGCTTTCGACGAGGAAGGCTGCCACTTGCAGATGAGGGACCGAAGGCAGCGCGTTGACTTGGAGAGTTGATTCTGGTAGTTGCAGAAGCGATGGCGCCGCGATGAGCGGCAGAGCGGCGAGGCATTTGCTCACACGCAACATGCTGAGATACGTCATCGAGCAAGCGCGACGGATCGTTGGCAGTCTCTTCGTCCTCGTCGTCGCTGCTGCCGCTGCTGTCGGTGTCTTCTCCGTTTGCAGAGCCATGGCCTTTCCCTCGAGAATCGACGCCTATCCTGAGGTACGATCCGCCCGAGCGACGAGAGGTGGCGCGTGGCAGCGACGACGACGAGGCATTGTGACTTCGCCACGCAAACAGCATGCCGAGCACCGGCTGTAGGCCCACAGCGGTACAAGCCAGGAGCGTAAACATGGTATTGGTGGCCGAGCATGCATTGCAGGCCTCCACAGCGTTGTCGTGCAGCGCTTGGATCGGTCCAGGGGCCGAGAGCCAGATGCCAACCTCACTCAGCTCGACGACGCAAAGCGACAGCAGGAACGGTACGAGCCATAACAGTCGCTACATCATCGAATTGGCCATCGATGAATGAGTGAACGAGTGAGCAAGTGGGCTGGCGCACATCGTCGTGACCTATTCGCAATAGATACCTGGCGATGGAGTTCGCTACTGGCACTCAGCTCTTGAAACTGTGGAATGGCGAGGCAGATCGCAACGATGGCAGCAGTGCCAGCGACTTCCGCGAGGCCAAACAGTAACGCCACGGGCCAGCTCCAACACATTCGCCACAAACATACAAATGTGGTGGTGTACAACAAGCAACCTTACTATCTCTCTATCCAAGTATTATGCCCTCGATCAAATCCACCACTACCACCACCAAGAAGAGGAGGTCGTAGCGACAGGACTCGAACGCGAATGAATGAGCGAATGAACGAATGAACGAAGCGAACGGAACAGCATGTCTCCATTCCATCACTCGTCTCGCTCTAGAGAATGTAGGAGGCACCAGGTTATCTTGTTTGCAGCAGTGCTACAAAGTACAACTACAACTACACTGGCGCAAGCGAGCTAGAACAGCAGTTCCGCTAGCTCCGGCTGCGGAGTTGCGCACGGCTTGTACGGCACAGCCGTTATTCGCCATTGCGCCAGAACGCTGGCTGCCTTGTCTCGAAACGAAGACGGAAGCACGCTTACGCTCCCCAGTCTGCTGGCCGTGGTTGCTGGTAGCTGAATCGACGTTGCAAGGAAGCGATCTCGCTTGGCGGCCTCGAGCACAACGTCAAGAAACCGAGCCAGCGGGATATCGCGGCGGGTTGCTTGCAAGGCACCGAGGATCGATAGAGCTGGAGGGAGTATCATCGCCCATTGATCGTCATCAAGGTAATCAGCGAGATGCAGGATGATCGATGCGATTTTCGGGAGCCGGTAGTCTATGGGCGGTTGCTTGAAGCGCCGCAGGGAATCCGTGGCGAGCGAGGCGAGCAATGTGGCCAGCGTCTCGGTTCGACACACTCGCAGGCGGATGGCGCTGAACTTGCAGGTACAAGTCTGGAGCAACAAGGCGCTGCTGTTGAGAACCCGGTGGCAATTGGGATGCTCGGAGACGAGTTGGTCGAGAAGGGCGAGCACGTTGGTCCTTGCGAGCGCCTGCTGTGCCTCGTCGTTGTTGTATACGAAGTAACCCAGCGCATGAACGGCGGTCGTGCGCAGAGTGAGATCGAGACTCGAGTCACCAAAGATATCGATGACGCGAGCGAAAGCGTCGGATTCGAGCAAGCGCCTCTTACACGAGTCTGGCCCGAGCCTCAGCGAGTGAGACACAAGGTTGAGCGCGTCGATAGCATCGGTGGTGCGCTGCCGCGATACACACTGAGCCACGAGCCCAAGTAAATCATCAACGCACACGAGTGGATCCCACTCCCAAGAAAGGGGCGTGTCTTCGACGCCATCAATATCGACGTCCTCAATATCGACGTCCGCCGCGGCGTCCTCATTACTTCTTTCGTCTTGCAGGCTCTCGCTCTCGCTACAATCTCCACCATCTCGCAGCCGCGATATCGAATAAGCGAACGAGAACACTTTGAGCAATGCGGCGCGGTATGCGTGCCGTTGCGCGCGTGAGCAATAAAGAAACCAGTAGTGTAGCAGCGAGCACGCGAGCGTGTGCGTTGGCTGCGTGTGCTCTACAAACGACAACCACTCCTCCACGATGGCCTCAATAGCATCACTGGGAGTCGGGCTTACGAACAGTCTCTCGAGCCGATGCTGGCGAGCGCAGCCATAGAGAGAATTGGCTGTGGCGCACAATAACTCCCTCGCCGTGGAGGATTCAACATCGAGTGCAACGGCCTCGCGAAAGAACGACGCGTGTGCCATAGTGCTGGCACACGCATTCAGCTGGATGTGTTTGTGATGGGATTGCGATAGTTACGACGCAGCGCGACAGGACGGAACAGTGCACAAACCAGAGAGCCATAGAGCAAAAGCTAGAGCGTAAGAGCAACCTAACAAGCACCAACCGAAAAAACAGATGTCGCTCTCAGAGCCGAGGCCCTACTCTTTTACCTCCTCTCTCTCAGCAGCCTTCTCGTCTTTACCTCTTTACCTCTCCTCCTCTATCTCACTGCTCTCTCTCTCTTGTGGTGATCGCTCGGGGCTTGCTTGCTTGGTCACCTGCATCTCGAGACTCCCCCAAAATGAAGCGTGGCGTATGTGTAGCATTGGTGCTACTCGCCTTGTACACGGTGGCGAATGGTATGTTGAACCTCATGAGGTTCGAGGCTGCTAGTGAGATCGTGTCGTTGTGTTGGCTGCTCGTCGCTCGTGTATGTGTCGCTCGTTTGATCGATGACCACCGCACTCACACGCGTTGGTGTCATGCAGCCGACTTTCTCAACGTCGAGGCCGGAACGCTCTTCGGTTATGACGACAGCGAGACGTCTATCCCTGGTACGTGTGGATATTCTCTATTGCGCGCGAGCGAGCCAGTGGGATCGAGCGCAAATCCGTGGAGACGCAGCGTAGCGTTGGTGTAGAGTGCATCGCAAGCAACGACCAACAACGCCCACACGATTCCATGAGAGGCGCCTGTAGTCGTAGAAGCTGGCGGATAGGCCATTGGTCATGGCTTGCATATCTGATCGACATCTTCATGCCGTCTGTCGTTGTAGGCCCGTCGTTCTGGGGCACACTCCCTCTGTCGCAGGTCTGCTCGGCTGGTAAGCGCCAGTCGCCGATCGATATCCCGTTGTTTGTGCCCTTGTCGCGCAGCAATGGCCCGTTGACGCTGGCGTACAGGCCTTCGCTTGTCAATGTTGGTAACAACGGCCATTCGTTCGTCATTAGCTCCCGTACGTGAGTGATCGAGCGCGCGATTCATTCAAGTTGTGGAGGAGGCCCTACACGCGCGCGCTCTGCCTCTCGGACATGAGAAGAGCAAGTCTTGATTGGTGGAATGGTGCACTCACGAGAGTGCTGGTGCAATGGCGCGAGGATTGCAGGAAGCCGCTATCTGGAGCACAGCATGATCTTTGTGCAGAACCTCGTGTATGCGCCGCTGGGCTACCGATTGTTCCAGATGCACCTCCACTGGGGACGCAACAACACCGAGGGCTCGGAGCACACGCTCAACGGCCAGTCGTTCCCGCTCGAGGCGCACTTTGTGCACTACAACTCGCGCTTCGCGTCGATCGATGCCGCCGTGCGCTCGGGTGACCACGACGCGCTGATCGTGGTCGGCATCTTCTTCCAGGTCGGCGCCACGACGCCGCCGTCGCTCACCAGCATCCTCAACCTGCTGCCGTACTACACCAACGTGCAGCAGGAGACCGAGGTGCAGGAGTACATCAACCTCGCCGACATGTACCCCAAGGGCCTCGAGTACTACACGTACTTGGGCTCGTTCACGACGCCCATGTGTAACGAGGTCAACCGCTGGATCGTGCTCGCGCGCCCCGTGTCCATCAAGCAGTCGGACCTCGACAGGATCCGCACGGTCAACCTCGTGCTCTCGAGCACCAGGACCGGTCCGGGCAAGAACTTCCGTCCGCTGCAGCCACTCAACGGCCGCAAGGTCACGGCCTCGTTCAACTCGCTCCCCTACATTGCGCCGCCGTCGCCGCCGCCGGGCCCTGCGCCAGCGCCGACACCGACGCCGCTGCCGCAAGACCCAGGAAACCCTCAGATGCTCGAGGGTTAAGTGGAGAGGGCACTCGTTGCACTCATTCATTCATTCGTTCACGCCGGGTGTTGTAGTTGTGTCGTCTCGTATTCTCATACTCTCGTGCTCTCTCGCTCTTTCTCGTCGTTCTTATCGTTCTTGAGGTTGTTTGTTTGGTTTGGGGTGTTGTTTGCCAACACCAACACCAACACCAAGCACGCAAACCAAGGACTCGTTGTTCTTGCTCTTCTATTCAACTCTCGTGCCCAAGAAGAATCATCAAATTAATGTACATCCAGATACACAAGCACAAGCACAAGCGACGGCAAAGTCCAAATCCTTACTGGAAGTCCCGAATTTCTTCCTCGCACTGCCCTCGCACTCCTTCGCTCTCTCGCTCGCTCCGCGTGTTGTGTGCCTCTCTCTGCCTCTCTCGCCTACCCGCGCGCTCTTACTGTACCGAGACCGCCAGCGCGTGCCCGATGAAGCGCTCCCTCGCGCCCTCCTCGGTGCTCGCCAAGCGGCTCAAGGTCTCTGGCGAGTACAATCCCAACTCGCAGGACGACGGTGGCGACTCGCCCTCTTCGTCGCGACCTGCCGCCATCTCGGCGAGCTGTCCGTCGCTCACGGCCGCGCTCTCGTCACTCGAAGGACAGAAGATTAACCACCTCGATCGCTGGAAGGTGCTCCTCGAGAAGACGCAAGAGAAGGAGAACTCGGAAGAGGGCGCTGGCGACGAGGGCGGCGATGACGACGAGGGCGGTACACGCAGCAGCGCTCGGCTGGCGCGCTCGTCGCTCTCTGCGCCTGCCGTGTATTCGGACGCGCACCTCAAGAACGAGACCATGACCGAATCGTCGCCTCCACTCTACTACATAGCCTACTTCTTTACTCGCGGCAAGGACGAGAAGGGCAATGGTACGGTGGTTGCGTGTAATTGTACCAGCCTCCCGACACATGCTCCAACTCACTCACTCACTCACTCACTCACTCACTCGCTCGGGATATCTCGCATCGCATCGCATACTCATTCATGCTTGCTTGTGTTCCATGGTGATGGCTGTAGCATTGGTCAAGCTCACGTATCAAGAGGTTCAGCTCTTGAGCATGGACAACAAGCAGATCTCCAAGGCCACACTGTCGCGCGCGCAATACGACGAGGACGATCCCGACCAC
>Ga0209935_1002346_pt1 | contig 23582 bp, 10 predicted proteins | sample ThiBio_1000_plan_2_FD_183958 | JGI IMG/M metagenome (GOLD analysis project Ga0209935, IMG submission 183958) | Wastewater bioreactor microbial communities from Cape Town, South Africa - Thiocy_cont_1000_plan (SPAdes) | ecosystem: Engineered > Bioreactor > Thiocyanate-remediating >...
AAAACCTACAAAATATTTACTGTGCAATTACATCGACTTACGGTGAAAGAGAACAAAAGCACACGTATTATTCAGCTTCTTTACGAAAAGTAATATGCGTAAAATTCTGCGACTGTTTTTGAAAGAAACGATAATAAATGACTTACAACTTACACGTCACTATCCGTTAAACTTAATAATGTTCAAAAATTCGATTTCCTCTAAACAATCAATAAACCACAATCATAATTAAGCACGAGCAGCAATTATCCTGAAATCTTCACCTTCTAGTAGTTTTGATAGATAAAAAATAAGTTTTACTATGTCTTTCACGTGTACCCACTGTCATTTAATCTCACCATGACTTTCTACCCTCAACACCCTCAGATTTTCTATTTTCAACTTACTCAATACAGAAGGAATATAAACTTCTACTACTATGAATAAAAATAATACATTATTTGTTTTATTTGTTGCACGAAAAGGTTAGAAAGCAATGTCGGGGGAAAAACAAATATATTTCATTCTTAAAATGATGTCCTATACTCTCTCTGTCTTTGTTGATCTTCTTTCATAAAATAAACTCAATATAACTTTATTAATCAGAATAGAGAAAAAACAAATGTATCCCTTATGACACGTTTCTGTATGCGTTTCTTTTCGTATGCTAAATAACAATAACAAAGAACGAACAGGACAGAAAAAGCATTGACGTAATCGATTTTATCATTCTGTCGATGAAATACAAGAATCAATTATCTACATATGCATATAGGTTGTTTGGAAAGTTCCAAGTAATTTTGGTGAATATAAATACGTACATAAATATTTTGGTACTAGACATAAAAAACAACTTCATTATATTGTACTGCCGCTGTCTCCTTATTAATACATCGTAAGTGTCTTAGCAATGTTGTGAAATAAAGTATTTGCGTCATACTATGACAGTGATATTAATCACATTGAATTAGTCAAAGGTTATTTGAGAAGAAATTGGGTTTTCTGCTTTATTTTCTTGACCGACATGAGGGTCTTACTAGAATAAATTTGTTCATTTGTTGTACTAAAACCAAAAAACATTAATATTTTTATTACAATGGGAATAGAACGGAATTTGCGTGGATTTATGCTGATTCCGTACAATTACAGAATCGATGAGGATCGTTAGAAACTGATTCTTGCGATGTGTAACATCACGGAATAGGATGTATACTCATCATTAATTAACGGTGGATTGATATTCAGCAACCTCAAAAAATGTTGTTGAATATCAATCCACCTTGAATTAATGATAAAAAAAACTCAAAATTCGATCATTCAGATCCTTGTGGAATACCATACCCATAGACCAAAAGTTCACTAAAATGTTCATAAGTTGATAGGAGAAGACAGGAAGATCAAACCATAATAGACCTTTTCGCTATTTATCAAAAATAATCAAATGACAATAGAATTAAGCAAAAATCGATCGGACAGTAGTGGATGTTCCCTTGTTAGTTTTCAGTGCAAAAATGTATACTATTTCTCATTTTTTCGTAAGTTCGACATTGTGAAATTCAAATATTCAAAAAAGCAGATCAAAATTTTATCATTATTAATGACGACAACCACATATGCCAAAGCATTAGTAAGAACGGGTCTACGTGATCAGAATATGGTTCAAAACCATTTACTCATCTGGATTGATAAGAACATGAACGAAACCAATAATCATCATCAAAATATGCTTGAAAAATTGAGACCTATTGTCAATCAGATAATAACTTATAAAGAATCAGAATATTGTATTAAATGCCTCCATGAGATGGATAATACGAACATTTACATCGTCATATTTGACAGCTTGGATGAGCATCTTCTAGCACAACTTCATGATATGAAAAGAGTCCATACTATTTACCTACTTCGACAAGATAATGTGATACATGTTCCATCACCAAAGGAATACCCAAAGATTGAAGATGTGTTCACCGATATAGGTCCTATCTGTCAATCATTGAGAAGAATCGTACAACGATCGAATCATAATGCAATATCAATGAGCTTTGTCTCGAAGGATGTTATCTCATTAGCAACAGACTCGAATCAATCAAATCTCGATGATATTGAACCCACATTCATGTATTCTGTTTTATTCAAAGAAATAATATTAGAAATTAACGACAATGATAACAATAATCATGCGAAATCTATCAAAGAATTAGTAGCGCATTGTCGTTCACAAAACGTCTCTGAATATCAACTCAACGAATTTCAAGCTGAGTACAAAAATCAATCACCGATATGGTGGTATACGAAAAGTGGTTTTCTCTATACTATGCTCAATCAGGCTCTGAGAATCTTTGATACTGAGGTCATGATCAAAATGAGCTTTTTTATTCGCAATCTACATAGACAAATAAAGACGCTACAAATGGAACAATTGAATTCATATAATAATGATCTCGTCATTTATCGTGGTCAAGGACTGAGTCAACAAAATTTTGACCATTTATTCAAAATAAAAGGTGGACTTATTTCATTCAATAGTTTCTTATCGACAAGTAAAAAAAGAGACGTGGCCATGGCATTTGCTGAGAGCGCAATAAAACAAAACGAGGAAACTGTGGGTGTTCTTTTCATGATGACAATCAATTTGAATCATATATCGAATTTAACTGCTCCATTTGCCAATATCAATGACTGTAGCAATTTTTCTCAAGAGGAAGAAATACTATTTTCGATGCACACCGTGTTTCGTGTTGGTGATATTAAAGAATTGACCACTAATAGTCAACTTTGGGAAGTACAGTTGATTCTGACTGACGTCAACGATCCAGAACTCGTTCGTCTTACGGAGCGAATGAAAGAGGAGATCGATGGCGAAGGATGGTATCGGATGGGTAAATTAATGTTAAAAGTGGGTCACTTCAATCAAGCTGAAATACTCTACAATGAATTACTGAAAAACGCTTCAAACGATTCTGATAGGGCAAAGATTAATCAGCAATTAGGAGAGACAAGGTTCCTGGAAGGAAAATACGAAGAAGCGATTGCATTTTGCGAAAAAACTTTAGAAATCAATGGTAGCGTTCTTGAAATAGATTATTCATCGTTGGTTGATAGCTACAATTGTATCGGTCGTGCGTATTTCAAAATGGGTAATTGCGCGAAAGCTTTGGAATTTTATGAAAAAGCACGTAAGATAAAAGATACTGGTCAACCTTCGGATCTTATCGATTTGTCTCAGTCCTATCACCACATTGCCTCTGTGTATGATAAAATGGGTGACTATTGGAAGGCAATTGAATTTTACGAGAAAGCACATACAATAAAAGAAACAACTCTTCCATCAAATCATCCATCACTGGCTATGTCCTACAACAGCATAGGTATGGTATATGACAACGCAGGTGATTATACGAAGGCACGTGAATTTGTCGAGAAGGCGATTAAAATAGGAGAAAAAACTCTTCCTCCAAATCATCCTAATTTGGGTAGTTACTACAACAATATGGGTGTATTGTATAATAATATGGGAGATTTTGCAAAAGCACTTCAATTTTATGAGAAAGCACGTAAAATCTGGGAAACAACGTATCCTTCGGCACATTCGGATTTGGGCACTTGCTATTGCAGCATTGGTCTCGCGTATAACTACATGGGTGACTATGCCAAAGCACTCGAATTTTATGCAAAAGATCTTGAAATAACGAAAAAGGTTTTTGCTCCAAATCATTCCGATTTGGCCACTTCGTACAATAATGTTGGACAAGTGTATTACAATATGGGTGAGTACTCAAAAGCCCTGGAATATCATTGTCAATCACTTAAAATATGGGAAACATGCCTTCCTTCAGATCATCAAAATTTAGCTTTTCCATATATTTGGTTTGGAAGAATATATCGCAGTACAAAAGATTATGAAAAGTCGTTGAATTCTTTTGAAAAATGCCTCTCGATACGTGAAAAAGCCTTGTCTAAAGATCATCCATTACTGGCCGTTGCCTATACTAATATTGGTGATGTTCATCGATTAATGTGTAATTATGAAATGGCACTAGAATTTCATCAAAAAGCACTGAATATTCAAGAAAATATTGAATGTGACCCAACAACTTGTGCCACGACGTATGTGCATTTAGGTGAAACATATCGAGAAGTGAAAGATTATCAAATGGCATTTAGCTATTTCGAAAAAGCTTTACAGATACGTCAACAGAAACTACCGAACGATCATCCCGACTTAGCTGTCGTCTACCACAGTATATCAAAATTATATCTATCTCAAGGTGAATACAGTTTGGCAATGAAAAATATTCAGCAAGCCGTTGAGATTGGTGGAAAAAAACTCTCTTCTACACACCCGTATCTTGTTGATTATCGAGACACATTTGAAATGATTAGTAAAAAACTGTAACTACACTGTAAAAAAGGAGCTTTACCGAACCTCACAAAAAGAATAAAAAATCTACGAAATCTTTAACGGATCTTCCCGTGTGCGTAGAGAAGATCTTGAGTATAACTTGTCATGATTCGTATTTCGACTTTGCTAAAGGGTCTCATCAGGTTAGAGGACCTCTAATAGAGGTCTGCATCGGACTCCGGCTCCGGTCGAGTTCGGAGTCATAGCAGAAACTTTTCAGATAAAAACTTGATTTATGAAATTCTTGAACATTTTTTGCCGTTTCGCTTTAGTTCAAATTTTGTCACCATTTAGTATAGAATAGAAAGAACGACCAACACACGAAATTCAGATCGGTTGATAGATTCTCAAGAAATTGTAATCTAGTGATCAAATACTACAATTCAAAGAAATAAATGACGCAATTTTATTCTTTTCTTATAATAGAATGATGAAACATCTTCAATCGTCATCTTGATCAACATTAATTCGCTGAATTCGATCATTCCAATATTCGGCAACATAAAGATTATTCTCACTATCAAATGATAAACCGTTTGGGCCATTTAACTGATTTGATTCTTGTCCATAATCGTTTCCACCGAAAATAATATGACCTGTTTGTGATCCTGATGGCCAACACATTATTCGATGATTTCCACAATCAGCTACATAAACATCACCATTATCAGTTGCAACTACTCCTGCTGGATAAGATAATTCTTTTAATCCATTTCCCGAACGCTGTCGACCAGCAACAACAATGCCTTCTTTTGCATCTTTCGTCCATTTCATCACACGATGATTACCTTCATCTGAAATATAAATAGTATCATTGTGATCAATGAAGATATGCGTTGGACCATTGAATTGATTGAGTTGACTTCCTGTTCCATTTCCACCTGCAACAATCGTTCCTTCTTCTCAAAAGCTGAAACAAATAAATCTCCATTTTTATTCATCATTAATCCATAACAATTAATAGCAGAAGCGATGATTTCTGACTCGAATTGATTTTCCATTGACCATCGAACAAGTCTCGTATTTCCACGATCACAAATAATTAAAGATTTAGTGTCATGATCGACAATTACATCAGTTGGGTGAAACAATCGATCGATTCTATTTCCTTTTCCATTCCCACCAGCAACAATCTGACCATGGTCTGCACCAAATCTCCATTTAATAATACGATTGTTATGCTGATCAGCAATATAAACTGCTTGTTGTTGATGATCGATATAGATACCACGAGGATGGAAAAGTTGATTTCTTCCGGCGACGATGACTCCGTTTTGTTTCCATTTGATACTTGATTCTTCAGAAAAGAAAACACATTTGTATATAATGAAACTATTTTTTGTTTCTACTTTGTTTGTTGAGTATTCCTGAAATAATAATTTGATTAAACATGTTAAAGAGATCAAGGCATGTAGGTCTGTTTTCAGGCTCCTGTGCCCAACAACTTTTAATAGCAATCTGAAAATTCGATGGTGTCTTCGCTGGTATATCTAAACGATCGCTAGCCAAGACAAATTCTCTAATAACACCATGATCATAACCATAATAAGGTATTAGATGACTTGCAAGTTCCCAGTAAACCATACCCAAACTATAAATATCACTTTCGTCCGTATATGTTCTCAAACGTAATACTTCAGGAGCAGCCCACGATAATGTATAATTTATGTCAATATTTCCTGTAGTTGTAGCTTGGCGTGTTGTTTCATTACGAATCTTAGCCATACCAAAATCACAAACTTTAACAAGATATCCATCATATTGTTTTTCTAATAAAATATTTAATGATTTAATATCACGATGTAAAATTTGTGGTTTATATTGATGTAAATAATTAATTCCTTTCGTCGACTGTAAAGCAATAGAATTTCGATGGGACCATGATAGTTCTATTTTTTTCTCATATAACAAATCGTATAATGATCATAATGGCATATACTCAATGATCAATGCATATCGTTCTTTTTCCAAACATACGCCATGAAATGTAACGATATTTGGATCACGAACACGATTTAATAATGATGATTCATTGAAAAAAATCTGTTCAGTTTTTTTGCTTAAATGAGTAGTATACAACTGTTTAACTGCTACTATATTCTCGTTTTTTAGCCATTTAGCTCGATAAACTGTACCAAAACTTCCTTGTCCGATTTCTTCGAATAATTCGAGATCATAATTTTTCATTTGAGATGTCAATTTTGTAAGATCTTCAAATAAATCACCAACTAATAGATCATCTGATGTCAGTTGACTGAGTAATCGTAAAAAATATTGTTCAGCTAATTCTAATTTTCCCATATTCCATAAGATTTTGCCTAATGTTCGAAGATTTATTTGTTCATTTTCAATTTGTTGTTTCATATCTTTGAGAATATTTGTGAAATCATATTCGTTATTATTACATAACGTCATTTGAACAGTCGAGAAATGATTTTCATCATTAAGAATGTTGTCAACACGAAATATTGAGCCAGCCATAAAAAGTATTTCAAATTCATTTGGAAAATAACTCAATTGACTAATATCAGCAAATGGTTTTGTTTTGATCATTTTTGCATCTGTATTGATTTCAAATAAAATTCTTTCCCAATCAACATTATCATTTGCTTCGCCTAACATAAAAATAGCCGATGATCGATCTCTACTAGTTGAAAAAAATGAATTGATAGATATCAATTGATGAATCGATTTCTTTAAAATAATTAATTCATTTGTTGACATAATTTGACTTCGAAAAACTGTTAATGGTTCGTTGCATTGATGTTTTTGCAATTGTTGTTGAATATCAAATATAAATGATCGTAATAAGAATATCCTATGAATATCTTCGGATCGAAGTGCTGAGTTAATTATTCGATAAAAGAAAGATTCTCTTGTGTACCACCACAAAGTATTTTCTGTTGAATAGTATGTTCGAAATTCTTTGAGATTATTTAATTCAGTTATATTTCCTTGATATTCATTTTCATAGAGCGTAATTAATTCATTTTTATCTTCATCGGTTGATTTTAATTTCAAAATAAAATGAATTAATACTTGAAAAAATACAAATCGACCATTTAATTCAACTGTTGATTTTCCATCGAGTGAAAACGTATTAATTTTAAATGGTTCTTCGATTTGTCTTCGAATTCTATGATGATAGGTGACTTTTGGAAAAAGTTCATCAACATTTGCAAAACCATCTTTGATCTACATATTACTTTGAATAGCGAAATGATTAATCGAAAATGGAATCATACTTTTGAATATTTTGAAAAATCTTGTTCATTTAATTTTCTATCAGTGTGATAAATATAAATTGATGTAACTTGTTGAAGGTGATGAATAGAAGGTATTAATTGTCTTCCTAGTTGATCATCAGTCATTAATATGAATCGATCTTTTGATGATGTTTGTTGAATATATTGTTGACATTGTTGAAGATCTTGAAATTTAATGAAATGATGTATCAATGATTTTAATTTTTGTTCAATGTCTCGAGTGTGTTGAGAATTGGGATCTAGCCAAATCAATGAAAATCTTTCGAAATATTGCTTGTCATTCATTTTTCTTCTTGAATTGTTGCCTATCAGCAAATTAAGTTAAAATATTTGGTTGTATCGTATATTGATTTTGTGCATGAAGCGAATGCTTTTGACTAAAAGAAATTGTTTTGAAGACAGAACGAGCCACGAAAGCGAGCGTGCAAATAGTAGTACCGTAAATCTCATACGGTATTTTGTTTATTCTCTCTTAAGTTTTGGAAACTATAAAAAATATTGTTGCTCAGAAATGGAGAAGGAACGTCATGAGTTGCGTGCTCAATTCTATACCGAAGGAAAGAAATGTAAACAAAATGGAAAGTATTGTGATGCGTATATGGTAGCGGAGGGAGCATGAAAAATTCCAATTTCCCGGAAATTTTTTTTTCTTAGACGAATTATAATTTATTCACCATTGTTTTTACACAGAAATGAGAATTTGTCTCAGAACGTATTAGGATGAAGATGGAAGTTAGATATTACTCTCTTTATTTAGTCAAGATGTAAAATGAACACATAAAATGAGAGTTAAAGTAAAATTATCATTTTTTCAAGTGATCATACTAGGCACTAGGCTTCTTATCACAAAAGCCTCCAGTATAACCATTCTTACATTGACAACGAAGGATAATAACTTCATCAAGTTTTTGACTTATCAAATCACCATTTTCATCACACGAATCACAAAGATCAGTACATTCTAGACTTTAAAAAAACCATCGTATTTTATAAAAGTATATCTCTAGTTATTTTCTTCACCTTTTTTCACTTTTTCACATTGTTCACCATGGTAATTTCCTGGACAAGTACAATATGTTTCTTGATCTTTACCGAATCCGTTACGATAGCAAGTGCCACCATTTTGACAAGGATTATAAGGGCATGAAGGGGCTACTAAAAAGGGATTAATTAAATGATAGCTATTCATTCATTTATTTATTACTCAACATATTTTGTGCACATTGATGACCATAATAAGGTTGTGTACATAAACATAGTGGAATCTCATTCGGTGATGTTCCACTAAGATAACATTGACCACCGTTCAGACAATAATCTGGTGAACATTCTATATAGGATAACAATATATCTTCTTGAAATAAATCTAATTCTTCGAAAAAGCATTACGATTATCGCCATATATTGGCGACGATAGATAAAGCAGAAACAACCAGAATAATAGCATAAAAACTGTCACATTGTAAAATACCTAGTATCTATTAAAAATGCTATCAAGCTTTATATTTTCAACAACGATGACATATAGGTATTTTAAGTTTAAAATTGGTAATATAATACCCTGTAATTCACTAAATAAAAAAAGCAATCAATCGCTCCCGCTCGAAAATAAAAATATCTGTCTATCGAAATTCGATATTTTTTCATTAATGCTGTTCATTTTCTTCGTACAATGGATAAAAGCAAATATCACTTAACTTTTCTCTTCTATTATCTAAATCATGTTATTACAACAACCATTCCTATTGGAGAGTTATAAAACAATGTAATCTGCTGTTATACAACACTAAATTGTCTAGACAATCGCCATCATTTTTACATCCACCAGCAATAATGACATGTCCACTTGGCAAAACTGTTGCTGTATGAAATTCTCTACGATTCGTCATAGAATTGTTCACCGGATAGAAGGCTTCTATCTTGTTATCATAGACATCACCAGAATCCATTGGACTTCCATCATAACCACCAGCAATTAAGATTTTTGTCGAAAAGTTAGCTCGAATTATGGATGAGGTGTGACGAAAACGAGACGAAGTCATTGGAATGGTTTTCTCAACTTCTTCCGATCGAGGATATGTTATCGAAAAAGTTTCAGATTCATTGAATGCAAAATAGTGACTTTTACTATTGAAAGTCACAATTACTTTTTGAATCATGCATCTTTTGAAGTAGCGCATGCAGAATAATTACTGCAATGAATATAGTATAAAGTGTAAGATATAAATATGAACTTTTATTTTGTTGCATAAAATATGAATGTTGAAAAGTTTATTAGGTAAAAGTAAATGTTCTGTTACATTATTTAAAAAAAAAGGTAGAAAACTCATGAATACAAAAAAATACCACAATTGGAGTAGTTAGAAAACTTTGAAAAACAAGAAAAAATGGACACAAACAGAACTATATAATGAATGTAGCCAATGACAATCATATGAAAACTAGAAAACATTAATCACTATAAAAAAATGTGCGGTTAAACTACTACTAAGATTCTATAATGGCGTCTAAGAGGTAGGATAGTAAATATTGATGTCATTTTACAATTACGATAGCGAATAAGAGCTTAGGGATCGAGTTTTGAATCGTATGGTGTTTTTCATAAACTATTGTTCAGCTCAAATAGCCTTTCGCCAATTTCTTTCTATACTGTTCTACGACTTCATTACCTTTCTCACCAGCTGCTTTTCTCAAAATCTCTTCAGTCACGTACTTCGTAAGCATTTCGGCACCTTCAGATCTATAAATATCTAATAATTCACATCGTCCACCTGTTAAAGTTGCAATCTTCTGAAAATTACTTTGTGCACCGCTGTTCATATAAAATGCATGCACAGGGATCTTTTTCTCTTTTAGTTTCATCAATTCATCTACATAGTACGTCGGTGTTTTGTAATTTGTAGTATTCCAATAGGCTTCACCACCATTAGCGTTTCTGTCTCGCTGTATCGCAGGCTTTTCTTTAGCTGGTGCATCTCCTATCAAAATAACTTGAGCCAATCCTTCCGGCTCTTTACTCTGTTGAACTGCGTGCCATAATCCTATTTCTATCGCCTCTTCATAATCACCGCCACCGGTCGCAGAAATTGGTGCTAAAAAATTTTTTAAATTATTTGGTTTACTTTCCCAAGATGAGCTTTGGAGAACTTCCTTTCTACAATCATAATCTCTGTATACAGTAAATTGCATTTGAAACGCATCACTAGGTAGTTTGTTTTCGTTAAGTATGCTCACTGCTCCTTTAAACATTGTGCAAATCGTTTCTTTAACAGCTGATAGTAAACTTGCCATGGAACCTGTGGCGTCCATTAGCAAAATAGTACGTGATAATTCTAAAGCAATGTTTGCTCCTTGATTTTCACTTTTCAAAAACGTTTTAACTGCAACAATATCACCGCTATTCACAGCGTTCATGAAGCTTTTCGAAGCATCGTGCTCTTTTTTCCGTTGCTCTATTCCAATTCCTTTACTATTACAGTTGCTCTGAAAAATCTTGTTACGACTAATATTTAAATTTTCATAAAGTGTACGACCATTTATCTCTTTCAATCTAGTCTCCCAACAGGACCCAAGGACCCAGTCTAAATCTTTATCTAATAAAATCATTTTATATGAACCTCGATCTCCTTGACGCGCCCCTCTTCCCATGAGTTGATATTCTTCTGATAGTTCTTTTGAGAAAAATGTTTGTAAAACATGAAGACCACCGTTGGCTAATAGCTGTTGATTATTACAAATAAAGTCAGTACCTCGACCGAATGTTCGAGTTAACAAAGTCACCTTTTCAACAGTTGCTGCACGTTTTATGAGAAGCTGTCGATCTTTAATAGCAACTATCTCATTTATAACCTGAACTTCTGGATCATTTGATAATTTCTCGGAAGATTTATGGAATATATCTAGTTTTTCTGCAGATTCAAAAAACACGAGTATCGCGCGTTTTGCTTTACGCATCGTATCAATTTCATCAAGAATTGACGTAAAATATTCACTTTCCGATACTACACGTACATCAGTTTCACAATTATATAATCGATTCGAACTTCCGAACTGTGATGGCATATAAGTTTTCTTCTCTACTTTATAAACCGTCTGAAGTATTGCTTTTTCGGCGTCGGCAAGTGTTTTCAACGTACCCGTTACACCGGTAATATACCAAAAATCATGAGGCATTTCAGCAAAGGAAAAAACACCACAATTGACAATTATTCCGACATTTTGTTCTAAACTATCGGAACTAATTTTACGTTGACTATTCTCATGATAATATGCCCATACTGTATCATAACCACGGACTACATTTTCTACTAGGGATTCACCTTCGATATAGACAATCTTGTTATTCCGAACAGCGTAGGTCGATGATTGATATGATTGCAAAGCGGCTATCAAATCTTTGATAGCTTCATCGAAAAGAAAAGTCCAATTACTGAACGCTTGAGCACATGCGATATATGCTGGCAATGCTTTAATACCATTCAACGTTCTTATCCCCTTATTGTTCCATATGGAATCTAATAGTGCTTTGATCTTAGGATGCTTTAGAAGGAAAATAGGTGCATAGCTTCCACCATAATATTCATCACTTAGAAAAACATCAACTTCGTCAATAAGCAGTACTTTTTCAGGTTTACATTTCTTCTGCTCAACAGCTTTTAGGACGTTTTGGTTGTTCAAAATCATATCACACACCTTTTCTCGCACATTGCATTGTTCGTTTAAAAGGTTTTCGCAAAGTTTGTTAAAAGTGCCATAATCAATTTTTTCACTTACACCGAGTATTTGAAATAATGATGCGAACGCCTCTTTATCTCGCGTACTTAAATCACTGCTGTAACACGAACAACTCACATCTATTCCGGCAAGAGCAAAAACACATGACACAGCCGCCAATACTACAGATTTACCCTCGCCTGTGCCAATTTGTACTAAATTATTTATTAAATTCTTACCTTTAGGCATAGTCTTATAACCAATACCCAGAATACGCAATATAGCAATTATTTGGGCAACATGCGGACATAATAGGTAAGTATCTCGTGAGTCAATTCCGCGCATTTCGTTATAGTATTCTGTGCTTTGCAGTGTCCAAATACCAAAAATATTCGCTAATAGTTCAGGTATTCGATCCTGAAAGGCTTTACTCATAGATTTAGATGGCGAATTTCTCAATAGGCTGTCAACAAGAGATCTCGCGTTTGTTGCTAAAGTTTTGATGCACAACTTTTCATCGGAAGATCCAACATCTCGCCGTAAAATTTCTTGATACATTGTGTTGAAGTCTTCATAACGTGATTTCAACATTTGCTTATCAAGATCATCGCCCTCCAGAGCATTCAATACATAATCAATATTATTTTGTCCTTGCGTTTTTATGTTTCGACATCGCCAATCTTCTGCTTTCAAAATAGAGTGTTCAGACATAATTCTCATACCTATGTCTGAGTTTTGTAACTTCATAGTTAGTTTACTAAGTTGCGCAGATCCATATTTATTTTTGAAGGACTTTAGAGAACAATCGATTTTTGCATTAATTGCAGTATCAAACATTACAAGATTTTCAGCTAGCGATTTCATTTCGACTACGATCTCAGAAGCTTTGTCATAATCTACTTTATCTTCTTTATTCGTAGCTACGAGTTCATTATGCAAAGACGTAACTTTCTCCAAAACTTTCGTTTTCGATTCATCGAGATTTTCCTTAACTTTTACATCCGGAAGAGTTAAATATTCATCGATATCTTGAAGATGCTCATAGTATTTGCGAAACTTATTACATTCTTGTTCATTCATTTGATGCTTGCATGAAACTTCACGAAGTGCATCATCCATTTCCTTCACTTTCGTTTTGAGGTGTTTTACGGACTCTTTCGAATTGATCGGTGTTGGTAGAACATCGCTGAGTTTCTCATCAATTTCTTTTAATTTTTCCAATGATTTTTTAAGATCCTGAAAGAAGGCTTTGCGCTTTTGTTGATATCTCGCTGTTTCATCGCTAATAAGCTCAACATTTAATTTATCTTTAAGATGATTTATTTTTTCTGCAACTGTGGTAAGCATATTACTATGTGTAACTACATTTTCGATGTCTGGTATAATACGCTTCGTCGATTCATCTTCTCGAGCGCAATCTTTAACTTGTTGCAGAAGATTCTGCCATTTCTTACATGTAACAAGAGCGGAGTGTAAATCATCGACAATCATACTGTCAAGAGCATGCCGATATTTTTCTGAATTACTTTGCAGATAGTCTCGCATTGTTTTAAGATCGTTCTCACACTTCTGTAAAACGGTTTTGGGCAAGAAATTTTCTTCGGATGTTTCTGTACGATTCGAAAATCTTACGCAACTAATCACACTTTTAAATGCATTTTCAACAGTCTCTGGTTTTTCAATTTTTCCTATTTCTGCTAAAGCTTTTGAACAATTTTCGAAGTTTCTTAAAGTTAATTTGCGCGACTTATCATGCACTTCTTTTATACCTGGAATATATTGAGCTACAGAATCTTTATATTTGATCATTTTATGCATATGTTGAAGTGCGAGTTGTATGTCAGATGTCTCTAGTGCACTTTGCATTTCAATTTGATATTTTTCTAATTTTTTTAAAACGTCTGTAGACATGTGTTCAGTCAATTCATCCATACCCTGATCTTCAAAATTCTTAGCAAGTTGACTTAAATTTCTAAATGTTTGCTCAGTTTCTTGCTCCCCTTTGAGTGTTTTGGATAAGACGTCCTCAAAGTCTTTTTGGGCTGACCGGTTAGATTCAGTCATTTCATTTATTTCAACTTTGAATTCATTTTGTAGATCTTCAGGTATATAGATTAATGCATGGGTTAGCGCACGTAGTTTTGTAGAACGTTGCTTCATAGGTAGTTTTCCAATCTTTTCTAAAATATCCTTCAAATCTTTTCTTAGCTTACCTAACAAGGCTTTGTAAATCTGCTTGTATTGATCATTATTCTGAGAAAGCAATCGCAAATTATCTAATAGATCTTTCGGCGGTTTTTCAAAGTATTTGTCAATATCAGAAAAATCAATTGTAGTTCCGATATTTTTAATTAATTCATTTAATTTATTTCTCAAATTTTGAGATTTGCTGATAACTCTCTCATCGTTTATGATACTTTTAAGATGATGTTCGACCACACTGTTTATTTTTTTTAATCCTTCCTCGGCTTGGGCAAAATTTTCCGCATTCATGTACATTTCGATAGAATTAAGTACTTGCAAAATCATTTCGGATAAAATTTTATCGATTTCTGCCGAAAAATGTTTTACATCATTCCGGGATTTTTCATCCAAAAGTTCCTTAAGATTCAGCTTAGTCTCTACGATGGAAATTTTCTCAAGATTTGCCACGATTTCTGAGAATTTTTGAGCATTTTCTTCTTCCCTTTCTATTTTCCCGTATAACCATTGTGCTGAACGTTTTGTTTCCTTCATTAATTTAGTGAGTGAACTTTGTAATTCAAGTTCAATTTGTTTTTTGGCTTTCATATTCAAAGGTTTATCGTTAATATCAGATAGTACATTGCTCGCACTTATATAGTCAGAGTCCTGTATATATCTTAACGTTCGCTTGTAGGCATCCGTTAAATCATCTATCACGTCTGATTGAAATCTTTTATGTAACTCATAGAATTGAGTATTTCCGAAAAGTCGATCGAGAACAACGAACCCTTTGATGACAGACAACTGCTTTCCTAATAATTCTCTTTCATCACGTTTTTGAAGATTTTCCATTTGATCACTTGAACTAGTGAAGTAACTCATGATTTCTTGTTTCCATTTCGTCAATGATTCTGTTGCCTTTAGACATTTGGAAACTTCAGGAAATTTTTCAATAAACGCTAATTCCTCCAAGCGCATACATAATTCATAGCAGTACTGAAAAGAGCCTCCTTCAATTTCACTATTCCTTCCATTCTGATAGAGTCTTGACATTTCTTGTTCCGAAAAAAGCATATATTCTGTTAAGTATTTATGTAATAGCTGACTAGTTTCTGTAGCAGTTTGCTTTATTGGCAAATCTTGTACTTTTTCGCATTGATTAGTGTAACATAATGCAAGATTTGCCACCGAACCATCAAGTCTACTGCTAAAATCGTACTTTTGCTTATTTGTTTCTTGTTTAGAAATAGTTGATTTCTTTTCTAGAATTTCTTCCTGAAGTAATTCGATACTCTTTTTGTTATTTTCTTGCAGATATCGTACTCCTTCTAAGCAAAATGAATCACTTCGGTCTAATAGCAGCGATTTGTATCGTTTTCCTATTTCATTCATATCATTTAGTTCTTTACTTACTTCTGCACGTGTTTTTATAACCTGTTGCAATTTCTTATCGTAATCCGTATTAGAATCTACCGTGGCTCTGTACACATCGTTTATGGTTGAGAAGCCATGTTCTTTTAAAATATCTTCTCGATCCACTACTTTTTCCGACGAACTACTCGCAGCAACTGTGTTTGAATATCGACCAATGATGTCCTGAAACTTTTTTGCTTTTTCTTCTTTCTCAACTTGCATTGTTTTTTCATTGGCGATCTCTTCTTTAATTTTTTCATTTATATCATTAATCTTATCATTTAGTTGATCTATATTCTGATAGCCCTGTTCAACTAGATATTTCCGAGCTGGATGCAAATTTTCGTACTCATTTTCAATCTTTTCAAGTTGTTTTAACTGTTGCTTTAAGTTGTAAACATCTTTATCTTGTAAATTAAATTGTGTTTGAATACTATCCAGTGCAGATTGTATCGTCTCACGGAATATATTTTCTACCTTCTCTCGGTAATTCTTAAGCTCTGGTATATTGCCCTCTAAAATGCGCATAGCACCAATTTTCTGAACAATCGCATATGCAACGTTAACATTTTCTGGATGTTTCAAATGAAACTCTAACGTCACCAATTGTTCTTCGAAACTTCGGGCACTATCAGTTAAGTCTTCTTTGACACGCGTTAGCAATTTATCATATGCTCCTGGTGTCGCACGATTAATCCATTCTGCTTCTTTTATACGTGATAACGACTTTGCGAGATGTCCATAATTAATATTTCCTGCTCTTTTCTCAATATCAACAATGAACTGTTCAGCATCTTTTTGTAACTGTTGCATATATCCACGAATATTTTCAACAGTACGATAATATGATGCCGAAGTTTTGACTTCAATTTCTGGTATTTCTCGAATATTATGCATATCTTGTAAAAACTTCTCAATTGATTCTAGAGCACAATCTCCGCCTTTTTCAAACAGATCTTTAATTCGAATATTGATTTCATCGAAATGTTTAATAACTTTTTCAATGAATTCATTGTAGATTTCATTCAAACTTTTCGAACGTTGATTAGATGTCATAGGTCCTGTCTTCAACGTTTCCATATATGTCGAAAGACATTCCTGAAGGATTACACTTTCCTTAGCCGATCTTAAAATATCAAGATAACTTTTCAATTTTTGTATATCATCGTCGTTCAATCGAATTTTCTGTAACAAAGGTTCCGATTTTGTCACATAGCTGTATAGACGCTGTAAAAACAGTTCAATAATACTATGATATTTATCTTCTAGTTGTTTCCCTAGATGAGGCTTTAGAACACACGCAGATTTGGATAATACAAGCATGTTTTCAGTAACCTTATCGATTTCATTATTTTCGATATTTTCCTTTATGGATGTGATAATTTTTTTGAACTGATCATCACGATATTTACAATCTGTACTGTAAATAGATTCTAGTTCTCGAAATACTTCTTTAAGCATGCGAAGGTTCTCTAAATAAACTCCCACTAAACGATTATGCAATTCCATTTTCTCCAGAATAGCACGTTTTTCTTGAAGTTGGAGCTCAATATTATTCATCAATCGTTCAGGTTTCGGCACACATGACTTTAGATGCGCATCAAATGATTTTCCGAGTTTCTCAATATATTCAATAGTATGTTTGTACTCACGAATATCTTCTTGTCTTAATCCCTCCTGACTTTGCAATGCGCGATTGAATTTTTTTGTTGTTTCTTCACAACACTGTTCAATATTCTCGCTTATAAACTGGATAGACTTTTCATACGTCTCCTGGATTACGCTTTCTTTTAACCAGTCATTTAAATCTTTTAAATTATTCAAATAATAAGCAACAAGATCAATATTATTGTATTTCATTGCGCGTATGATACTTAACTGAGACTGTTGAGCATAACTGTTAATAGCTGCATGTGTTTCCGGAATCATTGTAAATCGAAAAACGTCTCCTGGATATCGAATATGGCTCAGACGTATTAGTCCTTCAACTAATTTTTCTCGAGAACCATTAATAGGATCAATTTTACACGGAACACTCTCGGTTTTTCTTATCATATCATTGAGCACTGCTTCAAAACTGATATCGCTCGATACAAAAGAATCTTTCTCTGTTCTTTCTTTCCTAATATTTTTTAAAAGATCATGAATATCATTTTTTTCAGCAGGAAATTTGGTGAATGCATAGAAAATACTATCAAGCCTACTTTGAACATCATCTATCATTTTGCTTAAAATATGCGCTAGTTTCTGAATTCCTTCTCCCTTGTTTCCCAAGTCTTGATAGCTTTGTAGAGCTAGTATTTTAACACTTTTACAACCACTGAGAGCGCTGATGACTCCTACAGTATTTGCGATATCAATTTCGGGACCTGATGTATCAGCAAAACCGGGTGCATCACATAAAATAATATCGCCAGTTAAATGACAAGCAATATCGTTCAATGGAATCGTAACCGACCAAATATATCGAGTTTCGGATTTGCTCTTTGGACTGGTGTTTACTACTCTTAAGTCCTTGATTTTAGCAATCTCAACTGGCTTAATATGATCCAGAAATGTACCTTCGCCAGTTTTCTCTTTAACCAACTCCATCTTAGAACCCGCCAAAAAGTGTATAGTGGTAGATTTACCCGCACCTGTAGAGCCTATTAAAAGAACAATATCTTTACCAGCAATCATATCAGTTGATTTGTTCGTCATCTGTATCAGTCTTTTTATCTCACACACATCTAACGGTCTGATGCATTTTAACAATTTTTTCAAACATGCGACTACTGAAGAAAAATCCTCATCCTTTACAGACCTGTTTAAGTCTTTTAAATAATTTGTCACTTGTCCGGTAATCAATTCTTCTTTCGTTATTTGATCTGGTAGTTGTTTTAGTAGTGAATCTACAACACTTTTGTCGTATGTATCCCGTTCACGTTCGAGTGACTTGTGTTCATAATGCAGCAAAAGTTTCATTGTAGTATGTTCAGCACAAGACGGCACAATAGCCAAATCTTTACTTAAATTATCAAGATACACGTTGTTCTCTTCCTCTTCATCAGCCACTTGTTCAATGACTTTTCCCAAAATTTCCGTCGTACTTTCGCCCTTATCTGTATTTTCTACCTCAGTACTGCTTTCATGAAAAACTTTACTCTTAATCTCTGCATCATTGTACAATTCTGATTTGATTTTATTAAAATCTTCATTTGCACATTTACTTTGGATTAATTGCATTCCATCGTCGGCATTTACATATAATTCAGAAATAATTGCATATATTTCATCACTATTACCAGTAAATCGAATATATTTTTCCAATATGCGTTTAATGTTGTCGAAAATGAGCATATTTGATTTCCAAATAAGTTTTAACTTTTCGTTTGATTGAAGTTTGATCATAAATCGTTTGATTTTTTTAGGAGTGGTATTTATGTTTTCAAAAATTTCAGTAATATTTTTATCATTATTTTCATAAAGTTTTTGTAGAATTAAATCAAGATCAGTGTCACCCAATTGAATCTGTCCAGAAGAGAATAATTTAGTTATTTCTGACTTGAATTCCGGAAAAGTATTTTCGGTGTTATTCGATTGTGACGGATTTTTAACATTCCAAATCCCCTTGAATTTTTCTTTGAATTCAGATTCAAAGCGGGTGAAATTAACTTTAGCGTTTGGCATATTTTCTTCGATTTGTTTTAGAACTGTCAAATCTCCATCAAATAGATGTTGGGATACATCGTTGAAATCCAGTTCGTCGACATCTACTCTATATTTATCTAATAAAGATTTTAATTCATTTTTCGAGTTGTCGAATGCATCGATTTCTCCTGCACATTCATTCGAATTAGTTGAATTTTCTTCTAAACAGAGAACAAATGCTTTCTATTGAGGACTATACAAAATATTGAGCATTTGTCGACTAACAGAATCTGAACCGTTTTCTCAGCTATCATATCATATTTTATAGAATTCAGAGAAATATCTGCGTACCTTTTTCATCTTTTGACACTGCATCCGAGCTAAATGGCATAGTTTCTGGCTTTTTTTCAGTTGCTGGTGAATCATTGATTATTTGTCGGTCATTAAGATATTGCTTTTCTTGTACTTCCAGGTAAATTGTAACATTTGCTACTAATTGTTTATATAAGTTGCCTGTTGTTTTAGGTTTAAGTATTTGAATGCCTTTTAGTAAACCGTCTTTTGCAATCGCATCTAATACCATAATTTTCGCGTCACTATTAACTTTAACTTTACTTTGTTCTAATAATTGTGATAATAGTTTATCGTTATACAAGCGCAATGCTTGAAATAAAGCTGAATTTGTATTATTTGTTTGCTCATTCATTATATCCCCTACGATATAATCTGAAAACTTCGTTGTTGTGTTTTCATCTTTTTTCATAAGTGAATTAATGCCCTCCGTTGCTATTGTAAACCACAGTTCAGAAAATATCGATTTTGTTTGTAAACAATCATCATCAATTCCTTCAAATAGAAGCTGAAGAACAACTGATAAGATCGGACATTTTTTCATATATTTGTTTCCATATTCCGCTGTACGAGCTAGAACATTTTCGTAGACTTGCTGCTTTTCTCCGTTTTTATATTGTTCAAGAAATACGAGAAACCAATTTTCGTGTGTACCGTGTTGTGTTTCCCACTGTAGTTCAAAATAATTTTTCAATAAATCCACGAGTTTACCTTCCTGACCATCGATTTCTGTTTCAAATATTTCCAATACAATATCGTCTTTATATTTCATTAGTGCTTGTCGACCGTTTTCAAGCAGATCATTAATGATTTGATCTTTACTTTCATGATCTTCCAACTGTAAAAGATCAATAATTTTATCAATAATGGACTTTATTTCGGCACTAACATAATTTGCCATATTAATGTTCTCGGTAAATGAAAGTTCGATTTTTGACAAATCAGATGATTCCGCCACGAAAAAATTTATTTTCGAATTTAACCGTTTATTTTATGTGTGAATATGTGATCTGAAATGATGAAAATATTCGAAAACTTTGTGAATGTGAACAGTAGCTATTGTTAGCTTTGAATAAAGATCTAACTTACTTCGAAGTTTGAAATCGGATAAAAAGCCTTGCTATCGAAATATGAAAGAGAAACAGTGTTGTTCGGCTGAGATTTAATGTAGTAGGAGCATGTTTGTGAATTGGCACACTCGTTTTAAATTTCTCCTACTGAGAAAAAGTTGTTTATTATATTCCTGAATGTGTTTTATTGTAAGTTACCTTTAGTGGGGAAAATTGCTTGATGTACTTTAAAAAAAAATTTTTTTCGCTACTCCATACGTCCAGTGGCGGCCTTGCTTTTTCATTCTGCACAGGCTTCTATTCAGATTGGAAAGAAAACAAAAAAATTTCTTTTTCTACTGAGTTGCTATTATGAAAATCGATGCGGAATTTCATGTTCTATAGTTACTAAGATGCTGTACTGCGTCGTTTACTCAGTGTTTAAGTTTACTTTTCCTACTTTTTCCAAGGTCTAGAGAAAAAAAATTAACTGTCTTCCAACTAAACTCATCGTTTTTTTATGTAAAAAGAGCCGCACAACGAAGAGAAATAATACAGAAAGTGTTTATAGGTAGAGCCTTATGATTAAAGTATTTTTTAAATCTGTAAAGCAGATACTAAGATAGAACCCATATCGATGACCATAATAAGGTTGTGTACATAAACATAGTGGAATCTCATTCGGTGATGTTCCACTAAGATAACATTGACCACCGTTCAGACAATAATCTGGTGAACATTCTATATAGGATAACAATATATCTTCTTGAAATAAATCTAATTCTTCGAAAAAGCATTACGATTATCGCCATATATTGGCGACGATAGATAAAGCAGAAACAACTAGAATAATAGTATAAAAACTGTCACACTGTAAAATACCTAGTATCTATTAAAAATGCTATCAAGCTTTATATTTTCAACAACGATGACATATAGGTATTTTAAGTTTAAAATTGGTAATATAATACCCTGTAATCCACTAAATAAAAAAGCAATCAATCGTTCCCGCTCGAAAATAAAAATATCTGTCTATCGAAATTCAATATTTTTTCATTAATGCTGTTCGTTTTCTTCGTACAATGGATAAAAGCAAATATCACTTAACTTTTCTCTTCTATTATCTAAATCATGTTATTACAACAACCATTCCTATTCGACTGAATACTTATCTCATAAAAATACGAAGTTTGAAAAGAGAGTCCTTATCTAAACTTCGAAGATTTTTTTATGAAAACAAAATATTACAGAGTGAATTAGTCGATAAACAAATTTTGTAGTGGTAAAAATGTCAACTGATGAAATTAAAAATAAACATTTAGAAATGTTTAGCCTTATTTGGCTTGATTCGAACCCTAAAGATGACGATCGAAATACAGAACAAAAACTACGATCGATTATTAATCAACTTCGAAGATTTCAAAATGTTTCTCAATGTCAAGAATTTATTGAAAAGACTTCGGCAACAGATCGATTGATATTGATTGTTAGTGGACAATCGGGAAAAGAACTTCTTCCGAAAATTCATCATATTCGACAAATTATTTCCATTTATGTCTATTGTACGGATAAGAAAACGAATGAAGAATGGTCTTCAAAATATTGCAAAATCAAAAATATAATTGTTGATCTTGATGAATTAATTTCAACAATCAGTAATGATTATAAAATTGAAACGAAAATTGAAGAACCATTAGCAATAAATATCTTCTCTGTTGGAGGAAAATCAACGAGTGGTTTAAATGGAAAATTTGTTTTTTCACAAGTTCTTATCGATTGTCTTTTGAGATTGGAATCAACTGATCAAGACAGAAATGAATTACTTCAATTATTAAAACAAGAATATAAAGGAAATACAGACGAATTATATAATATTAAGAATTTCGAGTTAAAATATCAATCAAATGAAGCTTTACGATGGTATACAAAAGAAAGTTTCTTTTATAGGACATTGAATTCCGTTCTTCGAACAGAAAATATACATTTCATTTTCTTATATCGATCTTTTATTTTTGATCTTCAACAACAATTACAAAAATATCCACCCAATAAAATTCTTACGGTTTATCGGGCTCAAATTATTTCAAAAGATGAATTACAACAGTTAAAAGAATTGATAAATCAATTTATATCGGTGAATTCGTTTTTTTCGACAACATTAAATCATTCAAAAGCACTTTGTTTTTTTCAATCTTCAAAATCAATTGAAAATACTGAAAGAATCCTATTTAAAATTCAAGCCAATCCGAACATTTCGAAAATAAAACCATTCGCTAATATTAGTCATGTTAGTAATTTTCCTTACGAAGAAGAAGTACTATTCATGATTGGATCTATTTTTCAACTTAAAAATATTTCATTTGATAAGAAAAATCAATGTTCAATTGTTGAAATGATTCTCTCGTCGGACGATGATAATCAATTGAAACAAGTTCTTGCTCATATGAAACAACAAACAAGACAAGGAGAAACTAATCTTCGAATTTTAGCTACTATCTTATCTGATATGGGCAGATTTGATTTAGCTCAAACATATTTAGAACGATTTCTAAAACAAATCTTATTAAATGATTCTCTACGAGGTGATTTATA
>Ga0209935_1002347_pt1 | contig 23576 bp, 23 predicted proteins | sample ThiBio_1000_plan_2_FD_183958 | JGI IMG/M metagenome (GOLD analysis project Ga0209935, IMG submission 183958) | Wastewater bioreactor microbial communities from Cape Town, South Africa - Thiocy_cont_1000_plan (SPAdes) | ecosystem: Engineered > Bioreactor > Thiocyanate-remediating >...
TGAAACGCCAGCTCTTCCTCCAGGCACGGGAGGATATCCGCCCCGTGCCCGCCGCCTCCTCCACCCCGCGTCCCAAGCCCCGCGCCACCAGCACGCCGCGCCCCGCCCCGACTCCCACGCCGAAGCCGAAACCCACCCCCGCGCCTGAGGAGGAAGAACCGGCCCCGACTCCCAAAAAGCAGGTGAAGGAGGAAGAAGAGCCGGCCAGACCTTCGAAAACCGAGCCGGACAAGGACGAAAGCACTCCGGCACCCACGCCAAAGAAAATCTCCCGCGAGGAGGCGGAACCTCCTCTGCCGCCGCAGAAACCCGCGCGGGAAGAATCCACTCCCGCTCCCGAAAAACCCTCGGAAGAGGATATCAAGCCCGCGGCTGGCGGACAGGTGCCGCAGGGCAAGACCCCGGGCGGGGTGCCGCTCAATGCACCCATCGTCATCGAGAAATCCGGACTCGAAGCCGACCAGGGCGAGCAGCCTCCCGCCAAGAACATCGGCGGCTGGTTCAAACGCTGGAAATACCTGACTCCCTCTGTACGCCGCGCCATCGACCAGGCCAGGGTCAAGAAAGGGCGCTGGAAATACATCATCGTGCACAACAGCGGCACGCGGCAGGGCAATGCCCGCATCTTTGATCTCTATCACCGGCGCGTCCGCAAGATGCAGAACGGCCTCGCCTACCATTTCGTCATCGGCAACGGCACCTCCTCCGGCGACGGCGAGATTGAGATCGGGGACCGCTGGCGCAGGCAGATCAATGGCGGCCACGTCGCCAGCGATTACCTCAACGATATCTCCATAGGCATCTGCCTTGTCGGCGACCTGAATCGCGACCGCCCGACCAAGGCCCAGATGGCCGCTCTCGACGAACTCCTCGTGTACCTCCGCGGCCGCGTCGGCAAGGTCAAGGGCAAGCCCGCCACCGTGCTGCCCCACAAGGTCATCAACCCCAAACCGACGGACTGCCCGGGCGACAAGTTTGATTACAAATGGCTGAAGCAAAAGTTCGGGTCGTAACGTATAACCAGGGATGAGAATCGGGATTTCGGGGGCATCGGGGTTCATTGGGGCCGAGCTTTGCGAGCATGCGTCCCAACGGCACGACATCATCAAATTCTCCCGTCGGGCGCGGGGTGACAAACGGCTTTGGTCGATCCGGAGTAAACCGGATTTATCCGGCCTCGATGCCGTCATCAATCTCGCCGGCGAATCCATCATGGGACTCTGGACTCCGGACAAACGCCTCAGGATTCGTGACAGCCGCGTCCTGGGGACACGGCGGCTAGTCGAGGCGATGGCTGGCGAAGGCAATACAGTGAAGACCCTGGTAAATGCCTCCGCCATCGGATTCTACGGCGATACCGGGGAGAATCTGGCCGACGAATCCTCGCCTGCCGGACGCGGGTTTCTCGCCGATGTGTGCCAGCGCTGGGAGGCCGAGGCCCACCATGCCGAGCAATACGGGGTGCGGGTGGTCTGTGTACGCGTCGGATTTGTGCTCGGCAAGGGCGGTGCGATGAACCTCATCAAGCCGGTTTTTTCCTTCGGCCTCGGGGGCAATCTCGGGTCGGGCCGCCAGTGGATGAGCGGCGTTCATGTGAAGGATGTGGCCGGGGCGTTTCTCTGGGCGTTGGAGAAAGACGATCTCAAAGGGCCGGTCAATGCCGTATTGCCCGAGCCCTTTCGCAATGCCGAGTTCACGCGCCAGCTGGCCCACGCCCTGCATCGCCCGGCTTTCCTCCCGGCTCCGGCTTTTGCCATGAGGCTGGCTCTTGGGCGTCTCTCCAGCCTGCTGCTCGACAGTTCGCGCGTCGTGCCGCGGAAACTGAAGGAGAGCGGCTACCGTTACCGGTATCCCAGCCTGTCCAGCGCCCTGATGGGCTGTCTGGAATAGGGCGACGGATCAGGCGAGCTTGCGCTCGACGGCACGGAACCCCGTGAGTGCGCCCGCTTTGTCTCGGATCGGCTCGACCGAAATCTCCACCCGATAGAGGGAACCGTTCTTGTGGTAGTTCACCAGGCGTGCCACGCAAGCCTCTCCCTGGCGCACCGCCCGCCGGAGCACCTCCACCTGGGCCGGGTCAGTCTCAGGGCCTTGGAGAAGGCTGCCGGGCTTTTTGCCACGGATCTCGGGGAAACTATAGCCGCACAGGCTGGTAAAGGCGGGATTGATCGCGACGATGCGGCCCTCGGCGTCGGTCTCCACGCGCGGGGGTTCCGCGTCAACACGCTCGATCACCCGGGAGCGCAGGGCTGCGGGAGGAGGCACTGCTGCCGCATGCTCCCGCAGGTCGCTGGCCAGCCGGGCCAGTCCATGGCCGGAGGCCGGACTGCTGGAGCCGCTTGCTTCATTGAGGAAAGACGAGACGGAGATCATCGGACACGCAACGATTGGAAATGCCAGATGGATGCAGCCAAGTCAACCGAAGGGGATCAGTCGCGGTGGTAGGGGAGCCCGGCCTTGATCGTGCAGGCCCGGTAAATCTGTTCCAGGGCAACGACTAGCGCCAGTTCATGCTGGAGCGTGCCGGTGGTGAGCGACCAGACGAGATCGGCTTTTTCCCGCACGGCGGGGATCAATCCATCCGCACCACCCACGATGAGGGCGCACGGTTTTTTGGGATGCAGCTCGATTTTTTCCAATTCTGCGGAAAAAGCCCGGCTGGTGAACATCTTTCCGCGTTCATCCATGACGAGCCGGAAGCATCCCTCGCTTTTCTCCAGCAGAGCCTTGCCCTCCTTGTCTTGGGTCGAGGCTTTGACCGTCTCTACCTCGACGGAGCCGAAGTTTCGCAGGCGCGAGAGGTACTCCTCGATGCCGTCTCGGGCGTAGGAAAGACGCGGTTTGCCGACGGCCACGATGCGCCAGCGCATGGCGGGCTATTTCTTCTTGGCCTGGACCGGGTTGAAGTCGGCGGCGTGGTACGAACTGCGCACCAGCGGACCGCTGGCCACGAACTCGAAGCCCTTGTTGCGGGCGATGTCGCCGTAAAGCTGGAAGGTCTCGGGGCTGACGTACTCGACCACCGGCAGGTGCTGCGGGGTGGGGCGGAGGTACTGGCCGAGCGTGAGCACGGTGACATTGGCCTCGCGCAGGTCGTCCATGGCCTGGAAAATCTCGGTCTCCGTCTCGCCGAGGCCAAGCATGAGGCCGCTCTTGGTGATGGCCTCGGGGTCCATCTCACGCACGCGGCGCAGCACGTCGAGCGAGAGGCGGTACTTGGCGCGGGAGCGGACCATCGGGGTCAGGCGCTCCACGGTTTCCAGATTATGGTTGAAAATGTTCGGCTTGGCGTCGACCACGACGCGGATCGGGTCGTCCTTGCCGTTGAAGTCCGGCGTGAGCACCTCGACGATGATATCGGGATCGACGCCGCGGATGGCCTCGATGGTGCGGGCAAAGTGCAGGGCGCCTCCGTCGGCCACGTCGTCGCGGGCGACGGCGGTGATGACGACATGCTTGAGCTTGAGGCGTCGGATCGCCTCGGCCACGCGCTGGGGCTCGTCCTCCTCAAGGGGGAGGGGTTTGGCGGTGGCGACGGCGCAAAACCCGCAGGCGCGGGTGCAGCGTTCGCCAGCGATCATGAAAGTGGCGGTGCCGTGGCTCCAGCATTCCCAACGGTTCGGGCACTGGGCGCTCTCGCAGACCGTATGCAGCTTCAGGTCGGAAACGAGTGTCTTCGTCGAGAAAAAGACGGGGTTCGACGGCAATCGTACCTTGATCCAATCCGGCTTTTTGGCTTGGTGAAGCTCGGGATTAATCTTGGGCGCTGGCATAGGGTGCAAAGAATCGGCGCAATCGGCGGGGGTGTCAAACCCTGAGGGAATTTCTTCCCGCCAGGGCCCGCTGCAAGGTGAGGGGATCGGCGTGCTCCAGCCCGCCGCCAGCGGGGAGACCGTGGGCGATGCGTGTGAGTTTTACCTCAAGGCCGGTGAGGATTTCGGCGACGTAGTTCGTCGTGGCCTCGCCCTCCACATCGGCGCTGAGAGCCAGGATGACCTCGGTCGGCAGATCCTCGGCGATGCGTTTGAGGAGTTCCGCGATGCGCAGGTCTTCCGGTCCGACATTGTCGAGAGGAGCGAGCCGTCCGCCCAGGACATGGTATCTGCCCCGGAAGAATCCCGTGCGCTCGATGGGCAGGATGTCGGTGGCGTTTTCCACCACGCAAATCTCCGGCTGGCGCGTCTCGTCGCGGCAGATTTCGCAGAGTTCCTCGGTGGCGAAGAACCCGCACTGCGCGCAAGGCTTCAGGTGCTCGGCGGCTTCCCGCAGGCTCTCGGCCAGCTCGATCGGCTTGGCGTCCTTGGCGGCGGTGAGCCACAGGGCGATGCGCTCCGCGCTGCGCGGCCCGATGCCGGGCAGGAGCCGGAGCTGGCGGGCGAGCTGGCGGAAGGGTTCGGGATAGTCGACCGGCCGCATGAGAGACAGGTACGGCGAGGCGGGATCAGGCTCCGAAGAGGCTCATCTCCCCCTTGGCAGCCTCGTCCTCACTGCGGCGGGAACGCTCCACGCGCTGGATGTAGTAGTCGAGCGCGGGGTCGGGAATGCCGGTGATGCGGGCCTTGGAAAATTCCTCGATCGCTTTCTCCCACTTCTTGTCGCGGACGTAGATGACGCCGCGCCAGAAGTGGTCGCGGCTGCGTTCGCGCTCGGGCGAGAGGCTGTGCTTTGGGGCGAGGATTTCGTAAAGCTCCACGCGGCGGCGCTCTCCGGCGGCCTTGAGCACCTCGATGGGGCGAGCTTCAAAGGTGTCGGACGCCTGCTCAAAGGTCTCGGGACCGACCAGGATGCGGCACCCGTAGGTGGCGCAGGCGGCGCAGAGGCGGCGGGCAAATTCCACGGCGGGACCGGCCACGCTGAAGTTCGCGAGGCGGCTGCCCCCGTAGGCGGCGGCGATCATTTCGCCGGAGTTCACGCCGATGCGGAAGTCGAACCGGCGCTGCCAGGTGGCGTCGCATTCGCGGTTCAGGTTGTCCAGGCGGATCATCAGGTCGAGCGCGGCGCGGCAGGCGCGGGAAGCGTGCTTTTCATCCGGCAGCGGAGTGCCGAAGACGACGCGCAGGCTCTCGCCCGTGCATTCGTCCAGGTAGCCGCCGACCTCGACGAGGTAATCGGAGGCGGTCTGGAGATAGAGGTTGGTCATCGCCGCATAGTCCTCGGGCGAAAGGAGTTCCATCAGCTCGCGGTGATTCTGCACCTCGCAGACGATCACCGTGCCCTCGGTGAGCGTACCGGGGAAACTGACGGGTTCATAGCCGTTGACGAGCTGGTTGAAGACCGAGCGCGAGATGCGCTGGCCAAAGAGCCGCTCGAGGATCTTCTTGCGCGATCCGCTGCCGCTGCGGCCATAGATCACGCCCACGATGTACGCGATGAGCACCGCAAAGACGCTCGGGAAGGGGGAGAAAAAGACATTGTACAGCGAGAGCACCTTGGACCCCGTAAGCAGGAGCAGGATCGTGGCGACGGCCACGATCGTCTTGAGCGAAGGGCGAGTGATATCCACCGTCGTCCAGGCAATGGCGTAGCTAAAGAACGCCATGAGCAGGATCTGCGCGAGCACGGGTACGGTGGTCGCATGCTTCAGCGCGTAGATTTTGTCGAGGATGAGGTCGGGGGTGGTGGAAACCCAGCCGGCAGCGAAGAGCACGGTCACGATGGCCGTGCTGATGGTGCCGATAAGAATGGTTGCCTTAAGGTATCTCATGTTGCGGAATCAGGTTGCGGCTGCCGGTAGGATGCCACCACCCACTCGCTCAACACGCCGTCGGGATGGTCCACCGCCCGTGACGGCACGGAGAATTCGATGCGACCGCTGTTTCTCTTTATCAGAGTAAGACCAAATTGGTAGTCCTTAAAAGCGCGCTCGCAAAACTCCCGCACTCCGATGTTCTCCTCTCCGGTCCGGATGATGATGCGCGCGACGGCCTCCTCCTCGAAGGTCAGGCGCAGCCCGTGCTCGGCGGAAAAGCGGTCGGCAAACTCGGTGACAATGGCCTGCAGGGCCTTTTCGCGCTCGGCATGCCCGGCTCGCAAAAGCTCCTCCAGAGCGGCCTTCGGGTCGTCGATCAGGGCGGCTGTCACGGTGAACGACCGCACGCCGGAACCCGGCAGCTCAAATTTGAAGTCACGGAAAATCCGCTCGCACACGGTCAGCAGTCCGCGCGCTCCGGTCCCCTCATGGGCCGCCCGGGAGGCGATGCGGCGCAGGGCGTCGTCCTCAAAATAAACCTCCAGTCCGTAGGCGTGGAACGCCCGCTCGTACTGGCGAATGATGCTGCCCTCGGAGCGCTTGAGGATTTCAAACAGATCGTCCTCGCTGAGCGGATCGCAGATCACGCGCACGGGCAGGCGGCCGACGAACTCCGGCTCCATGCCGTAGTCGACGAGGTCGCGGGTCTCCGCCGCGCGGAGCAGGTCGGAGCCTTCGGGCTGTCTGGCCGGTTCCGCAGAGAAACCGATCTGGGCGTGGCGGAGCCTGCGGGCGACGCGGTCGCCGAGTTTGTCAAAAGCGCCGGAGACGATGAAAAGGACGTGGCGGGTGTTGATCGAGTCGCGCGCGACCTTGCCCTTGCGCTGAAACTCCATCGCAGCCTGCAGCTGGGCCTGGAGGTCGTTGGCGCTGCGGAGGGGGACCTCGGTTTCCTCCATGAGCTTGAGGAGGGCGGTCTGCACGCCGCGCCCGCTCACGTCGCGGCCCATCGACTCGCCGCTGCTGGCGATCTTGTCGATCTCGTCGATGTAGACGATGCCATACTGGGCGAGGGAGAGGTTGCCGTCGGCCTTGTGGACGAGTTCGCGGATCAGGTCCTCCACGTCGCCGCCGACATAGCCGGTCTCGCTGAATTTCGTCGCGTCGGCCTTCACGAACGGCACGCCGATGAGGTCGGCGATGTGCTTGACGAGGTAGGTCTTGCCGACGCCGGTTGGGCCGATGATGACCACGTTTTGCTTGGCGTACTCCACTCTGGCCGCCTCCTCGGGCGGGAGGGATGCGGCGTATTTTGCGTGGTGGTAGTGGTCGCAGACGGCGATGGCCAGGGCCTTCTTGGCGTCGGCCTGCTGGATGACGAACCGGTCGAGGTGCTGCTTGATGTCCTTGGGCCGGTGATTGAAGTCAAACTCGACCTTGTCCGTGTCGGGCTCCGCGCCCTCGCCGTTCGGGACGGGTTCGGCCTGCACACCCGGGTTGGCGGGAGTTCCGCCGAGGCTGGCGCGGAGGAATTCCTGGAGTTTTTGCTGGAGTTGCTCGGGTGAAGGAAGATTCGGTTCGCTCATGGAAAGGCGGGAAAATTACGGTTTTGCGCCCTTCACCTTCAGCTCACTTTCGATCTCCTGCAAACGCTCCGCGATTTTATTGCCGGTGGTGATTGAGGACTGGGCGTCCTTTACCTGGGACAGCAGTTTTTGCGCGTCGCTGGCTGTCTTCACCTTTTCCAGGCTGGTCTGGATGCTGGAGAGCAGCGCGTAGTCTTTCACGTAAGGCTCGGCCAGCTTCTTGTAGTCGGTGATCCAGTCGTAGCGGGGAGCGACGCCGGTGCTCCGGGAAAACGTGCGGAAAAGCGGGCCGCCGTCGTCAAACTGACCCAGGACCCAGTCGTGCATGGCGAAGCAGAGAAGGCCGAACGCCTCGTAGTTCTGGTTGGAGTAAACCCGGTCGATCTCGCTGGCGATCGTCGACTTCGGGCTCGCCAGAGTGCGCGCCGCCTCGACAAAAAAGCTGGCCAGCGGCGCCTGCTCGGACTCGGAGGAGAACGGCCCGGCCTTGGCGATCTTGTTGAACACAGCGGCCGCAGCTTCCGCCTCGTCGCCCGCCATGAGGGCCAGCCCTTGGTTCATCAATGCCCAGTTCTTGAGCGGCTGGGGGATGCCGCTGGCTTCCGCAAGGCGCTGAAATTCCTCCCCGGCCTCGGTGAACTGCCGGTTGTTCATCAGCTTCACGCCTTCGCGGAGGGACTTCCACCCCTCGGCTTCGTCAAATTTCGACCCGGCGGTCTGGCTGCTCGACGCGCCGACGTCGGCGAGCCGGTCGCCGAAGAGCTTGTCGCGGAAGACCCAGAGCAGGACGCCCACGATGATGATGGTGGCGATGAGCCCGAGGCTGAGGTAGGCGGAGAGGTTGCGCGTTTCCTGCGTCTCCATGACCACGCGGGCCTTGGGCTGCTGCGGTTTTTGCGTGCGCTCGAGCAGCTTGTGACGGGCGTAGGAAAGGTGGTCGATCAGCTCGCGGTACGACGGGTAGCGGTCCTCCCTGTCCTTGGCCAGCATGCGGTTGATCACATAGGCCGTCTCGCTGGAGACGTCGGGCGCGAAGGATTGCAGGCTGACCGGCTGGCTCTTGAGCTGTTTCAGCGCCACCATGGAGGCGGTCTCCGCCTCGTAAGGCGGGCGTCCGGCCAGGGCATGGAACAGCGTGCCCCCGAGACTGTAAATGTCGCTGCGGAAATCCTCGGGCTGGTTGTCGAGCTTCTCCGGGGCGATGTAGTACGGAGTCCCCCAGATTTCGCCTCGCACGGAAGCCGCCTCGTCCATGACCACGGCAAGACCGAAGTCCACCAGCTTGGCCGTGTGCGGATCGGAGAAAAGGATGTTGCCCGGCTTGATATCGCGGTGGATGAGGCCCTTTTCGAGCCCCGCCTCCAGGCCCTCCGCGATCTGGATGCCGACATTGAGCACCTGAAGCTCCGGCACGCGGTGCTGGAGCGTCATGAGCTGGTCCAGCGAACCCTTCTCGACCAGCTCCATCGCGAGATAGAACTGCCCGTGGTCCTGGCCGAAGGAGAAAATCTTCACCACATGCGGGTGGTTGATCGAGGCGGTGATGCGGGCCTCCTGCTCGAGTTTTGCCTGTTCCTCGGCATTGGCGGCGCATTCCTTCTTGAGAATCTTGAGGGCGACCTGCCGATGGAGGTTGCAATCGAGGGAGCGGAACACCGCGCCCATGCCGCCCTCGCCGATGTGCTCGATGAGCTGGAAATTGTTGAACTGCCGGCGCGCCCGGAGATTCTGGCCGCAACTCGGGCAGTAAATCTTGGCAAAAGGCTCCTGCGTGGTGACATCCATCAGGGTGCCGCAACTCGGGCAGGCCTCCAGCAACTGGCCTGGTACCTGTTCCTCGACCGGCACGGTCTCCAGGATGGGCGGTTCGGCGGGAGCTTCCGCCTCCGCGGCGGGTTCCTCCTCGGGAGCGTCGGCAGATTCAGGTGCAATTTCCGCTTCCGGTAACGTACCTTCTCCGGCTAGGTTCTCGACCTCTTCCTGGGGGTTGTCGACCTGTTCGCCCTGCGATTCGCCACTTTTTTCGCTTAACATTCGCTCCTGGGGTAGGTGATTTAACCTTCCACTTAATACCTTTCATGGGCAATCCGCAAAAAAATTCTCCCCCGGAAATCGTCTTTGACGGCACGGAGCCGGAATATCTGATCGAAGGCGGCGACGCCGGGCTGCGGCTGGACGTATTCCTCGCCCTGCGCCTTCCTGACTTTTCCCGCTCGCGACTCCAGTCTCTCATCAAGACCGGGTACGTCCTCCTGAATGGCGCTCCGGCTCGTCCCTCCGAGACCCTGAGGGCGGGGGATCGCATCGTCTGGAAAGCCCCGGCAGCCATCGAGTGCCAGTCGGCCCAGCCCGAGGAGATCGCCCTGGATATCCTCTACGAGGACGACGACATCATCGTGGTCAACAAGCCGCCGGGCATGGTCGTCCACCCCGGCGCCGGGCATGTCGACGGCACGCTGGTTTCCGCCCTGCTGCACCATTGCGGCAGCCTGTCCGTCATCGGCGGCGAGGAGCGCCCGGGCATCGTGCATCGTCTCGACAAGGAGACCAGCGGCTGCCTCGTCGTGGCCAAGAATGATGTCGCCCACCGCGTGCTGGCGGAGCAATTTGCCGACCGGGGCGTGGAAAAGGTCTACCTCGCCGTGGTCGATGGCGTGCCGAAGCGCACCTTTGGCACCATCGATCAGCCCATCCGCCGCCACCCGGTGAACCGCCAGATGATGGCCATCGCGAGAAACGGCCGGGGCCGTCTCGCCCTCACCGAATACAAGGTGCTGGGCAAGCGGGACAACGTCTCGCTGGTCGAGTGCCATCCGAAAACAGGCCGCACCCACCAGATCCGCGTCCACCTGAAGTTCCTCGGCAATCCCGTGGCAGGCGATCCGGTCTATGGTAAGCGAGGCGCCTGGGACCGGCACCTCCTCCACGCCTGGAAGCTTTCGTTCGATCATCCCGTGAGCGGGGAGCGGCTTTCTTTCGAGGCGCCGCCGCCGGAGGAGTTTCGATTCGCTTGAACCTCTCCCGTTCCGGTCTAGACTGGCGCGCTCCATGAAACTCCCTCAGGCAACCTTCATTGCGGCGGCATTGGTCTGTCAGGCTGGCGTGGCGCAGGCCGATACGCTGGACGTTTCGTTGCCGAAAGCCGTCCAGTACGCGCTGGCGAAGAATTTTCGCATCAAGGTGGAGGAGTTTTCGCCCAAGATCGCCAAGGCGAGGGAGGTGAGCTCGACCGGGAAGTTTGACCCTGTGCTGGAGGCGTCCTACACCTACAGCCACAGCGAGCAGGAGCTTCGCACCTTGAGCAACAATCTCATCGATCCCGTGTCGCTGCCCGGGGGCGAGGACCCGTCGCTCTTCGCCCGCACCACGGGCCAGGAGGCGGATATCTCGGTGGCGGGACTCACGCCCACCGGACTGACCTACGACATCGGCCCTTCGTTGACGATCAACGACAACACCCAGCGCGACCCTCAGTACACGAGCTACAACACGTTTCTCGGCTTCTCCGTCACGCAGCCGCTCCTGAAGAACTTCGGCACCGACGTCAACCTCGCCAGCGTGCGCGTGGCCCGGGCCGACCAGGCCATCTCCCAGTGGCAACTCCGCCAGCAGGTCATGGACGTCGTCACCGACACCATCACGACCTATACCGAACTGTACTTCTCCATCGAGAATCTCGGCGTGGAGGAGCGGTCCCGCGATCTCTCGTCCCAACTCGTCAACGACAACGAAAAGCGTGCCGAGATTGGCGTGATGTCGCCGCTGGACGTGATGCAGGCCAAGGCCGATCTCGCCGCCCGCGAGGAGCGTGTGCTCGTCGCCGAGCGCGAGGTGAAGAACAATGAAAACTTCCTCAAGCAGCTCGTCACCGATGAGATTTCCGGCCTGCTCGACACGGATGTCGAGGTTTCCCAGCCGGTCCTGCCCGATGTCGGCGACATCAACCGCAAAAAGGACATCGCCCGCGCTTTTGAACTGCGGCCCGATTACCGCCAGCTCTTGCTCAGCATCCAGAAGCGCCAGATCAACGTCGTTTTCACCCGCAACCAAAGCCTTCCCCAGCTCGATCTCACGGGCAGCCTGGGGCTCAACGGCATCGACACGAATTTCCTCTCCAGCGTCCAGCGCGCCAGCGGCGTGAACGGCAGCAACCGCAATACGGCCTGGGACATCGGGGCAATTTTCAGCCTCCCCATCCCGAACCGCGAGGCCAAGGGCGACCTGGAGGTGGCCAAGCTCCAAACCCTCCAGGCTCTGGTGGACCTCAAGCGCCTTGAGCAGGCGATCATTGTCGAGGCTGATAATGCCGCCGGGGAGATCGACACCACCCGCAAGCGCATCGAGGCCAGCCGCGTGGCGCGGGAATTTGCCCAGATGACGCTCGACGCCGCGCAGGCCCGCCTCGCCAGCGGCACGTCGACGACCTTCGAGGTGCTGCAGTTTCAGCGGGATTTCGCCACGGCGCAGGTGAACGAATTGCGCGCCCGGGCGGATTTTATCATCGCCGTCGCCCGGTACGCGAGGCTCACGGGATCGACGCTGGAGCGCAATCGCATCATTCTCGATTGACGCCCTACTTGCGAAGGAAGCCCGTCGGCACTAAAACGGGCGGATGAGTGGCACATTGAAAATCGCAGACCGGGAATTCAACTCACGTCTCCTCATGGGGACGGGGAAGTTTTCCTCCAATGAGGTCATGCGCGACGCCCTCGACGCCAGCGGATGTGAGATCGTGACGGTCGCCCTCCGGCGCGCCGATCTCTCGGGCAAAAACGATCCCTTCGCCAATATTCTGGAATTCATCGACCCGCAGCGCTACCTGCTCCTGCCCAATACGAGCGGAGCGAACACCGCCGAGGAAGCCGTGCGTCTCGCCCGTCTCGCCGTCGCCGCCGGGCTGCCAAGATGGGTGAAGCTCGAGATTCATCCCGACCCGCACTACCTCCTGCCCGATCCCATCGAGACGCTGAAAGCCGCCGAGGTGCTGGTGAAGGAGGGCTTCACCGTCCTGCCGTACATCAACGCCGACCCCGTGCTGGCCAAGCGCCTCCAGGATGTCGGCACCGCCACGGTCATGCCTCTGGGCGCTCCCATCGGCAGCAATCGCGGCATCGAAACCCGCGCCCAGATCGAGATCATCATCAGCCAGGCCACCGTGCCGGTGGTGGTGGATGCCGGTATCGGCGCTCCCAGCCATGCCGCCGAGGCGCTGGAGCTCGGCGCGGATGCCGTGCTCGTCAATACCGCCGTCGCTGCTGCGGGGAACCCCATCGCGATGGCCCGGGCCTTCCGCAAGGCGGTCGAGGCCGCCCGCGAGGCCGTCGAGGCCGGATTGCCGACCCAGCTCGACCACGCCGAGGCTACGAGTCCGCTCTCGACTTTCCTGCAAAGCGCTTAGTAAATCACGAGCTCTCCACGCCGTGGCCGAAGACAAGCAAACCCCCATGATGAAGCAGTATCTCGCCGCCCGGCGGGAACTGCCGCCGCGCACGATCCTCCTGTTTCGTCTCGGGGATTTCTACGAGATGTTCGGCGAGGATGCGAAGGAGGCGTCGGCCATTCTCAATGTCGCGCTGACCAAGCGCGGCGAGATGCCCATGTGCGGCGTGCCGTCGCACTCGGCCCGGGGGTACATCGAAAAGCTGGTCAAAAGCGGCTGGCGTGTCGCCCTCTGCGACCAGGTGGGCGAGGTGCAGGCGGGCAAGCTCGTCCGCCGCGAGCTGACCCAGGTGCTCAGCGCGGGTACGCTCGATGATTTCGGCCTTGATGACCGCAAGCCGAATTACCTCGCCGCCATCTGCCAGCGCAAGGACGGCATCGGGCTGGCATATTGCGAGCTCAGCACGGGGGAGTTTCGCGTGGCAGAATTGCCGGACCTCGCCTCGGTTCTCAACGAACTCGCCCGCGTCTCCCCGGCGGAAACCATCGCGCCTTCGCATCAGGAGGAGTTCTTTCGCGGCGTGGCCGGGGTGAACTTCCTCGACGGCTATATTTTCGAACCCGAACCGGCCGCAGAGGTGCTGCTGGAGCACTTCCAGGTTCACTCGCTCGATGGCTTTGGCGTGGCGGAAATGCGCGCGGCCGTGGGCGCGGCGGGGGCGCTCCTGCATTACCTGACCCGCCAGATGAGGCGCAGCGCCTCGCATCTCCGGCGGCTCCAAGCCTACCAGACCAGTCAATACCTCGTCCTTGACGCCGTGACACAGGCTCACCTCGATCTGGTGGAGTCGCGCGGCGGTCGTGGCATGACACTCCTGGGCGTGCTCGATCGCGCCGTGACCCCGATGGGCGCGCGTATGATCCGCGAGTGGATACTCCATCCCTTGCGCGACGCGGAGTCGATCAATGCCCGCCAGCAGTCCATCGCCCGGCTGCTGGAGGATTCGCTTCAGCTGGGAAAACTCCGCGAGCATCTCGGCTCGATCCGCGACCTCGAGCGCGCCGCCTCGCGGCTCAACGGCTCCTCCGGCAACGCCCGCGATCTCGCTGCGCTCGGCGCTTCTCTGGCGCTCGTTCCCGCCGTCGCTGACGCTGCGCGCTCGATCGGCAGCCCGTTGATCGAATCGCTGTCTGATCGTCTTTCCCCGCTGCCCGAGCTGGTGGAAAGCATCGCCCGTGCCGTGGTGGAGGAGCCTCCCGCGCTGCTGCGGGATGGCGGGTTTGTCCGCGATGGCTTCGATCCCGCGCTGGACGAGCTTCGCTCGGCCTCCCGCGAGGGCAAGGACTGGATCGCCAGCCTCCAGGAGCGCGAGATCACCCGCACGGGGATCAAGTCTCTCAAGGTGCGCTTCACCTCCGTCTTCGGCTATTTCCTTGAGATCACCAAAGCCAATCTCCCGTCGGTCCCCGACGACTACGTGCGCAAGCAGACGACGGTAAATGGAGAGCGCTTCATTACGCCCGAGCTCAAGGAGATCGAAAACAAGATCCTCGGCGCGGACGAACGCGCCAAGGCCCGCGAGGCAGAGATTTTCCAGGAACTTCGCGCCCTCGTGGTCGGTCATCTTGCCGCCATTCAAGAGACAGCCTCTTCGCTGGCGGCGCTCGATGCGCTGGGTTCGCTCGCCGAGACGGCGCGGCAGCTGCATTACTGCCGACCTGTCGTGGATGATTCCGGCGTACTGGAGATCGTGGAGGGGCGACATCCGATCCTGGACTTTCAATCCACCGGCGAGCGGTTTGTACCCAATGACACCTCGCTCGACACCGACGGCCACCGCTTTGCGATCATCACGGGGCCGAACATGGCGGGTAAATCCACCTACATCCGGCAGGTGGCCCTCCTCACGCTCATGGCCCAGATCGGCAGTTACCTGCCTGCGCAATCCGCACACGTCGGACTGGTCGATCGCATCTTCACCCGTGTCGGCGCGAGCGATGATCTCACCAAGGGGCAGAGCACCTTCATGGTTGAGATGAACGAGACGGCGAACATCCTCAACAACGCCACCAGCCGCAGCCTTGTCATCCTGGACGAGATCGGTCGCGGTACGTCGACTTTCGATGGTCTCTCCATCGCCTGGAGCGTGGCCGAGCATCTGCACGACATCATCGGATGCCGCACGCTCTTTGCCACCCACTACCACGAGATCACCGACCTCGAGCGCACCCGCTCCGGGGTGCTCAATCTCAATGTCGCCGTGCGCGAGTGGAACGACCAGGTCATCTTCCTGCGCAAGATTCTCGAAGGCCGCGCCGACCAGAGCTATGGCATCCAGGTCGCCCGGCTGGCCGGTTTGCCCGATGTCGTCCTGAACCGGGCGAAGGAAATCCTCAACAACCTGGAAAAGGCGGAACTCAACGCTGAGGGCGAGCCGGTTATTGCCCGCTCCCGCCGGAAAAAGGCGGCGATTCAGGCCGGGCTCGATCAGCTGGATCTCATCTAGGGCGCGAGGCGCGGGAATGTTTTTCGTTGCCGCCTCCGGCGGTTCCTGCCCTTCTTGTCGTGTGAAACTTGAAGTGCGGCGCAATCTCTCCCAGATCGCCGGAACCGCCCTCATTGGCTTGTGTGCTGGTCTCGTGGCGGTCTTTTTCCATATCGCAATGGAGCGGGTATTTGATTACCTCATCTGGACTCCCTCCACCGAAAATCCCTGGTGGTTTGGCTATACGACGATCTTTCTCATGGTCTCGGGCGCGGCATTGACGGGTGTCCTCATCTCGCGCTTCGCTCCCGATGCTCCCGGCAGCGGCATTCCCCAGGTGAAGGCGGCCTATCATTCCGGGCGCCTGGATTTTTCCTGGAACCTGATCTGGGTGAAATTCCTCGGCGGCGTGCTTTCGATCGGAACGGGTTCCAGTCTGGGCCGCGAAGGCCCCACCATTCACATCGGCGCGGCCGTCGCCAGCAAGGTTGCCAATCTGCTGGGCGAGGACAAGGCGGCCAAGGCCAACGCCGTCTGCGCGGGTTCCGCCGCGGGGCTTTCCGCGGCATTCAACAGCCCGCTCGCGGGCGTCACGCTCGTGCTGGAGGAAATCGCCGGCGGCAAGAACCAGCACAAGTTTGCCGGTCGTTCGCTCCTGGCGGCTGCTCTCGCTGCCAGCGTGGTCTTTTTCCTGAGCCACGATCAGGCCTCTCTCCCGATCGGCAAAGATCTGCTGATCTCCTGGAAAGTCATGGCCTTGTCTCCCGTCGTGGCGGTATTCGCGGGTTTTTGCGGACTCGCGTTCCAGTACTTTACGCTCGGTCTGCGCAACCGCATGAAACACATCAAGCTGCCCATGCCCTTCAAACTGGCCCTGGGCGCCTTTTTCGCCGGTCTGGTGGCGTTGCTGTGCTTCCGCCTTGTGGGTTATGTCGGGGTCTTCGCCCTCGGTGAGGTGACTCTGCAAAAGGCGCTCAATCACGAGGTGATCTGGCAGGCTGCGCTCGTCCTCCTGGTCGGCAAGCTGATCGCCACGAGCCTGTGCTACGGCACGGGCGGCTGCGGCGGGATCTTTGCTCCCATGGTTTTCTTTGGTGCGATGGCTGGTCTCGTGGTCGCAGGGGTTGCGACTCCTTTCATGCACCTCACTCCGGATGATCAAGTCCTCCTCGCCCTGGTCGGCATCACCGGCACGCTCGCCGCGGTCGTTCGCGCCCCCATCACCTCGATCCTCATCGTGATGGAGATGACCTGGCAGATTCATGTGTTGCCCGCTCTCATGATTGCGGCGGTGATCGCTGTCTTTCTCAATCGCACCTGCTTCCAGGCGAACTTCTACGATGCCGCGCTCCAGCAGGACGGCATCAAGATCCCGGATTGATCATGGCGGCGGGCATCGTCCTCATCACGGGCGCTTCGCGCGGCATCGGGCGTGGGCTGGCGGCGAAATTTGCCGCGGAAGGCTGGCAGGTGCTGGCTGCCGCCCGCCGCACCTCGGATGTCCCGCGCGATCCGGCCATTCATGCGGTCCCTCTGGATGTGCTTTCCGACGATTCCGTGAGGGAGGCTGCTGAGACGATAGCGGCTGGCTTCCCGCATATCGACGTGCTCGTCAACAATGCCGCTGTCTTTCCGGGTGATGGCAACGAGCGATTGGAAGACACGCCCCTGGAGTGGTTTGAGGAAGCCTTTGCCGCCAATGTCGTCGGCGTGGCCAGGGTCACACGCGCCTTTCTCCCGCTTTTGCGGAAGTCTGCCTCTGCCCGCATCATCAACATCTCTTCGGGGGCGGGTACGATCTCGGAAAAGACCGATGCGGACTACTATCCCTACAGTGTTTCCAAGGCGGCGCTGAACATGCTTACGCGTGCCATGGCGGCGGAATACCGGGGGGAGAAGATCCCGGTTTATGCCCTCAGCCCGGGATGGGTGAAGACGGAAATGGGCGGCTCCAATGCGCCATTAAGCGTGGAGGAGTCCGCAGGGTCCCTGTTTCGGACGATGACCCGGCTCGGGCTGGATAAAAGCGGCGGCTTCTTCGGGCGCGACGGCGAAGTTTATCCCTGGTAACGCTCAGGCGTTTCGCAGAGAGCGCACCTCGGTGACGGCCTGTTCAAAGCTCTGCGTCGCATCGCCCAGCAGGGCGCTGGCGTCAGCGAGTGAACCGGCCTTCGCACTTTGCTCCAGGGTTGCCGCCGCACGGCTCACGCCCACGAACCCAAAGTTCGCGGAACTTCCCTTGATCTGGTGTGCGACCTTCGCGGCAGCCACGGCGTCTCCAGCCAGCACCTTGTCCCGCAGTTGCGAAAGCAGGGCCGGCATTTCCGAGACAAATTCCCGGTAGATCTCCACAAAATCTGGGGTGAAACCGTCGGCGATCATGTCGAGTTGTTCCCAATCGATCAGCGCAGACATCGTGGTCGGAGTATGCGATGGGATGCTCTAAGGCTCAAGCAGTTTAAGTGCAATCGTCTGTCCGGATGATCTGTGGCCATAAGGCCTTTGCAGATAAGCTCTTGGATAGCATTCTGAGATATTTCGGCCGGGAGATTTCCCGGGCGCCGAAGCGTTTCAGGTGGGGAGTCACCCACTGGGTGTCGAGAAGTTGAAAGCCTCCGCTTCGCAGGCGCTCCACGAGGCGGACGAGCGCCACCTTGGATGCTCCGGTGACGCGGTGAAACATCGACTCGCCAAAAAACGCCGCCCCGAGACGCACGCCGTACAGGCCACCGGCCAGCTTTCCGTCGCGCCAGACCTCCACGGAGTGCGCGGCGCCGATGCGATGGAGGGCGACGTAGCTGCGGATGAGCGTTTCGTCGATCCAGGTCTCCTCGCGCTCCCCGCAGGCGCGCATCACGGTCTCAAAGGCGGTATCGATGCGGATCTCCCAGGCGGGGTCCTCCAGAGTTTTTCGGGCGCCATGGGGGATGTGAAAGTCGTCGAGCGGCACGATGCCGCGGGGATCGGGGGAGAAACACCGGATCGACCCATCCGCCATGGCCATGGGGAACCAACCGGAGGCATACAAACCAAGAAGCTGCTCCGGCGGAATGATAGTTGCCATACGAGGGTCGTCCTTTCTAATATCCGCGCGTGAGATGCGTGACAATTCTTATGGGCATTATGTCCCTGCTCTTCGTAGGCGGCTGTTCCGTAGCGGAACAGGACGTTAGCGACGTGGGGCAGCAATTCCAGCAAGGCATTCAGGGTCAGGGACGTATCGTGCCAAATAATCCTACGGCCGACAGCTTCGGCTCCGACTACCAGTAACCCAGCATCTCCGCTCCACAACTCTCATGTCCGTTTCATCCTCCACACCCGAGGACAAGATCGTCATTCTCGATTTCGGGTCCCAATACACGCAAGTCATCGCCCGCCGCATCCGCGAGTGCCACGTTTACTCGGAGATCGTTCCGTTCACGACGAGTGCCGCGCAGATCAAGAAGCTCGCGCCCAAGGGCATCATCCTTTCCGGCGGCCCGGCCAGTGTCTACGCCAAGGGCGCGCCCAAGGCGGACAAGGGAATCTACAAGCTCGGCATCCCGATCCTGGGCATCTGCTATGGCATGCAGCTCGTCTCGCGTGACCTGGGCGGTCAAGTCGAGCGCTCCGCCCGTCGTGAATACGGCCCGGGCAGCCTGAAGGTTGACCGTCGTTCCGATCTCTTCCACGACCTTCCCGCCACCCTCGACGTCTGGAACAGCCATGGCGACAAGGTGACGAAGATGCCCGAGGGCTTTCGCGCCATCGGCAAGACGGAGAACTCTCCGCACGCTGTCATCGCCGACCCGAAGCGCAAGATTTTCTGCCTCCAGTTTCACCCCGAGGTGGCGCACACGCCGAAGGGCAAGGAGATCATCCAGAACTTTGTCCATCGTATCGCGGGCTGCAAGCCGAGCTGGACGATGGGCTCCTTCATCGAGCGCATCTGCCAGCAGATCCGCGAGCAGGTGGGTGATGGTCAGGTCATTCTCGGCCTCAGCGGCGGGGTGGACTCCTCGGTCGCGGCGGCCCTTATTCACAAGGCCATCGGCGACCAGCTCATCTGCATCTTTGTCGATAACGGCCTGCTTCGCGCCCGGGAAACCGCGGCGGTGGAAAAGCTCTTCCGCGACAATTTCCACATCCGCATGAAGACCATCGACGCGTCGGCGATCTTCCTGAAGAAGCTCAAGGGCGTCACCGACCCGGAGAAGAAGCGCAAGATCATCGGCAACGAGTTCATCAAGGTCTTCGAGGCTGCCGCCCGCGATCTCAAGAAGTCCTCGCCCGGCAAATACCGCTTCCTCGCCCAGGGCACCCTGTATCCCGACGTGATCGAGAGCGTCTCGATCTCCGGCAATCCGGCGGCCCTGATCAAGAGCCACCACAATGTCGGCGGCCTGCCCGAGCGCATGAAGTTTGAGCTCGTGGAGCCCCTCCGTCAGCTCTTCAAGGACGAGGTGCGCGAGGTGGGTGCCGAGCTTGGTCTGCCCAAGGAGGTCGTGCATCGCCAGCCCTTCCCGGGTCCGGGTCTCGCCGTGCGCGTGCTCGGCGACATCACGGAGGAAAAGCTCCGTATGGTGCGCGAGGCCGATGCCATCGTGCTCGAGGAGATGAAGGCCAGCGGGTGGTATTACAAGGTGTGGCAGTCCTTCGCCGTCCTGCTCCCGGTTCGGTCCGTGGGCGTGATGGGCGACGAGCGCACCTATGAAAACACCATCGCCCTCCGCGTGGTGGAGAGCCGCGATGGCATGACCGCCGACTGGGTGCGCGTGCCGTATGATATCCTCGCCCGCATCTCGACTCGTGTCATTAACGAGGTCGATGGCGTGAATCGCGTCTGCTACGACATTTCCAGCAAACCCCCCGCCACCATCGAATGGGAGTAACCCGCGCCATCTATCCCGGCAGTTTCGATCCGATCACGCTCGGCCATCTGGATATCATCCTCCGGGCTCGTCGGATGTTTGACTCCGTGGTCGTGGCGGTCGCCTGCAACGAGGCGAAACAGCCCTTGTTCACTGAGGTGGAGCGCATTGCGATGGTCGAGGAGGCCCTCGGGGGCGCTCCCGGCATCGAGGTGCGTCAGCTCGACGGTCTGCTCGTGGATTTTGCGCGCGACCAGGAGGCCTACGTCATCGTGCGCGGCCTGCGGGCCGTGTCGGACTTCGAGTTTGAGTTCCAGATGGCCCTGATGAACCGGCGGCTGGAGCCCCGGCTCGAGACGATCTTCCTCACCCCAAAGGAGGATTACACCTATCTCAGCTCCCGCATCGTCAAGGAAGTGGCCAGGCTCGGGGGCGATGTGCGCCCTTTCGTGCCGCCCAATGTTGTGCGGTTGCTCAAGGAGAAGTATTCTAGATAATGAAAGTTCACCTGCACCAGATCCCCCAGGGCAGCACTTTGCTGATCGAGGGGGAGGAGGATGCGTCGTTCCTCGGCCTCGAGGAGGCGGATGCCAAGGCCCTGTCGCCTGTCCGTTACGCGCTCGATGTCGGCCTGTCCGAGGGCGGGCTGTTTGCCACCGGGTGGCTGGAGGTGGAGGTCGAGCTCCGATGCGTCGCCTGCCTCGAAACTTTCCCCACAAAGGTCCGGATCGACCCTTTTGCCCTCCAAAAAGAGTTGGATGGACGAGAGTTGGTTGACTTGACGGAGGAAATTCGAGAAGATATTCATCTTGCCCTTCCCTCGTACCCACGATGTGATGCCGAGGGGGAAAGGGCGTGTCCAGCCAGCTTTCCGCGGGCGTCTGCAACCGAGTCGTCAGGCGCTGTTGCTTGGGATGCCTTGGACAAACTGAAAAATAAAGACTGATTATGGGAGTTCCTAAACGTAAAACCTCAAAGATGCGCCTTCGCACCCGCAAGGCCGCCAATCGCTGGCATGCGCCGAAGCTTTCGAAGTGCCCGCAGTGCGGCGCCGCCGCGCGTTCCCACACCGCTTGCCCGGCTTGCGGATATTACAAGGGACGCCAGGTCCTGACCGTCGACGCTGCTGAATAAGTAGTTCACGGCGCGCCATGGCTGGTTTGTTCAGCACAGTCGCAAAAATTGATCAAGGGGCCGCTCGTCGGCCCCTCCTCTTTCAATGAGGCTGGCTCTGGATGCCATGGGGGGTGATTATGCCCCCGCGAACCCCGTTGCGGGCGTCGTCCAGGCGCTGCGTCAGTATCCTGATTTTACCGTCATTCTTGTCGGCGACGAGGCCAAGGTCCGTGCGGAGGTAGCGAAGCACGACCTGAGCGGAGTCGCCGATCGCGTCTCGTACCATCATGCCTCGCAGGTCGTGGAGATGGGGGAGAGCGGTCTCGAGAGCGTCCGGAAGAAGAAGGACTCCTCGGTCAGCCGAGCGGTTGATCTCATCAAGGAAGGGAAGGCGGATGCCGTGGTATCCGCCGGTCATACCGGCGCGCTCGTCGCTGCCGCGACGATCAAGCTGCGTACGCTGAGCGGGATTCATCGTCCCGGTCTGGCGGTCGTGATCCCGGCCGATCCCAAGGGCTTTCTGCTCATCGACGCCGGAGCCAATATCGATCCCGCCCCCGAGCACATCGTGGGCTACTCGATCATGGGCAGCATCTACGTGCGCGAGATTCTCGGATACAAGGAGCCGCGCGTGGGCCTGATGTCCATCGGCACCGAGGCGAGCAAAGGCAACGAATTTACCAAATCCTGCTACGAGCTTCTCGAGCAGGCGCCCATCAACTTTGCCGGAAACGTCGAGGGACATGGGCTTTTCAAAGACCCCGTCGAGGTCGTCGTCTGCGACGGCTTTGTGGGCAACATCCTCCTCAAGACCGTGGAAGGCCTGGCCAAGTCGCTCTTCCAGTGGATCAAGAAGGAGATCATCAAATCTCCCGTCCGCATGCTGGGCGCGTGGCTGACCAAGGGCGCGTTCCTGGCGATTCGCAAGCAGACCAGCACCGACGAGTATGGCGGCAGCCCGCTCCTCGGCGTCAACGGCGTCTGCATCAAGGCGCACGGCAACTCCTCTCCTACGGCCATCAAGAATGCGGTGCGCGTTGCGCGCGAATTTGTTGCCCAACGGGTCAATGAGCGCATAGTAGAGGCCATAGACACCCATCATGAAAAACTCGCCGCGCAGTAAAGTGCGCCAGCCCTCCCGCTCCGTTTCCATCGTCGGAACCGGCAGCTATGTCCCCGAGAAGGTCCTGACCAATGCGGACCTCGAAAAGCTGGTCGACACCACGGATGAGTGGATCGTCTCCCGCACGGGAATCAAGGAGCGCCGTATCGCGGCCGAGGGAGAATTCACCAGCCACATGGCGACCAAGGCCGCCCAACGTGCCATGGAGCAGGCGGGAGTGACGGCGGAGGAGATTCAGCTCATCGTCGTGGCCACGGTCACGCCAGACACCTTTTTCCCCTCGACGGCCTGTCACGTCCAGCGTCAGCTGGGTGCGAAAAACGCGGCGTGTTTCGACATTTCCGCGGCCTGCTCCGGGTTTCTCTACGGCATCGAGGTCGCCCAGCAGTTCATTAGCAACCACACCTACGAGACCATCCTCGTCATCGGGGCGGATCGTCTCAGCTCGATCGTCAACTGGAATGACCGCAACACCTGTGTGCTCTTCGGCGACGGCGCGGGTGCGGCCATCCTGCGCTATCGGGCGGATTCCCATGGCGTGATCAACACCTTCATGGGCAGTGATGGAAACTACGGCGACATCCTGCACATGCCCGGCGGCGGTTGCGCCGTGCCGATCACGGCGGAGAACGTCGACCAGCGCCTGAACACCCTGCACATGAATGGTCGTGAGACCTTCAAGCAGGCGGTGATTTCCATGATGACGGCGGCCAATACCGCTCTCGACCGCGCCGGTCTCAAGGTGGAGGACCTCACCTGCGTGATCCCTCACCAGGCCAATCTCCGCATCATCGAGGCCCTGGCCGACCGCATGGACCTGCCGCTGGAGCGATTCCACATGAATCTCGACAAGTATGGCAACACGTCCGCTGCGGCGGTCGCCATCGCCCTCGACGAGGCCAACCGCCTCGGTCGCTTCAAGGTCGGCGATTACATCCTCATGGTGGTCTTTGGCGGTGGTCTGACCTACGCCAGTTCCGTCGTCCAGTGGTAGAGCGGGGGGCTTTCCGCCCTCGCTTCCCATCGAAAGATGTGCCAGCTTTAGTCCATGCTCATCGATACCCACGCGCATCTCGATTACCCGGACTTTCAGCAGGACCTCGACGAGGTGCTGGCTCGTGCCGCCAATGAAGGAGTGACGCGGGTCATCACGATCGGCACCGGGCTTGAGAGCAGCGCCCGGGCAATCGCGCTGGCGGAGAAGTACCCGCAGGTCTATGCCGTGGTGGGGGTGCACCCCACCAATGTCCTGGAAGAGGTCCCGGATTTTCTGCCCGCCCTGCGCGAACTCGCCCGGCACCCGAAGGTCGCCGCCATCGGCGAGACCGGTCTCGATTACCACCGGCT
>Ga0209935_1002352_pt1 | contig 23482 bp, 29 predicted proteins | sample ThiBio_1000_plan_2_FD_183958 | JGI IMG/M metagenome (GOLD analysis project Ga0209935, IMG submission 183958) | Wastewater bioreactor microbial communities from Cape Town, South Africa - Thiocy_cont_1000_plan (SPAdes) | ecosystem: Engineered > Bioreactor > Thiocyanate-remediating >...
CTACGCCGTCAGTGTATCACAGCCACTCGGCGAGATCGAGGAGGAAGAGGAGCTCGACGAGGACCAGGACGACCTGCAAGAGCCTGCCGATGAGGTCGATGCGTTCGTGGACGACTCGTGAACCAACACCCATAGCCGCCTGCTTACTCGTGTCGCTGCGTGGGAGGGCACGAGAGAGATAGGACTATCCAGATACCGATAGAGTGAGAGAGTGAGTGAGAGTAGTACATTGTATTAGTTAGCGCGCACGCACGCACAAGGAGCCACCAATCCATTCGATATCGAATCATGATTCATTGATGAATCGTGTTGTATCAAACACCAGGATCACTGCTCACACTCACACGCCCCAACCTACCAAGTACTCTATTCATCCATTGATCGAGAGACCATGATGCAAGTTGCATATGAGTAGCACGATGTATTTGTACAGTTCGGAATCGATCCATGAATGAGGCGCGCCGCATCACGATGGCTCACCGAGATGGCGCGTGATAGAGAGACGACGAGATCGATCATGGTTTGAGGAACTTCTTGGCAGATGCCTTGACGCGCGTATCGAACGCAATCGACGTGATCTCGCTGTCGGTTTCGTAGAATGGATTCAGCTCGATCTGCACATGATGATCGTCATAGAGCGAGTGTCAGCCAGTCACGTCGTTGATAGTAGCTGATCGATTGCGTCGTCGAGTACCTTGATGAAGAGTTCGTAGACCTCCGTGAAGAAGCTCTTGATTCCATCCTCGTTCTTAAAGTCGTGCAGCAGCATGAACCTCACGCCTGGCGTCACAACACGTTGGTGCATTGCATCGGGTCAGTCGCGCCGAGCAACGTGACAGGCCGCGCGCGCGTGGTATCGACTCGATATACCTCCAGCAGTGACGAACGCCGACACGAATGCGTCACTGAAGCGATCGACCATTGGCAGGAACATGTGGTTCTTGCGCCACAGCGCCTCGTCGACGGCATCCAACGACGAGTGGATTCGAAAGTGATACGCATCGCGAGCCTCCTCGATCTACACGAACGACGCGCGCATTAGACCAGCGATGCCAGCGAGTACTGCGGGAGTTCTGGTGGTTCGCATGGCATGCAGTGGATGGTATTCGAGTGGGCGGTCACGTAGGTACACTCACCTTTTGTGAGTAGGCGCCCGTCTCGTAGAGCGGACTGTCGTTCTTGCCGACGATCAAGAACAGGAACGACATGTCGATGGCGATGCCTACGTTCCAAGCAAGATACCCAAGCAGCCGCTATGTGCTGATACTCTATCAATGATAGTGGGGGATAGATATGCTGTCGATGGTGACTTGCTCAACTACTGCAGCTGGGGAGTGGATATACGCGATAAGAGAGTCTCTTGCTCGTGTTGTTGATGATGTTGGTGATCGATCGAATAAATGCGCGAGCGAAAGAAAAATCGGGATAAATCGAGCGATCGCTTTCCCGCGCTTTTGCGCTCCCCGCCAAAATTCCGACCCTGCGCTCGCTCGCAACCGTCGGACCTTCGAGATGTGGCGGCCCAGCTCCCAGAGCCCCTAGCCACAGACCTCTTGCTGCTTCTCGTGGGTGTTGGTGGTGTGCTTGTGGAGGAGGCACTTTCAGGAGAGCCCTCGTGAGGATGAGTTGGGAGAAGTGCCATATCTCGATGGGGACCGAGGCTCCGAGCGATGCTGCTCGTCGGCTCGCGGAGCTCGAGGACAGGATCGAGACGCTCGAACGCGAGAAGATGCAGGCGCAGCTGCAGATGTCGCAACTGCGTGATACGCATGTGCGCTCGAGTGCCGAGATCAAGACCCTCACGGCCAGGTGTGAGCAGCTGCGCCATGCGGCCGAGGAAGCCGACGAGCGCCTGGCGGCCAGGAGCCACGAGCAGCAGCGCGAGCTCAAGGCGCTGCACGACACGATCGCGACCATGAAGCAGCACTCGGAGGCCGCCAAGGCCAAGGAGTCCAAGCTCACTGGCAGACTGCAGCAACTCGAGCAGCAGCTCTTGAGTTCCGAGCAACAAGCACAAGAGCGCGAGAGCGAGCAGCACGGCGTCCGTCGTGAGTGCGAGCGCCTCAAGGATGCGAACCAAGGACTCGAGAGCAAGGTCAAGAAGCTCACGCAACAGCTCGCTGACAAGAACGCCGTCATCGAGGAGCGCCAGGTACCGTACCGAGTCCTCATCGTGGACCGCGACTCGGATCGAGCACTCACTCGTGCGTTAGAATCAACTGGCTCAAGTGACGCAGCAGCTTGAGGAGGCTCTCGGACAAGCAAACGGTCTCGCGCGCGTCAAGGAGGCGCAGTCGCAGCTCGAGCTCGCCCTCGCTGCCAACAAGGAGCAACATGCCGCCAGCGAGCGTACGATCTCCGACCTGCACCGTCAACTCGCAGCCCTCGGAGAGCGCAACGACCAGCTGCAACTCCAACTGCACGAGGTACTGTGCGCCATGATTACTTGGTACATCACGCACGCGAGAGCTCACACTCTCGAGCTTCCTACTGTAGAGTACGAGTCAATTGGAGCAATCCAAGGCGCAGGCACAGGATGCGACCATGAAGCTGGCGCAGGTCAAGCAGCACATGGGCTCCAGTGGCCGCGAGCGCCAGGAGCAGCTCGAGCAACTCCAACGAACGCACGACGATGTGGTCGATCGCCTCAACAAGCAGATCGCCGAGCTACAGCAGGCGCAGGAGCACTCGCAACAACGATGGCGCATCACGTGCAAGCAACTCGAACAGGCCATGTCTGAGGCTCAAGACGCGCGTACCGATGTCGAGCTGATCGAGGAGCAGCTCGCAACCACCGAGGGCGAGCTGCTGCAGGCGCGCGAGCGCGTCGGGGAGCTCGAGCGACTGTGTGCCGAACGAGCGCAGGCTCTCGAGCTCGCCGATAGCAAGGCCACTCGCCAGCTCGAGCAATCTCGCCAAGAGTTGGCACTGCATTCGAGCGCCGTATCGGAGCTCACCGAGCGCGTCGAACACCTGGCGGCGCAGTGTAGCGACCTCTCAAGCAAGCTTGATCTCGCACAGAAGCAACTCGCGGCTGTGCACGAGGCCCATGCCAAGGAGCTGCAAGCGCGCGAGCGACAAGTCGAAGAGCGCCACCTCGAAACGGTCGACCGCCTTGGAGGCGAGGTAGATCGCATTCAGGCGCAGTACGACGAGTTGCTCGTACGCTCGAGTGCCGACCTTCAACGACTCGAGCAGCAGCTTCGTGCTCAAACGACGCGCACCGAGGATCTCGAGAGCGAGCTGGCTTCGGCGCGACAGCAGCATGCTCAATCGCTTGAGGGCCACCAACTCTCCGACTCGGAGCAGGAGCGCTTGCGCTTGCGCATCGGCGAGCTCGAATTGCTGGTTGCCAATCAGAGTGCCGCTCGAAGTGCCGCTGAGCAAGCCATCAGCGAGGCCAATGAGGCTCTCGCTGTATTGCGCAGCAGCAGCGAGGCTCTGGCACTCGAGCACGAGCGTTGTGCCATCGAGCATCAGAGCCACCTTACGAACATCGCAGACGCACAGCACGAGCTTGGCGTCGTGCGTACGAGCTTGGAGCAGCTCGAGCTCGTTGTCAACGAGCGCAATGAGCAGCTCGCTGCTGCCTCGCGGACCATCGCAGAAGCGACCAAGCGAATCTCTGAGCTCGAGTCGGCTCTCAACGACACTCGCTCGTCGCTCGAGCTCGAGTTGTCGACCGTGCGAAATCAGCTGGCCGCTGCCACTGACGGCGCCGAGAGCGCACAACGCGAGACGGCCTTTGAGCTCGAACACGCTCGGCAACGCGAGCAGACACTACAGAACGAGCTGTCGCAGCAGTCGCAGGCGTACGAACAGCGCCTCGCGGCTCTCGTGGCCGATACCGACCGTCTCACGAGCGAGCTTCAACAAGCCACTCTCGCCAAGGACACGTATGCCAAGCTGTGCGCCGAAGCCGAGAGTCTCGCTGCCAGTGTACGCTCGGAGCTCGAGCAGGTGACAGCCAGCGCCGAGGACGCCAAGTGCATGTTGCTCGAGCAAATGGACACTGCCAGCCGAAGCCACCAAGAGGCGCTGCACGCCGAGTTGAGGGCCAAGGAGGCTCTCGAGAAGCAGCTGGGCGCGCTCGAGCTTCAGCTGCGCGACGCGAACCATGCCATGGCCGAACGTGACGAGGCTCACTCGACACAATCGACTGACCTCCGACGTGATCTCGCCAAGGCGCTCGATGGCATGCAGCAGGCACAAGAACGAGTGGTGGCACTCGAGAAGCAGCTCGAGCAGCTCCGCCAGGAGCACTACTCGGTCAGTAGTGGTTCGGACGCTATCTCCAGCGAACGCGATGTACTCCGCGATACTGCCGCTCGACTCGAGCAGCGCCTCGAGCAACTCTCGGAGCAACTAGCACACGCCACCGAACAACGAATCGCCGCTGAACAGGCTCTCGTGCAAGAACAGCAGGCAGCGCACTCGCAGGCTGAGGATGCACAGCACGAGACGATCCGAGTGCGCACCGAGCTCGAGCAAACCGAGCAACTGCTCCGAGTGGCGCAATCGACCGCTGATTCGGCACAAGCGGCACTGGAGCGTTATTCAGCACGAGCCAGCGAACTGGAGCTCGAACTCGCTCGTGCGAATGCCACCTCGGCCGAGAAGCTGGCTACGGCGGAGCGTCGCCGAATCGAGGACTTGGCACGAGTGCAAGATGACCTCACGTCATGCATGGGTGAGCTCCAGGACGCACGCCAGCAGTGCGCCACCTTGGCAGACCTCGATCGACGCTTTGAAGCGCAAGCCAAGAGCCTCTCGCTCGCCCAAGAGGCCTTGGAATCCGAGCGAACGCGTGCGACCGAGCTCAGTGCACAAGTCGATGAGCTCTCCAAGCAATTGACTGCTCATTGCTCACGAGAGCTGACGGCACGAGAGCAGTCAAGCACGCTCGAGAGCTCGCTCACAACTGAGCTCGAGCGTATTCGCCTCGAACGCGACCGGTTGGCCGACAGTAACTCGGAGCTCGCGCAACAACGTACAATCAACGACAAGCTGTTGCACGAGTACGTGAGCGAGTGCGAGCAACTGCGTGCGCGAATCGGCGAACTCGAGTCTGCCGCTGCGGCCGAGCACGTCGAGTCGAACCGCTTGCACGAGCGAATCGAAGAGCTCGAACATCAAGTGGAAGAACGAACGCAAGAGTTTACTCATGTGCAGCGCCAGCAGAACCGAGCTGAGAGCCAGTACGAGCAGGTGCAGCAGCTCGAGAACAAGGCGCGCCAGGCGAATAGTGAGTTGCTCGAGAGCCGCACTCAGCTTCGCGAGCAGGAGCGACAGCTATCTCAGCTATCGCGAGAGCGCGAGAAGCTCGAACACGCGGTCGAACAGTCGTCCGAGCGAGTACGCGAGCTCGAGGGCTTGCTGGAGGCTGAGCGCAAGCGGGTATCGCTGCAACAAGCCGAGAGCACGAACGAACTCGCACGCCTGCGCGACAAGGCTCGCGAGTACAAGAGCAAGGTCGCCGAGCTGCAGCAACTCCGCGATGAGAATCCGGCTGCCGAGCAACTCGATGAGGCGCGCCAAGCACTCGAGCACGAGCGTTCGCAGTGTGCCGCGCTACGCCAGTCGCTGGAACGAAAGGCCGATGAGTGTCTCCGTCTCGAGCAGCGAATCACCGAGCTTGAGAGCGACTCCAGCATCGAGAGCCTGCACCTCACGCGCCAATTCGCCACCGACAATGACCACCACCACAACGACGACGGTGCCGATGGCAGCAGCACCGATACGGCCGATAGCGCAGGCAGCAAGAGGATCGCGCAACTCTCTCGCCGGCTGACGAGCATCTTTGAGCGCAACAAGAGTCTCGAGGCTCTGCTGCAGCAGAAGACTGCCGAACTCACCAAGATTCAATCGATCCTGCGCGATCAGCAAGCCGTCCAAACGGCCGACAAGGAGAACGCCACCGTACCGTCGTCGATCGAGTCTTCCTCCTCCGCGTCACATGACGTCAATTCGGCAGAGCTCGAAAAGTTGCTCGAGAAGCAAGAGGAGCTCCAGGAGAAGAATCTCAAGCTCGAGGAGCAGCTCGAGGAGCTTCGGGTCAAGTACAACAAGGCCAAGATTGTACTCCAACAAGCTAGAGCCAAGGCCCGAGCTACTGGCGGCTCCAGTGCAGCTGGCGCCACTGCCACTACTACTTCACGAGCAGTGCGATCGACTGTGGCTGCATCTGCTCGAACGCCCAAGAAGTGATGGAATGCGCAGAATGCGTAGGTAGTCAGGAAGAAGCAGCGTGGCATTGCATTTGTTCAAGATATACATAGTCCGTTCCCGTTACAACGAAATGAGTCAGCACCTCCACTATCAAGGAAGGGGAGGAGAGACGACGGGCTTTGCACTACAGCGAAATTATCTGAAGAGAGTGCCCAACTCCCGCTTCTGTGGAAACTTCGTAGGTTCGTAGTGCAACAGCTTGCTTCGGCAAACTGGAACTGAGCTCGAGCTGATCACTGAAACGTTTGGTCGCCCCTTTAAAACCGCCGTTTCTCTTTGTCACCAATCACCAACCACCAACCACCAACCACACGCTCGTCCCCTACCACAACCCTAACAACCCTTACCACCCGTACTCACTCCTCTGTCCACTCCTGTAACCACCAATCCTTCGTCATCATGGCCGCCGAAACTATTGTTCGTTTGCTCGTTGCTTCGCTCGATCGCCCTGCGAAGCGGCTGCCCACCTCTCACGCCCGAGCCCTCGACGCGATGGCGCGCATGAGCGCTTCGGCGATCTCTCGCCAGCTCACTCGTGAGACGGCGGGCATCTTTGGTCAGCTTTCCGCGCAAGAGTTCGACGACCTCGCATGGAGCACCTCGGCGAAGGAGCAGAGGTCACCTCATGTCGTGGAGCTCATCCAGCGCTTCAAGGCAACATCGTCGTGGGTGGTGAGCGCCGTGCTGCAGTGCTCCAACTCCCGTGATCGAGCCTCGCAGTATGCCAAGTTCGTCGATGTTCTTGTGGTACGATAGAGGTCCTTCCGTTCCTGTTTTTGGGAGTTCGAGGTTCGGTACCAAGTTCGACTAATGTGCCGGACCGGCCGTCTACAGGGACTCCGGAAGCTGAACAACTTTGAAGACTGCCACAGCGTCCTCTCTGGGTTGCGTGCTGCGGCGCTCTTCCGATGCAACAAGATCCGACAGGTTCGAGTGTATCCCCGTGTACGCAGCGGTTCACGACTGTCCCAACTCACGAATTGGTATACGTTCATGCAACTTAGTCCCTCGATGCCCATCGCCAACGGCAGCTGGAGGAGATCATGATGTTGATGTCGAGCGAGAAGAGCTTCCGGGCGCTTCGTAATGCCATTCGGGATGCCAACGGCCCGGTCATTCCGTGCCTGGGGATGCTTCTGACTGACCTCACGTTCATCGAAACGGCGAGTCCCTCTCCCACTGACGACGCAACGATCGAGTTGCTCAAGCGGGAGCGACGCAATGCGGTGCTCGAAGTTCTGCTCCATCCCGACATGCCTCACTTGGCGGAGCTCGATCTCGATCCCACGACGCAACATCTCGCGGAAGCCATCAACCTCTTGCAAATGACCGAGGAGGAGCAACACCAGCGGAGTCTCTTGGTCGAGCCACGCCCATCTCTAACCAATCAACATGGAGACTCGCAAATTCGAAAGGCCGTCAGGGGCTTCATGGAGCGAAATCCATCCGTCGCAGCCATGGCTCGGAACCTGATGGAGTCGCTCTTGCCTCGTTGAGCATCGCGTACTCGCGTGCTCTCGCGCGCTTGCATCTTGCGGTTAGTTTGTTGAATAGAACCAATTCGATTGAATACCCAGAAGCTGGAGTGAGACAATTTCATAGATTCACTTGTGAGGCTTCAGATTGGATTGGATTGGATTGGATTGGATTGGATTGAATTGGATTGATGATTGGATTGGATTGGATTGGATTGGATTGGATTGGATTGGATTGGATTGGATTGGACTGCAACGTTAGTAACGCTCAGGCAAGAAGCCGAGGAATGTCGCTGTGGGTGCAGCAGCATCATTCACATCGTTGCCTCGTTGCTCTCGCATCTCTCATCTCCGCGTAACATTGGGCATCATTATGGCGGTCAAACTCATCAATCTCGATATTCAGATCGACTCGTATGAGGTCTGGGGACCACCGCTACTCGTGGTGTCGATGATTGGATTCGGAGTGTTCGGTAGGGTGGTGCGCTCGTGGGCGTACTCGCGCTACGGCGCGCAGATCGAGGCGCACTCGCGGTCGCTGAGGTCCGACGCACAACGGCAGCGTCAGTACGCAGACTGGGCCGTGTATCCCGGCGCGGCGCTCAACGCCGTGCTGCTGAGCGTCTACGGCATCATGATGGTGCTCGAGTGGTACCAGTGGTCACGCGCGCGAGCCGTGCACGCCGACAAGAGCTCGGTGTGGCAATGGCTGGTGGCGCCCGAGTTGTGCCAGATGCAGTCGGCCGACGAGCTCGAGGCAGCGTTCGAGATCGTGCGCCACTCCAAGACCATCTTGTGGGTCGTGGCGGGTCACTTCTGTCACGATCTCATCATGTCTCTCGACTTTGGATGGCGCTCGAACTGGACCAACGTGCTGCACCATTGCCTGTGTCTGCTGTTGATACTCTTCGTGCTGGCGACGCGCATCCTCATGTTCCAGCTCATCGCGCCGGCGCTCATCATGGAGGCCAGCTCGATACCGCTCGATATCGCTTGGTGTGTCAAGCAGTTCGACATGCCACGATTGACCCACGCGCTCAACGTCACGTTCGCCTTGTCGTTCCTGCTGTGCCGCACCGTCTGGTGGACGGCGGTCTTCGCATGGGCGCACCTGGTCGCCGACCCGATCCAGCAGGCCGGCCTCATCCCCAACGTGCTGCTGGCCATCCTCACGCTGCTGCAACTCTACTGGACCGTACTCATCTTCAAGAAGCTCTTTAGCGGTGCCTCGAAGCGCGAGACCTCCAAGTCCAAGGCCACATGAGCGACATCGACATCGACGTATCCAACATATCCATATCTCTATCTCTATACATGCCGTCAATTCCACGTTGCTATCTATCTACATCTATCGATCTATCCTCACTGGTTGCAAGTGCAGTAACGATATTCATCATGATGTCGGTTACCATCGTTATTACTCGTGAGATTCGCATCATTGCGTCGCCGTGTGTTGATTGTCATTGGTGTCGTATCGTGCGCCTCGCTCAACTCTATGATACAGTGCCGTTCGATATGAAGCGCTATAGACATGATCGACGTCGAGATGTGTGCGTGTACGAATCAATCACTGTCGCTCGAGTCGTGATCGTTGGCGTGCTGCTGCTGGGTGATCTCACAGATGACGCTCGAGCCATCAGCTGCTGACGCTGCATCGTTGTCGACCTCACGACCCGGCAGCTTGATGTTGTCCTTGGAGAGAGGCACCTGCTCCTCCAAGACGCCGACGTTGAGGTCCATCTCGATGTAGGGCGCCTCGTCGTCCGAGAGATGCTCAATGTCGTACTCGGTGCGTCCGTGCTCGGCGATGGCGTTCTCGAGATCGAAGTTGGCTCGTGCGAGCTCGGGCAGGAAGCCCTTGACTCGAGACAAGGCAGACGACGGCGGTAGCTTCGACGTCTTTCTTGTAGCTGACGCGGTGCTTGGCGAGGCGGTAGTCGCAATGGGTGTTGAACTTGATATCAGCAAGGCGCTTGGTGCGCCAGGTAAGCTTGCTGATTGAGAGCGCGTGTGATGATGTGAGTGATCGAGCGAGGTATCTCGGTAGGTAGCGATCATGCGAGAGCACGTACGTTGCGTGGTGGTCTCGAGATCGAGTAGCGATTTGTCGGGTCTGGTATTGGAGGCCATGGTGAGTCAACTAGCCAATCCACTAGTGGAATCAACCAGCCAGATAGAAGGATCGATAGATAGACCGACAGATAGACGTGAGAGGGAGCGAGGCAGACAGCAACAACGACCACGACGTCGACGCTCGAGGTCGCTATTGCTTGGCTGCCTGCTGCTGCTCGCATCTCCATCCATCCAGCTCTCTCACTCTCTCGTGCGCGCGACCGTAACGACCACCAACGAGGAGGGGGGAGTACCGTATTGATTCATTGATTGATTGATTGATTGATCGATACCGGTCGTCGTGTGCGAGGCGCCATGATGCATCAAGGCGTCGCGACGCCACAGCAGCATCAACATCATCATGCGCATCAGCAACCACACCACAACAACCATGCACAACACCAGGGCCAGCCTCCATCACAACAACAACAACAGCAGCAACAACCAGCTGAACAACGAACGCTCATTCGATATCATCAGCTTCCTGGCGCGATCGAGTACGATGGCGGAGGCTGCGAGATCGACCTAGGCACCGCCATCAACGCCATCAGCGCATCGCCCAATGGCCGCTTGATCATGGTCGCCGGACGAGATGGTACCCATCTCACTCACTCACATACACTCGCTACCATCGATTGATTTGATGGATTGATTGATGGATTGCTTGATTGATTGATGCATCTCGATCGAGCAGTATTGAAGGTGATTGCGCTCGAGGAGTTGGCTGCTGGCGAGGTCTCGTGGAACATGGTCAAGAACCTCCGCGTCGGACGCACGAATCTCACGTTCAGTAGCGTCGATGTCCAGTGGAATCCTCATCCTGGTACGTCGTTCGTGTGCGTGAGAGTTGACGAGTCGACCACACGAACCAACCGCCAATGTTCGTGCGTCCATCAGAGAATCGAGATACCGTCGCTACAGCAGCCACCAATGGCGCCATCATCATATGGAACATCACACGAGATTCCAAGTCACAACAGGGTATCTATCATATGAGCTATCGCGATGTATCTATCGCGATCGATCTCCATCTAACTCGCCAATCGCCCACAGAAAAGATCCTGACCGATCACAAGCGCACGGTCAATAGCTTGAGCTGGAGTCCGTTCACTGGCAACTATCTCTTGTCCGGCTCGACCGACAGCACCATCAAGCTCTGGGATCTTCGCGACACCACGAAGCACGTTACGTTCGCGACCGCCAAGAGTGGCACCGACTCGGTGCGCGAGGTGCAGTTCAGTCCGATCAATGCCAATCAGTTTGCGAGTGCGCTCGATAGCGGCACGATTCAGGTCTCGATACTCTCCTTGTGTGATGGAAGGACAGCTCCGTGATGCAACGCATGACTCATCAGCTGGTTGCTCGTGATGCAGCTGTGGGATCCAAGGAACACTGGACGAGGTCCATTGCAGCAGCTGACCTCGGCGCATCAAGGCCTGGTTCTCACGATAGCGTGGCATCCCGAAGATAGGAACATTCTTGCGAGTGGCGGTCGTGATCGATTCATCAAGGTGCCACACATCACGAACCATTCGTTCTAATCAGGATGGCTCGAAACTCACTCGCCTGTGCGATATTCTCGAATTATCATCATCTTCATCATCATCAGACGTGGGATCTACACGACTCTGAAACCGCACAATCGCCGGTGAGCTTGATCCAAACAGCTGAGGCTGTCGGTAAGATTCGCTGGAGGCCGGGTTACTCGTCTCAGATTGCAAGCAGTTTCTCGCTGATGGACCCCAACATCCACATCTGGTATGCTGGAGCCTATGACGATCGTGTGCGCGAATTGTTCCTCCGTGCTTATGACCGCTCGGTGGCTGCAGGGACTTTACGACACCGTACATTCCAATCTACTCGCTCACGAAACACAACGATGTCGCTACGGGTCTGATATGGCACCTAGCATCACCCAACCACTTGATCTCATGCTCCAAGGACGGCTTCCTTCGATTGTCGCACGTACCGCTCGAAGCCTACCATCCCTACCACCACATTCGAACCACCGCCATGGCGTTCGATGGCTCGGGCAACCTCGCCATCGTCAACGACGTGATCGACCGACACAAGTACGACAATCTCTTGCCTCCAGTCAAGGAGCCCGTCAAGCCAGCCACGGTGGTCGATAAGTCGTACGTCTCCCACCCCCGCACTGTCCTCGTGACATCAACATGAATGAACGGCTTCCTAACGATGGAGTTCATGCAGTCGTACACCCAAGCCCTCGGCATTCTCGAGCCTGCTATCGTTCAATCAGCCGACTCCACCTGTAACACAACGATCGACCGCGCCAACTCCGCAGCGGAGCTCCATCACGAGTAGTAGCAACAATCCACGTCGTGGCATCATGTCTATCTATTCGGCCCGCATACTGCCAGTCGACGCGGATTTCGGGTTCGATCAGAGCACGTTTGTGACACTCGCCAAGTCGTACTGCTTCACAATCGACGAGCGCTTCCCGACAATTGCACTCTTGTGCGATCACAACTGCCAAGTAGCGCAACAGGCACATCAGCACCACATTAGTTTACTCTGGTCTCTTCTCAAGCAAGCCTATTGCTTTGATGGTTCGTACCACGTTGAATCCTGTGCTGTAGCATTGCGATTTCTGTACTAACTCATACGACGATCCGCTCGCATAGACAACGAATTGGAGACCGAGTTGTTGTCACAATCATCAACGGGTACGTGCTCGCGTTCGTCATGTCTCGACCTGGAGCTGTCTCTCACGAGTTGACTGGTGAGTAGGTGAATCCACTGGCCTGCAACCAGTTGCCATCGGTGCTTCGCGTCGCTCGCTACACTCGAATGCTGGCCATCGCAGTCGATCAGCTCGAGACAAGCCTTTCGATGATGTCTTGAATGGGTACTCGGTATCTCGCAACAACGCCATACTCGACTATGACAGTCTGAGTGTTGTAAGTGCCGAGACCGACGAGTTCGACCACCTTGGATTCCACGAAGCGAGTCACCACGGCGTGTCGTTCGACTTTAGTGAGGACATTATGGCGACTCCAGACGTCATTCGCTCGGGAGACACTCTCCTTGCTGCGGTACTTTCTACTATCTACTCACTGTGTCACTCTCGATTTCCTTGAGATACTTACAGCTGCTGCTTGATGCCAATCTAACGTGATTCAGGAGGCGATCATGCCACTGATTCCCCTACCATCTGAGGTCGAGGGCCTCTTCACAAGCACGCACGATGGACTCTCGCCGCCCATGTCGGATGCTTCGAGTGATTCGATGGATGAGCTCATTCCGGCATTGCACTCACTGGTACCGCAATGGAGTATCGAATCGACCATTCAGGAAACACTGCAATTCCACGCCGATCACGGCGATGTACAAACATGCGTCACAGGTGAGTGTGGTTATGGTTGGATGTAGTATTCGCCAGTGTACTGATCTCGCATCGTATTCCAGTGCTTCTCGTCCTGGGCTCCAAGATTACGGTCGATGCACAGATGAAAACCTTGTGGTTTCTATCGTATATTGGTACGATGCAGCTCGATGACCAGAGCGAATGAATGAGAGAGCTAATTGACTTCTCTCGATGCAGATTTACTGCGGCGATTCCAACTATGGACCACCGTGAATGAGATTGTATGCCAAACCGATATTCTTGCCATTCGTTCAATCAACCAGGTGCGTGTGATTCGTGTTTCTGCAATGAGGCCCACAACTTGTGACCACTTACGAGATTGATCCGCGGATATGAACGAGTAGAAATCGACGGTCATCTACAAGTCATGTCCGAAATGTAACAAACCCTTGCTCACGAACTCGTACTCGTGCGAGAACTGCAAATCCATCACCAACACCTGCTCGATCTGGTACGCGCTTGCGAAGCGAACCGAGTAGTACGTTGTGCGATGCTCGATACTAAGCGATGCTGCACTCGGATCTACAGCCACCAAGTCGTTCGCGGCCTGTATGCGTGGTGCCAGGGCTGTGGGCATGGTGGTCATCCACACCATCTTCAGCAGTGGTTCTCGCAGCAGAAGCTGTGCCCAACGGGGTGCAAGCACGCATGCACCTTTTCGTCTTATGGAGGAGGAGGAGGAGCAGGAGGTCTCTGACGGCAGTGCGCCATGGTGATGTTGATGATGTTGACGATGCTTGTTCCGCCTCCTTCATTCGACACAATATCGAACCAACACGGTTGTACAGTGTAATGTCTACCAAGGCACAGAACGAATCGAACGCACGGGTGATGACGAGAACGGCACGAAGCGACGATCGTGGTCGGCCAACGCCGGCGTATCGGCAATGTAGTTCTCGATCGCGCTCACAAATGGCGGTTGATAGTCGCCTTGAGGGAGGCTGGCGAGGCTCTCGCGGAAGATCTCGAGCACACGGCGCGAGAAGAGCGCCGGTTGCTTGCCGAGGATCTCGGTACCAATGATCTCGATGACGGTTTCGTACTGGCGTGTCTCGTAGTGAGCGTGCAGCAGCGCCGTGTAGCATTCGGCGTCGGGCATGAGGCCGGCCTTGCGCGGGAGCTCGATGAGGATGTTGCGCGCCTCTTGCGTATCGCCACGACGAGCGATCGCCTGGCCGAGTGCAACGTAGGCCGGGAGCTCGGGGTCGATGCCAGAGAGGGGCATGAGTTCGAAGAGCACGCGGTGCGCTTGTTCGAGGTCGTCGGCACGAGCGTAGGCGCGAATGAGGCACGTGAAGGTGCCCGAGTCCGGTTGTACGCCAGCGTTGCGCATGCTCTCGATGGTTTCGAGGAGCTTCTCGACGGGTTCGACGAGCGAGAGCTCGTGGAGGTAGTGGTTGATGTGGCGCAGCAGCGGCTTGATACCGGCGCGCGGCATGGTTTCGAAGAGGATCTTTCGCAGCGCCTCGAGGTCCTTGGCAGCGAGGGCGCTGTTGACGAGTGCGTAGAAGGTGCCGGGGTCGGGCGAGAGGCCGAGCGTCGGCATGATGTCGGCTAGCACGGCAGGCGAGAGGTTGACGTTCTTGGAGCTGTTGCACACCTCGAGAATGTTGTTAAAGTGGTAGGCGGTCGGCACGATGTTGGCGGCTCGCATGTCGCGCAACAGCACGTCCTTGGCCTCGAGCAACGAGCCCTCGCGTGCGTACGCCTTGGCGAGGTACATGAACGACATGGAGTCGGGCTTGCAGCCGAGCACCGGCATCGAGACCGACAGGATCTGGCGAATGCGGTCGGGGCTTTGCGATGCGGCGAGGTTCGAGAGGATCGGGTGGAAGAGCGCCGGCGACACGAGGCGGTACTGGCGGGCGACGTGCTCGACGAGGCTCTTGGCCGCCTCGAGCTCGCCGTACACCACGTAATACATGACGATCGGCTGCACGGCGTGTACGGTCGGCGAGACGTTGGCGTGCACCATGTCGTGATGCAGTACGTGCAAGGCTGCCGCGAGGTCGCCGACCGTCAAGTGCGCGCGAATGACCTCGGCGAAGATGAGCGACACGCCATCGAGACGGCTCGCTGGCACACTGGCGCGATCGGCGCCGGAGGCGTTGCATGCAGCGAGGTAGTCCTCGAGCACACGCTGCGCTCCTTCGAGCGAGCCACAGTTGGCGTAGGCTCGTGCGAGCGACGCGTACGTCTCGACATTGGGCATGACGCGACAGCCCGGCATCGTGACGTCGATCAACTGCCGAATGGCATGGAAGTTGCCTCGCTCGGCCTTGGCCTTGGCCAGGATGTTGAAGGTGGCGACCGAGGGTGAGACGCGAGCGCGCTGCATGATCTCGAGCGTCTCGGTGGCGCCGAGCTCGTCGTTGTCGTCGGCACAGTAGGCTTGCATCAGTTCGTTGCATACGGCGAGATTGGGAGCGAGACCGAACGAGCGTTGCACGAACTCGATCAGCAGCTGCAGTGCGTTGGGGTTCTTGGCGCGACGGTAGTACACGACGATCGGATGCAAGGCGGCCCACGTGAGCAGCTTGGCGTCCCAACGCTCGGTTTGTGCGAGCTTCTCGAACAAGGCCTCGAGCTGCATGCCATTGACGTAGGCGCGAATCAGCTGCTGGTACGTGATCTCGTTCGGCTTCACCGAGCGTCGTAGCATGTCGTCGAACAGCTCCTGCGCCTTGGTGAAGTCGCCACGATGGGCGCATGATCGGAGTCGAAAGTTGACGACCTCGCGCGACTCGGTATCGATGCCGGTCGCTTGCATGAGTTGCACACGCTGCGCGAACTTGCGCGGGTCCTTGTGCGCCGTGTAGTACATGAGGAACTCGTGATGCATCTCGGCCGATGGTTGGAGGCCCATCTCGATCACACGACGTTCGAATAGAATCGCTGCATCATGACGGTTGTCTCGTAGAAGACGATGTAGTTGTCGGGTGTATGATGATGGTACTCGCGAGTGACGCTCATCCAATAGAAGCTTCGATCGTGTTGATGGAGTCGTTGTTGTTGTTGATGATATTGCTGGTGGTATCGTTGTACTTGATGATGAAGATGTAGCTGCCACCTCAGCTGCCTCTTCATCAAGCCAGTCTTCAGGATCTACAGCAGCTGTCGTGGTGGTATTGTTGTTGTTGTTGATTGTGGTGCTTGAGGCATTCGTTCTTGGGGCAGCAACACCGCGTGTTCGAGGCGTGGCGGCGGTCGTAGCAACTCCACGAATCAAGCAGCCGACTCGATCGTACAAGCGCAGGTTGAGAGTCGAATGAGATAATCGACGTGGTAGTGGTGGTGGTGGTAGTAGAATGGTACACCTGGTAGCGATACGGCCGAGTAGTATGAGTCGTAGAGCCATGATCGAGAGTGATGTGGTGTATGTACGAGCAACAAGCAACAACGAGTTCGAGATCGAGATCGAGATCGATCAACACGATCTCGCGATCTCTCTTTCTCTCGTGCCCGCGTCATCGACACACACACACGCCTGTGTTTGACGTGTAGTGTTCGGTGTTTGGTGTTTGTTTCGGTGGGTCAAGTGCTTGCAAACAGCCGAGACCGACCAATAGACTACCGACTCGCACACATCTCTGTGCCAAGTTGTGGTTTTGTGGCGTGATCGATCGTAGGGATATGGCGTTCCTCGAGGATCTGGGGCAGATACTATCGACCCTACTGACACTGATAGTGTTCGCCATGTTGGTGGTCATGTTCAATACGGCCACGAGATCCATGGTCTTCAATGATGATGGTGACTCGGCCGTCAGCGATGACGAGGGCGATATCATCAACAACATGATGATTGCATTGGTCATGAGCGCCGTCTTCTGCTCCATGGTGATGGCGCTGTTTTGGCACGATCCCGAGCAAGACGACGCCGCCGCTGCCGCCGCCGCCGCTGCGCCCAAGCCGCCACACCGTGCCTCATCACGCTCCAACTTGCCGCGAGCTCGTTCTTGAACGAGTGAGTTGCATTGTTTGTTGAGGTGATGATGTAGATGAGTGTTGATTGAGTGCCATTCTATGCGATGCGATGCGATGCCAGCACGAACCAGCACGAGGCCACTATTTAATGTGATCGATCACATACCGGATAGCAGTAGCAGCAGTAGCAGAACTCGATGGATATAGATGTATACGTTGATTGTGTGTGTCTCTTTCTCTCGGATTCGCATCTGTTGTGGTCTTTGAGGTCGAGACTCGGGAGACCTTGACGTGGCGACCTCCACGTGAGAGAGCGACCTCGCTCGCTCTCTCGCTCTCATTCGTTGTTGCTCTGCTCCCGCTCACACCTCTCATCCATCCATCCATCTGTCTGCCTAGCTGCCACTCTCTCTCTCTCTCGGTCAGTTAGTTCACCAGAGTCTCAGTTGTACACAATCAATCGATCGACATATATCATCTATTCTCTATCGCCATTTCGATCAATCAATCAATCTCTCGCTCGTCATGAAACGCTGGCAACGATGGACGCTATCACTCGCGGTATTCTTGCTCGTGTGGTATAGCCTATGGGCCAAGCTGCTGCCAATCACGCTGCCACAGCCGATCGAAGATATATTGCCTCTCGTATGTGTTTATGTCGATCGTGACGATGACGGCGATGATGATATCGTCAAGCCAAGCTCGCTCTCGCCAAGTAACTGCTGACCTGCTTGCTCTCGTAAAATGGCCAGCTGCCAATGTATCTGCTGGTATCGTTCGGCTTCTATTCACTGGCGGTGATCGGCTACAACCTGCTGACCTTCAGGGACTGCCCCGAAGACGCCAAGCAACTGCAAGAGGTATCTATCGAGCTGCGATATCAACGAGCGCAAGGCACTCGTTGCTCACGTGGCACTCGTGCGTGCGTTGGTGTTTGTAGGAGATCAAACAAGCGCGCAAGGAGCTGAGTCAGCGCGGCCTCAAGTTCGAGTAGGCACCCACGCGATGATTGTTCGATGCCTCAAGCGAGTATCTCTCTATCATAGATGCGCAAGCAGTAAAGCTTGCTCGAGTATGGATTGGATTGGATTGGATTGGATTGGTTGGCAGCTTTTATACACAAACCGGGCGCCAAGTAGAGATGAGGACCTGCCGTGCAAGGCAAGCTTTCAGCGTCCACTCAGCGCATTGGAGAGGATGAAGGGCGGGGTGGCAGGTGGCAGGTGGGAGCGTGGAGAGTAGGGAGTAGTGCGCGAGATGCGATGATGGTGGCGGTGCTGAGAGGATCGGCCCACGTGAGCAACGACGAAGCTTACTGCGGCGCAGCTCCTGTCTCGAGCACGCGGTAGCCGTCGGCGTCGACGATCTTGATGATGTAGTTGGGCGCGTTGACCAAGAAGCGGCGCTGCACCTGCGCGATGGCGGCGCGCAGAACACTGAGGCCCTCCTCGAGCGGCATGTCGTCGCGGTAGAGCTTGTCCATGAGGCCGAGCACGAGATAGCCGGCGTAGCCGTGTGCGGCGAACTTGACCTTGTGCATCGAGGCGAGGTAGTCGAGGAAGTACAGGCTGGCGGTGGAGGTCGAGGCGTCGTAGCCGCCGAGCAGCAGGTTGACCTGATAGGGCGACGAGCGCAGGAAGCGAGCGAGCTGGTTGCGCGTCCAGTGCGAGGCGGCCTTGGTCGACAGGCGATGGCCGGTGCGGTAGAACGTGAGCTCGAGGTTCTTCTGCACGTAGTCGCCAAACTGCTCGCGGTCTCCCTGCTCGCCCGTCATGCCCATCATCTTGTGCGAGTCGAGCTGCAGAATCTTGTCCTCGTCGTGCTTCATGATGACGATCGATCGCGCCAACGACGTATCGGCCGCCATCAGCACATAGCCCTTACCGGCGAGAGCAATCACAGAGTCCATGGTAGTGAGAGAGTGACACGAAAGAGAGAGTGGGGGTGGGTGTGAGCGAGAGAGGGACAACGACTGAGTGATGGAGATCGATGATCGATGATCGATGATCGAAGATGCGTCACGAGCCATAGCACATACACGGCCCTACGGGAACCTTAATGATTTTCCCGCGCTTTTGCTCCTCCCGACCGTTGTCTCTCCTCGCCCACCTCACACACTCATTCGATTCGATATCACAACTTCAAGCCACTCGACCCAACACATACAGCTTCTCCAGCAACGGGAGCTCGCGTCCAACTCTCTGCCACTTGCTCGGCCTACAATGTATCAACGAAAGAGCTCTCGAGCGTTGGGTCGCTCGAGTGACTCGGCTTTCACCGCCACACCGACCAAGGAACAGCAACGCGAGTTGCAGCGGTACTCGCGCGTCGATGCCAAGGAGAACGCTGGTACCACGGGCTCGGTCGTAAAGGTCGTGCATCTTGATACGGGCAAGACGCTCGCCATCAAGACGCAGCCGATTCGATGCCCCAAGGACCCGAACGACAAGGCGTACCGCGAGCACCGCATCATGGAGGTTCTCACGCACAAGCATCGCTGCCCGAACTTTGTGCGACTCCACGGCGCCGTCAAGTCGCTCGATGAAGCGGCTGCTGTCGCTGCCTCGGCCATCGAAGAGCGTGGCGGCACCAGTGACAGCTTGCGCTCATCGGGTAACAAGCAAGAGCACAGGCAGCGCATGAACCTCATCATGGAATACGTCAACACCTGCCTGGCCGACTACCACCAGCTGCCGCTCAAGGACTACCGTGCCATCCTGTTCCAGATCCTGTTCGCGCTCCACAGCGCACAGACCTCTTGTCAGTTCGTGCACAACGACCTGCACTTGCGCAACATCCTTGTGCAGGCCGACCCGTACTCGCCTATCCCTCCATCGTTCGTCATCACGCAGCCGGCCACGCCTCCCAAACCAGCACCAGCACCAATCGCTACCACTCCACCACCATCACCTGCTGCGCCTGCTGCTCCTGTTCCTGCACCGTCGCCAGCTCCTGTATTCGCAGAGCCCTCCACTCCGGTGGTACGGCCAGAAGTCGAAGACGCAGCAGCGACGCCGCAGCATGCCAGGTCGCGCAAGGCCCGGTACTCGGCACCGCAACGTACTCCCATCCCGCGCAAGGCCAAGAGCCTCTCGGTCCGCACACCCTCTGCAACCCACACGCAACAGCCGTCTACGCCGCACACTGATCTGGTACCGATCGAGGACACTACGACGCCCGTCACACCAGCCCGCCGCTCGCGTCGTGCTGTCGCCAATGACTCTCACGCCGCGCGCCGTGCCCGCATCGAGAATCCTCGCGACGATCTGCGCGCCTCGTCGCGGGCAGCGCTGGAGAACGCCGACCCTCCAGCAGGCGCATCGATGCCTGAGCCAACGACCCCTTCGATTGCTGCCTCGGTGCCTGCTGCACCTGTCACGCCTGCCGCGAGTGGGCCAACCACTCCGAATGCCACCGCTACTGCCACGCCAATGCCCGCTACGCCAATGCCCACGGCCTCAACGCCGATGGTTGATACTCCAATGCCTCGCACTCCGATGCCTCGTGCCACCGGCTCGGCAGAGATGCCAAGAACACCGATGCCTCGTACGCCTCTGCTGCGTGCCGGCGCCCCGATGACGCCCACCATCGTGGTGCTGTCGCCGCAGCGCCAGATCGAGCCCGACAAGCCCATGGCCGCCATCTACGCCGACGGTCTCGACCGCTGGTGCGTCGCCTCGCGCTTTACGGTCAAGATCGCCGACTTTGGCCTCAGCCGCGCGACGCTCGATAGTGGCGAGGTGGTGTACAACGTCAAGGCTCCATGGACCAACGCCTTCCTGCCCGAGGAGGACATCATCAAGCTCGCGCAGGAGTTTGATCGCGTCGCCATCGTCGAGGCAAGTGCTGCCTCCTCGAGCTCGTCTGCCGCGCCACCGCGAGCCAGCGATCAACGTGTGCGAGACGCAGATGACCAAGCGCCACCGACTGGCGTCAAGAAGACCGAGCCGGCGTCGGCACTCGAGCTGCGTCGCGACCTGTTGCGCCAGATGCGCCGAGGCACCGCGACCAAGAAGCTCATCCGCCACAAGTTCTTCGATCCGCTACGGGTGCCGGCCTCGGCGTCGTTCTGATGACTCGCGATCGTCGAGGTGATGTTGATTGATCTCGTGTACAAATACAAGTTGCCGTTCGCGATAGTACAGTGTGTGTTTGAGAGTGCTATCGAGTCTGCTGCTCCAATGTACCCACTCGCTCATCCAGCACAAGCAACACTTGCTTGATCTGAAGCTCACGCATGCAAGTCAGCGTTCAGCCTCCCTCCCTCGCGTTGGTTGGTACCGCGCCGCACTGCACTGCACTGCACCGCACCTTTCGGATCTCGGTGCCAACAGCTTCGAGGATCTCCTGCGTCCGCGAGCCGGTGCTCGCTTCAGGAGCTCGAGCCGTCATCGTGCCAAGCTGGTAGCTCTTGATTGCATCGACCGAGAACGTGAACATCTCTCTACGCGTACGCACAAGTGCACGCACAAACGCACGTCATCGCGCTGGTGTATCAGTCGCTCGCTTGGTTGTGCGTAGGAAGGAGCGTGAGTGCTCGCAAGGCACCTCAGATCGTCGAGCTCCTGCGTCGTGGTCTTGTACACGCGTCCGAGAACCGAGTGGCACTTGGCACACGTCAGCGAGTGATACGCGCTCCCCGAGTCCTTACGAGATGTATCGAGCTCGATGGCACGCTCCGTATCGACCACGATCCCGGTCGCAGCTTGCAAGGAGAAGCTCTGCAACGAGGCATCGGAGCACAGCCAATGCCACGAGTCCCCGACGATGCTCAAGCAGCTGGCACATTGGAACACGAGAGGAGCCGCGATATCGTTCGATGCGTTCGATCCTGAGTCATCATTCATTTCGGAATGTATGAGAGAGATCGTGATGGTGGTGGTGATCGAATGCCACTTGGCTCGGCTGTTGAAGGTCTGTTGAGTCTGTTGAGTGTTGTGTGAGCCAGCAGTCGAGCGAGGGAATGTCGACCTCGACCTCGACCTCGACCTCGACTTCATTCATCAGCTGCCTCGCTCACAATCACCACGACCCCGTGAACTTGTGCATCAACATCCCCTCTCAATCTATCCATCCAAATCACCCCTCACTCTAGTAGATTACAACAACAACAACAAACACAACAAATAACCACAGAAGGGCTGCGAGGAGGAACAATCAAGATGGTTACAAGTGAACGCGAGTATCGCGAGATGATGCAAGCGCCATGGCGCAATCGAGTGCGCTTGGCATCGTATCTCGGTTCGGCGGTCGCCTTGTACTACTGCGTGTTCTTGATGCCGTTCGACAACAACGGAGAGGACCATGTATTCAGCAGTGTACGTTCATCAATACTGCGACAAGCAGCTCCATCTATCGCCAGATCGATCGAACTCAAATGCGCTCGCGCTCACACACACACAGGCTCGTCGATGGCACCAACGCACAATACGTCAACTACGAGGACTTCCGCCCGTATCTGAAGCTTGAACTCCAATACATATCAAATCCAAATCCAAATCCAAATCCAATCTGTTCATTCAATGATGAGGATCGAGCTGTACCATGATGATTGTGTCAGTCGCTCGATCGATGGCAGCGGGTAGTTGCTTGCTGTCCGCTTCGCTGCTGCTGCGTCGTCGCTGTCCCCTCTGCTATCCTCCTCATCGAGCAATCCAATCAACCAGATCCAGACGCACAGTACCGTGGCATCTCAAATCCTCCCAGCATCAGCATCATCATCATGGCGCAGCGAGATCACACGAATGTCATGAACGAGAGCCTGCCAGGTACCACATATGTGTGCTTGCGCGTGCGCCAGTCCATGCTGCTGCTGCTGCTCGTGTACCTTCTCATCCATACCACAAGGCATTGGCTTCCCCAACGTTGTAATCGGAGCATCGGGAGCTACCGTGGCCGCCATCGGCGCATACCTCGACCCACGCTATCGTGGCTTTCGCGTTGCCGCCATCGGCTGGGGCGCTGCTGTCGTCGGATACGCTGCCTACTCGGCCTATCTCGACTTCACGCAACCACCGCCGCCGCCGCCGCCGCCCGTCGCTTCTGCGCAACCGCAAGCTCCCTCGGAACGACAGTAAAGCTCCTTCCTCATGTGTTCGATTGTCAAGTGTATTGTGCTCGAGCCAGAAGGGCGAACATGACCAGAACAGCGCAGTGAGCACCTATGTATCGAGAGCAGCAAGTGATGCTCACGATCGCCAAGTCAATCGCTCGAGACGGCTCCCAATGACATCATCATCATCATCATCATCATCATCATCATCATCATCATCATCATCATCATCATCATCATCATCATCATCATCATCATCATCATCATCATCATCATCATCATCATCATCATCATCATCATCAT
>Ga0209935_1002362_pt1 | contig 23430 bp, 29 predicted proteins | sample ThiBio_1000_plan_2_FD_183958 | JGI IMG/M metagenome (GOLD analysis project Ga0209935, IMG submission 183958) | Wastewater bioreactor microbial communities from Cape Town, South Africa - Thiocy_cont_1000_plan (SPAdes) | ecosystem: Engineered > Bioreactor > Thiocyanate-remediating >...
CCAACCAACCAACCAACCAACCAACCAACCAACCAACCAACCAACCAACCAACCAACCAACCAACCAACCAACCAACCAACCAACCAACCAACCAACCAACCAACCAACCAACCAACCAACCAATCATGATCCTCAATGTCTCTCTTGGTTCAATGGTTCATTCAATTGAGATTGACTTGATTCGATCTTGATCTTGATGATGGTACAAATGATATTGATCTTGATGTTGATGATACCTCATTCATTCATTCATTCATTCATTCATTCGATATCGTGAATTGAAGAGAGAGAGATCGATGATTGCCCCGATTCATGAGATGATGCACTTCTTCTTGTGTTGTTGCTGGCTTGGAGCTCGATAGCCTGATTGGAATGCAAGAGACGCATCGATGGCTGCATCGAACACTGCATCGACTCCTTGACCTGTGAGTGCCGAGCATTCGACCACTCGGAATGCTCCGACCTCGTTGCCGAGTTGATGCGCCTCCAAGAATGTCACAGGCTGCTGCCCTCGTTGTGCAAGTCGCTCGATCATCTCGAGGTCGTCTCGGAGATCGATCTTCGTTTGGACGATGATGAATGGAGCTCCTTGAGGTTCGCACTCAATCAATGTGAGTGGCTTGGTGGCTCGAGGCAAGAGATCAACTCAAATGAGGGCGGGGGCAAGCAAGCAAGAGCACCGAGACACATATACCTGGGCAGTGGTGGGTGATCTCAGGAATCCTTGGTCCATCAATCAATCAATCAATCAATCAATCAATCAATCAATCAATCAATCAATCAATCAATCAATCAATCAATCAATCAATCAATCAATCAATCAATCAATCAATCAATCAATCAATCAATCAATCAATCAATTCAAGAGAATATCAATGAGCCCATCGTCATGATGAGTGTGACAAAGTCAGTAGAGAGATGGCAGTGAGATCATGTCGAATGCAGCACAAGCAACGACGGATGCAACTGTGGATGCATACAACGATTTTTAGACAGAGAGAGATACGATACCATCTGGCCGTGACATTGTCGAACGAGCGTCTGTCATGCACCGAGGTACAAATCAGAAAGCAATCTGATATTCTATGATTCGACAGCTCTCTCCGTCGTTCGAACTCGGTATCTATCGGTATCGAGCAAATCATGGCAATCGAATCAATCAAGATCGCCAGAGATACAGGTTCATATGCACACACACACACACACACACACACACACGCATTGAAGGTGCATCATTTGATGATCATATCAATATCCACAAAGCCAAACCAAACAAACGAACAAGATCTCGTTCAATAACGCACGTGCTACCGTGTCCCAGAGTCCCAGTGAGACAGATTGATCGCGATATTGCACTTCAGCATTGTAGTCTGATGCACAAGTATTCCAACAGTGATTGTGTGTGTGAGGATACCAAGATAAACTGATGTTGATGATGATGATGCCAATCGAGATGCCACTGCGTGATTGGATTGGTTTGTGTTGATCGTCACGCACCGTCGAACGTCTGCATCGGTCATATGCATCAATGAGTGAGTGAGTGAGTGAGTGAGTGAGTGAGTGAGTGAGTGAGTGAGTGAGTGAGTGAGTGAGTGAGTGAGTGAGTGAGTGAGTGAGTGAGTGACAGAGATTGGCATGTTGGTGAGTGACATTCATGGGTTGGAGGGCCCTTCCTTTCAACGAGCTGGAATGGTTGTGAGTGCAGAAGCGACACTGCATTGGTTGGAAGAGGAGGATGTGGTATCTCTCTCTGTGTCGCTCGTCGAATCATGTCTCATCATACCGAGGGAATGTAATCAAAGGGGAACGTTCGATGCACATATCGAATCAACAAACAAGTCTTGCCTGGATCGTTGGCAACCATCACAGAGGCATCAAGCAATCAATCAATCAATCAATGAGCGAGAGACGGACAGGCTCAATCGTGCATCGCGTGGAGCAGCACTTGGGAACGCGATACTCACCTACTTTTGCGTCTCCGACAATAACCACCTTCAATTGAGGGAGTGCCATTGCAAGAGGCGAGGCCAATACTCACACCGAATACAACGAGAGCAGAGAGCAGAGACACCAACAACACAACGAGAGCAGCAGCAGCAGCAGCAGAGCGACGGATAGGAGAGGGATTAAGGGGCAGCGAGTACCCCGCGGCGTTGTTGGATGGGGAGGCGTCTCTCTCTCTCTCGATCTCTCTCGTTCATTCCTTCTCTCTCTCGCCCACCAACCAACACACACATCCTCGCCATCTATCTATCTATCCAACTCTCTTACTCTCCCTGCGTCTCTGACTCGGAGGTAGTAGAGGTTGCGTGTTGCGTGTCTTGGTGTCAGTGTATTATCGTATTCGTCTTGCCTTCTCTTCTCGTATCTGCAGTGTCTCTCTCGCTCTCTCAGTGTCTCTCGAGCTCGTGACTCGTCTCTCGTCGTATGATGAGCGGTGAGCCGAGAGCGCGACCTCCTCGCGAAGGGTCACTTCGCGGCACTGCCACTGGCGGCACTCCTGGTGGGGCACCAGCAAGTCCTTCGGCTGCTACTGCTGCTTCTGCCAGTAGCGGTGCTGCTGCTGGTGGCAGTGGCCCGGCGAAAGCAGCTGGCGCCGCGCATCGCATCGAACTCGCGTCCGATGGCGAGCTTCCGATGCCACCGCGACCTGCACGCAGCGGCACCATCGGCAGTACGGCGAGCCCCGAGTCCCACCAACAGCAGCAGCAGCACCATCACCCCCACCACCAACAGCATCACCGACCGAAACCTCGCGGCTTTCCATCGGAGCGCGGTCCCGGGAGCCCGTCGGGCAGCAAAGGAGCTCCAGGTGCTGGCGGTGCTGGCGTGGCTCGTCCGCCGTCCGAGCGCTCGAACACCAACGCGCCGCCGCCGTCTGCGCACGATCGTGATGGCATCGCCAAGCCATCGATCGTCGCCGTGGCTGCGTCGCCACCCACTGCCGGAGTCAAGCCGCACGCCACCAAGCCGCACGGCAAGCTCAATGGCGGTCCTCCTCGCGCACGACCTCAGTTCCCGTCGGAGCGCGACGCATCGAACGCTGCCTCCGTCGCTGCTGCTGCTGCCGCTGCCGGTACAACGACCGCCGCTGCTGCCCCTCCTGCTGCTGCACCAATGGCGGCACCATCGAGTGGTGCGCCACGGCCATCACTCGCCGAGGCCTCGAGCGCCAGCTCGGCGGTATTCACGTCAGCGCCGCTGCTGCCGTCGCTTCCGAGTGCAGCAGCAGCGTCGTCGGCGGCGGCGTCCTCAGCCGGCCAAGTCTCTGCAACCTCATCGCCATCGGTCTCATCGACGCTGCTGGCGTCATCCGGAGGTGCCGTGACAGCAACCTCGTCGCCGTCCACTGCGTCGTCAGTGTCGTTGATCTCGTCAGCGCCTTCGTCGTCGGCGTGCAAGTCCGACCAGCCACCGCCGCGGCCGCCCAAGGTCACCGACGCACCGAGCGACCGCAACTACTCGACGCTCCCCAACCGCACCAAGGCCAAGGGCCTGTCGCGCGACGACCTCTCGCTCCCGTCGCCGTCGAAGCGGCCAGCTGTCGTGACTCCCGTGGCGCCATTGCAGCTCGGCTCGGCGAGTCTGCGCGGCGGCGCACTCCGCGCGCTGCCGCCTCCCGCCGGCGCCGCATCGCCGTCGTCCACGGTTCCTGCTGGAGTCTCGACGCCTCCGTCGTCAGCACAGCGACCCGGCAAGCGCCAGATCGCGCGAGCGAAGCAACCGGGAGTGGCGCGGCCGCACGCTGCGACGCTTGGCCGCAACATCAATGTCGCGGCTCTGGAGCTCAACGCTACTGCTGAACCGAGTCTGAGTGCGAGTGCGTCGTCGTCGTCAGCGCTGACCAATGCCACTCTCGCTACGTCGCCAGTGACAGCACCCACGACGCCAGTGCAAGGCAGCGGCAGCAGCTCATCGCTCGATGGCTCGAGTGAGCTGGACGGCGCCGGCTCGCCACACGCAACCTCGCCTGTGCACGAGTCGGACGCCATCGAGCACTCGCTCGGCAAGAGCGCCACGCTCCGAGGCGTACCAGGAGAGCGCGCCATAGCGCCCAAGCCTCCGCAACGCGCCTTCTCGCCGCCTCGATCTGGGCCTGGCGCCTCGCCGAATCCCGTTGTGGCCAGCAGCGCGGTGGTGGCAGCGATTGCCGCGAGCGCCTCGTCGTCGAGCAACGAAGCGCGCGCCAAGTCGCCTCCGCTCTCGTTGCGCGGCATCCCGGGCTTGATTCGCACCAAGTCTCCGCCGCAGGTCATACGAACCAAGGGCGCCAAGTCGCCACCGAGCAAGCGCAAGGACAAGGACAAGGACAAGGACCGCGACAAGGATAAGGACCGTGACAAGGACAAGGACAAGGACCGCGACAAGGACGACAAGGAGGAGAAGGAGCAGCTGCTCATGTCGCCGCGCAACCTGTTGCAGATGGCGTCCGATCATCTCAAGTACGTGTGAGTGTGCGTGCGTACGGGTGCGAAGCGCCGAGTAGCGTTGTTGACTCGTTTCTACAGGAGCAAGGGCAAGATCGAGCGCTCGGGTGAGACATCCAGCAATAGCAACAGCGGCAGCAGCAGCCACCTCTCGTCGGCGACTCACGTTCCTCCAGCGTCGATTCTTCCACCAGCGCCGCCGCCACCAGCCGATGCCGCTCCATTCCCCGAAGCGTGTCTCGTTAATCTCTCCCGCGTACGTGCGCGTTCCTTCGCTCACCACTCACCAAGCTGGCGTGCTGACATTGTTTGGGGGCTAGCTCATGTTGTACAACCTGAACGTACCGTTGGCAATCGCCGATGCGTGTACTAGCGACGAATTGAAGGGCGTCGCCGATGACTTATTCTTCATCTTTACGGCCAATCGCAACGAACAATCTCTGATCCACAAAGCACTCCAGCGTGAAGTCAAACAAACGAGTATGTGCTCGTCTCATTCACTCACTCACACTACTCACTACTCACTGCGCCAACACACACACACACCCCATCACTACAGCACAAGCGGCCACGTTGTTTCGTAACAACAGCATCGCCACGGCGTTGTTGAGCATGTATTTCAAGAAACGCGCCACTGGCTTCCTGCAGAGCCTCCTGAAAGGCGCGCTGGTTTCGTTGAGCGAGCGCAGCACGGCGCTCGAGGTCGACCCACTTCGCGCCGATGCGTCGGTCAACATTGAGGAGAATCGGCGCCTGCTGATCGGCGTCGTGCAAGCGCTGCTGGACGAGATCTTTAACAGCGTACAGACCTTTCCGAGTTCGCTCAAGATGGTGCTGCAAGAGCTGCAGTTCATGGTCAAAGAGCGCTTCCCCGAGATGGAGTACGAGATTGTCGGTGGCTTCTTCTTTTTGCGCTTCTTGTGCCCGGCCATCGTGGCACCCGAGAGTTACGGCATTTTGATCGGTACGCCACGACTCGCGCTGGTGATCGTGCTGCTGCTGCTGCTGCTGCTGTCTTCGAGCTCGCAGAACTCACGACGGAACCCGCTGCGTGCACAGACATGAAGGCACACACACGACGGTCGTTGATTCTTGTCACCAAGGTGCTGCAGAATCTCTCGAACAACGTGCTGTTTGGCGGCAAGGAGGAGTACATGGTGCCGTTCAACGACATTATCGTCAAGAACCGCGACAAGATGCACGCGTTCCTCGAGCAGATTGCCAAGGCCACGTCGCACGGCTCGTACTACGCACCGCGAGCCAAGCGCGACCGCGGCGAGCCCATCATGCCCGAGGTCAAGAATGCTGCGCTGGCACGCATTCTCGCCATCTTGATTCTACGCAAAGAGGGAGCCTTGTGCCATTTACGTGAGTCGAACACGGTATGTGTCGTCGACGAGCTCAAGTCGTGCTGCTGCTGCTGCTGCTGCTGCTGCTGCTGCTGCTGCTGCTGCTAGTGATACCGCTCACTCACCTGTGGTTGTTGCTGCTGCTCACATACAGCCCGACGTTTGCGACACGGTACTGAATCTCATCCATGCAGCCGATCCGGCGACGCGCGATCGCTCAGGCTCGTTCGAACTCGCCACCATTCCGAGCCCACGCGCTGGTGGCGACGACGCAACTCCCGGCTCGCCGGGTGCCACACGCGTGGCACGCCAAGCGGCGACGACTACGCCTAGCGACGACGTGACCGTGCTGCGACGGCTGCTGATGGCCGAGGAGCGCGGACGTCTTGCGGCTGAGGAGAAGTGTGCGACACTCACACGGCGCCTCGAGGAGGAAGAGTCGACACGCAAGGAGCTGCAGCAGCTACTGCTGTCGCTGTCGTCGAGCATCGACCAGCAAGTCGAGCGCAAGGTGCGCGCTCTCGCCGAGAAGATCCAAGCCGGTGAGATGACGATCGAGAGCTTCTTGGCACCGCAGTAGTAGAGACAGGAGACCACATTATTTATATGCGAGTGAGAGCTTGATGATTTATGTGAGTGTGTGAGTGTTTGTGTGACGATACGGTGGTCGCTGAGATGCTGTCACTGATGATGCTAATTATTACAACTACAACTACGACAAGAACAGAGCGAGGGCGCATTCGTTCATTCATTTGTTTGCTTGCTCGCATGTGTGCGGTATCGGTGTGCGAGTTCGATGATTAGCGACGATTGCGTCTCCACGATACTCCTTTGTGGTTCGTGGCGCACTCGCGCAGGTCTATCGACCGATGCCGAACCACGCCTCACGATACCGTCGGTCGTCGAACGTGTCAACTCCCTCGTCGCAGTGCCGGCACTCGAGCGACCTCCTCGTGCCGAGCTGCGACGTGTCATGTCTCACGGCAGCGTCGAATCCTGGATCGCCCTCGAGGCGATATGGCAGTACTGTCTCGGCCAGGTCGCTGGCGGTGACCGCGGGCTTCGCAGCGTCGTGGCGTCGATGCCGAGTGGCGTCTCGCTGTCGCACATGCAAAAGGCCGAGCAGATCATGTTCGAGTGCTTCGAGCTCGATCGCCTGTGTCTGCAGTTCGGAGGCACGCTGGCAGCGGTTGGCGCCGCCCCACAGAGGTGGCAGAGTGACTGGAGATCGGTGACGATGCTGGTAGTCGATTGTGGACACGAGAGTGTGCGAGCGGTGCCGATCGTTGACGGCGTCGAGCAGCGCATCAAGGTCGGATGCCTGCAGGCTGGCGGGTGCGACATCACCGACGCAATGATGCGCGCCCTGGCGCTGCGAGGGCACTCGTTCTGCACGACGGCCGACCGCGCACTCGTCGAACCAATCAAGCATCAAGTGGCGTATGTGGCTGTCGATCCCGCACACGAACGACAGCGCACGAACTGCTCGGCTACTTGCGAGGTTCGCACGTCGATGCACAGCTGCGACGACATTGGCTCGGTCACGCTCGAGCACGAGCGATTCGAATGCTGCGAATGCTTGTTCGGCGCTAATGATGCAGCGGGTTCGATGGGCTCGCAGTCGCTCACCGACTTGATTCGCAAGACGATCTCTAGCGTCCAGCCAACCGAACGGACGCTCGCAGACCTCTACGGCAACGTGGTGCTGGTCGGTGGCACGGCGAACTTGCCTGGCCTCGCTGCTCGGCTCCAACGAGAGCTCGAGCAGCAAGCGCCACCGAACATCGAGGTGCAGTGTCGTAGTATCGAGCAGCCACACTTGGCCGAGTGGCGTGGCAGCTTGATGAGCGCTGCCGATGCCACCAACATGTTCTGGACCAGCAAGGAGAGCTACTACGAGGGTGGCGCCACAGGATCGATCTGGTACCCACGACGGCAGTTCTGATGCCACGAACGAGTCAACGAGTAGATAGTGTAAACTTGTGTGTGTGTGTATGTATGTATGTGAATGTGTGTGACGGTAACAACAAACGCAAATCAAACAATACGTTACGAGAGGGGTGTGTGAATGGTGTGTGTGAAGTTGGATTGGTTAGCGAGGCATCACTCGCGCTTGCAGTGCTCGGCAATGAATGCCAGCTCCTCGCGCAGGTTGTCCATGCGGAAGGCCTCGCGACAATCGGGAATGTTGGTGCGGTTGATGTCGTTGCGAGTGACATCGAACTTCCAGTAGTTGTGGCCGAGCCACGCGACCTTGAGATCGTGCTCGAAGCCCGACTGCAGCACGCTGTTTCGCGCCACCTCCGAGAGATCGGCCGACGAGAGCTTCCAGACCGAGCGCGCGACCGAGTACTCCTCGATGATGGCCTCCTTGCTAAAGTGGAACTGCAACGGATCGTCGGTCGAGAGGGTGACGTTGAGGCCGCGCGCAAAGAAGGTCGGGAATGGGTTGCGGCTAATGTTGAGGAACAGCGCGTTGTTCGACAAGGGCGACATGCCCAATCCGATCTGCGTCAAGTAGTAACTGCCCGCAGTATCGAGTCAGGCCACGAATGAGTGAGCGAGTCAGGCGCCACATACATGTACTCGAGCGCAGGAGCCTTGCGCAGGTTGATGCCGTGATTGATGCTCTGCGCACACATGAAGCTCGATGCCAGATGCGTAGGATCGCCAGCCTCGCCCGAGTGTGGACGAAACGAGAGCATGCTCATGCCTCGAGCTTGACGCATGCAGTTGAGCTGGTACAGGTTGGCGTAGAGGTAGTACGAGTAGTAGGTGTAGGGCGGGTTCTTGGGCGAGTCCCATTGATGAGGTCGTGGCATTCTACGGTCGAACGAGTGGAGCCAGTGAGTCAGGCAGCCGCCAGTGAGTCAGTCATATGGTCGTGACATACGCCTGATACAATCGACCCTCTGGGCGACTCTCGTCATCGACACAATCGAAGCCAACAATGTAGTCGAGCAGCTTGGCGAGCTTGGGGTTGCTCGATGGATCATGCGTGACTCGAAACAAGGGATCAAAGATGTCTAGCGACCACGTCAGTCAGCGGGTGAGTGAGTCAGTGAGTGAGTGAATCGATGGATTCGTCGTGTGTGTGGCAATGACGCACTGCTCAGCAAGTCGCCAAAGGTCTCGATGCCAGGCTCGTTGGAGGCCTTGTAGACGTCGAACAAGCGCGGCACCTGGATCAACCACCGCACGTGCGGCGAGAAGAGCGTGTTGTCGATGAGCCAGCTCGCCAGTTGGTCCCACTCTTGCTCCGAGCGACCGTAGATCGAGATGCGATACTCGGCGTATTGGTACTTGGAGTCCTCGAGATCGGCGCACACCTCGCGCGTCAACTCAGCAAAGTATCGGCCCTTGATCATGTTGTTGGTCTTGAGGAAGATCTCTCGCAGGCGACTCTGGCCACACGGGTTGTACTTGAGGTTGAAGCGATCGAATCGATGGAAGGTTCGATTGTCCGCCTACCAGAGAGAGAGAGTCAGAGAGAGAGAGAGAGTGAGCGAATCATCGTGCATTGAACTCGAGCGAACGAGCTACATACATGCATATCCAGCGTGTCAATGCTCAAGTCGTACGCCGTCAGGTGCAAGCTCTCGAACACCTCCTTGAGCGTGAGGTTGCGGCCATCTCGAAAGATGACGACCTCCTGTTGGTCGAGCACAGCGGCACATTCATTGTACACATGAGTGAGTGCGTGCACGTGAGTGCTCATTGTGGCAGCATCCGACCGACCGAGCAAACGAACGAACGAACAAGCGAACGAACGAATGAATGAATCCACCAGGCGGTAACACGTACATCAGGGTTGTGCCGCAGCTTGTGCTTGATGAAGCGCAACAGATGCTTGCTGTTCATGCAGGAGCTGTGATGTACGTGCACGTCGACCTTGCGAATGTTGTAAAAGTCGCGATGTGGCACGGCCTTTTGCGCCTGTGCTTCGCGAGCTTCGTTCTGGATCGAGTACAACGAGAACTTGGATTCGAGCAGCTTGAGGCGTTGGAAGCAGAAGGACTTGGAGGGCCCGTACGACACGATGTGCATCAGGCGATCGAGGTCGACAATGTACTCGGAGAAGGTCGGCATCGCGAACTTGGGTTGCTGCGCCTCCTTGGCTGTGTGTGAGTGATTGATTGATTGATTGATTGATTGAGTGTGTGAGTGCGCCAGTGAGTGAGTGAGTGAGTAGCAGCAGCAGCATGACGAGCGAGCGACGTGATCGAGGTCGAGGAGGTCGTACCAGCCTGGTCGGCGTAGACGAACCACACGCCCTCGATCGGATGGCGCTCGACGATCATGTCCGACGGCCCAAGGAAGGTCTCCTGCTCGAGAGGCACCAATGGTCTTCGCACCAACGGCGACGAGCCGAGCGATGCCTCGGGCGAGTCGGGCGAGTAGGGATTGGGCGCGTTGATGTTGAGCTTGGGGTTGAGGAAGTTGGTCGGCGGCGCGTTCATGCGGAAGGCGCCGTAGACGTTGTCGGGCACGAAGAGATACTTGGTGCGCAGCTGCAGCGCCTCGGTCACGAGCTTGCACACCTCGATCGTCTCGGGAGATACCACGGGATCCCCTGTGTGCGTGTGAGCGTGAGATCGAGCGCGAGATCGAGGGCGCTCACGATCGAGGTACCTGGCACCTGGGTGAGCACGACCTTGTTGTACAGGAAGCGCGAGGCATCGTGCGAGATATCTTCGTGCGGCGTCGGACTGGCGCTCAACTGAACGCGCATGGCATCGCGCGATTCACGTAGATCGCGATACTTGAGCGCCGGGCCGGTGCACGAGATGGGCGGCGTCGAGGTGTCGTCGTTCGACGCGTACATCATCAGGCCGTCGAGCTCGAGGTTCGGTCCTCCTGTTCCGCCATCAAAGTGGAGCGTGATGTTCGGTGAGGAGTGATTGCGATGGTGAGTCGACATCTGGTGGATGATCGGGTGAGCGAGCGAGCGAGAGAGCGAGGTTGTGTGGATTGAATGGCAGCACGTGGGTGTGTGATGCTGCTGCTGTGATGGTGGCGCGGGCGATGAGCGAATGGATCGATCATTCGCTCTCCATCGCTCTATCATCAACATCAATCCAACCACAAGCACAAGCAACCATCATCGAGCAGAGTCTCTCACTCTCACTCTCTCTTCAGGCCTCGCGACTGCCGACGCGTTTGAGACGAGCGGCTCGCGATGCTGGCGGGCAGCGGAGGCAGCGTAGGTGGCGGCAGCGGCGGCGGCAGCAGCGCGGAGCAGGAGTGCTCGCTCGTGAACTTCTACACGTACCGCGTGAACACGGACTTTGCGGCCGCCGACGAGAGCTCCATCCTGCCGGTCGTCAAGCACGATGTCGTACTCGCGTTAGGTAGGTCCATGTGTCCCTCCTGCTGACCCGCGAGAGAGACAGAGCGAGGAGAGAGAGGGTGGGGAGTCGTTGCTGATCGAGCGAGCGCGCAGAGCCGTCGCTGGTGCCTGGCGTGTGGGTGCTGGCGCAGGAGGCCCGCCCTCCGTACCGCATCGGCTACGTGCCGTCAGACTACCTCGACAAGACCAACCGCAAGCCCATTCGACTGGTTCGTTCGATATCCATCCATCCACTCGCATCCACCCTCCAAGCCGCTGCCAACTATAACCCAATCGATCTCGATCAATCTCGATCGATATCTGATGCTTCGCTGTCGCTATGCGGCGTGTCTGTGGTCGGGTTTGGTGTGTGTTCGGTGCGTGTTTGGGGGAGCAGAAGGGCTTCCACACGCCGAACCAACGAGGCGGCGGCAAGAAGCACTCGGCGGCGCTGTCGGTGAGGCGATTGTTCACGTCGAGCGCGAGCTCGTCGACGACGTCGGCCGCCGTGCAGCGAGCCAGCGCCGCGCACACGTCGTTCGACACCGTGCAGTGGGCCGACGCTCTCGCGTTGTTCCGCGCTCGAAAGTATCACTTGGCGATCGCGAGCTTCTTGGTACGTTATTGCACGAGCGAGTGCGAGAGAGTATCATATGGTTGAATGCATCACAAGTTCCGATGTCAATGCTGCTGCCGACAATGAGCACCTCGCCGATGGCAATCATGATCATGATCATGCTGCTGATGGACACGTGGATCATGGCGATTGATTGATTGATTGATTGGTTCGTTGGTTCGTTGGTTCGTTGCGGAACAGACGATGCGCGAGGGGCTGACGTCAGCGAAGGCCTTCTACAACGTCGGCTCGTGCTACCACCAACTCGGCAAGCTCACGACCGCCGTACGATGATCGCCGCTGATACTGCGGATGGGTGTGATGGTGGCGCAACGCTGATCGGCGTGGTGATGGGCTCGCGGCAGTTGTTCTACTACACACAAGCACTGGCGCACGATCGATATCTCGTGGTCGCGTACTTTGCGCGAGGAGCGTGCTACTACCAGGCGCGCGACTTCTTCCAGGCCTCGCTCGAGTACTCGAGCGCCTTGATGGTGCGCGCCACACCCGCCGCAATGCACGCCATCGTGCCATGCCACTCAATCGCTCCCCTTGCGTGCGCGCATATGTGTGTGTGTGTAGGCCATGGGATACAGCAAGTTCATCGACTACCACTCGATGGGCCTCAAGTTCATCCTGTCGCGCGAGCAGCTGCTCTTCAATCGCGCACTCTCGTTCGCGGCCTTGAAGCTGTATCGCTTTGCGTGCGACGATCTCGCGCAAGCTCTCAAGGTCTCGAACTGCGCCGCCACCAAGATCCAAGCCAACAAGGTGCGAGCAAGTGGCGGCGCGCGTCGTGTGTGTGCTCGCGAACTCACTCGCTCACTCGCGATTGCGATACAGCTGCTGCGCGAGCTGCTGCCGCTCAAGAACGACGACGCGTTGATACAAGGCAAGTTCGCGACCGTGCGACGGAAGCACTCGAGCTCGACCTCCTCGTTTCTGTCGTCGAGTTCGGGCGCCGCCGGCGATCGCTCGAGCGTCACGCTGTCGGAGGACATGGACGAGAGCCCGTCGGTGTCGCGCAGCAACTCGGTCACCGACGAGAGCTCGCTCTCGGGCGGCGAGCCGCTCTCGCGCACGGCCTCGTTCGGCGTCTCAGACTGCGAGGTACCGAGCTCGAGCGGCGCCGAGGACTCGGACACGCTGAGCGAGAGCGATGTACCGCTGCCGTCGTCCTCGCCATCGTCGTCGTCCTCGCCGCCAGCGCCATCGCTCGACGAGGCCGAGCAGGCGTTCCTCGAGTCGTTCGGCGTCAACTCATGGGAGGCCGGGCTCGACGCGCGCAAGACCAAGGAACTGCGCCGGGCCACGTCGGGCTTCCTGCGAGAGCGCGCCTCGATCGCACTCCCTCGCTCGCTGCCTCCGGGCGCAGGCGAGAATGCCGTGCGCCAGCAACAGCAGTTCCAGAACCAAGACCGCGAGCGTTCGCGAGCCTTCGTATCGGCACCGATCGTGCCGCCGAAGCCGGTCGTCGCGCCCAAGCCAGTGCTTCCGCCAAAGCCGGTCGTTGCGCCCAAGCCGCTCGTGCCGCCCAAGCCCAAGGCCGCCGCCTCGACCGCATCGCCATCCCCGTCTGCCACCAGTGCGCCCGCAGCGCCCGAGACGGCGCTTGCCTTCTCGATCGAACAAGCGATGCAGCCGTCACCCACACCGCCACCTCGCAAGCCTCGCGTACGTGCTTCGCTACTGCTGTTGCTCACACTCTTTCTGACGCGTGCTCGTACTCGCTGCAGCGCAACATCGTCAAGATGGCGTATCGAATGTCGTCGCGTGCCAACCACCTCGCAGCACTTCAGCAGCAAATGATGGAGGAGCGCGCTGCTGGCAAGCTCGATGCCGAGGCGTTCGCGGCCGCGCAAGCGACGCTCCTATCGGCCGAGGCAGAGGCTGAAGCAGAGGCCGTCGCCGAGAGCACGCTGGAATGGGACGGCGACGAGGACGAGCTGGAGTTCGATCTCGTGATCGAGGAGGAGATGGTCGAGGAGCTGACGTGCGAGTGAGTGATAGTGGCGTCATCATCACAGTCGTGTAGAGTATTGCAGAGGTTATGCATGTGTGTTTGTTTGGCTTGGTTTAGCTGGTTGTCCAGTCATTTCTATCTATCCATCCAAGATCTGGTTTCATTTGTTATTCGTATTCTCATATCTAATCAGCATAATCATCATCATCATGATTGAGCGCTGCGTTTCATTTGTGTATGAGATATCGAGCTCGCGAGGGTACGAAGAACGAATGGAGATTTATCTATTATCTATTATTGCGGTATTGAAGGAACGAAGGAATGAAGGAATGTGTACGAGTTGTTCGTGTTGCTACAATCTGAGGGAGATTTGAGGATGGAAGGCCGCGTATCATATCGCACGCAGGCACGCAGGGAGCGAGTGCCGACTTACGTTCGACGTGCTCGCTTGCTGCGTCGAATGTTGGTCGTGTTAGGCTCGTCGTCAGCGTCCTCGTCATCCGCTTCTGCGTCGTTGCCGTCATCACCTCGCCTGCGCTTGGTGCCGCGCTTGGTCGGTTTGGCTTCTTCTTCCTCGTCCTGTTCGTCGTCTGACCCATCGGAGGCGGCTTCTTCTTGTTCCTCCTCCTCTTCCTCCTCTTCATCGGATGATACGTCAGAGGGTTGCTCGGAGTGATCGCTCTCGGCGGCATCCGAGAGCTGCGTCTCTTCGTCCTCGATCGGATCCTCAGCATCGGGAGCTGCGTGTTCCTCGTGCTCCTCGTTCTCGTTCTCGTTCTCTGCCTCGTCGTCGGTGGCACTGCGAGCGACAGGAGGGAAGGTCAGCCTACGCTTGGGAGAACGCAACGGCGACGCCTCGGTGCCGGCCTTCTTTTGCGCATCGAGGCGAGCAGCAAAGTGGCGGTACGGCTCGTAGGTCGGGTCCTCGTCGTCGAGCAGCTCGACGAAGCTCGACGAGCGCAGGTACTCGGAGACCTTGATGCCGACCTGCTCGGCGTCGTCGCGGCGCAGCTTGTCGATGAACGAGTCAAAGTACAGCAGGAACGGCAGGTGCACGCCGCCATCGGCGTCGACCGCGAACATGAGCGCGCCGATGACGATGTTGCCAATCTCCTCGCGATGCTCGTCGGGGTTGTCGAACAGCGCACTGAGGCGCGCGGCAAAGGCCGACAGGTGGCGGGCGCTATCGCGAGTAGCGAGCTTCTCGTGCAGCTTGGCACGGCTGCCTTCGCTGTCACTGGCGTCGCTATCCTCAATGTCGTCCTCGGCCTCAGACTGCTCGTGGTCCTCGTCATCTTCGTCGTCATCTTCGTCATCATCATCGTCATTTCGCTTGGATCGACCACGACGAGCAGGCTTCTTCTTCGTGGCAGCACGCTTGGGAGCTTGTCGCTTCTTGGTGGTCTTCTTCTTGCGACCTCGTGTGCTTGTATCCATCGAATCCTCGTTCTCCTCGTCGCCATCATTGTCCTCGTTGCCATCAGCGTCATCATTTCGAGCAGCACCACGACGGTTCTGCTGCAACAACGGCAGCGAGAGGAACTCGGACTTGAGCGCCTCGAGAATGCCGTGCTCAATGTCGGGCTTCTGTGCCGTGAGCACGAAGCGTGAGTGAAAGGCCTTGGCGACCGTGTGCAGCGTGGGCGCGTTCTCCTTGGCGAGGCACGAGTACAGCAGCGGCGAGAAGACGTCGCACGGCAGGCCGTGCGCGAGCGTCGCCATCGCCACGCCCTCGGCGAGGTTCTCGAGCAGGTAGTGCGGGTCGTTCTCGAGCGTGTCGTACTCGAGCTGTTCGCCGTGCGAGCGTTCGGCGGCGGCGTCGGCCTCGGCGGCGAGTTGCTCGTGCAGCGGCACCGACGACGTGGTGGCGAGCTCGGCGGCGGCGCGCGCCAGCTGCGTCTTGAAGAAGACGCGCACGTGCTCGAGCAGCTGCTGCGGCGCCGAGAAGGCCAACGCGCGCAGCGAGGTGCCGCGCAGACGCGGCGAGAAGAGCGTCACCATGTCGAGGATCAGCAGCACGAACGAGCGCTTGAGCGACTGGCCGCCGTCGGCGTCGTGCTCGTTGCCCTGGCGCGACGCGACGGCGTCGAGCACATGCACAAAGGCGTCGCGCTTGGCGCACAGGTGCGCGACCGCCTGCAGGTCGGGCGCCTCGGGCGAGATGTCGGCCATCGACCACATGAGCGACAGGCCGAGCAGCTTGATGGCGCTCTCGGTGGCGCTCGGCGTCACGACGGCGCCGCGCGTAATGGCCTCGAGCAGCTCCTGGCACGCGCGGTGCAGCGCCTCGAGGTCCGGCAGCTTGACGATGCCGGCGGCGTAGCGCGCACGCAGCAGCCACGTGGCGAACGAGTACTGGTCGACCGTGCCGTGCTGCTTGATGGTGTTGACAAAGTTGCCCGAGATCTCGGCCGCGAGCTGCGTCGACACGTGGCTCAGCGCCACGAGCACCTGCTCGCGCAGCGGGTTGCCGCGCGCCGCAAAGTGCCCGAGCGCCTTGGTGCACGCACTCAGCACGGCGCCCGACACCTGGTTCTGCAGCAGCTCGGCCAGCAGCTCGACCAGCTCCTGGTGGTCGTTCTCCATGCGCTCGGTCGTGAAGCTCTCGAGACGCAATCGCGCCGCCACGTGCAGCAGCGACTGCAGAATGGCCGGCTCGGCGCGGAACTTGCGCAACATGGCCGGCAGGCGGTGGCCAAAGTGCTTGGTGACCTCGAGCAGTGCAGCGGCGTGGGCGGCCTTGCCTGCTGCTGCTGCCTTGCTCGTTGTCGTCGTGGTGGTATCAGCAGCAGCAGCGTTGGCAGCAGCAGCAGCACTGGCGATGCGATGCTTGGGATAAATGTCGAAGCCGAGTGCCTTGTCGACGCACACGGCAATGATGCGCGCCAGCACGACCTGCTGCGTGAGGTTGAGCATGTTGATCGGCCGGTCGCGCAGCAGCAGCTCGCTCATCGCCGGCCAGTTGAGCAGCAGCATGCGCTCGCTGGCCTCGGCGGCGGCGTTCTCGGTGCACGGCGTCCAGAGCGCGTCGATCGTGTAGTTGGGGAACTTGGGATGCAGCGTGTCCTCGATCACGAGGTCGACCAAGGCGCGCAGTCGTGCGTGCGCCGTCGTGTCGTCGGTGATCTCGGCCGTCACGGGCTGCAGTCGGTACGCGAACACGAACCGCGCAGCTTCATTACGAATCGACGACGAGGCGTCAGAGATGTAGCGAAAGATCTCCTTGGTTGCTTCGGCTCGTTCATTCGTGAACCAATCTCGTCTAATCACATCATCAGAACGAGTCAATCTCACTCAATCTCAATCTCAATCTCAATCTCTCACTCTCTCACTCGTGATTGATGACGTACTCTTGATCGAGCGTTCGCAAGAGTTGCAGGCCAACGACTGCCACGTGCACGTTCTTGTCGAGTGGCAGCTGCAAGAACCGATCACTGAAGCGCGTCGTAAAGTCCTCGAGGTTCGAGACGAGCGAGCGCTCCGAGTAGATCTTGAGCAGCGATTCGACGGTCTTGGCGCGCACCATCGCTTGGCGGTCGTTGAGCAGCCAGCCAAAGTAGCGCAGGTAGGCATTCTGCACAAACTTCTCGGGCAACGCCAGCATCCACTCGCGCAACGTCGTGATGCACGAGGCGCGGATCTCGGGATACACGTCGCGGTAGCGCTCGCTAAAGATCTTGAACAGCGCATCGATCAGCTCGGTCGTGGCGCCCATGCGCTTCTGCAGCGTGTCGATGTTCTCCTTCTCGACCTTCTCCTTGGCCGTGTCCTTCTTGGAGCGATAGCGCTCGCGCAGCCGCTGGTGCTTGCTCACTTGCTCGAGGTCCTTGGCGTACAGCGCCACGAGGCCGCTGCAAAAGTCCAACGCTGCCATCGTGGCCGAATGTCGCACCGGTCGTTGTGCCACTCTATGCACGAGTGAGTGAACGAGTGAGCAATGAGTCGGCTTGGCACACTCAAGCTCTCCCACACGTACGCCGAGAGCTTGGTGAGCCACGCAATGACTCGACCGGCAAACTCGTGCAAGACGCTCTGTTGCGTCTTGGCGATGAACTTGCTCTGGCTCTTGTCGGCGAGCTTGATCCAGAACTGCTTGTAGAGCGCACGGCGGCGCGCAAAGTTCTTCTTGTCGCGCACGTCGAGAAAGTAGCTCTTGAAGCGCTTGGCAAAGCCGTCGAGCTTCGGCTCCTGCTGGAGGTGCTCGAACTGAGCCATGGTCAGGAGGTCTCGCGGCGAGCCAGCCACCTGAACCACACCACAATCACGCCAATCATATCGAGCGTAGTGAGCGAAAAGCGCGCCAACAATGTGTAACGCCATCCCAATGCCTCGCGAGAGATAGAGAGATACGTACTCGGAGCACGAGATTGATGAGCTCGCATCCTGCCGTGGTCGGGGAGATGCGTCGTTGCAGCCAGAGATCGACGATCTGAGGAGCCGAGGCGCCAGTCTTGCCCAGATGCTCTGCGAGGTGGAATGTGTAAGCGACATCGACATCGAACATCGCGACATCGCTCCATCGTACATACCGAAGAGCGAGAAGCCAGGCAACGAGTTGCGAGCTCCTCGCTTGCTGGGTGTGGCTGAATCCTCGTCACTATCTTCCGCTTCCTCATCGCTGCCGTCGCTATCGCTCGAGGCATCGCTATCATCATCGCTATCATCGTCGCTAGAATCGTCATCGTGGCGTCGCTTACGCTTGGAAGCGGCAGCCGACGGCTTCCTGCCTCGCTTCGCTGCTGGCTTGGCCTTGCCCTTCTCGGCCGACGAGCTGTCCGAGCCGAACGTGAACTGCGCCGCCAACGACCTCACAGCTCCGCGGCCGCGCTTGCCACCTCGCGTCGCGGCAGGCGAGGCCTTGGCTGGCGATGTTGCGATGGCTTGCTGCTGCTGTTTGGCCTTGGCAGCGGCTCCTCGCTTGGGCGATGCGACTGCCGCTGCTTCCTTGCCACTGCCACTGCCACTGCCGCTGCCATTACTCGCAGAGGCAGCCGAGCTCCTTCGTGGCCGCGAGCTCATGGTGGTGCACGAACGAGAGCGAGAGAACGATGTGTAACGAAGCAAACGAACGAACGAACGAACGAAGCGGGGACGAATGAGGCGATGCTTTCCCGCGCTTTTCCATTCTCTTCCTCGAACTGCTGTATTCACGGAAGGCTTTGGAGCGCCCGTAGAGCACTGAGGGCTTCTGCCGTTTCCTGCCCCACAACGCAACCAACAATCGCTTGAATGCGCGCAAACAACGACGAAGAGTGGTTGCCGTGCCGCGCCTCGACTTGGCTCTCGAACTCGGCACTCTTGGCTGCCGCTCGCTGGACGATCTCGCGATGAAGGCCTGCCAGCCGCGCGACGTTGAGGCCGTAGCTGCGAACGGCGCGGCCTTGCGCCAGCTTGAACAGGAACGTGATGCTGTGGCGAAACCAATCCAATCAAGCGCTAGGATGAGTGAAACAGTGGTAGTGAGACGTGGTGTCGTTTACCGTACGGTGGCTGGTCGTCCTCGTCAGTCTCGGTGTCGCTGCGCTCGTGCTCGAGGTACGCCATGTGGAAGTTGCGAATGCGCGCAGGAAACTCGAGCTCCAACTCGCACAGCAGCACGTAGTGCGTCACGAACAAACAGAAGCACTGCACGTTCTCGACAATGTGCCGCAGCGTCGCGTACGCGATACTCACGCCATCGTGTGTGCTGGTGCCACGGCCCAGCTCGTCGAGAATCACCAGCGATCGCCGCGTAGCCTGCTCATCCGGTCAGTCATCCAACTCGAAAACCAAAACCACAACCAAAACCTGCATCGAGCGTGCATACCAGTGCCAGGGCCTCGGAGCACTCGAGCATCTCGACCAGGAACGTACTGCGACCCTGCTCGACGTTGTCCTGCGCGCCCATACGCACGAGGATGCGGTCGACCGGCGAGATGCTCACCGCTCGCGCCGGCACGAACGAGCCCAGCTGCGCCAGGACCACGATCAACGCCACCTGCCGGATGTAGCTGCTCTTGCCTCCCATGTTCGGGCCCGTGAGCACCACCGTGCGGCACTCGTCGGTGAGTGCCGTCGAGTTGGGAACGAACGGCTCGTCTTGAAGCAGCTGCTCGATGATCGGATGCCGGCCATCGTCGATCGTGATCGCCTGTGGCGCGTCGGAAGGCAGGAGAGTCGGCCGCACGTATCCCGCTCGTTGTGCCACCTTGGCGAGCGACATGAGGCAGTCGAGCGTGGCGAGAGAGTGGATGCACGAGCGCAGTGAGTAGTAATGCTCCTTACAGCGCACGAGGAACTCTTGCCAGAGCTTGTCGCACACGATCACCATCGTCTCGTTGAGTTCCGCCTGCGTTCGATCAGCAACTCGACCCAATACTAGCAAGCAAGATATTGACTCGCACGTACCAGCTTCTGAGTTTGCGTGATAATGTACGGCGAGTGGTACCGCAGAACACGCTGTGTGCTATTGATACACGTCCAATCTCGCGGCACCAGCTTCTGCGCCGCGCTCTTCGAGAGCTCGATCAGATAGTCGACCTGCAGCTTGCTGGTGTAGTTGAGCTCCGGCATGCCAAACTTGCGCCGCAGCACGCCGAGGTACTCTTGCAGGCAGTGCTGCACGCCTTCGATCGCCTCCTTGAGCTGCCGCACTTGCTCGTACTCGCTCGGCGGAAAGAGCGCCTGCTTGTTGTCGGCCGCCGCTGCTGTGGCCGAGATCGAGCGCAGCAGCTGGTCGATCTCGCTGCGCACGTCTGGAATCGCCTCGAGGCATTGCCGTATGAGTGGCGATCGTACCGCCTCCAGATGCTGCCCGCTCTTGGGAAGACTCGCCACCGCTCGTTGGAAGCCGCTCAGCAGCGTGAGCAGCTCCTTGGGCGAGCACTTGGTGAAGAACAGCCGCGACAGACCGCGTTCCAGGTCTGGCAGTCGAGGCAGCTCTTGCGCCAGAGCGCTGAACAGCTGCGATTGCAGCCGAACCATCTCCTCGACGGCATCGAGGCGCGCCTCAATCTCGGTGGGGTTGGCAAGCGGGCGACTCAGCCACTCGCGCAGCAGGCGTGCACCGAAGGCCGAGCTCGTGTGGTCAATCACTCCACTGCCACAAGCCTGAGTGAGTCACACTCAATGGCTGGCGCTGATTATGCCTCACACGTACAGCAGCGAGCCGTGCTTGGTGCCTCGGCTTGACACGAGGATCTCCATCGCCGATAGCACTGACGGCGAGAGCGCCAGATGCGAGTGAGTGGCAGTGAATGGGTGGTAGTTCTCGACCAGCCGCAGTCCCGACTCGAGCTTGAACTGGCGTAGGTACGAGATCATCACGCCTGCAATGCGTTCTCGTGAGAGATGCTCCAGCGTGGGAGCACGAGCACGAGCACGAGCGCGTACCGACACAGGTGATCACCATGCGTGGCAGCTCCAGTACCGTCGCGAGCACCGTGTTGATCGATGACTCATCGGCTCCAGCAGGCGAGCTCGCCGTCGTCGTGCTGTCGCTGCCATCCTCATCCTGACCAAAGAAGCCCGACACCACGACCAGCGACGAGACGTGCTCAAAGTCGCTGACGTACTCGAACCTCACCGTGTGATTGCCCTCGTGCACGTTGGCTCCTTCCGAGCTGCTGCTGCCACCGCCTCCCTTGGCGAGAGCCTCGGTGCTGCGCGCAAGCCTCGTGGCAATGTCGGCCACGCAGTCCAACTCGGCTGCGCCAGCGAAGGCCTCGAGAACCTTGGCGCTCAGCTGCGACACTGGCAGCCGTCTCAGTCGCTCGCTCGTCGTCGTCGTGCTCATCGTGTCGTCGCCCGTGTCGTAGAAGCTCTTGTTTGGCAGCACGATCTCGCACGGCTGCAGCAGCTTGAGCCGCAGATCGAGCTCGCGCCGCAGGAAGTCGTCCTCGAACGAGTCGTACACAATGTCGCCCGTCTGCACATGGACAGCCAGCATCGACACTCGTACTCGTGCATCGTGGTTCCCACTGCCACTGCCTCCTCCAGCAGGCTCCTCGATCATGGCCAGAATGTAGGAGCCGATCTCCGAGTCGTCGTCCTCGCTCGGCATGAAGGTCGAGCGCGTAAAGACCTCGGTCAGCGCACGCGAGAACGGCTGGTTCTTGTTGGCGCTCGCTGCCTTGAGCGCTCGCGTCTCGGTCTGTGCCACGATGCCGACCTTGAAGCCAGCGTTCACGAGTCGCCGCGCATGAATGTACTTGCGAGGCGTCGGAATCGACGCCGTCATGAAGTGCTTGTCTTGATGGCACACGATGTTCAGCAGCTTGGACGCTATCTGCTCGATCCGCTGCTGCGTCAGTCGGTGCGCGATGGATGAATGAGCGGTTCGATCGGTCGGTCAGTTGGTACCTCTGCGTCTTGGTTGAAGAAGCGGGCGCGGTAGCCGTGCTCGACCATCAGCAGCACGTCGGGGTGCGCGCGCTTGACCTCCAGCACCTGCTGCTCGAGCTTCGTGAACGGGAAGCCATCGCCGGCCTGAAGCGCCTCGGCCCAGCTCGCAAACACGCCATCGGCCGGTGCCACACTGCCACCACGACCACTTGAACGCTTGCTGGCATTGCCACGGCTCTTGGAGGCCTTGCTCTTGGTGGAGGGAGCATCATCATCGTCGTGGTCGCTATCGCCATCATCAGACTCGACATTGGCATCCGAATCGTCATCATCTGACTCGATCTCAGCTGCTGGAGCAGCCTCCTTCTTCGTCTTGCTCGGTGATGCTGTTGTAGGCTTGGCAGTGCTCGCTGGAGGCTTCTTGCGAGGCGATGAGGTCGTGCGAGCAGGTTGCGCGAAGGCGCTGAGCAAGCTGCCGAGCTTGCTCGTATCAGCCGACGCGCTCCGTCGTGCTCGCTTGGCTGCTGGTTGCTCCTGCTGCTCCTGCTGCTCGTCGTCAACACGCTGGACCTCATCGACAACTCCGTCGTCATCCACAACTTCCACAGAGTCGATTCGGATCGGAGATGTCACTGGCGCTGGCTGTGCCTCGCGTTGTCGTTTGCGACTCACTGGCGAAGCAGAAGCTGGCGGCGCGCCATCGGTCTTGGCGGTGGCGCCCGGTTGTGAGGCCGCAAAGAAGCGCGAGATCAAGGTCTGCTGCTTGGCAGGTGACGATGAGGGGGACGGTGTGGCGTTGGCCTTGTGGCCGGTCCGATTGCTGGCCATCACGCTGCTGCCTCTGCGAGATGCGAGCGACACCGAGCGAATGTGCAAGTAGTAAGAACAGCAACTCGCGAATCTCGCTCATTCAACGGTATCGCGATATGCAACAATCAAATCAACAATCAATCAAATCAACAATAACGAGTCACACTTGAGTATCAACGATCGAATCTCGCATGATTCGCTGGTATGGCGTGAGGCTTGCTCGACTGAATGTGCGACTGCGCGATCGCTGCTTGATGGTAGCTCGGTAGCGAGTTCGCTGTGCGATCACGCAACGACTGCACGCACTCCTCGAGACACCGCTCGATCTGGCAGCGCGTCTTGATGACCGAGATCGTCGGCCACGTCGAGCGCTCGCCCTCCTGCGTGCAGTGAGCTCGAAAGTCCTCGGTCGGATTCGACACGAGCCGCGTGTAGTCGAGCCACTTGAAGTGCGGCACGATCGTAATGTCGCCGGTCGAGTCCTGGAGCAGCGCGTTCGAGCGCGGCACCAGGCCGACGTCCATCGCCTGTCGCAGGCGGTGCTTGAACTCGCTCGAGAGCAACAGCTTGGCCTTGCGCACGATCGAGTCGACCCAGCTCTCGGTCGTGCGCC
>Ga0209935_1002363_pt1 | contig 23428 bp, 36 predicted proteins | sample ThiBio_1000_plan_2_FD_183958 | JGI IMG/M metagenome (GOLD analysis project Ga0209935, IMG submission 183958) | Wastewater bioreactor microbial communities from Cape Town, South Africa - Thiocy_cont_1000_plan (SPAdes) | ecosystem: Engineered > Bioreactor > Thiocyanate-remediating >...
AACAGCAATAACAACAGCTGCTTCACATGCACATAATATCTATCTCTCTCTCTCTCTCTCTCTCTCTCTCTCTTGCCCTACAACTCTCAACTCCTCTCCTTACCCTTATCACTCAATAGATGTCAACACCTCCTCTTTTGGATGGCGATGATGGCTATATCTCATATGCTACAGGGGGATGTGCGGCGGTCACTACAGCGCCTCAAATCACCATCAACGGTCAATACACCGATCTTCTCATCAACAACATCACCACCTTCTCGGGTGATGGGATGTTCCAGCACGTATGGGGTAACTTCACCGGCTCACAGGATACCAGCAACCTCGATCAACTCTTCTGCCAATTCAACGACAACACCCAACTACAACTCTGGAGGTTCCGCACCCCTTCAGGTGACGACAACACGTGCTACCTTCAAGGAAGCTACTATTTCGGAGATGACGACGGAGTTCAGCACCTCGCAAGTGGCGACTTCTTGGCTGTGCCCCAGTCCCTGTTTTATCAACCTCAGGGCAAGACCACTCGGTATCCCATGAAGTGGGTGGTGACTGTCCCTTCCCTCGATATCCAAATCACACTTGTTGCAAGACGCTCAGATGATCCCGTGTTGACGTCCTGGGATGGTCTATTTGATATCGTGGCTGGTACTCGATCAGGTACCTGTTTTGTAACAATGACAGGACAACGAGGTAATTTCTTATCTATTTATGGTATTTACTTATTTCGCAAATAGGATATGAGGCAGCCACTTCTTGTCCACCGCCACAAATAACAAACGACTGTACACAATGCCCGTATACATGTCCTCCCCCTACTCCTTCGCATAGCCCATTTCCTCCGCCTCATGATGGACCGCAAAACGAACTCAATTTCCTTTTCAGTGGCATGATTCCACAGGCAAACCTAATTTAAACAAGCGAATAAACAGCTAAGAAATAAATCGTGTTTCCTATGTACACAATTTTACAGCCTTTGTACATTTCTTAAATAAGTGCTTGTAGCTTCTACTCCCAAAGTTAAAGTTGGCGAGAGAATAGCGTGTTGGCACCTTTGATCTTCACCAGCACAGTGGGGCTGGAAATAGGGGTGCAACAGGGCACCGGAGAGTGTCAGGCGACTGTTTGGATCGAGCACCAGAAGCTGTCGGGCCAGATTCAGTCCTTCCTCGGAACAAAAGGATGAAGGCTTCCACAAGCCATTTGGCTCTCCGAGCAACTCTATGTCCAGCAACAGAGGATCCTGTTGGATACTAAAGAGAGGGAGAGAGTTAAAAAAGATATTAATTGAAAGAAAAGGTCTTTAACACCGACGCCCACCTGAGTTCGTTAAGCCAGGAAACAATGCGCGTTTGTAGTTTTGCATGTGGGAGTGAGTGCATATTTACAACAAAGCTATGTGCGGCATCATCTGTCTTGAATGTCAAGCAAAGCAGCTGTGCCACAAAAAAAAGTTATTTCACAAATGAGATAAGGTACGGTGCAACACCAACCTCTTGAAGGAGGAGAATGCCAGTGGACCATGCGTCTATCAAGCTATTGGTGGAGACTTCAATTCCTCCGCAGAGCTCAGGAGGCGTGAACCCTACTGTGCATGGTTCAGCACCCCATGGGGCGTCTCTGTACCGCACCGAAAGATCAAAGTCAAGAAGTTTCACTTTCTACATTATTTGGACTAATCAGGCCTAATTTCAAGCAAAACAGGATGTGAAAATACCTTGTCGGCGGTAAAAATAATATTGGACTGCTTCACATCGTGGTGCACAATCCCCTTCAGTTCACAGCTATGCAGTATCTGGGAATATGTGGGTTATGAATGAATTCTTCGAATAAAAAGTTGTACCTGCAGAAGCTGATAGAAGAAATTCCTAAATAGCGCGGGCAAGACTTCCGAAAGGGGCACGCTCTTGCCAAGATACTCTAACACTAACACACGTTGCCCTTTGTTTTCGTCATACACGTCGTCAAGAAGCTGCACAACTCCAGGGGTCCCTCGCAGGCGCTGCAAGGAAAGGGTCTCAGCTGCATACTTATTGTAGCAGGCATGGTATTTCAGAATGACTAGCTTTCCACTCGTCTTGTTGCGTCCGAGATACACTTGATTGTTGGGCGTCTTCGTATCAAGTGAGAACGCTGCAAAATAACAACCGAGCAGAGGGGCAAGATACATACCGTTCGCAAAGCGGGTAGCAATGCTTCATACGCATTCTTGGAATCTGATATCAGAGAGTGTGCGCCACTTTTGACCGCTCGGTTTTTGGAGACTTCCTCTGCCGCTCTGACCGCCTTGCTGTCGACTCGAGTCTTGCTGACCGCTTCCTCTTCCACCAGGTGCTCCACCGGGTCCACCGCGTCCCCCACTGCCTCCACTTCCTCCGCCCGAGCTTCTATCACTCGCACCCGCACCTCCTGCAGTCGTAGGCCTAGGTACGTTTTCGCGTGCCGTAACCAAGGCAACTTTGTAGGTATTGACTTTCTTCAAAAACTCTGAGACTGACCCATTAGCCAGCTTTGCTATTTGTAGCATGTGCAGCCGAAGATACCAAAGTGCTCGAAATATGAGTACAAGTTCTTCGTCTTAAAGGTAGGTAAGTTAGATGAGAGAAGTGAAAACGGAATGATTGGAGGATAAATAAATAAATACCTTCTGTGCTGCGTAAGCATAATAACTGGTGTGGCACATACTTGCCGCCAAAAACTTCCATGCAATACAGGAAAAATGTCGTACCAGCCCAATAGATCCCAAATGCAAGGGGATGAGCAATTTTAAGATCGCGTTGCATACGGCAGCTTAGGTACATCTCGTACGCCATCGTGTTCCTATCAAGAGTTGCTTAGGCAAGCACGTAAGCGAGATTAAATACGTACAGATCAGAAAAGTCAGTGGAGACAGGTTTATGTTCAATCGAGATGATGCCAAGATAGACCTGCTCCGAGAGCAACAATCGGCGGTAGTTCGGCAATTTGGAAACGGCTGCGCGAGTAAACCCTATGGAGCCATCCGGCTGCCACCGCTTGGTCCCTTTCGCTCTTCCCGATGGGACCTTCTCTCTAGATGTAAGGTCCTCAATCAGTTCGATGAGGTCTGCTTTCGTCATTTTCTTGTAATCCTCCTTGGCAAATGGGAACATCTTATCATAAACTGTCCCCCGCCTACTCACACGTGCGTTAGTGTGCATATAGATAAAACAAACCAGCTTACCATGCTCGCTCGAGGGTATCGGAGCAATTTGCCATAAATACCGTGTACAAGAAGACGTATAGTTCCGTTTCGAAGGTGCCTTCGCCTGCGCCGGGCGCACGCAGTAGCCTCGTAGCGACTTTGTTTTCTACGAGATACTTTAATTGAACAACGCAACAGCGGAAGGCAGGTAAGGTTGTATCGAAAGCGAAGGCGTCTGGAAATGTTTCATTGAACTGGTACGTTCCATCGAATTACTCTACCTGCAAAGGATGTAAGCCTTAGTTTTGTTAATTGTTAAAAGTTAGGTACCTCTTCGGGTTTAGTGTTCCAAGCAATCTTAGTTTTGAACACTGTTGGTAGCCTAAAGTGCTGATGGGTAAACACTTGCCTCACCCAAGCGAACGAACGCTCGTCACGAAAGTTGATGCCAAATTCCTCCTCAGCATTGTCCACAAGCGTGGTGATACCTAATCCCGTAAGCACGTCATCCCCAATCTGCTTTTGTGGCGAGAAGGTGGATGCTGGTAGAGGAGAAAAGGTTAGGAATGTGTAAAGCAATTACGAAACGTATGATAATAATAAAAAAAAAATTATGCGTAAATACCTCGGTCAATGATGGCTTCACAAAGTTGTTTAGCACCATGAGGTATTGCAAAGCCTTGAATATCTCTACTGGTAAGCTTTTCAATAGCAGCTACTTCATTGACAAGTCCTTGCTCATAACGAAGGAAATTCACGCAACGAGTTATAAAAGCCTGAGCATTTTCTTGTGGAAATTCTTCTCGACGGCAATAACTTTCAAGGAGCTCGCTGAAAGGTGTAGTGGAAGTGTACTCCAGGTTACGGAGTGGGTCCATTAGCGGGCCTACGTCTTGTTGTGCTGTTGGTTCTCCTCGGCATCATTCTTCTGCCACTTCTGCGAAAAAAAAAAAATGGCGGGAAAAACGACATTCTCTAAGCCAAATAGTTACTGGGAAGGAGGCCCGACAGTTGCTGGTGCTAGACCCAAGCGAGGGCTAACGACATCCATCAAGTCATCAGCGGCAACCTCTCTTCCGAAGTTGGCATTGGGTCTCAAGAAAGGAACACGTGCTATCTGCAAAAAGTCACACAGCAATGCCTGTTCTGTTGGCTTTGGCCGACGCTGCCAGAGAATTGGAATCCTGCGAAGAAAATTAAAATTTATTTACAGGCAAGTGCCGCTAGCGCTCACTTCCTTTGCACAGTGATAGGCCGAAGATTAAACATGCCGGAGAGAATCTGGTCCAACACTTGGGCAGGGATGGGGTCGTCCGCCATCGACAGGGAGATTCGCATGCCAGGCAATTCGACACTCGATTCATCATCGAAGATCATATCTTGCATCTGTTTGGCAATCTCCTCATCTCCTTCGCCTCTAAACTCCTCCACTTCGATTCCCAATTCGGCCATCACCCTCCTTAGGAAATCATCTGATTGGGCAAAGATACGAAGCCCACCTGTTTAATAGCTAAGTAAAAACTACTCGAATAAGGAAAGAATGCTTTTTACCTTTCTCGGTGTATTTGTCAAAATGTGTCTTTTGAAGATTGCATATAGAGAAGGAACCTCCTTTGGCATAACTCTTAGATGGCAGATGACATGCTGGTTGAACCTACAATTAAAAAAGACTAAGTAAAAAAAAGGCGGGAAAAGGAAATAAGGGGGGAAAGTCGAACCCTCATGGAGGATCCGATGACCAAGGTGACGTCAGCCATCGAGGACTGTTGGTTCGCATCAGCTAGTGCCTTTTTAGGGAGGTTTTCCCCGAAATTGATGATTGAGTCAACCAATTTGCTGCCGCAGTGGTTGCATAGTCTCCCTGTGTAGCGTTGGCGAGTTCTGCTCTTCGTCACATCGAAGTTCCTCAGGTACTCTCGCTTGCACTCTTCATTACTGCATACCTCTCTATAAACATTTCCTAAATAAGAAATAAATATAAAAATTGTAAGCGGAAGTTTTAGAGAGTGAAGGTGGTGGTTACCATGGAGTTCTGAGATGGCTTCCTCGGGGATTCCTGAGCGCCTATGGAGGCCATCCACATTTGTAGAAACAACGTACTTGAGGATCCTATGCTTCATGAGTGCGACCAAGGCCAAATGAGAATATGTGGGTAGTGCCTGTTTAGAGATTAAAAGGTAAATAAGTGTTTTTCAAAGGGAGTAGTTAGTTTTGTAGCTCACTTGTTCCAAAGTTATCGGAAATCTTGCAGCCATTCCTATCATAAGATTTTAGAGATTGGGTAGGTACTTGGTACTAACCTTTAGCCTGCAATGTCCACACACCCTGTGGTCCTCTACAAGACAAATCTCATTAGCTATCGAACAAAACAAAACAAATTTTAATAATCAATCTACCTGTAATCAGGAATTTTTGCTGCAGTACTTTAAAGAATGACGTTAGCTTTGAGATATCGAAAGGACAGAGTCAACCTTATACCGGCGCCAGTGTAGACCACAAAATGTTTAGCGTTGCGAAGGATGTGAGCAAATTCTACCGCCTTTCTTTGTATCTCCTCTTCGGAATCGTGATATTCGATTACCTCCTCGTCTGTTGGCGCGCTGACACTATTGTTCAAAATTAAATGTTAAAAATAGTGTATCTTGGTTTGATAACACTTAAAATCATCTCACGTTTGTGATTGAGCACAATACGAAAAGAAATTTTAACTAATTGCTGCAAGATTAGATTAATCTATACGTACATATTGGAATTTTTGCTGGCTACAACAGGAAGACTGTAAACAACAGTTGTGGTAGGCTTCAACGAGGATCTGGAGAAGGATTGGATGCCATCCAAGAATGCCGCTTGGCCCCGCACAGGAGATTCTGCTTCTTTTTCGCCTGACGAAGATGAAACAATTCGCGGCGCGGGGGGCGGTACTGGTGGCGCATTAATAACAATCACAAGCTCAGGTTGTTGTTCCATGGACTTTGAATCCCTTGGTTCTTCCATTGTTGCTTTCGTTTACTTTTTAGGTAGTTGTAGAGCTGCGCGTCCATGTTTTGTTGCTGCTTGTCTTTCATGTAAATTTGTTGGGCTAACGTTCAGAAAAGCAAACAAGAAAGAGTTCAGTTTGCTGGTGAAAAACAAATTCTTTGAGGAGGTAGTGGTCGACCTAGCCTTGCTTGGATGGCCAACCCCAAATTGGGCGTGACCTCCGGGTTGATGAGAACCCACAAGTACAACATGGAAATCATCAACAGTAACCTGAGCCGTACGGAACAAGAGATGCGGAAATGGATGCAGGAGCTGAACGCTCCCTGAAGAACTTCTCCATCTGATCTAGTCATTGGATCAGGAATCTGTTCTGGGGTACCCCGCGCATATCAAGTTTGTTGCCACCTCTGGCTAAGATCCACATTATGGCTGAGACAACTACCAACCATCGCTGTAAATTAGTGTATTTAATATCTTATAACCTATTCCATTGGTCTGGAGTGGTTTGCACCTAAGGTAATTCTCCTTTAGGGGGAAATTGGCCAATGAAAAAATTGCGTTCATTCGGAACATTGGAAAATTTCTTTTCTCTGACGGATCAATGGGCGAGAAGCAAAAGAGGGAGATGCAAAGTCCTTTCCAATATTGCACGCAAGCCAGACGCAAATGCAACAGCAAGAGGGGACACTGAACTCGCTACCGGACGAAATCCTCCTTCATATATTCCATTCGCTGGATGACGAATCTGTTCTGGGGTTACCCCGCGTCTGTCAGCTATGGAATCGTCTTGTATCTTCGTTCTTGCCGCCTGTTTCCTCAGGTACTCCAAGGATGCTTCCATTTCATTTCTTTATTCGAGGTTAAGGCCTAACTTTCTTTGTCCTAAGAGTTTACACTGTCCAAGAGTGACTTGAAAGAATATTTCGCTCTCACAGCCCGCGAATCAACAAAACAGGAGCATGACAAACTTCTCCTGAAGCTGCAAGAAGGGCTGCACACCAACCTTCGCACTGGATTATCTCTTCGCGATAACTTTCAACACAGAGCTGCTGTGTAAGCCTTCGGACTTCCCCCCCCCAACACCCTGACCCTCACCTTCCAGATTTGGGCAAAATGAAATGTTTCCCAATATCATCCACGGTTCGATAGGTCCATATCCAGTGACAGTCATTCGAGGAGGAAAGAGATTTCGAATCCCGTCCTCCAGCGTTGTTGTTGGCGATCTTCTTTTGCTTGATGCACGTGCGTTAAAGTATTTTTACATTTCAGAGGTTTCTCAATTTTCTATGCGGGCAGGTGACAGGTCTTGTGCGGACGGGTTTCTGGTTGAAGGGGATATTCTTGTGTATGAAGCACCGGTCAATGGGGAGTCCCTATCAAGAGAGATTGACTCAACTGCTACCTGCCGTCGCACAATTTGGGCCGGAACACAGTGCAATGGCGGAAGGTAAATTGTGCTACTTGAATCGCACCCTAACCTTTTTCAATTAAGATGTACCGTTTTGGTAGGGGCAGTGGGTCAGCAAACCCAATACTATCAAATCTCTTCAAGTAAGTTAAACCGAAATACAAATTGTCCTTATTAAGTGATTGCCTATCTAGGAAAGATAGATTCATACGCCAGAGTAGTCAAGTATGTACCTCCTGAGGGATTCTCTTTTGGATATTCGCATGTCGAGGAAGATGGATACGCCGAGTACCTTTCTTGGAAACACACCAAGAAACCCAAATTCAACAAGCAAGTCTTCATCGATGCCGATTCCATGATCGCTGAATACAAAGTCGAGCACGTGGAGATTAACGGCCACATCTTCAATTCATTGGAGGACTTTCTCTCTCGCAGAGACTCCGTTCTTTCAAGCTCGTTGCTTTTCTTGCTCGACTCGGTGCTAACATTGCATCATTCAGCCTTTTATCAGCCATTCAAAAAGGTAAATTTCCAGTTGACCTAATTTGTACTCGATGACCTACTATCCTTAAAAGGATAAGCCTGTCGGAGGAACCAACAAGTTTGAAAGGGCGCTTCTTTCCCTCGTGCCCAAAGAACGAGCCAAAGACCTTTGGGATCTCTCGGAGTTCATCATGACGACCCTTGATATGTTGAAGGTCCCACCCTCCATCTTGACTCAAGCAGGAATTGGCTACCCTGAAGGATATTTCGAATCGTCCAACACCTTTGCGGACTTTCATAAAATGGTATTAGACAGTTTTAAGGTGGATGAGTTGGAAACCACCAAAAAAGGTTTGGTTGCGACGGAGTTATCTGTGCGTTGCGGAGAGGAATCTGATCCCGACAGGATCCTCTATGGATTGGTTGGCCTCCGTCCAATCCTGAAGAAGAATTGCGCCGCGACGATTCAACGTCTGATGACTTCGAAGGACCTTCCCTACGAATTTCATCTCCTTTCGACAAATCTCCATTCACCTATCTTCTTGGAGCACTTTGCAGATCAGATCTTCGAGGGCAAACGACATTCTCTGACCACCGTAACCAGAAAAGGAGCTAACAGCGATCCTAAGCTATGGGCACTGGTAATTGGACCGGAGGAACTCCATCACGTGAAAAATGTAACCATCGAAGCTTATTGGTTCTCGTTATCTAACCTTTTCCTCTCTCAGTCCCCAAAATCAATTCAGTTCTTTCAAGACAAAACGAACGAGGTATTCTATCATTGGTCAAGTAAGTCAGTCTCATAATTGACAAGTCCCTTCCTTTAATAACCTGCTCTTAACGGCTCATCTGCCTCTAGGTATCATGATCCTTGAGGACGATTGGAAGTTCGTTGAAGAGATTTTCTTCGGACGCAAATGGGAAAAGAAAAAAGGACCAGGTTGTTGTATTTGCTGAGAAGGACGGTACAGGCTCTGTTCCTGCCGATCTGTCGAGCCAGGGAAGGACTCCTTTGTCGTCCAAGAATAAAAGGATGTACCATACTGTACGTTTCACTCGCATTCTAGAATACCAGTTTTATGACACCACACAGGGGAAAATTACAAATTAACTACAAGAAGGAGCACGTTCACAGGTCAGTGTTCTCAGGTTTGTCTGGAGCATACATCGCGCGGTGTGCAAAGATCGGTCCCAAGAATGTCGCCAACGAGCGTGAAAGTCGGTATACGTCGTTGACGAGCAGCAACAGGTTGGGGCAGCCTTTGCTGAACAGGTCGTGGTATGCGTTGCCTTTGAATTCTCTGTTGGTCACAAAGACCAGCACCACAAAGTAGTTGTTGGTGTATTCGGTCAGGGCTGCCATGGTTTCCGTATACCAGAGTTTGATTTCTGCCGCGCTGACGGTAGTGTCTGTCATTGAGGTGTGCTTCGTTTGAATGAAGAAGGCTGCTGGATGACGGCCAGGCACAGGAGGTGTAGCTGCAGGGCAAGCAAATCGATGATCGATGAGGGCGTTCCCTGGAGCGCAGATGAAGATGCCGCTATCAAACGGCTGTAAACCACTATAGCAAGGGATGAAACCAGGCTTGGCTTTGTCGGATTTTTTAACCAGAAGTTTCTCCCTTTCTTCGAAGACGGAACTGGGGGGGGCAGCTTGATCACATAATCCAACACATCTGTTGTACCTGTTGTGTTGTGCTGTTAGGACGATAGAAAAGAGGATTGGATGGCAAACCAAACCTAATGCGCCTCTAAAAAGATCCGTAACCCGGCACACTGTTGCCTTAGAGGTAACAGTCAAGGCTCCGATCAAGGCGCCCTGATAATAGGGATAGAACTTCTCAAAGTCCTGCCAGTACCAGGGACGGAGAGGTGAAGGGATAACCAACAGTTTAAAGAAAGAAAAGTAAGGTAGGAATTAACATTGCAGGTTAAGAAAGGGGGAGGGCGTCAAACGTAGTTCCTCCAACCTCTTGCAAAGTATGTGAAACAAAGGAAACGGGATTCCCACGAAGTAGTCGTCACTTATGCCCGGGTTCAAAGGCACCAGGTAGATAGCTCCCTGGCGCTCTATCTCGCCGATGGTTCCAATTGACGTACCGAGGGATTCTGTGCGCTCCACTGGCTTTCTCACCAGAGCCAGCGAGAGGAGAAGTTGAGCGCCTTCCGGTCCGGCATAGTTGGCCAAATCGCGCAACGAGTCGTAGGAATAGAGGTGGTGGAAGAGGGTTTCAGCCCAGCCTCCTGGTTGGGCAGTGAGCATCCACTCGACGAAACGTGGAATTCCCATGCTGTCCCCTACTGCAAGCCTCCATAACGGATCGGTCAGGTGGTTGGCAAAGGATTGACCTTTCACTTCGAGAGCAAGTTTGTCTATCGAAGCGGGCGTCAGAGGAGTCAACGGTACGGTGATGCGCTTCGACTCGGTTGGCAAGAAGTTGACATCAATGGCACAGGTCCCGGTGCAGATCGGTAGGACGAAGTATTCTCCCCCAAGCTCGGTCTGTGATACGGACTTCATGAACTCAAGGATGGTCTTCACCATCTGTTTGAAGTAATTTCGGCCTGCCTCCACCTTCCCCGTGAACTGGGCGCCCGCGCATTGGGTGTATTGCTGAAAATCGTCCAAGTGAATGATGACGCACACCAACGGCTTTTTGGCTTGATCCTCCATCACCCTGAGTAGTGGTTGCAGCACGTTGCTTCTTCGCCAAAGCTTCACGCACGATTTGAGACAGCACTCGTGCAGTAATTAGTTCCTCACACGCCTCCCAGCCGTAGCTCAGCAACGAAGCTATTTGCCCCCCCACACAAGCCTCGACAAGCTAGCCTCACTCCAAGTCGCACGTCAGGGATAACCGCGCTGTTGTTGTGCCAGTCCAACGCGTCTTGATATTGCTGGCCGTTGCCAAAGTCGATGTAGATATAGACCGGATCAACCATGGCTTCGCACAACCTGCCTTGATCCTCAGCACTTAAACTGGCGAACTTGAAAGATTTCTCGAAAATCTCTTTTGTGATGCGCTGTGACTCGAACCCCAGTCGAGATTTGCCGAATCAGAAACCACCGGGGACGAGAACCGTCGAGAACTGCGATGACTGCCCGCGCGAGCGAACTTCAAAATTAGAAACAAGGCAGTCCGCAATTTCTACAAGTTGTTGCTCTCGGTCGCGAAGAGTAAACTGATAAGATGGAAGTTTGATTTCCGATCGAGGAAGGATTTCTATCAATTCTTCAAAGGTTCCTTTGGTAAAGATATTTTGTTAGTCTGTACGATTGCAATGTTGTTGGGGTGCACTAACTCCACCCAACTATCCTCAAGCTGAGGAGTCCACTTCAACAGCCTATCAATCGTAACATCTTCCGCCTCCAGCTTGTCCAACAAAGTCTTCTGTTTTCCAGGATCATTCGGGAAGATTGTAGCTGCGGCTCCTTTCAAAGAAGGGAAAGTATCACAAAACCCCCATGCATTTGTGGTGAGTTTTTGAGGGTTCAGCACTACTTGTGTTTTCGAAGAAGAGCCTGCGCAAATTTCATTCTTGCCAAAACACAAACAACGCACAAGACGTCTATGCAACGAAACATACGCATACTCAGGCCAGTGCGCCACTACGCTGTCGGCCAACGTTTCAGTCGCTCATTTTACTCCTTGGCAGGATACTCTACCGTACCGGGACGTGAAGATTGCATCGATCCAGAAGAGTTGTCTCCGTTCGACGCCTGTGAGGAAATCGCTACGATAGACCACATCGGCCCCACGCCCTTTCCACCAACAGCAACCTTTTCGGACGGTGGCCAGGCAGTGTGGGATCAGAAGATCGCCGATCGTTTCCCTAAGTTTGTAGAAGCCTTTTTTACGAGAGCCTGAAGAATTCCGCAAGGTGTGTATCTCATGTGTAGTGTAGATGTGATTACAAACATATTCTATTTTGTTAGCTTCAAGAAGCTGTGTATCGTATGAGAGTGGAGTTTCAGGTATCCGACTTGCCAGAAACACAAACGAGTAGGTTCCCTACCTGCTACGCATTGAGTCCAACAATGTTTGTTGATCGAATTTTATTTCCTTTCTAACAACTTTGTAGTGCATTTACCGATAAACACTGCGTGCCGCGGACCCGTAGGCTGAGCAGTGGAAGAAGGTGTTTACGTACAGCGACAAGATTCAATTTATGCCACAAATTATTTATCAGCATCTTCAAAAGGTATGCATTAATGGTACGTTGTGATCAACTTGCTTATAAAATTTTATCAGAACGTGTTTGGAGGAAGGATATGCCGACTTTGATCCTTAATGTTGCCGCGATGGACGAACCGAGCGATCGCATCACATCAGGAAGTGAGGATCAGCTTTCTCGTGATCCACTTAACGGTCGGCCGTGGACTCGCGGAAGGGGGATGATCGATTTGGCGGTCCTTAAAGTACATCCTCAGTGTGGGGAGAGGTTTTCATCGTACTTATTTCCTTCAGCCGACGATGATGTAAGTAAAGCAAGTGGAACAATCAAATACAAAGATCTTCGTTTCAGTTAGGAGGTGCCTCGCGGAATGTTCAGTTTGTTGGGTATCCTGAAGAGATCGTCCGGATGACTCCTGCGTCCGATGCTTTAATGCACCGCCTTGCAAATGAGAAGCTGCTACCCGATTGTAAGTTTTAGCCTAACCACTACAACGCGTCAAATACATGCTGACGTCTTACTAGTTGATCACGAGCCAGCAAGAGACAAGTCCTACCTCCAGACCAGCTTCGTAACGCAACGCCTTCTTGAAGCGTTTAACGACTACTTGACCAAGATCTTGTCGATGGGGCAGACAATTCAGGTTTGTACACGGGAGGGAGGAAGCAGTTTACTGTCTAACATCTGCTATAACATCGCAGAGTGTATATAAGAGTCACCTTGTTCCTGTAACGAATACGTCAACCACGTGTACATCTGGCTCTCCTTACTCAACTCCTGAAAGGCCTTGTTTTATAGTTGGCCAACGTAAGTACTCTCGTTCTCTCTCTCTCTCTCTTCTCTCTCTCTCTCTCTCTCTCTCTCTCTCTCTCTCTCTCTCTCTCTCTCTCTCTCTCTCTTTGCTCTCTCTCTCTCTACCTGCTGTTGGACTGACTCTTTATTTTCACACAACCCCTAACTCATACTCTTCTTTACCATGCAGACTTGGGCGGAGGAGTATGGGCAAACCGAGCCTCGAGGTGGGAGATCAACTACAATCTATTTCTCTCGGTACACCATCCAGAGTGGGTGTGCCAACTCTCCCTGCGTCCGCACATGAGGCCGTACGCCCATTTCTGTTACGTCACAAGGCCCTCTTGGACGGGCATAAGCTCTTCCCTAAAAAGCTAGCGTAAAGTTAGTGCCTAGTGTGCGAACATTCATATGTTGTTGCACCAAATAAATGAGACCTGACGCACAGATCTCTTTCTCCCGTGCAGCAGAACATCTGGACCATCAAACAGAACTGAACTATTGATAGCATTTACTTCTTCTGCTGCGTACATTAAGTTCTCTAAACTACTAATGATTCGGTGTTGGCTCAGAAGTATCTACTGACAGCAAGTAGAAAAGAAGTCCACCGCTTAACCTGCCTCCACCTTTCACAACTCCCACCACTCTACTGCTCCACCTCCTATCACCTCCACTTCCTACCTCCATCTCGCCTTCAACCCCATCAAACCTTTCTTCGATTGGAAACCTAAATTTCTATGCCACGGAGTCGGGACTAAGTACAAGACGACCAATGAGGATGGAGAAAATATCTTGCACTACCCCAAATCCCATCCTGAGCTCTTTAAGGCTGCACCATCACGACCCCAACTTTAGGTATCCTAAAACTCAAAGAGTTATCCTAAACCCTCGGCAAGGTATCCTATTTCGTGAAGAGGTGTCCTGCTTTGGTCGTTTTTGCAAAGTAGGATACCTCCTTCTGGATAAGTATCCTACTTGCCGGTGCAGCCTTAACCAACGGGATGTGACCAAGCTGCCTGGATGTGCTGACAAAGAGCAGGTAGCACGCGAGGTACGCATGGTGTTGCTTTTTAGTTTCTAATAACCGTCGCAAGGTCCCACCCGCATGCCTTCCCGCAAACAACAACCTAAGTTTAAACTGTTCTTGGGGACTCTAAAGAGGCTTCCTCTCACTGTGGGAAGCATCACCCTGCAACATTGTGCTGAGTGACCAGACTTGGAAGATATAGAAAGAGCTTCCCACAAAGTGATTAAGATGCCACCTTTCAATAAGAAATCTGTTTTACTTCTTTGTTTGTTTGTGTTTTGCCTGTCAGGAGAATTGATTGTAGGGTGCAGAGCTGTTAGGGGTGGGGATGTAGGGAGTGGAAGGGGAAGGAGGAGGCATCATGCCATTGCCACCTATCGGTACGAAGCTGTTGCCGAAGCCCTGCGAGGGATGTGACGAGTACATCATCGACTCTAGCATCGACGAGGGAGTGTGTTGTTGTTGCTGTTGTTGCGCGGAGGGCGGAGGTGCATAGAATGCGTTGGCCGAGGGAGGTCCGTTGCTGGTGGGCTGTGAGGAGGGAGCAGATGGGTGCTGCTTGGTGGTCATCGACATGGTGTTGAAGGTGTTGTTGGCGCTGTTGTTGTTGTTGTTGTTGATGCTGTTGTTGCCTACGTAAGATGATACGGATCCTCCAGACCCGGACATGCGGCGAGAGTTTCGTTTGGGCGTGTGATGTTGTTGCGGTTGCGGTTGTTGTTGCTGCTGTTGTGTGTGTTGCGGTGCGGGGGGTGAGACGCCGTATTGTGTGATAGAGCCAAGCTGTTGTTGTTGCGGGAGACCGAGAACTGACGGGGGAGGTGAGAGGAGTGTTGGGGCCTGCGGAGGCATGAGCGGGGAGAGGTATCCCCCCGACAAGGCGGAGGAGAGAGACAGCGAGCCTCCGGACCCCAGGAGAGGTGTAGCGGAGGGTGATGGCGCGAAAGGGTTGAAGCTGGAGGTGGACACGCTCTCGGTGGGTCGGTCGCCGCTTCGGCCGCCGCCACTGTTGGAGAGGGTGTTGTGAGTGTTGTTGCTGGTGTCGGCTATGAACGGTGCAGACGCAAAGCTGTTGCCTCTGAATTCAAGGTGGTCTTGTTGCGATTGTTGTTGTTGTTGCTGTAGATAGTCGCTAGGGTCCAAGTGAAGGGCCCGCACCACATCTCTCGCCTCACCCTTTGTGGGTGTTGTGGTCGTTGTGTCCACGCACACCCCCGCAACAGTCGTTGTGGTGGTGATGGCCTTGTGGGGTGTCTCTATGCTGCCATCACTCTTCCTCCGCTGCTTGCTTGCCCGCTTGCGTTCATGGGTCTGTTGCCTCTTTCTCCCTCGTTCTCTAGCTGGCGTGGTGGTAGTGGGAGTGTTGGGAGTGATTGTAGTTGCGGTAGTCGTTGTTGTTGTTGTTGTGGTTGCTGTGTTTGGTGTTGTGGCTGTTGTGGTGGCATCGGTTTCCTGCGATGGTGAGGCGCGTCCTCCCCCACTCGAGTCCCTGATGCTGCTTCCCTTCTTCTTTTTCTTTCGGGCCGTCTGAGTTTTCTTAGGGATTTTAGGGGTGGCAGGCCTCTTAGGGGGCGGCTCAAACAGCTGCGGGGGCAGCTTGGTCTCATAGCGCGCGTGTCGGGTTGCATAGGCCTCGTCGGAGGTGTCTTCGCTGCTGCTCCCTTCATCCACTTCGACACTCCGCAGGGCAACAAGCCTCGCATTCACACCCACCAACTCCTCATCTTCCTCCTCCTCCTGAAGGTCGTCAAACTTGCGAGGGGGAAGCGGGCAGGAGGTGTCTGGGAGCTCCTCCTTCTCCTTTGCTTCGTTTTGCGCAGCGTCGGTCCCCAAGAGTGCCGTGTTGTGGGTCTTCTTGGGGGTGATGGGTGTGGGGGTGTTGTTGTTACTGCGGGGCGACAGGTAACTGCTTGTGGTGTTGGTGGTGCTGTTCTCACCACCCGAGACAGACAGGAGTGTCGGCGAGGAAGGCAGGAGAGTGGTGGAGGGTGTTGTGACGGGGATGGAGGTGCCGAGGTACGGAGGGAGTCCCATCGGCACAGTCGGGGGCGAGATAGCCCTGAAGATATTGCCAGGGCCTTCAGGGGGTGGTGAGGGTGTTGTGGCCCTATGAGACACCTGCGGGAGCACGTCCTGGTTGGTGCGGTTGAGTTGCACTAGGAGTGACGTCAGCGAGCTGTCGCCCTCAGGGCTGGGCCTGGTGGGGATGACCTCGGCGGGAGTTGCAGGTGTGGTGGCGGTGGTGGGGACGGGAGATGGGGTGTTGCGTGAGGGTGGTTGTGGCGACTTTTGAGGCGTCGCGGCGTCGCTGCTGGATTTTAACTTATTCTGGGAATTGGAAGAGGAGGCTGCGGGGAAGTCGTGGATGACCCGCCATGCGGGGGTGAGTACGTCCTCGTGTCTCTTAGGGGCGACGACCTTCGGGGATGGATCCTCGAAGATGACTCGCGTGATATCAAAGTCGCTGGTGCGAAGCGCTCGCTTGTTCAACCCGGGGGAGCGAAGACCCAAGTTGTTGCCACTCGTGCGGATCCGATCCTTGCCCTGATGGCCACGCTTCTGTCCTCCTTTACCCGACGAAGACCGTTTCCTGTTCTTTTGAGCCTGCATAGATAAAAATAATCGTAAGTTGATGGAAAGAGAGAGAGAGAGAGTACCTCAGGTAACTCCTTGTTTTTGTTGATGCGCAATTTCATGCTATTTTTGTATTTCCGTAGCAGCTCGGGTGATATCTCCGAACGCGAAACGATCCACGTGTTCTTCACGCTGGAGCAGCCCTTGAAATGGACCAGATACTCCCATTCCTTCGAGCCCTCTTGTTTACACCGTGCTATTATCTTGGATATCACTCTTTCCCTCGGTTTCTTTCGCTGCAAATATAATCAATGTATTAGTAACAGAGAGAGAGAGAGAGAGAGAGAGAGAGAGAGAGAGAGAGAGAGAGCTAATTTACCGGCACGGCCACTTCTCCTCGTTCCTGGCAACAATCCTGGCACGAACAAAACCCTCGACAAGCCGGGCATTGCCAGTCGGCCTTCTTGTTGCGCTGAATCTCCAGAGTGTCCTCGTCGTAAAATTTCTCGAGGCAGTGCTCGCAGTACTTGTTTTGGCAGTTGTTGCAATATACGATCACCGGCTTGCGATCTTTGCACTGATGACAAAACTGGCTGGTAGGTATCATCCGGACTCTCGACCGCTGCCTCTTGTTCGCATGCGCGCTCATGCCAAGTGGGAAAGTCTTGACCTCAGGTGCTATAGAGATGCACACAAATAGAGAGAGAGAGAGAGAGAGAGAGAGAGAGAGAGAGGTGAGATACAGAGAGGGAGATACAAAAGGAGAACATACTCTTCTCGGCGGCCTCTTTGTTGTCCGGCGCATCAGGAAAGGCTTCAGCGCTCTTTCGTTTGCGGCGCACGTTGTTTTTCCATAGCGCGGGGCGTTGGGCACGCGTCTCAAAATCTTGAATCAACTCGGGACAGTTCAGGTCGGCTGCCATCTCCCAAGAATTCTCGCTGCTCCCATAGCCCTCCCATTTAAGGAGGTATTGAACCGAACCCTATTTGTTTTGTTGTGCTCAGCTGTTGTTGGATGTTGTAGTGGGTGGTTGTAGGCAATTTAACTTACCCCGATGATTCGTTTGCCAATAATAGTCTCAACGAGAAACTCCTTCGAAGAGTCATCGGTGATACTGAGGTTCTTCTCGGGACCCAACTTGGAACCGTCGCCTTCGAGGCCCAGACCCAGTCCTTTGTTCTCCATCCTCTCTCCTTTCCTTAGTTCTGAGTCTATCTTCATTGTTCCCGGCTGTTCTTGCTTTGCGGAACCGTCGGCTTTTTGTTTCTCAAGTAGGCTCTTCGCTTCCGCATTCTTCATTCTGAAATGCTTTCGCTTCAATGCCCAATACCCAGACCCTTTTTTGACCCAACTAAGTTGCTGTGATAAAGGAGAGGATGATTGATTTATAATACCCCTTTGATGAGACACGAAGAGCTCAGGATGAGTTGAAATCTGCGACATTATCGTGTTTCCCCAAGTTGGAGTACCTACAGCATTAATCGGATTAACCCTCCGTCAATTTTGTTTTGAAGAATTTGAAACTCTTCTTCAGAGTTACGTACGAGCTCGCTCAGGACATATGTCATTCCAATGCCGATCAATGAAGGTGCAAATTTCATTTTTGCAATGGAAGTACTTGCGCTTGTGGAGCACTTCCAAATTATAAAGCGCAGTCAAAATAATGTCCAACCTGAAGGTATTTAAATAGGTTACACCTCAAACACAACAAGTCAAGGAAACACAATATCGTACCAATTCTTCGCATGTGTCTCATCTGGGTTGCAGACAGAGCATTTCATAAAGCACTTGCGTGCAAGTGCCGTGTACGAAGGCTGTATACCAAAACATTAAATCAAGAATAACCCGCAAAAAGGGGAAAGGGAAGGGTTTTGACATACCATTTCGATAGTTGTACCGCATACAACACATGCCATCGTAACAATGGGAGAATTTGAAGCACTTGGTGCTCCCGAAGAAGTTAGCACCGCCTCAGCTGAACTCCCATTCGTCGGATTGATCCGTTCCAAGCCTTCCTGTGTACCCTCGTTCGGAAGGCCTCCTGTTACTTGTCCATCAGGTGACAGGAGATGTTCCTTGACAGGAGTTTCGACCAAAACAAAGAGGGATTCTCCTTGTTGTGGTCCATCCTGTATTTCCTCCAACTGAGCATTGTTTTGCGCGGAGGTATCCGGAACATTAAGAGGCATTTCTTGTTCCTTCATCTCTACTTGGCAAGCCATATCTGTTCCGATTTGTGGCTCCACCACTACTTCCGTTCTCATCATTGACCCGTTGTTTTTCGGCAGGATGTTATTCGTCACAAACTGGTCGTAGTGTGGTCGATAATCCCAAGTTGCTCCAGAGGAAAAAACGAAAAAAATAACAAAAAAAACTGTACGAGAAAGAAGTCCTCCGACACCCGTTGGCCCTCACGTACGGACGGAGGTATTTTTTCCCTTTCCTTTGCGATTCCTCAGGCCAGAAGGAGAAACCTTGCCAAGAATTTCCTTGAACGCGAAGGGCTCCTGCTGACGACGTGTTTTTGGTGCAGAACCATAAATTAAATGCCAAAAGCAATCGGATTGAACCGACCAGTAGGAGTTTAGAATCTGGTTTTTAGGGCGCGCACGTGTCGTGAGGCAGGCACATGTGCTGAAATGTTTTTGTTTGAATTGTTAGGTCTAGTTGTTGCATTGAAGATACGGCGTGACTATGCAGAAAGGGTTTTCGCTAAACATGGCCGCTAAGAAGGACGTTCGGTCCTACGATGACGAATCCAACATTTTCGCGACCATCACCCTTGTATTACAGCTTCCTGATGGGACAACCAAAGATTTGGCTGCTACCACGGGAGACACAATTCAAATTATCAAAAAGAAGATGGAAGCCGAGCTCGGTTTCCCCTACAGTAAAACATCGTGCTTTTTGGACGGCAAGTTGATGATTGAGCCGCTTTCGCTTAACGACTTTCCAAACTTGCCAAAAGAAAGGCCAGTCATCGAAGTTCGGGTACGTTTAGCATTCCCCATATGATTTGCTTTTCTGACTCACGAGCTCAATCTCACCTTGCTAGGTAAAAACCGACTGAAGAGTATCTGTTGATAAAGCCGTCTGTATCACGGCGCATGCAAGTGTTCTCGCGCCCGCGAAACACTAGAAACTGTGTATATTGTTTACTTCTCAAGAAAAACGACAGCATAGGTTTCCTTTGCTTCGACTTCTGACCCTTTGTTGATTGTGACGGCACAACAACGGGAGTAGAAACGCCAAACTTTTGCTTTGTGTGACTGTCCTCGTGCTTCTTGCGATGCGAAATTGAATTTCTTTGAAATCATTTTTTGAAGACAAGGAGATCCAGTACTGCACAGGCCCTAGAGAGGGAAAAGCGCAATGCAATCTGGACCAGAAGAGTCCTTGCTCAGGGCAGCCAGGGCAGGAGATCTCGACCTGGTGTATTTGCTTTGCAGTTCTCAACTGCGAGACGCCGATATTTGCTCGATACGCGAGGAAAAATCACGAACTGCTTTGCATTACGCGTGCCTTGGAGAACATTGCAACGTCGTTTGTTTGGAGTTCCTTATACTTCGCTGCAAACAAGTGGATCTGGTCGATCTTAAGGGAAAGACGCCGCTCACATTATCAGCAAAACGAGGGAACATTCAATTTACGGAAGTGCTGCTGAAATATGGAGCCGATCCCCGATTAAAAACTCACATCGGCAATACGTATGCCATTTCAATGAAATACATTCCCGTCTCGGTATCTTTGTTCTAATTTTTGTGTTTCGTAGGGCTCTTCATCTCGCCTGCTATAACGGACACACTCAAGTGGCTGAAGTTTTACTCTCCCGTGATTCCGAGATGATTGATAATCTTAACGGAAATGAAATGTCTCCACTGCACTTCGCTGCGATGCGCGGACATCATCAAACATGTCGCCTTCTATTACAGAAGGGAGCACGTCCAAACTGCGTAACCAAAACAACGGGTAGCACATCCCCGCTGCATCTGGCTGCACGCAACGGATACGCAGAGTGCTGCAAGGTGCTCGTGAGCTTTGGTGCGGACGTAAATGCCTGCGATCAGCATAAACAGATCCCATTGCATTTGTCAGCCAGGTAAAAATCTAATCCCTACCCTTCGCCCCCCCCCCCCAACAACCCTAACCGAACCATTTCCATCATTCTCGCTGACTCCAAATTATTAGGGCTGGCCACTTAGATTGTCTTAGGGTAATGGTCGAGGTAATACATCGCGAGTGCGTTGTTGTTGTGTTGTTGCTTATTGTTGTTGTAGGAGGGAGGCGCTGAAGTCAACGCCATGGATACGGAGGGAAATACACCCTTCGATTGGGCGGACGAAGGTGGTCACGGCGAGTGCGCAGTGTTCTTATGGGAAAATGGGGCGAACATCAAGGCCCGCACAGGCAAAGGTATGTTGAGGATATCCCAAATAGAAAGTCTCTATGGCTCTCTAATTTTTTTCTCGCAGAGACAATGTGCTGGTCCCGGCCTTTCTCATCAGGGAACTCCCCATCGATGCGGTATGACCACTCTATCGCCTCAGTGGGAGACAAGATTGTTGTCTTTGGCGGATATGGCCACCCTCCAAACACGCGAGTGTCATCGAAAAAGAAGGGCGCAGATGAAGAAGCAGTGACTGCGTCTCATCTCAGCGACTTTTATATCCTTAGTCCTGGTAACTCTCTCTCTCTCTCTCTCTCCCTCTCTCTCTCTCTCTCTCTCTCTCTTTGTTATACTTATTTATTGGCAAAAATAGAAACTCTTGTTGTGGATTCGATAGGCTCTCAAGCAAGCATGGAAGAAAGAATATCGGCTGGGCTAATACTGAATAAGGAGCGCAAAGGGGAAAACGTGATGGTGGGTGACGATGGCCTTACCATCGAGTACATACCCAATGAAATCTCTCCTGTTGGGGTAAGTAGTTGCTATAAGTTGAGGGAGGTAAAATTAATAATCAAATAGTTGGCCCAGAGTGTGACTCCATGGGCACAAAGGGGAGATGAAGAACTTGCGTATTTTGAAGTCACTGTGATAGATCAAGGCTTGAAAGGGTAACTATTCCCGTCCCCTCTCTCTCCTCTTTATTTACTAAGCAAGCATGTTTCAGGTATATAGCGATTGGGTTGACAGGAGAAAACTATCCCTTGACAAAGCAACCTGGTTGGGTGAAGGTGTGTACAACAGCACCCTCTCTTTTGTTTCAATGGCAACATTTGTTAACCTTTATTCTCATAGGAGTCCTATGGGTACCATGGTGACGATGGCCAAGTGTATCATAATCAAGGGTCGGGTACTCCCTTTGGACCTCGATTTGGTACAGGTAAGAATAAATCTCATTTTTTTAATAATTATTTTTATTTATTATTTTTATTTACTTGTATCAGGTGATGTGATTGGCTGTGGTCTCATATTCAGGACTGGTGAGATCTTTTTCACGAAGAACGGATACTTCCTTGGCACTGCATGGTCGGGTGCCATGCAAAGTCTGTATCCCTCAGTAGGCCTTCACAGCCCGAGAGAGAAAGTTGTCGTCAACTTTGGGACGCGGCCATTCAAATTCAACTTTGAAGCTGGTAAGGAAGTTGACTCCTCATAGTCACCTATCTCCTTCTCACCACCCACAACAAAGATACCATACACTGGATAGCTCCAAAGATGACCGGCCCTCGGCCTCTCGATCGCTCTACCGCTACTCTGCTACCTCTTGATGATAGAAGAGTGCTTTTGTTGGGCGGATACTCAAGCAGAGTATTATGTAAGGATGTGTATATCGCAGACATCGGTAAGAGTCTCTCTCTCTCTCTCTCTCTCTCTCTCTCTCTCTCTCTCTCTCTCTCTCTCTCTCTCTTTCTTTTTCTCTCACACACTCCCACACGCACTCTCTCGCACACCCCACCCTACTTTGTCACTAATTTGTTAATCTTTCTGCAGAAAATTTTCGATGGACGGAATGTCAGGTGGAAGGGACATCGCCTACGTGGCGGGACTCTTCTGCCTGTAACATAGGCTCGACGGTCGTTGTCTTTGGGGGTCGAATTGGAACCTCCTACAGTGACCGAGTCTGCATCCTCCAATGCGAACAAAGGCCGATTGTCGACAAGAATGAGAAGGTGGAAGAGGAAGAAGAGGAGAAAAAAGAAAAAGAGAAGAAAGAAGGAGGAGAAAGGGAAGTGTGGCGGTGGGAGGATGTAACGGACAAGATAACTGGGGACAGGCCTGCCCCGCGGGCTTCCCATGCCGCGGGTGTGGTGGGAAGGAAGTTGTTCATATTCGGAGGAGATGGAGGCACGGTGGACCAAAAACAGCAACCCCTGAATGATATTCACGTTCTAGACTTAGGTACTTCTTTCTTATTGGCTGTTTGGGCTGGTTGGGGGGGGGGGAGAGAGAGACTAACCAATAATATTTCAAAAAAATAATAGATAACATGGAGTGGCAGAAACCACAAGTTGCGGGACGGCCACCGACGGCTCGGCTGAATGCTACGATTACGGTTGTCGACAAATTATTGTTCATATTCGGTGGGTGGGACGGACGTAGACAACACAACGACATTCACATATTCGACACAGGTACACACTCGCACGCACACTCCCCCCTCTCCCTCTACACACATCTGATTGATGTTGTTGCGCAGAGAGTCTGACGTGGTATAAGCCACATGTGACGGGTACTGTACCGCGACCGCGGAATCATCACGCAGGCGCTCTTGTTACCGTACAGGGGCGAAGGAAGCTATTCTTCTTTGGTGGCTGGGATGGACGGGGGTACTTGGAGGACTTGGATGTCCTTGATCTGGGTAAGAGAGTATTCTATTGATTGGC
>Ga0209935_1002373_pt1 | contig 23265 bp, 40 predicted proteins | sample ThiBio_1000_plan_2_FD_183958 | JGI IMG/M metagenome (GOLD analysis project Ga0209935, IMG submission 183958) | Wastewater bioreactor microbial communities from Cape Town, South Africa - Thiocy_cont_1000_plan (SPAdes) | ecosystem: Engineered > Bioreactor > Thiocyanate-remediating >...
GCTTGATCGACGTGGCTCTCGTCAGCCTCGACCTCGGCTTCGGCACGTTGGCGCTTCTTCTTGTCCTTCTTGCGCTTCTCCTTGCGAGCTGCCGTCTCCACGACGACCTCCTGCTCCTGCTGCTGCTCGTCGTCCTCATCAGAGATGCGAGCACGCTTGTGCGGCCTCTCTCCACCATTTGTCGTAGCACCGCCATCCACGATATCACGCGGTCGCTTTCCCTTGAATCCAGCCATCAGACGAGGTACTTCCAGGCGATCTTGCTTGCTTGACGAAGAGGACGACGACGCGGGCAGCAGCGAAAAAAAGAGAAAGCGCATCGAGTAGGAGCGGCTCTTGAGGCTCGGCCGATGCGACGACTTTTTCTCCCTCTGTTTCACTCTTTTTGCATCTTTGCCTCCTCGCCGCCGCATCGATCGACATCGATCAATCCGAACACCATCAACTACCGCATCGTGCTGCGTGGGTAGTCGACGGAGAGACATCAAGTAAATCACCACCCATGGCATCGTCTGCTCGAGCTAGTATCGTCGTACCGGTGCCGCCGGCGGACGTGTGGCAGGCAGTGCGTCGCTTCTCGTTCCCGCTCGGCATCATCAAGTACGCTCTCTCGAACACGCGCACGCGCAAGCGTCTCTGCCGTGGCTTCGTTCTCTAAACTCTTGTGCATTGGCAGGGATGTTGTGGCTGTCGATATCGAGTCAGGTTCCGATCTATCGATCGGCGCCGTGCGCTTGATGCGTTGGGCCGATGGTCAGTGGATGCGACATCGTTTGCTCGAGCTCGATGAAGCGGTACGTCGATCATCATCTCCTCGATCATTACTCGATCAAGATCGAGCTGTATTGATAGATGGCTCACGTATGAATGAGTAGAACATGCGCTCATCATGGGAGTTGATTGGTTCGGAGCCCGAGAGTGAGGTAGCAGCACAGATCTCGACCTTGAGCTGCCTGTCGGTCACTGAGGACAACCACACCTTCGTTCGCTGGTATCATTGAGATCGCTCTCTCGCTCTCGCTCTATCGACATGATTCTGATCATGGCAGTGCTCTTGTGATTCAAGGGAGGTTGAATTCAGCTCGGGTACTTCAGCCGACTTGTTGCGATTCCATCATGTGGCGTTGCAGCAGAACCTCTACGACCTCTACGAGTCGCTCACGGGCAAGGCCATCCCGACGCTCAAGCATGTGCACGAAGGTTCGTCGAGCACGGCGCTCCATCCATCCACCCATCATGCTCACGATCATTGTAGGTCCTTCATCGCGAGTGATCTGGGCGGCACACGAGCTCGGCATCCCGCTCCATGTCACGACCAACGACATCGAGTTGGCCGACCAGCGCGGCAGCCTCGTCAACTCGGCCGAGTCGCATCTGTTCCATCCGACCGCCAACGTCATGCCGACCTTCTCGGACGACGGCATCGAGCTGATCGAGAGCGGCAACATTCTGCTGTACCTGTTAGACCGCTACGACCACCACTACCGCCTCTATCCGCCGGCGCAGTCCAACGCCAAGGAGCGCGCTCGCTTCCGGTTGTGGTTCTTCTTCACGGCCGCCACGTGCGACCCGCTGCTGCTCGAGGCCTACCTGCACCAGTTCGTGCTCTCGGGCGCCGCCAGCAACGCCGACATCATCGAGAGCAACAAGAGCAAGTGGTTTGACGCCGTCAAGCAGCGCTTCGAGCCGGCACTGCAGCAGCACCCCTACATCATCGGCGAGCACTTTTCGATGGCCGATGTCATGGTCGGCCACACGATATACTTTGCCTCGATGCTCGGCTGGATCGAGCCTGATAGTATCCTCGCCAACTATCTCGCTCGTCTGAAGAGGCGCCATGGTTTCCAGCGTGCCTACTTGTCGAACGATCTGTAGAGCCACACACGACAGCACACGACGCCATCCTCTCACTCATTCAGCTCTCTCTCACTCCCTCTCCATCCCTCATTCGCTATTCGTTCCTGTCATGTCGTACCATTGTGATTTGCGCATAACCATTTTGATAGCTCCAGCTCAGCCTCCAGCTCAACATCATGCATTCATATTCAATCAATCATTCTATGCATTCACGCGATTATTCTATCATGGTGCACGAATGGCTTTTATCGTTTGTACAACAGGATTGATGCTGGCCGGCGAGAGCGTTCGAGGACCTACAGCGCCAACTGGAGCTTCAACAACAGCGCACGGTACTCTTCGAGGTCCTCCTTCCATACGCGATCAATCTCCTGCTTGCGCTTGGCAGCCTCGTCCTCAGCGGTCGAGTCTTCGCCTCCAACGCGCCAGATCTGAGACCCAAAATGCTGTAGACGCAATCCAAATCGCACACGCGTCAACAACCATTCAAGACCTCGAGATGTCGTGCGCATACGAGCGACGCTACCTCCTTGAAGATGCGCTTCTTGATCCAGAGTCGATAGTTCGTGAAGGCCTCGATATCATCGACCGGCGTGAAGCGCAATCGATGAATCTCGTAGCAGCGACGGATCTGTCCTCGCCAGAGCTTGCGCTTGCGCTGAATGGCATCCATGACTTGCGCCGGGATCGTGTCGCTCACCATGTCGGGCGTGAACGAGCCGTCGCTGTAGATGTTGAGCAGATCGACCATGTCGCGCAAGCGCTGGAACTGCGGCGACGGATCCTCGACCGGCACCTCGGTGATCTCGGGTCGCGAGTAGCAATGCTGGTAGATGCCGTTGAGCAGCACACGGCCGTAGCCTCGCTTCTGGTACGGCGGGTACATCAAGAACTGGCTGATGCGCAGCCGAATGTGCTGCGGTGGCGCAAAGAACCGATACACCGTGCAGTAGCCGACCGACGTGTACTTGCATCGCGAGCCGTCGTGATGGACGCGATCGTCACGCTCGAACAACAGATACACCTCCCAGCGATCGTCATCGTCATCAAAGTATTGCGCTCCGTCGATGGTCCACAACGAGAAGATACGAATCAAGGCGTGGTAGGCGCGGATTGCTGGCTCGGTTAGGTTGCCCTTGTGGTGGTGGTGTTGTTCGGTTAGCAGAGCTCTACCATCATCAAGCAGCATGCTCAAACATACCCAATAGATCTCGAGTGCCGTGCCATCGTCTCGTGGACACTCGTAGACCTTGGTTCCAGGCGGAACGAAGGATATCTCTTGCGCGAGGCGCTGCCACGAGTCTTGCGTGAGCCAATGTGCGGCAGCACTCGGTAATGCAATCACTCATCCATACCTCAGTGAACTGCTCGATGCTATTCGTGTAGACTGGCGGTAGATACTCGCTCAGAATACCATCAATGTCCGTGCAGACTCGCATCAATGCAGGGCGTTTGGACGGCAGCGACTTGAGGATGCGGCTGTTCTTGCGGAGCGCCTCGGCAGCCTGCGCCTGCTGCTTGGTGTGATAGCCGGGGGCCACCTTGGCCTCGATGCGCACGTACGGGAAACACGAAGCAGCAAGAAAGTACGTATCGATCGATACTGACTCTGTAATACGCTCGCACACACGAGAGAGTCAGGGTGTGGCGAGGCGCTGCGAGCACGCGTGTGCCGGCGTACCGAAGCCCTCGATCTCCTCGTCGTCGTCGAAGAAGACGTGCGTGAACTCGGGATGGAACGTGCTCTCGGGGCTCTCGAGCTCGGCCAACGTGTGCACCAACTTGATGTTCCACACGCTATTGGCTGATACAACGAAACGGCCATCATCGTTATGGACGCCGTTCGAGCTGCTGGCGTCGTTGGCTTCGGGCAGCGCAGATGCGAGAGCACGAGCTTCCTTGGCTGCAGCGGTGGTCTTACTCTTTTGCTTCTTCATTACAACGTGCTACGAGCGAGAGAGAGATCAAGGAAGAGAACGTGAGGAGATGGATCGAGCCACACCAACCACCAGACGCATGTGGCGGTGTCGCAGTTGATGTGAGCGTGGTTGGGTTGGTGTGATTGTGGTGGGCGAGCGAGAGCAGCGGTTTGGGTCGGAAAGCGCGGGAAAGCTCTCGGCGGGTAACGGTGGGTCACTCACTCAGCCACCACGCCGCCAGTGAACAGGCTCAGCGCGAACGACTCGGCTCCTTGCATGTGGAAGACCTCGTGAACCAGCGGGTTCTGCTGGGACTCTTGCAACAGCAGTGTGAGGTTCTTCTTGAGCGCCGTCGAGATCTTGGCGAGTGGCAGCGCCGTCGGAGGCGGTGCACGGTGCGATGCATCGCTGGCAGTCGTCGTCGTCTGCTCGCCAGTGGCTGAACCGTTCGCGTCGACCTGGGGCGTCTGGAAGGCGCTCATCAGCGACTTGTACAACTCAGTGAAGGCCACATCGAGGCCGCTCGCGAGAATGCCGCCAAACTCCGGGCTGGTGGGTCGTAGTGTCAGTCAGCGCCAATCTTCTCTTGAATGCCGTATTCCACTTCGTGCGCGTACCTCTCAATGATGTTGCGCGTCTCGTTCAGCAACAGCGTCAGCTCCTCATTGTCGGAGGTCTCGGTGTTCTCGGTGTCCTCGGGTGCCAGCATGAATTGGCTCAGAGCCGGGACGCTGAAGGTGTTGCCGGCCGAGTCGGGGAGCTCCATGTCGATCTCGATTCCTTCGCGCATCTGCTCGATCAAGCGCTGCAAGTCGGCGAGCGTGTGTTGCGACGTCAACGAGCACCTGTACTCGATCGGTTGATCGATATATGGCAGCCGTGGCAGTGTGTGATCGATCAGCAAGGTGTCATAGCGCCCTTAGAACAGAGTGCAGCGCGAGCACCGTACGACTTGGTGGACTCCTTCACAGCACGACGAATGTGGCACACCAGCAACGGCATGCCCGACTGCAGCAAGTAGTCACGCAACGCAAAGAAGCGTCGTTGTGTATCGACACTCAGTTGGAAGGTCGTCGATGGCTGGCGGTCGTTTTGGAGCTGGATGTTGAGGAGCATATAGCGCGACACGATCGTGGTCTGGATGCGAACGAGCAAGAGCGCCAGCGTGACGCCGTACACGCACGCCAACGAACGCGTGAAGGCTGTGATGATTTCATCGTTGATGTTGAGGTTGATGCATCGTTGGGATGGCCATCATCGTGAGAGCATCGAGGTTGCGAGCACCAAGATGGTCGAGTAGCATATCGTATCTATCAGTCAGCCATCCGATAGCGCGATCGACCCACTCATTCATCTATTCGTCACGTACTGCCTTGCATGACCTCGAGCCATTTGGTGACCTTCTCCTCGCGACTCGAGCTCAACGACGAACGCAGATCATCGGTGCTCGGCAGCGGCGCCTCCTGCAGTATGCACGTGTGTATGCGACCCAACAACGCGACCGCGTTCGAGTACGCCGTCTCCTGTGACGTGTCGAACATGGTCTCCCGTTGTTGCTGTAGTTGCCGCCACTTGGAGAGTTCCATCTGTCGTTGCGTGGTCCATCGTCCAATGTACCACACGGTGCCGCCGATCGCAGCAGCTCCGGCGAGGATCGGGAGCTTGCGCTGCCACAACCAACTGAACATTCGTGATCTCGCTCTCGATATCGCAGCGCTCGCGTTGATGATGATACTGAAACCCAAACACTGATACTATTGATACACCAGCTTACTCGACAACCAAAACCAACTCGATGATGAGGATGGTTGTGGGTTGTGGGTTGTGGGTTGTGTTGTTGAAGCGAGCGAGCGATGATGCGACTGATGTCGACGTCGTCGATCTCGATCAGGTCGCCATTCGTTCCCAGCCACCAGCACCGCCACATCATCATCACGCAATCACCATCATCAAGAAGCAACCATCCATTCACCGATATATATCGATTCATTCACTCTACATATAACTATCTACTGACCGAACGAGCGTGAGATGTCGCTCGTCTCAGTCGGAGTCGGTGCTCGATGGTTCGTCGGTGTCGCTCCTCACGCTCGATCGATCTCAATGAACCAACGAACGAACCAATGTCATCATCATCATCATTGTCGTGTAGCCTGTATTCTTGGCGTTCTGGATCACAAGAGGAGCTACAACGCGCACTCGTGACTCTTGGAGGATCACAGGTCGTTGATACAGCGAGCCCATGGGGTCTATCGGTGTCGCTCTTCGTCGGCAAGCCAAGTACGCCTGCAGCTGCCTGATGCTGATACAACACGATGAGAACTTGCATCTGACCTGCTCGGTCACGTGAATGAAGCCGAACTGCCGACTGGAGCTGCCAAGGAGTTCTTCGTTGTGAGCTTCGACTACGCTGACAAGCGCTACATGGTTCGTGCGTGTGGCTGCTGTCGTCACGAGGCCACGATCGGCGATTGACATTCGAGCACATGCACATTCGCAGCTGGCTCGCGACCAGATCATCGAGGGCTCGAGTGATCTGCTCGAGATCAAGGACAAATGGCGCTGGTATGGTGTGCGACAGACCGTCACGATCAAGGGCCTTGCGTTCGAGCTGGGCGACTTCACGGTTCGCTTCGGAGTGCCGACGCTGAACCATCAATCCAAAGTGCCGGTACTCGATGTACGGACGAGGAGGCTGCACGCAGGCACACTCGAGCAGCGCTCTCACACCCTCGTGACGTGGTCTATCGTGCGCCATTCAGGTCGAGTACAAACCATGCACGGTCGTCGGAGGACAGCAGCATTGTACCAAGCTGGCGGCCGAGCTGCTATCGTGTCTGGGTCTCGCCGAGCAGCTGGTGCTCTGCCAGGCGGAATACCAAGGCATGGCGTCGCTACCGTCCATGTACACACCGCATCACACCGTGGTGCAGTACGTGGGATTCCTTCGATCGCATGGCCTGCTCAAGTCATCGTGATAGTTTCATCAGAGAGGTTCCTCCGTGCTGCTGCTGTCGGCGATGTCGAACATGTCGTGAATGTACCATAGATATCATCAGTTGCTTGCTGTCTCGCTATCGCACGCATCGCTCGCCTCCAGGCCACTCGCTCTCCATCAGCAAACCACAACCCACACACACACACACACACACACACCCACCATCTCTCTGACTCCCAAGGAACCCCCCAAGGAAGCTCCCGAGATAAGCTTGTCCAACGAGAGCGACCATGAGCGAGCGCGTGTACCTCGAGCGTGACTATCGCAACAGTCTCATCACGCGCTTCGACGACACGCTGCCCGAGTTACTACGCGATCGTGTGACCGAGGCCGAGTTCCGACTCACGATCGACACCATCAACGAGTTGTTTCGACAGGCAGACCGATACACGGTCGCCACGTGTCTCGAGTCGACCATCGGGTGTCTGTCGTGCTTCACGCTGTACCACTGCTACGACAGCATGTACATACGCACGCAGCATGAGATCGAGCGCTTCATCGAGCAGCAGAATCAAACTGTCTACAACGCCAAAGGTCTTCGATGGCGTAATCCATTCCGCAATGGACTGCTACACGTACGCGAGAGCGATTGCGTGGTTATCGAGAGATAGATCTCGAGCACTAACGTGTGCGCGTGTTGTCGTAATCGATCGATATCATTAGATCGTGATCGAATCCGTACCGACCTCAGATGATACTGTACCAGTGTAGTAGCGTAACCCTCCCATCACGATGGCCATGGTGCTTGATCGCACGTTGGATGCTCGCGTGTTGTTGTATTCTATCTGTCTCTTTCTTTCTGTTTATCTATCGATGGAAGCGCCATCTAAACGGCTCGATACTGTACAAACACACCATAACGATGGACGTGATGGCAGCAGCACTACACTGCTACTGCTACTTACTCGGCGTCGTTGTCGCCAATCGAATGTACAAGTCGCGGAAGGTCTCGACCAAGAACATGGTGATGGTCGAGCTCGGCACGGTGCGCATCAGATGCGGCACGAAGCCGATGTAGAAGCCACGAGCGCCATTGATACGCACAATGTCGCGCAGCAGATCGACGAAGCGCGTTCGATCCGCTCGGCTCTGCAAGCAGGTCTTGACGACGTGCAGCGGATACGTGATGCTGCTGGCAATCAGCTTGCTCGAGCCCGTGAGCGCCAGGAGCTCCCAGCTTCTCTGTGAATCGAGCGAGCGAGCGAGTGTGAGCGAGACGCTGCTGTTCCTGATGGTGGCGCTCAATCATCGATGCGCGTACGAGCGATGTGTCGTGCGGTCGGCCAGTGAACCACTGCAAGGCCTCGCGCATCTGCAGGTAGATCGTCCAATGCACGGCGGCGTGGAATGCCAGCGGTAGCGCGGCGCTCATGCCCTTGTACATGCCGCGCAGGCCCTCCTGTCGCACGACCGAGTGGATCGTGGCTGTACGCAAGCAAGCACGCACGCACGCGCACACGCACGACACGTGAGTCGTCTCAGGGGCAGCTGGCAACGCCACGTCGATCGGTTGCCCGCTACATACACGACAGCGTCGGTCGTAGGCCGCTCTGCAGCGGCGCCGTCTGCAGGCGCGTCTTGATGACGAACACCGGATTGGTGACGAGCGTCATGATGAGGCCCGGCACGAAGCCCTCGAGCAAGCGCGCTGCCGTGTAGTACTCGCGCTCGCGCAGCGGCCGCGTGAGCACCTGCGACTTGGTAAAGTACTCGTACGCCACGAGATATGATCCCCACGCGAGTGCCGGGCCCACGAGTCCAGGTGCCACGCCGACGAAGAAGCCGCGTGCGCCGGCCGACGACGCTACCTCGCGTACCATGGCGCGCATGGCGCCGCGTCGCGCAATGGTGCCCGAGTTACTCGCGGCATCCAAGCCCACACGCTCGCGCGGAGCCTTGGCTGAACAAACACTGCAGCGTGAGATCGATTCTCGATGCCGTGATGTACTCTCGCTCAAGGCAGCAGCCATCGTTGTCGTCGTTGTACCTTGCAGCCGCACTTTAATGAGGTCCAGCGGGTACAACACGAAGTTGGTGCCGAGGCTCGCGACCAGCCCGAAGGCGCCATTCAACCACGGCGTCACGGGCGACTTGCGTCGTTGTTCGTCATATGCGTTGGGCATCCCGGCCACCTCACGCCCGACAACCCGACCAGCACCACGACGACCACCACGACCACCACCAACGCGAACGAGCAAGCAAGCAAGCAAATGAGCGAGTGAGGCGGAGATATTCTCGGCCTCTAGCGCACTTCGAGGAACAGCACCGACCCTCGTTGATTGCTCTGGCGCATCCACCGCTCGATCAAGCGACCCGCCGGAAATTCGCCGGACCCACGACGATCGAGTGGGTGAGCGTGACTCACGCTCTGCCTCACTCGCTTCTCTTCGTTCCCTGCTGCCTCCTTGCCCACGCCTCACCTCTTCCCCCATTTCTCTCGTTCGCAGCAACTCATCCAGGATGTTGGCACAGAAGGTTGCTCTCGTGAGCGGAACCTCAAGCGGTATCGGCCTCCGCACGTCGGTACAACTCGTCAAGGCCGGCTTCCTCGTCGTCGCCACGATGCGCGACCTCACCAAGCGCTCGGCGCTCGATACCGCTGCGGCTGAGGCTGGCGTCACGGTCGACGTGCGCGCTCTCGACGTCCAGAGCGACGAGTCGGTGGCGGCAGGCGTGGCAGGCGTGCTCGAGCGCTACGGCCGCATCGATCTGCTGGTCAACAACGCCGGCGCTGGCTTCCTTGGCACGTTCGAGCAGACATCGATGGCCGACGCGCAGCGAGTGTTCGACATCAACTACTTTGGCGTCGTGCGTCTCACCAAGGCCGTGCTGCCCTCGATGCGCGAGGCACGCACCGGCCGCATCGTCACGGTCACGAGCGTCGGCGGCGTCATGGGCCAGGCCTTCAACGACCACTACTGCGGTGCCAAGGCCGCGGTCGAGAACATGTTCGAGTCGCTGGCGCCAGTGGTGCAGCGCTTCGGCATCCACTGCTCGCTCATCGAGCCCGGACCCGTACGCACCGAGTTCGTCGCCAACGTCGAGGCGTCGGTAGGCTCGGCGGCCGCTGCTGCCGCCACAGGAGCCGCTGCCGCTTCGTCCAAGATCGACGCCGACTACGCACCGATGCTGGCGTCGTACAGAGCTGCCGTGGCCACCGCGTACGACCAGTACGGCCAGAGCGCCGACGAGGTGGCGCAGGTGATTGTCGAGGCCGCGACGGCAGACAAGCCGCACTTCCGCTACCCGACCTCGCAGCTCATGCACTCGCTCATCGGTGCCAAGTACACCGACACCACGGGCGACAAGTGCCTCGCCATCGCTGGCGCTCGGTTGCCGCCTCTCTAGAGAGCGAGCACGAACGGCCCAAGGTCCTTCGGATGCGCCACCACGACGCCATTCGTTACCGCTCTCGACTTGATCATAAAAGAGGAGATGATCCCACAAGCCCACTAACGGATGCCCGCCTCACTCACTCGAGAGAGAGCCCACGGTCAGGACGTAGAGCATTCCACACCAATCCCAACCGAACAATCCAACAATTCCCAAATACGCGTCTCCGGAACAGCTCGGCGCGGGCAGATATGGCCCGAGCAGAGGGGAAGGCGCCTCAGGTTGAGTGCAGTGGTGGTGCTTCGCTCTCTGGCGCCTCCTCTTCTCTTCGTCGCCCTGTCGCAGCCGCAACTACAGCAACAGCAACAACAACAACACCCTCGTCTTACAATCATGGCCATCCCGCACTTCAAGAGCTTCGGCACGCTGGCGATCCATGCCGGCCAAGAGCCCGATCCTGTCACGGGCGCCGTCATGACTCCCATCAGTCTCGCCAGCACCTTCTATCAGAAGTCGCCTGGCGTGCACACGGTACGATGCTGGCGCTGCTGTTGATATATCTATCTCTCGCTCACTCTCACTCGTCTGTAGGGCTACGAGTATGCTCGCACCGGTAACCCTACTCGCAACGCCTTCGAGGCCAACGTCGCGGCGCTCGAGAACGGCAAGTTCGGTGTTGCGTTCTCGTCGGGCCTCGCTGCCACGTCGTCGGTGCTGCATCTGCTCAAGTCGGGCGATGAGGTCATTGCGCACGCCGACATGTACGGCGGCACGAACCGCTTCTTCCATCGCGTCAGCGCGCCGTACTCGAACCTCTCGTTCAAGCTCATCGACATGCGCGTGACCGCCAACCTCGAGAGCGCCATCAGCGAGAAGACCAAGGTACGCATCGCGCTCCTTGCACGCGCACACGACTCGTCGACGCATCGACGTTCGTCGAGCAACTCGCCCGAGTCGTGCCTGACCGAGTGTCGTTGGTGAGTAGCTGGTGTGGCTCGAGACGCCCACCAACCCGACGATGCAGGTGCTCGACATCGAGGAGCTCTCGGCAATCGCGCACCGCACGCCGAACGTCATCGTCGTGGTCGACAACACCTTCCTGTCGCCGTACTTTCAGCGCCCGCTCGAGCTGGGCGCCGACATCTCGCTGCACTCGGTCTCCAAGTACCTGAACGGCCACTCGGATGTCGTACGTGCTGCTGTTGCTGCCAGCCAACCAGCCCGCTTGCCATCGAGTGAGCTGACACACGCTGCTCTGTCTAGATCATGGGCGTCGTTGCGTTGAACGACGAGGAGCTGTTCCGCCGTCTCAAGTTCATCCAGAACGGCATGGGCGCCATCCCCGGCCCGTTCGACTCGTACATGGCCATGCGCGGCACCAAGACCCTGCACCTGCGCATGCAGCGCCACGAGGAGAACGCCAAGCAGATTGCGGCCTTCCTCGAGGCGCATCCCAAGGTCGAGCGCGTGTGCTACCCGGGCCTCGCGAGCCATCCGCAGCACGAGCTCGCCAAGAAGCAGGCCACCGGCTTCGGCGGCATGATCACCATCTGGCTCAAGGGCGGCCTCGCCGAGTCGCGCACCTTCCTCGAGGCCGTCAAGCTCTGGCTGCTGGCCGAGAGCCTCGGCGGTGTCGAGAGCCTCATCGAGCACCCGGCCATCATGACGCACGCCTCGGTGCCTCCCGACCAGCGAGCGGCTCTCGGTATCGATGACTCGCTCGTGCGCTTGTCGTGCGGCGTCGAGGACGTCGAGGACCTGCTGGCCGATCTGTCGCAGGCGCTCGACAAGATCTAAGCATCGCACACTCACTCGCCCACCGCATACGCACGCCCTTGTCATCATCACTCGCACACGACTCCACCTTGCAAACACTGGCGTGCCATGTTCCACTCTACTTTATTCGAGTCGCGCCTCTTGGAGAGCTGCTTGGCCAGCGTGCCATCGGCAGAGCACTTGAGCCAACCGAGTGTGCAACCCAGCAGCACCTCCGCGCTGTGATGCCATGTACATCAGGCACTCGGCAGCAGCCGCTTGCACTTTTACATCTGCAGCGGCATTGCTGCTCGGCTGCGGCTGTTCGAGTAGCGGCACCAAGAGCTCTGCAATTCGACCAAGCACTTCGTCCGTCGCAGAGGCATCTCTCGAATCTGCCACGAATCCACTCACCAGTACACCTGTGCAGCCGAGTGAGCGTCTGGATCATCTCTCTAACCCGCGCTAACCACGCACGTACGCGTTATTCGCAACGCCGTCAGAGAGCCTTGAGGAGATTCGCCGTTCGGCCACACATGAACGTCAATCACTTGCTTCAGACATTCGGTCGGTACCACAGCGCTCGCCAACAGTGCCACAAGATGAAGGTAGCCAGCGCTCTCGTCGGCGTCACTCTCGCTTGGCTGGTCCTCAAGCTCCATCAAGTCTGCACTTTGCTGCTGCTCTTGCAGGAGCCGTTGTACGAGCTGACACATGAAGCCGATCGCCGAGGATTGGCCGTCGGTAGGAGAAGGCCGCAGTAGCTCCGCAGCTGCCTCGATGCAGTGTGGAAGATCAGGCACTCCAGCTCGAAGCGGATCGAGCAGACTTGTGCACACGACGCGAACGGCTCGAAGCCAGTACGAAGGGAGCGTCGTTGCTGACGCGTAAGCTGAATGCAAACCCGATGCAGCATATACGACCGCGATACCGACCACGAGAGCCGAACACTGCTGCTTGTTGCTGTTCACCTGCACTGCCAGCTCGCTCGTCAAGGCGTAGAGGCCCGTCAGGAGCCGCTCGAGGTCACCGCTGGCGGCACCAAGGCTCGCAAACATCCAGCATCGAAATACGACGGCTGAAGCAGGTAGATCGGTCGGGAGATGATATTCGAGTACCGAATGCAATAAGTGCTGCATCATGGCGGGATAGAACGAGAGCTAGGCGCATCGATACAGAGAAGTGGGTCAGCACCGGGGAATGAATGAATACGCGCCCTGCGGTTGTGGTTACGTACGTCATCCAAATCGTGAGGCAAACCTACGATGGCATGTGCGAGAGGAGTGCATAGAGCCCCGATGCTCGAATCGATCGTATCGATGGAGATGCTGTGCTCGAGTGTAAGACCAGCCTCGATTTCGTGGCTCATCGAGTCGGCCAAACGATCGATGCATCGAAGCAGAACACGAATCAGCACAGGTTGGTCGTAGATGGCGCTCGCTCGTGAAATCGACTTGCTACACGCCCGAAGATGTGAGACACCGATTGGATTGGCAGCGTCCGAGTGCAGTAACGGTTCGAACACGCGCTCGTAGAATGATTCAGTCGACTCAGCCTTGAGCTTCTTGGTCGTTGGTGCACGAGGTTGCTCAGGCGGCTGAACCACAGCTGCAGCAGGCTGCTTCTTGGACTTGCTGTGGCTCGTGTCAGTGTGCTGTCGATCGCCAATGTCTATTGTGTGAGAGTCGAGCTGGACCGAAGCCTTGCCATCATCGTCAGTTCTTCGCGTGGTTCTTCTTCGTGTGGTAGGTGGCGTGGTGTTCGATTCGGCTGGCGTGGCCGTTGGAGGGGCGTTCGACAATGCAAGTGTGCTCTGCAACTCGGATGACGATGCTGCGACGCTCAACAAGTCGGCGATCGACTCATTCAACTCGCGACGCTCTCGAGAGCGTGTTTTCGAGTTACGCGTGTGCTTGGTGGATCGAGACTTGCGTGAGGAGGTTGGTGTCGAGACGGGTGACTCGCGGTGGTTGCTAGAGGCCGACATTGATTCTTCCGATCCGACGATGGGCGATCGTACGATGGGTTCACAATCGATCGAATCATCGAATGCGCTGGAAGGGAGGATCGGCGAAGCTGGAGGCGGAGACGGTGGAGAGGGCGATGACACAGGGCGCTCGAGCAGCGGCAGGTTGCGAGCGTGGCGGCCATCAAGCAGCGACTCTTGCTTCGCCAGTGCGAGTGCGGTCTCGAGGGCGCTATTCTCGCAATGTGTTAGTTAGTGGTGTCTACCGTAGCGCCACGTGGTTTGCCGATTGAATCGTACGCATTCTTGGCACGCAGTTGCTCGATCTTGGACTTGGCGGTGACAAGTTGTTGCGTGACACGACGCGTCTCTGCGGCAGCATATCGCTGACGCTCCTGTTCTCGTTGGAGCTGCAACTGCAACTCGCGATTCTCCTCCTGCAGATCCGAGACGCGGTCCAGCGAATCGATCTGCGCTTGCAGTTGTCTTGCAAACGACTGCGAGACAGTGAGTCGATACGAACGATATCTCACCGAGCGATTGATCGGTTGGTGCACGACAAACCTTGGCGCCTTGTAGCTGCGCGGCCGTGTGTTGTGCTTGTTGTTGGTACGAGAGCGACCTTCGATCAGCCTCTTCGGCACGACATTTGTCACGATCTTGATGATGATAGATTCACGCATCCAGAAGGCCAGGTCAGTCATCGTGTGCCGAGCCACACACGCACAATCGCACTCTCATGGCGCACCTGCTTGTGCGATGAGCGCATTGACCTGCGTCACGAGATCATCGGTTTGACGCTGCTTCCGCTGGAGTAGCTCATACATCTGTCGTATACGCTCGACATCTTGTGCATGTAGCTCGCGTAGATATTCGATCTCGCTCTTGGTATGTGTACACACGGCCACGAGTTCGTGTGTGCCTATGATCTTCTCGCGTAGTTGTAACACGCTACGTCATCTGGTGCGTCAGTGCCAGTACCGAGCACACCGCATGCTGGATCATGATCTACATACGCCCGTGGAGTATGCATGGCTACATCTCGTCTTGCGGCAGCGGTAGTCGTGAGCCTGCGTCGCCGTCGGTTGCTTTCGACTGGTGCCATACCAGTGGTCGAGGTCGCAGTCATCGTCATGTCGGATTCGTTGGACGACTGCGCAGAGGTCGATACTGCCGCGGCGGCGGCCGGTAACGGCCTCGCCGACGACGCCATCATGATCATGTTGGATACGGTAGTGTCAATGAGCCCTCGGTGAGGAGCTCTTCACATAGAGATAGACGAGGGCCAGAGACACGCACACACGAGCGAGCAACCAAGCAAACGATGTCGATCTCGCGTCGATGCGGCGTCGCCATCCCTCTCTCGCCCTCATCCTCACGCACCTCCTCACGCTATCGATCCAATCCAATCATCAATCCAATCATCAATCCAACAATCCAATAGCATCAACCTTAACATCAATCCAACCATCGATCCAACAATCCAATAGCATCAACCCAATCATCAATCCAACAATCCAATAGCATCAACCCAGTTATCAATCCAATCATCGATCCAACCATCGATCCAATCCAATCATCAATCCAACAATCCACTCCAATCAATCATCAATCCAACAGCATCAATCCAACAGCATCAATCATGGCAGCTTCATCGAGTGAAGGCTTCGAGAGCTCGCCAGCATCGATCATACCTCGCACCGAGGTCGCCAGCAAGTCGCTCTTGGCCTTCGTGCGCGACGAGAGCTCGTCGCATCGAGACTTCTACACCTCCCACGTGTCCGATATGTCGCATATACAGCAGAAGCAAGACCATCTCCTGACGCTCTTTCGAGTGCCATTCAAGGTCGAGAAGGTTCGTGCGACCCGACGCGAGGTGCCTCAATCGCAATCGCAACAGCCTCACTGATGCTCGATCGATGTGGAGCAGCTCATGTTCCATGGCTACTGGATCTGCCTCGATGCGTTCCTGTCATTCTACTCGCTCGTTCCATTGCGCTCGTTCTTGGGCATCGTGACCTTGCTGCGAGCGCCGATCACCAAGAGATATCCACACGCCGGCACGTTGTTCGATCTCATGCGACTCGCAATCTTCGTGTCGGTGAGCGCCGTCTTGTTCCTGCTCGACACCTCGATGTGGTATCACTTTATTCGAGGCCAGCAGACCATCAAGTTGTTCGTCGTCTACAATGTGCTCGAGGTCCGTGCGCCATGTGACGGGCTTCAGATTCGATTGGTTCACTCATCGTCAAGAATCCAACCCAATGATGCACGATGCATGATATAGATCTTTGACAAGCTCTGTTGTTCATTCGGACAAGATATCTTTGAGTCATTACTGTGGTCGGCTGGCAGTGTGGCAGCAGCAGCTGAGTCGGAACCTGCGTCGCCGCCTGATACTCGAGCAGCTCGATCTCGCTTGATAGCACCGCTTCGATTGCTGGCACACTTTATCATCGCCTTGTGCTACTCGAGTACGACGATCTACGCAGCACATGCCTTGTTCGATGTAGCGATGTGGCTGACGATGATTGTCCCCGCATCGATGACGGCACAGTGATACACGCATTCGTGTTGTTCTGTCAAGTGATCACGCTCAACGTGGCCATCAATGGCTACAGCAGTACGTTGTTCGCCCTGATGGTATCGAACAACTTTGTCGAGCTCAAAGGCAGCGTCTTCAAGAAGTTCACGCAGGAGAATTTGTTCCAGATCACATGCAGTGGTATGTGTGTGCTTGGTGATTGGCTTGCGATCTGCTATCGGATAGCTTGTGCCTAACGAACGTCGTCAACGACACACAGACATCATTGAACGATTCCAAATCTCGGTCTTTCTGTTGATCATCGTCGTGCACAACGCATCGGATTCGACGTGGAACTTTACGCTCTCGTGGGCGAGTGAGATTCTCGGCGCATGCGTGTTGGTGTTCGCCTCGGAGATACTGGTTGATTGGATCAAGCATGGCTTCGTGAGTAAGTTCAACAACTTTTCGTTCCGCGTCTATGACAAGTTCTTGCGCATCCTGCGAGCCGACTTGGTGGTCTTTGACCCGTACGTGACGATGGCCAGAGAGAAGCCACGAGAAAGAGGAGGGACGGACTGGCATTTCGACTCATGACGTGAGCGAGTGATTGATTGCAGTGACGCGGGAATCGTATCAGCATCTGCGATGCAGAGCTCGCACATTGTGACCAGGCGACTTGGGTTTGTGCCATTGCCGTTGGCCAGCTTGGTACGACGATACCTTGCGGACGCGTGAGCCAGCTCACCTAACTCGTTTCCATCGGCATATATTTGTGTGTGCCAGGTTGCGCGAATCATACTGCCGCTGTTTCCGATCGTTACACTCGTGAACGTGCTCCAGTGCTGCGTGCTCGTGTTGTGCATCGCAGCGCTCAAGTTGTTGATTCGCTTGAACCTGGTAGCGCGTGTGTTGGGCGACTTTGACGCGTGCCTGGCCGAGCTGCGCATCTTCTCGGCAACGAGCGGCTTCAAGTCTTACCAGCCAGCGCCTGCAGCAACTGCAGCCGCTGTTCCGCGCCCCGAATGAAAGCGCCACCGAGGTGCCAAGAGCTGGTTACAGGAGACTCGGGATGTCTTGTATTATTGATACGAAGGATCTTTGACGATTGCAGGGGTTGCAGAGGGTTTGCGAGGATTGGACTATGTTCATATATGTAGGGGCTGGCTGTGAAGGTGGGCGTAACACATAAGCACAGGCGTATCTTACAGTGGTGGGCAGGATGGTGATGATGGTGATGACGATGACGATGATGAGGAAGGTAGTAGTAACACAAGAGAACGGTGAAGAGCGCCGAATATGCTGCTAGTTGGCAAGTCGCACGTGGTACGAGTGAAAGGCCCACGCCTCACACTTGTACCACCGGCCCATCAGGCGGCGACGGAAAGAGCAGAATACTGAACGAGATCACGAGAACGAGATAGAACAAGGAAGGGAACGACAGAACGCTAGTGCGAGAAGCTGGAAAGTAAATATACGACGTTGGGGGTTGGAGGAGCGAGGGCAATGATGACACGATATAGACTGCTACGCTACCACCCTTCTTCTCTCGAGCAAGGGGGAAAATAGAACGAGACGAAACGAGTGCGAGAATTCGAGTATGGTTGGGTGCATCAATCGAGCACCCGACCACGGTATGTACAGACCGCAACAGAAGAAAACGAAACAAAACGAGAGAGAGAGAGCGAGAGAAACTGATCATGAAGATGATGAAGAATGAAGCCGAAACAAGAGAGCGAGAGAAGAAGGTAGCAACGGGTAACGTAGTCGTAGTAGTACTGGTGGTAGTGGTGGTAGCAGTGGCGAAGACGACGCCGCTGGTAGCACTCGAGCAGAGTGGCTAGAGCTTCGTGAGCGCGTGCTTCTTTCGTCGGTACTCGCGCACCGAGAACGTGTCATCGGTGCCTCCTAGCAGATGAGGTGGAACGAAGGACTGCAAGAATCGAATGCACGTGATTGTGTCGTTGCGTACATAAGAATACGAAGACCGAGCGGCAGAGCGCACGAGAGAGAGAGAGGCGTTCGACGTACAGCAGCATCGTCCTCGTCATCGAACATGCCTCCGCGCTTGATGGGGATCGGGCACGAGTAGGCGACGTCGATCTCGTCGTCGGTGGTCGAGCCGGGCACAGGGCGCGACGGCGTCGTGGGCGTCGAGGGCACCGGGTGGTCGTCCATCTCGGGGTAGCCAAAGAACAAATCGTCGCTGCTGTCGCGCATGGCGCCCACCAGCGACGGGATGGTGAGCGAGCTCGAGGCCGAGGCGGCCGGCGCCATGGGCGACATGGGCCCAACGGCGCCGCGAATGCCACCGCCGATGGCGCCACTGCTGGCCTTGGGCGTGCGAGTGGTGGTGGCATTCGGCTTGCCGATGTTGAGTGCCGCAAAGTAGTTGCGCTTCACGGCGTCGTAGTCGCGCGAGTAGCTGCGGGCGGCCATCGTCGAGACGGGAGCGAGAGCGGGGAGGAAGGGAGGGAGGGAGGGTAGCCTCGCGAGGCGGGTCGAGTGGGCTTATGTAGCAGTAACAGCAGCAGGGCAATCAGAGGCGCTACGCTGGCGGTCGGGCGCGGTTTGGAGGCAGCAACGACGCTGGCGGTCGACGACGGCGAGGAATTGAATCGCGCAGCAGGAAACCAGTCGGCGATCGACGGAAGGAGAGCGAGAAGAAGCAAATAGCGAACGCTGGTAGTGATGAAGCACGATGGAGCAAAGGAGCAAAGCGAGCGATAGACGCGCGAGCGGGGAGGCCAAGGTGGAAGTGGCGTGGAGGCGGTGGAGAGATGGCGAAGGCTTGCGATCAGAGAGAGGCTTCTTCTGCTGCTGCTCTACAACAGCCCACGCGCACCGAAAGCGGAAAGAGCACACGAGGCAGAAGCACCAGAGAGAAGGACGAACGCCCAAGAACGCGCCAAAAATCCAATCGCGAGCTCTCGCGCGGGCTTAATCCGACATTGCCTCCGCGTCCTCTGTGTTCTGCTCCTCACTCTCACTCTCACAACCACGCACACACAACATCAGCAGATATGTCGGCGCTCTCGTTCCTCGACGGCCCCCGCGCCCAATGGCACGATGCCCTGACGCGCGTGGCTCTCTACGGCGGCCCCGAGTTCAAGGAGAGCGGTCGCGGCGTCGTGTCGGCCCTGGCCTTCGTGCTCGGCCTGACGTGTATGTTCGGCCTCTCGCTGGCGTTCAGCTCGTCGGGCCTGTGGGACTTTGGCTGGTACCTCGCGTTCCTGTCGTTCTTCCACTTCTCCGAGTTCGTGCTCGTGGCGCTCTTCAACCCGCGCGACTTGACTGCCAATTGTACGCTCGATTCGTGGTGTCAATACGGCGCGCGAATCCACCCAGCCATCACTGAACCGTTTGACTGATACGCGCACGCTCTGTCTCGCTCTCTCGCTCGCTGGACCGCCCTGCAGCATTCCTTATCAACCACAGCGATGAGTACACGCTCGCCGCCATCGCTTGCATCGTCGAGTACCTCTTCGAGTCGTGGTACTTGCCGTTCCTCAAGGGTACCTTCGTCGTGTACCTCGGCGTCCTGATCACGTTCGCCGGCATGGTGATCCGCATCGTCGGCATGGTCACTGCGCGACACAACTTTACGCACATTGTGCAGGACACGAAGCGCGAGCAGCATGAGCTCGTTACGCATGGAATCTACTCGTACGTGTCTGACTGTTTGCTGGCCGCAGAACGGTGTAGCTATGCAGCTCTCTCGCTCACGCTCTCGCGCTCTTGCTGTGCAGCAAGTTCCGCCACCCGGGCTACATGGGCTGGTTCTGGTACACGGTCGGCACGCAAATCATCCTCGGCAACCCGATCTGCATCGCCGGCTTCGCGTATGCGTCGTACAAGTTCTTTGCCGACCGCATCGAGGACGAGGAGGAGAAGCTCGTCGAGTTCTTTGGCCAGCGCTACGTCGACTACCGCAGCCGCACCATCGTCGGCATCCCGGGCATCAAGTAAGCCGCCATCCCCTCAATCCCACCACCACAACCTCCTCCAGTACCACCACCACTGTACCCACGCAATGCGTGACGCACAACGCCAACGCCAACTATCCATCACCGTCACCAGATGACTTGCCAGCAGCAATTCGTCGTCGGTCCACGCAGCCTGACTTCACCAGTAGCAGTACCATTACGTCGCACCATCTGTAAACCAAACCGGCCTTGTACGCAACGTACAAGCCACACCACAAGCTGCTGAGCCTCGATCTAGATGACATTGCTTGCAGGCTCGTTAGCCTCTGCTGCGTTAGTTGCGTTGGTTTGGTTTGGATTGGTGTCTGAGTTAATAATCCGAGGCGGAGGGTAATCGTGGGCGACCAATCACACGCGAGCAACTCCGGTGGCACTCTGTCGGCCCGCTCATATCCCTCCTCGCCTCGCCTTGCTCGTGTGCGTTGCGTAGAACGCTGCCCCTCCCCCGTATATGGCGGACCTCACCGAGAGCCTCGTTCGTGACCTGGGCTTCACTGCCGAGCAGGACACGCAGCTGCAGGTGTTGCTGGCGACGCTGCACGCTGTCGGTGTCGTTACGTTCGACGACCTCCTGCACGTCGATGGTGCAGAGTCGCCCGACGATGGCGACAACATCCGCCACGGCCGCCAGGTGATCGCGGCCAACGAGCCTCTTCATCCCGTCTTCCACCAATTCGTCACCGAGCTGAAGCGACGACACGACGCGCACTCCAACGTCCACCTGGACCACACGGTGCCGTGGCTCGCCGCTGCCGTTGACGCCGAACTCGAGCGCGAGCACTCACTCGATCTCGTCAAGCACATTCTCTCCAACAACGGCTGGCCGCTTCTCGGCGAGCTGGAGCGTCTGGTGCGCGAGGGCGCCAATCCGCTGCTGGACCTCGGCGCCGACTACAACCCCAGGTGCCGCCGCGCGGCCATCGCCGGCGCGAGCTCGTCGGCTCGCGGCGACCTGCTGTGGAACGTACCGTCGCTCCATTGCGCGCTGACGATCGACGGCTACGGCGACACGCAGAGCGACACCATTCAGGGCCACCTCCTCACCATCATGGCGCGCCAGCCCGAGCGATACGACAAGCACCAAGTGATGCGTGCGCTGTGCGCCATGGTGAAGGCCCGCCGCCTGCCGTCGAAACTCTTCCGCCAAGCCTGGGACACGTTTGCCCTTGAGCCCGACGACAATCCCGTCCACCTGAGCCTGCTGTTCGATCGAGCGCGATACCCTGACGACCCGCTGCCTACCGATATTGCTGATAAGCTCCACGCAAAGCTTGACTCGTGTATGTACCGCATTACCAGCAACGTCGTCGTAGTAGTTGTACAATTCGCTGGCTCATTTCTCAGTCGTGTCTGCACAGTGACGCCTCAAGCGACACCCGAGTCACCTGCCATCTTGGCCTTGATGCCAGAGGAAATGTTGATCTTGATCTTCCGTCAACTGCTCCTTCCCGGCTGTCCAGTCGATAGCGCCCGTACGCTTGTTCGAGTGGGAAGCCTCTGTCGTGCGTGGCATCATGCTGCCAGTGCGCCTGAATTGTGGCGGACCTTGGTTCTCGAGTTTACATCGTACGCATCAACTCTCGACGCTCCCAGGATGAGGATGAGGATGAGGATGTGGATAGTAACCACACGCACACACCACTGCCGTATAGGCAACACAAAGTCGATGTTCCGAGCCAATTTACCAGCGAGGAGTTCATGACGCGAGTGGGAGGATTGAAGCGGTACTTCATCTTTATGCACGGTTGGCTGTATCGCCACAGCAGCTACAACGCCGCTGCTCCAACGCCAGTCAAGGAGGGACTCATCGACCGGGCTCTCTCAAAGGCAGTCTCGGGAGGACTCCACGCTGGTGAAGTCGGCCTCACGGCGACCTAGTACGTCGTCGATTCTGAAGAAGGCTCCCTTCGTGCACCTGCGGCTCAGGCTCACTCGACCAATGGGCAGCTCCTTCTCGCTGGGCCGCGAGGCAAGGCACGAGCACAAAAAGCTCGGAACCGCTGCCATGGTGGCATCTCCAATCTTGATTCCTGCAGTACGCGGCTGCTGGCCTCTCAGCCAGACCCAATCGTGCGTTCTTGTATTGACGGCACGTCGTTCGTTGCTCAGGGCGCTGTCGTGGCAGCTGGCGGATATACGGCTGCGCTCGTTGCTGGCGCAGCGCAGGTAGGCAGCACTGCCGCCTTCGCGCGATCCCTTTTGCTTTACTTACTCGACGATAAAATACAGCATGGCCTTCACGCAGCCAAGGCGCCGCTACACAAGGTCTCGGCTCTCATTCACCATGCCTCGGAGCGACGCAAGCGTACGATCCGCTAATCTCGCACCTGCCGTGCCATTGCTGACGTGCTTTGGATCGTGTTTGTGTGGGTGTGCAGGAAGGCACGAGGCCCTGGCGAAGCAAGCCGGTATGTGAAGGCCATTTCGTCGATCTACCCTCGATTCAACCGATGGCTAATATGCGCGCAATGTCTCAGAGGGCCATACGGAACTCGAGGAAACATTCGAGCTTCCCGAGGCGCTCGTTGTCACACTCGAATCCGAGAGCGGAGCACTGGAGCTATGTGCTGTGGGATTCAACAGCGCCGATACCAGCTGTCTCTCAGTGTGTCGCGAACGGCCGACTGATAGCGGACTCTTCCTCTCCAGCCACGGGTATGCAAGTAGTCGAGCTTCATCGCCAACACAAGCAGTGTCTCACTGATCGACTTGGGCACTCTCAAGAGCCATTGCGACGATGGTGGTGGACTTTACGCAACTCCCGGCCGAGACTGCGAGTGTCTTGATTGTTGCCAATGCAGTCGAGGATCTACCCATCATCCACACGTCGTTCAAGATCAATGCCTTGACGTCAGGAAACTTGGACAACTCGTTTGTTTGCACCGAACCACTTGCATCATACGTGATGGCCGAGAAGGGAGAGTTAC
>Ga0209935_1002374_pt1 | contig 23264 bp, 27 predicted proteins | sample ThiBio_1000_plan_2_FD_183958 | JGI IMG/M metagenome (GOLD analysis project Ga0209935, IMG submission 183958) | Wastewater bioreactor microbial communities from Cape Town, South Africa - Thiocy_cont_1000_plan (SPAdes) | ecosystem: Engineered > Bioreactor > Thiocyanate-remediating >...
CATCATCATCATCATCATCATCATCATCATCATCATCATCATCATCATCATCATCATCATCATCATCATCATCATCATCATCATCATCATCATCATCATCATCATCATCATCATCATCATCATCATCCCCGAGCTCGAGTGAACCGTCGTCGTTATCGACGAGAGAGATTGGAGATCGATTGAAGCAATGTCGAATGATGCAACAACTCACACCTCGACAAGCGATCGAATCACTCGTTGAGTTGAGTCGCGATGCTCGCCAACACCATCCATGGCTCACATCTCGATTGTTGGTCAAGGCCTCGAAGCTCTCGAGTGTTGTTGGAGATCTCGATCACTCTGTTCGATCGATCTCGATGCTTGTTGAAGCCTCTGATCTCGAGCTCCAACGAGGACGATTGTTTCGATCTCGTCGTCTGCTCCAGCAAGCAATCGACCAATCTCACTTGTGCCCACTTCGTGATGGTCATCGATTGAAGCTTGAATCGTCACGACACCAAGAGTGGGAGAGAATCAACGATGCAATCAAGAATCAACAAGACCAACTTGACGAAGACTTGTTCTCACAGCTTTGTCATTGCTTCGAAGTGCTCGATGATTGTCGATTCCAATCGATCTCGATGATTGATTCAACTCCCTCCAACACCATCAACAGTCGCAAGCGAGAGAAACAAGCTCACTTGACATGTCGCTTGCTCTCGATCTCAATCAAGGCTCGCCACTTGTTGGATCAAGCACTCGGTCGATTCATGCATCGATGTATCGCTGATCCTCGAGGCGAATCGATTCTTCAAGCGCAGTTTCCGCTCACAGGAAGTCCAGATCGACTCGTTTCTCGACTGAACGAGACGTTGAAGCAGAATGGCATTACAGACATCGCCATCGATCAATCGTTCCCTGAAGTCATCGAAGCGATGGCAGCCATCCAACCGTTCTCGATGACCCAACAACCAGAACCGAGTTGGTTCGAGCGAGTGTATCGAATGTCGAACAAGGCCAAGCACTCAGGCATCGACATTCCATCGTCTCTCGAGATCGATCAATGGTTTGCTGCCTCGTCGTCATCATCATCAGCAAGAGAAGTGGGAGAGTGGCCTGTCGAGATCGAGATCGATGGTCAGCTCTGGGCTTGTTCGTTCATCGACGAGTGCTCCAACTCAGAGTCGGAAAGTCGATCGATCATCAAGCAGCTCCAGAACAAGAGCATTCTCTCTCCTGAAGGAACATCGAACACCAAGAGCGTGAACGATTGGTATCGCGAAGGAGGCATCGAACGAATCGAACAAGAGATCAAGAAGGCTCTTGCTCTTGCTCCATCATCTTCCAACAACAAGAAGAGCAACAAGGCCAAGGAAGGAGCATCAACACCTCAAGCACAAGCAGCACCTCATCGAGACGATGACTCGATTGTGTCGAGAATCACGAGACACATCGAACATCGACGTGGAACTCGACGCAACACTCGATTGGAATCAGGAGTGGATCTGATGTCTCGATCTCTCGAAGGAATCGAGGGATTGATGAGATTGATGGCTCGTCAACAACCACTTCCTCCTCCATCAACATCAACCACATCAACGTCATCAATGTCATCTTGAAGAGCAGAGCAAGACATCTTGTGAATATCTCACTGTTCAATTCAATACAATACTCGTTTGTTCTCTTGATTGATTCATTCGTTGTTGTTGGTTGATGTCTCGATGAAAGAGTGCTCGGGAATGTGATCGGCTGGTCGACCAATCGAATCCCCAACTGCCGATGTCGAGCTGCTGACGATCGGCATCGAGTGGCCTTGAGGTTCATCTTCCCGTCTCGCTCGTCGTTGTCGTGCCCAAGTGTGTTGTTGTTGCGAGTGGCTGACCGAGAGAGAGACCCAACAACCTCAACCAAAAACGTCAACAAGAGGCTCATTCGTTCATTCGTTTGCTGCCGTGGCGCTCAGTGTGGAATTGGCAGCTCGGGAAGGGTTTGGGCGGTTCTTGGCCAATACCACGGCCCTGTTGCACATGAGCCGTTCGCGTAAGCTTCCATTTTGAATGAATCAGTGAAGAGGAGACATGAATATCGTGTAGGCGACACACACACATACCAGCACACGAGCATCAGCCGAGGACCGAAGGCCGTGGCAGCGACAGCACGTCATCGGATCGAGACCTTTCTGCTGCCCGTGTGCTGGTTCGGTTTACTCACGAGGCACACAACGGCCGCCGCGGTAAAATGCTCCAGTTCTTTTACTTAATGAGCAATACATCTCGTCGAGCCGTGGTGCTCTGGATTTCATTTGGTTCACGGGCCTTCCTCTACTCCCGCGAGGTCTCGGACGAGTCCGCTCTCGAACGCTTGCGCCGCGCAATCTCGTCCTCATTGTGCTCGTTCTCGCGGGGACGCTTGTGGCTGCCGTAGTCTCGTCGATGGTCTCGCCGATGGTCCGGTTTGTGGCGCTCGTGGTGGCCATAGTCTCGCTCCTGCTGGTGAACTTGGTGATGGCCTTGGTCTCGCTGCTGCTGCTGCTCCCATTGGATCATCCTCATTACGGGTGATACATGTGTTGATGAATGATGATGTTGAACAGGTACCTCTCCAACAATCAACTCAATGGCACCATTCCATCATCGATCGGATCACTTAAGAACCTCGACTACCTGTACGTTGATCGATCACAATCGATTGAGCTCACCACTGCCGTCCTTCTTGCAAACCAAGCCACCCGTACACAACATTGTTGATATTCGCAGCAACGCATTTGTACGATCTCGATCTTGTGTACATTCCATCCTCGTGTGGTCGTCGTCCTCACTCAAGGCCACTCGATCATTGGCCCACCAACAGGGATGCCCATTGCCGAGTTGGTGCGATGCGCCACCAAAGGGAAACGGAATGTGTACTCCATGCGGTATGGCTCCTCACCAACTCAAGCTGTGTGTAACAATTATGAACGGGCAACACTCACAAGAACAAACATATGTATTGTTTTGATGGAGTAGAGAGACTATTATGCTGCACGTATTCGAACGGACCTGTGACATTCGACTTGTGTGAGAAAGATGAATTATGTCCTGTTGTGAGTGGATACTCGGTGATCAAGAGCGCTCCGACACCAAGTTGTGCGAGTTGTACGAACAGCGACAGCAGCGAATACCAAACCTCGATGCAAGCGCAGTACAAAATGCGAGTTCAACAATGATCTTGCGGGGCTATTTACTGCTCGATCTCCTTGCTGGATCTATCATTCGTACACCACAATAAATGACTTACATCACGGGAGAGATGATTTCACAACAGCAGCGAATACAGCACCAGCGAGAGTCTGCTAGACAGTATTGTTTGCGGTCCTCTTCGTACAGTTCAAAGTGCCGACCAAGTGCTCTCGCGACTGCGGTGCTGAACTGGCGCTTGAGTGCCTCTTTGTTGTTGAGTAAACTCGAGGGCAATCGTCCTCGAAGGCGCTTGCGTCCGCGCTTGATAATGCGGCCAAGCGCAGGAAACCGCGAGAGAGAGTAAGTGTGTGTTGGATTGAGCGTACAAGTGTATAAATCTTCATTGCAGCATGCGCCCGTAATACAAGTGTATAAATCTTCGTTGCAGCATGCGCCCGTAAACAAACTCTCACTGACCAATTCTCAAGGACTGATATCGCTGAGTGTAGTGGCGCTCCAATCTCTTGCAGTCTGCAGGAGACAGTGGCAGCATGGTTCGCCAGCCGTGGCTCTCGACCCAAGCAGGAGGGACCCACAGCAGCCGCATGAATTGCGGCAACGCAGAGGATACCAGCGTTGCCAGCAACGGCTCAGCGGAGACGCCAGCCACTTGGTTCCCGAAGACTATCACTGCGCCACCGCACGGGTCGACTTTTCGGAGTAGCTTAAACAACAGCTCCTCGCACTCAGGATAGAACAAGCGGTTGTACGAGAGATTGAGGTAGCGCAATGGTCGATCAAATCGAACCAGGGGCTCCAGATCAGAAAGGCCGTTCCCCGATAAATCGAGATCGAAAGGCCCCGTGCCGGAAAGAGCAGCAAGGACCTTGGTGAGCGTGTTGTCGTTCACAAACGAGAAGCGATCGTCAGCGACGTGCTTGCAGGGCGTCCAAGCACAGTCAGGCGAGAACAACACTAAGCTCGCTACGTCCTCAGGAATCACTCCAGTAGGAAGAAGAATGGTGTCTAATGCTCGTCGTGCGATATCTAGCCACTGAACAAGTACTTGGCTCTCGGAAGCCCTTACGTAGGCTTCGTGCCACACGAAGTCGGGCCAAGCACACGCGTAGCTAGGCTCACCTAACAACCCGAGCACCTTGGCAACGTTCCGTTGGTGGTCTTCGGGTATCGCGGTCTGCTTCAGGAACTCGGCCCATTGGCGTTCGCTAAGGCAAAGAGGCAGTGAGTAGCCTGCGCAAGGCGCAAGCACCGATAGCGAGTACGTACGCGTCAGCGATCGCCATGGAAGGAAGACAACGAATGGAACTCACTAGCTAGTAAGCGGACGAAATAAAAGTAGGAGCGAGCCCATGGCACCATAAATCGAAGGTCGTGGTGGCGTACGCGAGAAAGTAGGAGCGAGCCCGCGATTGGAGCCCTCCACAGAGTTTATTGGTTGCGCATTGGCTTCTGCGCCTTGTCGTTCTTCCCCTCGTGCGCGCGTGTGCGATGGCCTTCCACTGTACGCGCTCTCGCCTGATTCCTTTCCTATCTACGCTTGCGCGCAACTCATTGCTCGGCATATTGATGCAGGCCAACTCTTGAATAGCTCGAACGTGCTGACGCTTCCAGCTCCACCGGCGAGCTTGGAAGAGCTCACTCGACTCCTCAGGCTTCACCATGGCGCCTCGCTTCGCTCCGCTGAGCAGGAGGTTCGATACTTTCCGTCGTCGGTGCCGCATCCACACTTTCGCGCCCGTGGCTTCATTCTATCAGCTGCTGGGCTTCCCGAGACGTCGGAAGACACGCCCGTCATCGCTGTTCCCGAACCTTGTGCGTACTCAGCGCAAAGAGAGAGAGAGATTGAGATTGAAGGAGCGACAAGAGATCTGAGTGCGCGCGGCACAGGGTTCTTTGGCGAGCGTGATACCAAGCCACCACCAGAGCCCAAGGTGTTCCACAGACTCGAGCGCGCCTTGCAACCCAGCGAGTACCGCCTGAGCGCCTCGGGTGAGCTTGAGGTACCACTCTCATCCGATCAGAAGAAGGGGCCGTCGTTCTTTGTGTGCGAGTCGAGCTCCGCTGCTGCCAAGTACGCCCACAAGCGAGCTGCGAAGAAGGACACCTGCCAGTGCTCGACGAACCCTCTTGAAGGGCCACCAACGGATGCAGGAGTCGAAATGATCCTCGAGAAGCGTTGGCCAGGATCGCAACTCCAATGGTCCAAGTCCGGCCTCTCCCCAGACCAGATCGGTGGCTGGCATTACGTCGCTGCTCCAGTGCGACCACCCGGCTGCTCAGTGGCAGTACTGGAGGCCGTTGCTCGACGTGAGTGCGGAGAATGGTCGCCTTGCGCGTTCGCCGCGTCTGCAGAGCCGGCGGAAGACCTGCTCGATCTTTGCAGAACATCCACTGCCGCTGTTGCGGTGCAAGCCCTCGAGTACGTTGTCGCGGACGAGGAACGCGACCCAGCCGAGAGGTTCGTTGCCGCCATCTTGCAGTATCACGCTGCAATGGCCGAGGCGCCAGAGGTGGCGCTCTTCCACTCGACGGCGCTTGAGCTACTCTACGACGGTGCCGACCTGCTTCTGATGCACCAAGGCGAATCAATGGAGTTCTGGGACTTGCAGGAGCTCCTCGATGAGCTGAGCGCCCGAGCAACATATTGGAATCCTTGCTCTCCTGACCAATAGATCACATCTCACCTTCCAGAGTATCACGTGGAGCCACTGGCAAGGCTTGGTACTGCAGGAGGACGTGGCAGGACATTCGCCTCAGTGCGACACATCTCGCCACGCAGCCCAACACGAGCGCTACCGTGCCAAGTTCTGATCGTACTTGAAACAACCAACGTGGCCGCATTGCCCTCCACCAGCCACCTCAAGCCTGCCGTGTTCCGTGCGCCTGGCCTTGCTGTTGCTATTCCGTCGTCTCATCATTTCTATCTGTCAAGCATCTCTGGATACTACTTGTGATTCTTCTTGTTGGGATCAATTTTTGTACTCCTAAATAACAGCGACATCAACAATCACGAGTTTGAGGACAACTGACAAGGACAACGACCATCAAGATTGATCAATTCACCAAATTACCTCGGACAAGACGAGGTGGTTGCCGTTGCCGTTGCGGTGGACTCGCGAACCGTCCGATGAATGGCAATCAGTCGGGCGAGTACGTCCTCCGCCACTGATCGCCTCGCCGGGTCATCGTGCAAGAGGTCCTCGACCAATCTTCGAACCTCAGGCTGTCGAATAGCGTCGATATCGCGCTTTCGCCTCTCAGTTTCGGGTCGAGTGCGGCGTTCACCGTTCACAATGTAGAGGAGCGGTTGTGGCCGGCTCAGTTGGCCCGTGACAATGTGAATGATCGTCACTCCGAGCGAGAACATGTCAGACTTGGAGGTTTTCTCGGCACCGTCAAGCAGGGTCTCGGACGCAGCGTAGTCGGGCGTCGCACCGACAGTCGACAGCGTAAAGGGTGTGGCGCGTCCAGAGCGCAGCTGCAAGATGCGAGTTTGGCCAAAGTCGCTGATCCTACCGATGCCATCGAAGCCGACCAGAGAGAGTGAATGGCCATAGCTTCTAGAAATCAAGCGCTTGTATCGAGATGCGAGCAGTTTGTGTGGCGAGGTGCTGCATTTTGGTTTATTGAGCCTGGGCCAAATCCAACAACCTCAAGGCATCTTCGGTCGAGAGCTTTCGAGGGTGAGTGCTACTGGTGGTGGTGGTGGTGCTTGCTGCATTGGCAAGCTCCGACTCGAGATACGCGATCGACTCGATCTCACGTTTCAAGAAGCGAGTGTTGGCAGCCGCCACCCACCGCATGAATGTGAGATCGCGCAACAACACTGACATTGATATCAACTGCACCAGAGTGAGGTGCTGTCGTTCGGCCGACTCCCATTGTTGCTCGACGTGATCTAGAAACTCGAGAGCAGCGGCGACCGGTTCAGCACGCAAGCGCATGGCGACGAGAATCGCTCCTGGCTCATCGGGAGCGAGCAAGAACGGCTTCTGGAGACGGAGCTTATCAAAGAGCTGCCCGATCACGTACACCAAGCCGACCGAGAAGCGATCAAGCAGATCGGGCATGTGTGCAATCAGGAACCCGCCTGGATACAGCACGGAAAGTGCCACTCGCAGATGCGCCAAGAGCTTGTGCCTGCACTGGGTGTCGGCCGTATTGCGCATGGTCTTGGCGTCGGCGAACGAGACCTGACCGATCGCAATGCCATTGACGCGCGCCGTCTGTTGTTGCTGCGTCGTGGTATCGGACAAGAGGCTCGAGCGCGAAACGACCGAGGTCGGATCAAGGTGCTTGGCAATGTACTCGTCGAAGCCGCTCTCGTCGCTGCTGCTGTTGTTGTTATTGTTGCTGCCGTCGTCATCCGAATGTTCGTGCTCGACGAGACTGGCAAACTTGAGCGACGGGGCTTCAGGTCGGTCTTCCACACTGGCGAGTAGCCGGTTGCTCACATCCAAATAGCGATACAAGAAGGCCGAGCGAGTGGAGTAGTATCCATCAGGCAGACGGAGCTCGGAAGAGAGCGTGCGCTGGCGAACAGACCGCCACGAAGCTACGGCAACGAGGCGCTTGTCGAGCGCTCTCTGCCTCGCCGCGTACAAGTCACGAAGAAGCGCCAGCGGCGCCCATTTGCTTACTGTCACGGCGTTGAACGGCCTTCCGTGAAGCACGTATTCGCGACTCAAGGCCTCGATCGACGACGATACCGACGATGACGATACCGACGACGACGAGTAGGTGGTACCGTCAGTATCGTTGTAGCCGCTGTTGCTATCGTCGGCAGAGAGTGGACCATCGTGAGTCAGGAAGAACGGATGGCCAGTAAATCCGATTGAGTGCGTTGTCGAGTCGAGTTGCGCCAATGAGCCATGGCCCAGGCCCAGGCGTTCAACTCGTGGAACAGGTAGAATCGGCTCCGAGATGCCTTGACTGTTGGCGCCAAGTCCTTGGCCAGGTTGAAATCCAAACTTGCTCATCATCGCAGCAGCTTTTGAGACTATTTCTCGACACACAAATGGAACGTTGGTTGAGTTTTACACCTGAACAATAATGATACATTTGCGTGAGAGAGAGAGAGACAGTGAGTGAGGTGATACGCACTGACAGGTAGCTGTGAGTCGACTTCCAAAGTAAGATTGGAATGCGGCGATTGTCGTGAATCTCCATCGCTTTGACCATGCTTTTTGGGCCGTTTCGCTGCCAACGTGCTGCCATCCTCGACGGCGGTAGGCTCGTTGTTCGATTGATCGCGAGAGCGCTTGCCGAGTTGAAAGACCAAGTGCTCGCTCTTGGCTTCTTGGCGATCAGCGAGTGTGCCGCCGATGCGAGACTGCCGAGTGCCAATGTACTCGGAGCCAAAGATTGCTGCGCCAGAGTTGAGGGCGCCCGTGAGCGGCTGGGTATACTTGGATGCTCCGACGGTGCGGTTGACAATGTGCAGCGTCGGCGAGATGGGTTGGAGCCTGGTGCGATGCAAGTACTTGGCTCGCTGTTCGTTCTTGATCGCCTGCACGCGAGCTCGATCGGCCGACGACATGCGCTCGTCGAGTGCGAGGTTGCGCTCGATGGCCTGGATCTGCCAGCTCGAGAACTTGGTCGCGCACTCAGTGTGCTGCTGCCAGAACTCGGGCGCATCGAGAAAATCGCGTGGAATGAGAGCCAGCGTGTGCTGGCGTGCATCGGCCGAACAGCCAAACACCCACGCCTCGGGAGGCGACTCGACGAGCGCAATCAAGCGCTCCTTGATGGCGTCATCGATGCCACGAAAGCCGTTCGCAACGACATAGACCTCGGAGTTGCCGAGCTTGCTCGTGGCCGGCTTGGTGACCGAGAGCTTGTCAAAGTGCGATCCCAGCAAGAAGAGCAGGTTGGCCGTGCAGGGCTCGAACATGGTAAAGAGCTTGAGCACGAAGGAGCCGCCGGGCGCCAGCGTGCACAGCGCCAAGACGACCTCGGTAAAGTGCAGCTGATGCACGACGAGCTCCTGCTCGTTGGGCGATGACGAGCAATCGATCGAGCCATCGGCAGTCACGAGATGCAATGGGTCCAGACGGCGCTTGACGGTATCAATGTAGTAGCGAAAGTTCACCGGAGACATGACGTTGCCGGTGTTGTCACGGCCAAACATCCAATGTTCATGTGTCACTACGATGAAGACATCGTCATCAAACATTGCTCCAAGATCATTGCCCTGTTGTGTGTCTGTCAGTAGAAGTAGCAACAGCAATAAGATGAGAACGAGAGGATGTGATAGCGGCAGCAAGTTGTATCAATGACCACGTACCTCGTAATGAGGATTGAGAGTGAGCGCCAGCCAATCCCATTCGCGAGTCGTATTCCATCGCTGGCGAATGTAGTGATTGGTGGCGCAGATGAAGGCGCCAGGCGCCTCGCACATGTGGAGCGAGTGGATGGGCGCCAGAGTATCGGCATCTGCGCCGCCACTCGCAACCGACAAGCACGCAGGAAAGGCGCTCAGGATCTCCATCATCTTGGCCCATGCTTGCGTCGGCATCTCGATGCCCATGTCGCGCAACGACCACACTACTGCGCCGGCGGGATTGGTGAAGTTGGTGTGTCGATGCCAGAGCCCGAGGTCCTTGTGATCGAGCTTGTTCTTGACGTCGGTCAAGCGTTGTGCCTCGGTCCGCAGAGCGTCGGGTTGGTCGATCTCAGCTTCAGCCATCAAGAGTGGCGCGTGGATCTCGCTCAGTCGCGGGAAGCGGTACGTAAACTCGAAGCGCTTGTCGAACAACTCTGCGACACCATCTTCAATGTGCGCATTCAGTTCAGGAGGACGACGGTGTTGGTGGTGGTGGTATTGGTGTTGATGGTGTTGTTGGTGTGGCTGGCCAGTGTATGAATAGCGAGCGCCGCCGCCTCGATAGTGGTTCGCATACGGCGGGCCTCCACCCTGCTGGCCGTGGTGGTGGTAGTGGTGGTGGTTATCACGTCCGCCTCGGTCATAATGGGGCGGATGGTAGCCACCACGTTGGTGGGTGTTGCGGTCTTGCAGTCGATTGGCCATGCGCGAGCGCGGCGAGAAGAGCATACTGCGCCTCGGTGCGGCAGCCGCGCAGTACACGAGGACCTCTCGATCCTTTCCGTCGACGTTGCTGCTTGTCGCTCGCTGCTTCTCGCGAGTCGCTCGCGTTCTCGCCGCATGGCCGACGACGATCACTCGCATATGTGCCCTCTCTCGACACCCGTCTTCGTGAATATAACCCCGCCACATGTTGCGAACCACAAACCTGAGATGAGTTCCACGTCTTCGGGAGGTGAGCGGGCGACGCCTTCACACGCGCAACACGAGCCCACTCCATCAGCGTGTGCCGCCGCCAATGATGCGCCTTCGTGCGGCCTCCCGTCGCTGAGTACTTGCCATGATAGCGAGCTCATGGTGATTCCAAGCAAATGGATGTCTTCTCCAGTGTGTGCGAGTCGCGGTGTTGTCGGAGGCAGACGAGCAACTCACAACCAAGACAACGACGGTGCAGTGCAGCAATGGCTGCGGCAGCGTGTACCTGACCAACGCGAACCAGTCGCCAGTTGCGCGTTCTCTGCGACGTCCAACGCCACGCAAGTGAGTGCCATCGTTGGGTGCGTGAACGAGGCCAGGGAGGAGACGGAGCCGGCGCTCGTGTTGGGCCTCTCAGAGTCGGAGGTGTGTTTCTGTCGCACCAACGTCTCGGCCTCGACGATGGGAGAGTCCGACATCGAGCGCGCATCGCCTGCCGACATTGCTGCTCCTCGCTTTCATGCGCCGGCATCGAGCAACTCACCTCCGAAGCTGGCGGACTTACTCTCTCGGGGACAAGAGCTGCTCGATCAGCAGCAAGAAGCCGAGGTACATCATTCATATGCCAACAAGAGTCTTGCTCCCCACACGCGAATCATCGCTCTCGCTCACTCTCACTCATATCGATGAACCGATACTCGTCGTCGTTGTCGTCGTCGTTGTCGTCAAAAGAGAGAACTGAATGCAAGGCACTCGAGAAACGAATCACACACGGTCTTGACCTCAGCCAAGCTTACCAGGGGTCGAGCAATCAGTGTGCCTCAACGCCAACCCACGGTACAACAAGCGCGAGACACGATTGCGTCCAGCAAAGAGAACGAATGTTGCGATCAGCATTGATGACGACGACAATGACACCACCGACTTGGAAAGAAGCTGTGTGATGCTTCCAGGCGAGGTGACCGAGAGAAAGCTGCCCTCGCTCTGGATAAGGGCGCCAACGTCAACTGACGTAGCCCTGGCATCTAGGTACAACTGGACATCGTTGCACATTGCCGCTTGGAAAGGACACGCATCAGTTGTTCGATTGCTTATCAAGTGCGTAGGTTGATGAGGGCGAATAGTGAGGTGAGTGAGTCGGAGCCCAGAGCCGCTTGTATGTTGAGAGTAGTTTGATGGCTTGGATGCAGGTCCAGAGTTCGGCGGCTTGTTGGTTGATGGCGGCGTGCTTCGGAACACGCCAAGAGACCACGAAGTTCTCAGCGGGGACAACGGCGGCGCCGACAGAGGTGGTGGCGTCGCAGAAGGCGAGGGGCGTTTCGACGGGAGGCGGGGCCCAGAGCAGTTCGTTGCGGGATCACCGAGGTTGGCGAGGCCAACGGCTTGGAGGAGAGTCTTTCGCTTGTTCGCTGTTTCGTTGTCGTCTGGCCTTGTTGCCCTCTTCCTCTCCTGCGCCGTGGAAGGCATCAGACGAAACCACTGGAAGCTGTGGATCGCCGGTGACTTCGTCTTTGGGCCCAATCATTCTCGGCGGTGCAACGTGGGTTTATTGCGTAGCTCGCTCCTCGCTCTGGTACGCAGCACGCCAACCAGCGCGCACTGTGTTGGTTCCTCAATTGTACGCTTTGGTTCCTGCCGCGTAGTTGCAATGACAGGCAAGGCGCAAGTTCTTGGGTGGGTGGACGAGCTCCCCTTCTCCGTTGTTGAATTGTTGCGAGACCGTGTGCTACACGATGTGACCTCGACAGGCTCGACTTCCACATCATCGGCTGCAGTCCCGTGTAGTAAGTCCTGTGCGTTTTTCGTTTGGCTTTGCGCAGCTTAGCTTGCTTCTAACGTATTTCCTCGCATCTTGAACAGTGTGGCGTACGTGTGGCCTCAGGATGTCCCGTTATGTGTTGATTGTACTAATCGAAGCAAGTAGTGTCCTTGGCAGTACGGGACGTCACGTGGCACGCTCCCCTTCCTGACGGCGAGTTGCTTACGGGGCTTCAGGACGCTTGCGTACGGCACCCGAGCTCCCCATTCAAGAATCTCATCAAGTGTCCTCCGGAGCACATCAAGTTTGCAGCCCCGGGTACTGCTGTGTTACACACAGTGTACCGAGACTTTCCTGGGCTTACTGCCGACGCCCTTCTAACAACAGTCTCTTCACAAACACAGCCGATCATGGTGTTTCCAATGCCTGGTATGTATATCGTGTTCGAGTTACGTACCAACCGTGTCTGGCGCGCTTAACAATGCTGCTTGTGGCCAACCCAAAACACACAGTGTTCTCGCAACAAGGCTTCGCAAAACTCGAGAAGCCAACGCCGCTGGTGTATCACCGCCGACGATATCCCCCTGGGTCGATGGAGACGGGACTTCCTGAGGATACGCCATTAGATCCCGACCTCCAAATTCCAGCTTGGGGAGGATGCTCGGACACCAAGCCTGACGGAATTTCGATGTTCGTCCTCTCAAGTAACGACGCCGCGACGTTCGCGCACGCCAGAGTCAAGGTCTCCGACGACCTTCCGTGCTTCGTTTCCTCACTGCCCCAAGGCAACGACCCTGATCTCGTCATATGCGAGCGCCCACCACACTGGATACCGACTCCAGCCGAATATGGCGCGTGGCACTACTGTGTAACGGCGCAGCGACCCTGTCGATTCAGCCAACTCGACCTCGTTGCTCGATGTGCCAACGGCACTTGGCAGACGTGCGATCTGCGCGCTGGCGCCTTACCGGCTATCACTCTGAGCGCACCGCCTCATCGCGAAGGTCGTGTTGCGCAATGGCTTCTTTCTTGCTTCATCGACAACTCGCGCGACTTCTGGGCCCGCTATGAAGCAGCGTTCTTGCAATTCAACATTGGTCTCACTCAAGATCCTTTGGAGCTCGAGCGTGACGATGTGCTTGCTTGGCTGCAACGAGCTCTGTCAGTAGCGCTTGCCGCCAACGCTGTTGCCTACCTGCCGGAGGCCGAAGAGCTCGTTCGCCACTTGCTCGACCGAGGTACTCTCGAGTCCACCGACGACGAGGAAGACGAGGCGGCTGATCACGTCGAGCCTGAGCGCTACGACAACAACGGCAATGAAGCAATAATCGTGTTCCTTGCCGAGCCGCTGAACAAGCCGGTCGGCAAGTCAATGGCACCTCGTCCGCAAAGTCACTCTTTGAACAAGAGCCATGTAGCTGCGCTGCGCGACCTTCTCTTACTGAACGAAAGCGAGCGGCGAGCATGGGGAGACAAGGCCAGGTATTGTACCACATCTGCACTCGCGTTAGCTGGCTGGCTGTCGTTCTTACTCTGTGAGTAGAAAGCGCGACGTCTACTCTTGGTGGGACTTGCAATCCGAACTGCATCGCCTCGTAAACGGTCGCACCGTTCCTCAGTGCCTCCCGTTGCTCTTCTCATGCCTCGACAACGTTCGTGTCGAGATTGTGCACTCGTCCACAATCTGCAAGATCCACGGCATCCCGGATGGTCTGGCCTACCAACTGGCTTGCGAGCTCGAACTCGGCAAGGATGACGTGTCTTCACTGATTCCGCTTCTCAACCCCAAGGCTGGCCCCGACTGCCAATTCTGGGCTGCCTCGCCTGCTTCCACCGACTCCCTCACCGCGCTTCAGCGCCTGGAGAAACCGGCCTTCGAGTCCCCAATCCAGCTTCGTTTGTTCGAGTCTCGAGTTCAACGCAACCGACAAGCAAGAAACCGGCTGGCTGAGCTGCATGCCAAGTGGCTCAAGGTTGCGCGCCAGGAAGTGTGGGGCTCGAAGTCGAGCTTCATTTTTGTTTACGTGCAACATGACCAGCCGCTCGACTTGGCTCGCTTGTTTGAGCGCAAGAACCACCCGCGCGCCGAGACTCGCGACTGGGTTGCCTGTGTGGCCGAGCGACTTGCCCGGGCCTTGCCGAGCGGATACCAGGTAGTGAGAGGCCAAGTAGTGCCCCCACCTAATCGCTGGTGCTGGTTCCTCGCAACTTGGTGTCCTAAATTCATGAAGCAGGCATCCGAGCAGACCCGTCGATTCCTATCACAAGTAGACGAGCGCGTGTTCCTGTACTCCGTCTCTATTCCTGCTCCTCACGTGTGAGTATGCAACCTCATCAGCCTTGTCATCGTGCATACAATCTCTGTCACCGTAAGGTGGGCAATACATGTCCCTCCCCTAAAAGGGGCGCCTATGTTGTGCCGTTATTCCCAATACACTTTTGGTACCATCTCCGACGAGACGTCCCCAAATTCTGCGCTCTCCTCTCGGTCTGCCGGCTGATTGGCTCTCGTGTGAATGAAGATTTCAACAGTTCCGGCTTCAGTAGCCTGGCAAGGATGGTTGGCCTCCAGTTTGATACGCGAAGGAGACTTGTGATAGTCAATTACGGCGAGAGCGTCGTTGAAATCATCACGCGGTAGCGCAGAAGCTAAGAGGCGAACGAACTCTTGCGGGTCGCTTGTTCCAGTTACTCGATATCGAAGCGAACGCTCATTGGCAGTAATCCACGTTGCTCCGGCTTTGAGTAGTGCATCAGTGAGCGGAGATTGAGGCGAACACCTTCCTCCAAACTTGTAAAACTGACGGAGTCTGGAGAATAGCGGAGTAATCTCCAATTTGTCAATAGCAGTGGCCAAATTATGCTCACCAGCAGTGGCCAAAGTATCCTCACCATCGCCAGGGAACGATAGTTCAGGTACTTTGACGGTAATCGCGTCAAGACACTGTACAAGTGTAGCTCTAGATCTTTTGTTCACATAGGAAGGGCTGCGGAGTAGATTCTCAAGCTGGCGTTCAACAGCCACGATATCAAATGCTTCTGCTACACGAAGCATTGCAAGCAAGAAGTTTCGTAGCTCTCGTGATAGGTATGCATTATCGAGCAACGATTTCGCCAACGCCAATTGTGTTGCGAACAGGGGCGAGCCAAGCTTGGCAGTATCAGTACGTGTCAAATACCGTTCTTCTGGCTTGCCATCGAAATCAAAATGAAAGAAGCGGGACATGGGAAGCGGACAACGCTCGCGGCAGAGAGAGAAGAGAAGACTGATGGAGATCGCGATTTTGTGGACTGTGCCTCGTCGTAGGCCTTGACGCACTCGGCCTTGGCGACGTAGCTAGCTGATGGCGTGCGACGAGCGCTAGAGGGCCATCATGGCGCGCACGACGTTGGTGTACATTCCGAGAATCTGGCCAGGCGTGACGCAGTCGGTGCGCGGACGGTGCGTCCGCGAAGGTTCGCACCGCTGCCGCTGCCGTCCCAGCCGCCGCTGCTGTCATTGCGCAATCATACGCGCGCAGCTCATATCTCTCCACGGCACTCACTCTTTGAGAGCGTACTGCTTGTCGCGCCACAAGGATCCTAATGTCGTGCAGGTTACGAAGCTCCATCCAGCTCGCACTCTCACTTGTGGCATTTGCCGCACTACAAAGCAAACGCAGTTCCTGAAGATTCACCATGATAGGCAGCTTGGCCGAGACAACGTCGGTTGCGCCAACGTTATGTATCTCTCCGTCTCTGGGTTACCGCAAGGCTCTCTTGCTTGCGCATTGTGCTACGATGCAAGGAGAAAGGAATTCAAGGCATCAGTCGCGGTTTTAGTTGATATTGAGGTGTATGTTCATACATGGGTAACACGATCACGCCGGCGTGGCAAAGTCAATAATGTGGTCTGCAGAACGGCCTCAAGCATCGACCCAAGCAGTTGTCGCTGCACCAGAATAGAAGGAGTGTCACGAATACCGCGACAAACGCTCCCAATATTGAGATTGAAGTGGCCACAATGCCAATTACCTCCCCTGCTGTGAAGTAGGCTTGCATCGAATAGCGTAAGAGCCCACCAAGGGCCATTACCAATGCAAAAACGAACACCGAGACGCCGAAACGAACACATCGTAGGCATGCCAAAAGCTTCTGCTCTCTCGCCAAGATCTCGATAACATGTGCGTCAGGCTCCCACAAAAACGAGAACTGAACCTCGCGAGCAACCAACATTACGCAGCCACTCAACACAGCAGCGAACAAGCCGCTGGCCGCGCTCACCAGGAAGAACACTCGTACGGTCTGAAACGAGTCAGGTGTTTGTACGGCGAACAAAGCGGTGAACGCAAGGCCGCTGAGGAACGTGGATACCGTGATAAGTGGTTCTGCTTGTCCTACGATCAGCGCCAAGGCTTTGCGGCGAACAGCCTCAGGGCGCGCGGCCATGATTGGTGGAGGAGAGGCACGAGCAAGGGTTGGGCGGAGACGGAGGTAAACTGGCCGCTGCTGCCGCGCACCAGCGCCACGAGCACTCCCTGCTCCACGAGCCGCAACCTCTCGCCTGAGGTAATGGCTTGGCTGAGGAAATCGGGTGTCAGGGTGTCAGTGGAGGTAGTTGAGGATGGCGTCGGAGGTCCACCAGCGGCCACGCGCGGCAATGTCTTGTAAGAGCGATAAGTCCCACTCGGAGGGGGCTCAGAGTGGGACAGGGCTTTGGGCGGCTGCGTCCATGTTTATACCTGCAACCAGATCAAATGCGTTCTCACTGCTCGTGTTGATGGTGATGATCATGGCGATGATAGTGGGGGCTTGGATATTCGCATTCGGTGCCAATACCGATCTTACACTAATACTAAATCTCACTCGGTGGCGACTGGGACGGAGCCCGAGGGCGACGGTGACGGCGAGATCGCGACCGCGACCGAGCTCGAGACTGGCGACGATGCGGACGTGGTGATTGTGACCGAGACCGCGATCCCGTCGGCGTGTGTATAGCTCCCATTTGTTCGGTGGCCTGATGCAATTAAGCCAACCTCAAACACATCAGCTGGATCCCCCAGTTTGTGAGGGAGCATTGATAACCGATGCTGTACCTTCCGAGTATTGGTACTCGGACGCAGTCATGCACACCGGGCCAGCGGAGCAAAGCCTTTGTTCAATGTCCAAAAAACGAATACGTGGTCGAGACAGAGTTAGAAGTTTGAGTGGAGGCTGCTTGCCAGGGATGGCGCTAAACTTGTCGAGCCAATAGTAAATGTCCTGTTCAGTCGCAGGTAACGACGAGGCGAGTGTGCGCACGCGGGTCACCAATAGAGTATGGGAACCAATAGGTTCAATGTGCTGAACTCCCTTGGCAGCAAGCTCTTCTTGATCCTGCGACAGGCAATACTCTGTCAACAATTCGTCAAACGGCGGTTCGGTCTTTCGTTGATTCTCGATATTGAGTCCCAAAAACTTGGTGATAGCCGCTTGCAACGTGGCACCAAGAGTTCCTGGTCGCGTTGAAACGCGCCGATTTGTGTAATACGATGAAAGGTACTGGATGTACGTAGGGCTGGGCTCAAGCCCAATCAGACGCAAAAACTCGGTACACGTGAGCTGATTCCGCTCACGATAGACCCTCGCCTGCTCGCTGAGTGAGTGCCAATCATCATCAGGTTGGAGAGCCCCACGTTTACGCTCCATGTCATGTATGGACAGTGCGAGAGCTGGCCGATGAGGAAGATAGGCTGTGGCTCGTAATTGTACAGTTAACATCGCCTCGGTCAAACAAGAAAAAGTCGCGCTAGCTTGTTCGAGTTGACGCTTTGTAACGCCAGGAACGTCCGCGTCAGCTAGACCCCTAACGATATTGAACCAGCATTGTCGCCATACGGCAACAAATGATGTAGAGGATCCTCGATCGGAAAACGATCTCGAAACCGCACGATCGAACAGGCGCCCGGGACATTCAATGCATAGAATCACCCGCACTGCTTGCTTGATCACAGCCAACATCAACTGGACATCGTCCTCCAGGCGTTCTTGAAAAGTCGGAAACGGTAGGAAGGCAGCGTTGGAGCCGGCTGCCTTGCACTGGCGAAGGGGGAAAACCAACTCGCCGATGCTTGTCTGGAAAGCAACAAAAATGGACACCGTAACGGTACCGAGCAGCAACGTGCACCGAATTGGCATGATTGGATTGTCTTCAAACAGGACGTTATCACTGGGTACAGTCATGAGCTCGGGACTCTCTTGCAGACCGGCCAGTACACCAGTGCGAAATGCTTCGCCAATTGTCGCAAGCGTAATATCTCCAAGGGCCAAACGAATATCATGACTGTGACCTGAAAAGTGCAAAGAGCAATTGCCACTGTCATACATCACGGCAGCAGTGTAATCGCGTAACTGAGGCATGAGTACGACGGCAACGTCACAATCGTAGCTGCTTGTCCATTGATGAGTGCCGCCCAAGAATTGGAGCGAGCACGACCATCGGATTGGAAGCCCGTTCACTTTCAGTGCTCCAAGATTCCCGGCCATCACCAGCCGGACGGTGTCTAGGCACGACGCAAATAAGAACTGGAGATGGGAGTTCGAGGCATGTAGTTGGCGAGCATGAGCCCACAGGGCCTTATCTTCGTCTGAGCCGGCTGACTGAACCGTCGTGATAGGAGACTCCATCATCGGTTCAACATCCAGCAGAAGCACGTGGAGCAGTTGCTCCTCCCTCACATGTTCTTGGACCGCCAGCTCGCCAAGTTTGTTCACTAGAACTGGCTCGGTCTCGTCAGTAATGAAGCTGTTGATTGCACGGAGCTCAGCAAGTAACGTGCGCAGCTCACCGCTCTGCTGCCAGTCATGGACTAGCTGCCAACATTTGCGCCATGCGTCGAGGAACACGATGCAGGCAAGCGTGACGGGATCAAGATCTCCAGTCCATCGAGAGTATCCAAACACTTCAATAACCACTCTCTCGAACAAAACGCAGGGAGGCCTCACGCGGTCGAGGAGCATGCTGTGCTGCAACGCACTAATCAAAAAATGAGCCTTGTCGGGGAGGGCTTGTAACTGCTGGCAAATATGAAAAAGGCCTTCATCAAAGTTGGCGCCATCGCCATTCGGCTTCCGACGAAGAATCAAAGGTGGAGAGTGCCAACTTGCAAGTGGGGTCTGTAACGCAAGGAAGCAGTCGACTATCGTTCCGTCTAGAAGCATAAGCGAGCAGCGCATCAATGCGCTGTAGGTATCGTTGTCAAACGGCGCCAGTGTGTCGTCAGCGTCGCGGGACTGTGCGACCTCTGCGCTCTCGTTGAACACGCTCCACAAGCTGTCCAGCACGCTTTCGTTGATCACCAGCCGGATATCATTGGCAGTATTCTGCTGCGGCCGAGCAACCCACGAGCATCTCGAGCCATCAAATACGATCTGTATGTCGTACCCTGGAAGCTCTGGGCATATCACAAAAAGAACCAAGTCACAAGTCCGAGTGGCAAGGCAGCGCCACGATAGTGAGCTAGATAGGGTTGAATCCTCCAACTCCTCCAAAGTAACCCTCTGGTTCAGGCGACTCTGCAAAGCCGTCAACCAGGAATCTAAGGCTGATTGCAACTGTTTGTTTGGTGCAGGATTGTTGAGTCGGCGAGCACGCTCCCACAACGCGTCATTTACCTCCGTTAGCACAGGAGACGACATTGGGAGAGAGCGAGCTAGACAAAAACGAAGGCGAAAACGTGGTTGGCCACCTTGAATATACCAAGAGCAGTGTGGTAGATGAAGCAAATCAGGGCGTATTACACCCCTCCGCAGCCGTACACAGCGCGTGCGGATAGCAAGAGAACGACGAGAGAAAAACTCCAATACGTGCGCACGAGAACGCAAGTAAGAACAGCAGACACTCGCACGAATCGTATACTCTTGGAAGCGACACACGATACTTGATTCAAATCTCTGACTCGCAATCATCATCATCATTCATTCGATGATGATGATGATGATTCAATATCTCAATGGTTCTCTCTCTCTCTCTCATGAGTGACGAGTGAACATAACAGCTAGAGGAAAAGGGTCTCTAGCTCGGGATCACCGAGTACACGAGGCTCGGATGGCGAGGCGTATGAGAAAGGGTCATAACAACGCGTTTGTGAGTGCTCACAATGGTGCGGGTCATTTGGTCTGATTACCTTTCCATTGTTGTTGTTGTTGTTTCCACCTCCTCCTCAACCATCTCCAGGTGAACCTGACTCGGCTCAGAAAAATCGATACTCTTTTGTTACCACTTTGTAGTGTTGGTCGTTATGCATTGTATGATGTTCGAAGGCACTGCCTCTCTCGATGCTCGAACGATGCGACATGTTACCACTCAACTTCATCATCGCACCGAGCCAGGACCGGAGGCCAGTGATGTTGTGCTTTCTGGTTGGAGCCATCGGGCGCCTGGTCACTTTTCGTTCGCGCGGCTTCGCACCGTCTTGGCACAGTGGCGAGATGGCGTTGGAGATTGGCGTCGTTTGCGCCCAAGTATTGTTGGCCTCAATACCGACAAGTCCAACTACAACGTCGAGTACCAGTTCGACGGTCATGTGTGGGTATCGAAATACACTGTGGAGCGTTTTGGCAATCGCTACTGCACGTGTGTCCACTTGGCAAATGACCACCACTTCATCGATTCGCCCGAGCAGAATGTGCCTGTTGACCTTCCGTACTCGCACGACAAACGCCATCAGCCGGAAACAGGCCGACGTGGTTGGTTGCCAGTAGTGCTCGATACGTCCGACGAGGGCGATTCCTTGGCCTTGGAGCGGGATCATTTGATGCTTCTTATTGATGACGCTCTTGGAGTGTTTGCACACATCTTTGAGCTCAATGACACGGCTGAGCTCGAGGACGTTTATGTCGAAGCGCGGTATGGTAGCTCCTGGTGCGGATTCGACCTTGGGCTCCGCTGCCAACACCAAACGCTTTCTTTCAAATTCGAGCCAGGTCTTCCGGTCGTCTTGCCGGCAAGGAGCATTGGCCCATCGCTGAGGGCAAGGCTTCAGCTCCTTCGCGAGAGCGAGCAGGCAAAGAATCCGTCGCCCTGGACGGAGGAAGAGACCGATTAGTCAAACACTTGACAAAGTCGCGAGATTACAGGCGACGGAAGGGATTGCGATAATGGCGACAGCAGCTCCAGGCGGCAGTAAAAGCGGATCACTCAGGCCACCTACACGCGCTGCAGCAGCGTGCAAATGCACGACTGTCTACTCGTGAGCATCAATGCGCCGTAGTCTGATCAAGACACTTCTCTGGCGAGCTACCACACCAGGAACCGAGCTCCGATTCAGTGCTGCGCGCCCGTTGAATAGTGAGTGCGTGACGGAAGCGGCCAAGGCAATGAAGAGCTACTGTTCGGTGCAGCGCTGCTGGTCGCGCTCGCGGCGTTGCAGGCAGGTTGTATGCTTCCCAGCTGACCGCAATCCATCGAACCAACCTCGAGCTCAATCCCTCGCGTGGCAGCAGCGGCGCACGCAGTCGAAGGTCAAGCGCTCAAACTGCACGTTGTGAGCGGTATCGAGACTGCCGCTCGCGTACTGCTTGATATGCGTCAGCGAGCAACACAGTGCTTCGCGGCTCGGCGCTGGTTGTTGCATGCCCTTGGCGTGCTTGTTATCCACGATGCTCAACGGCAAGCCACCAGTGATGATAAGCAAAGCCACCGTTGCTCAGCGGTAGTAATCCGAAGCGCGGGAGCAGGGATCGTATCCAGTAGCGACCGCTGATCAGGAGATACCTCGTGGCGTCGCGCCGTATGTTGCCGCATGCTGAACGAGCACCCCAACCGTAAGCATCGCATCGCGCAGGCGCCAGAAGAAACCAGGGCTGCAACGTACCGTGAACTTGCGTGGTTACCGTCGTGCAACCAGCACTACACACGGTACACCAAAGGGATGAACGTCGCTCGGGCAAGGGGGAGCGCAAGAACGAGGGGCCGGGTATGGTGCGCACTCCTCTACTGGTGCAGGCCACTGCGTGCGAACGGAATAGACAGAGGCAGAACTTTCTGCATCGACAGCCTTGCTTCGTTCCTTGTTGCTTGCTGCCTTCCTTCCCTCGCCATCGCTCTTGCACTTGGCACGTTGTATCTGGGCCATGATCATGCGGCTGCCTCGTATACCACCCGCTGGTGGGTATTACCGCGCAGCAGCGGTATTGGGAGTTCTTCTGTGCCTCGTGGCATTGGCTGTGCGTGCCGAGGTGCCAGCAGAACAGAGTACGTTTCGATGGCTGGCTTGCGCGTGATCTCGGCGCCGTACTGAGTCATTCAACAGGGCAAGCTCTCGTGGACCTTTACCATGCCACCAATGGTCCTAAGTGGCGTAATAACTCCAACTGGCTCAACGGCGATCCTTGCAAGCAGAGTTGGAAGGGTGTTGACTGCTGGGGCAGCAGTTCTATCGAGTGGCTGTACGTGATGGCTCGTCCAATAAGAGGGCAACGAAAAGCAGGCTATACCTCGCTGCACTCATTTGATACTTGATGATATTGAATAGCGGGCTCAACCACAATCAACTGAGCGGCACCATACCATCATCGATTGGCTCTCTCGTCAATCTTGATCGCTTGTACGTCAATCGAACATGACATCGACAAATACTCTCCAATCAATGCATCAACCATTCCAACAACCATGAGACCTCGATGCTCACTCACTCACTGACTCACTCACTCACTCACTCACTCACTCACTCACTCACTCACTCACTCACTCACTCACTCACTCACTCACTCACTCACTCACTCACTCACTCACTCACTCACTCACTCACTCACTCACTCACTCACTCACGATATCTCACTCACTCGATGATACTTGATGATATTGAGCAGAGACCTCTCCAACAATCAAGTGAGTGGCACCATACCATCATCGATTGGCTCTCTCGTCAATCTTAAGTGGTTGTACGTCAATCGAACATGACATCGATAAATACTCTTCAATCAATGCATCAACCATTCCAACAACCATGAGATGCCTCGATACTCACTCACTCACTCACTCACTCACTCACTCACTCACTCACTCACTCACTCACTCACTCACTCACTCACTCACTCACTCACTCACTCACTCACTCACTCACTCACTCACTCACTCACTCACTCA
>Ga0209935_1002375_pt1 | contig 23255 bp, 21 predicted proteins | sample ThiBio_1000_plan_2_FD_183958 | JGI IMG/M metagenome (GOLD analysis project Ga0209935, IMG submission 183958) | Wastewater bioreactor microbial communities from Cape Town, South Africa - Thiocy_cont_1000_plan (SPAdes) | ecosystem: Engineered > Bioreactor > Thiocyanate-remediating >...
ATCGGGGAGGCAACCTCGGCGCCCTCGTCGCAGAACACCAGCAGGCGCTGCGGATCGCGCGTGGTGAGGTAGCGGTCCAGCGCCAGCGGCTGTTCCACGGTAGCGACGCTGAGGATGCCGCATTGTTCCGCGGCCTCGATGACGTTGGCGCGCATCCGCTCGCCGTTGATGCGGCTTACCTGCGTATGCTGCGTCAGCACTGGTTGCAGCGTGGCCGCGCCCATTTCGACCGCCTTCTGCACCATGTAGTCGAGGCGCGCGTGTTTCAGCGGCGCGAACACGTAGGCGAGATCGGGCAGGCTGTCCTGCGGCCGGGTCTGCGCGACGATGTCGAGGCGATCCGGCCGCTTGCCGCCCCCGATCGCGGCGCGCCATTCGCCGTCGCGGCCGTTGAAGACCAGGATGGTGCTGCCGGCGCCGAGCCGCAGCACGTTGCCGAGGTAATTGGCCTGCCCGCGTTCCAGCGCGATTTGAGCGCCCGCCGACAGCGGCGCGTCGACGAACAGGCGGGGACTGCGGAAATCGGCAAGCGGCATGGTTGAAAATCCAATGATCGGCGCGCTTCTGCGGCTGTTTGGAAAGTTTGCTTCTTGGGTTTCCCCGGGCGCGCTGCGGCACGAAGTGACGCTGCGCAGAACCGGGATCGTCTCAAACATCGTCGGCGGAACGGCCCCGGCTCTGCGGAGCAGCATTTCATGCCGCGCCGTGTCCGGGTACGGAGCCATTTTTTCAAACAATCTCTTAAAGGATCGCCACGTGAATGCCAGGTTGTCGCAGCCTGCGCCGCGCTCTTGCCCCATTCGACGGGTTGTTAACGCGGAGCGGGAATCGTAAAAGGTTCTAAACCGCAAATCGCTTTGTATTCGAGAACCTTGATCGTCCGTCGAGTTTTGCCGGAGGGATATCCGTGAGCATCCGCAGCCTGATCGCGCCGTTGACAGTCGCCGCCCTTCTCGGAGTGGCCGGCCCGGTTTACGCGCAAGGCGCTTTTCCCGCGCCGCTGCCCGCGGGCGTGACGCCGGCCGAGAAGCCGTCGCCGTTCCCGCCGGTCAACAATGGCGGCGTGATCAAGAACGATCCGGCGTTTCCGCCGGTGAATGGCGCGGGTGCCAATTCGCCGTTTCCGCCGGTCAACGGCGCGCCGCGCGCGTCGGTCGGAGGGCCGAGCCCGTTTCCGTCGAACGGTGCGCCGCCTGTCGCGGGTGCCGGCGCGTTCTCGGCTCCGCAAGGCGGTCCGCCGCCGGGCGCGGAAGACTGCATGAAAGAGTTCATGCCGCTGCGCAAGGAAGCGGAGCGGCGCGGCAAACTGATCAAGGCCGCCAGCGATCGTCACGCGCCGGCCTCTGAGGCCTGCAAGCTGATCGGCAATTTCTCGCAGGCCGAAGTGAAGATGATCAAATACGTCCACACCAACCAGCAGAAGTGCGGAATCCCGGCGCAGGTGACCGAGCAACTCAAGAGCGGGCACAAGAACACCGAGAAGATGCTAAAGCAGGTCTGCAACGTGGCGCATCAGCAGGCAACGCAGCCGCGCGGGCCCGCCGGCCCGAGCCTGGCCGACGTCCTCGGCTCCTCGGCATCGGCGTCGGAGCCCGCCCGCGGCAAGAAGGGCGGCAGCACCTTCGATACGCTCAGCGGCAACGTGCTGACGCGATGAGACCGGTCCGCACCATCGCGGTGCGGCCATGAGCGGCGCGGCCGCCCGCGTCGCCGATTCCGTCGGCAACTGGGTCGACAACCGCGCGCCGTTGTGGACGCGTCCTTATCTCCGTCTTGCGCGCTTCGACCGTCCGATCGGCTCGTGGCTGCTGCTGATGCCGTGCTGGTGGTCGGCGGCGCTCGCCGCCGGCGTCGCGCGCGATGTCAGCGGCCTGCCGCTCACCGTGCTGCTGTTCTTCATCGGCGCGTTCGTGATGCGGGGCGCGGGCTGCACATGGAACGACATCACCGATCGCAATCTCGACACCAAGGTGGAGCGCACCCGCTCGCGACCGATCCCGGCCGGGCAGGTGAGCGTGACGCAGGCATTCGTGTTTCTGGTGTTGCAGGCGCTGGTCGGGCTCGGCGTGCTGTTGCAGTTCAACCGCTTCGCGATCCTCACCGGCATCGCATCGCTGGCAATCGTCGCGGTCTATCCGTTCATGAAGCGGATCACCTATTGGCCGCAGGTGACGCTCGGCCTCGCGTTCTCATGGGGCGCGCTGATGGGGTTCGCGGTGACGCTCGGGCGGCTGGATCCGGCGGCGCTGGTGCTCTACGCCGGCTCGATCTGCTGGGTGATCGCCTACGACACCATCTACGCGCATCAGGACACCGAGGACGATGTGCTCGTCGGCATCAAGTCGACGGCCCTGTTGTTCGGCGACAAGACAAAACCTGCGCTGACAATTTTCTATTCCGCTGCCGTGGTGCTGATCGGCCTCGCGCTGTGGCTTGCCGGCGCGGGCTGGCCGGCGGCGCTCGGGCTCGCGGCTTTCGCCGCGCATCTGGTGTGGCAGGTGCGCCGGCTGGATATTTCCGATTCCGCGCTATGCCTGCGCATTTTCAAGTCCAACCGCGACGCCGGCCTGCTGCTGTTCGCGATGTTGGTGATCGACGCGGTGTTGCGGGCGACGTGACACCCTTCGTCGTCCCTGCGAAGGCAGGGACCCATAACCCCTAGCCTTGCGGTTGTGGTACAAGGATCGAAACAAGCCCACAGCCCGCGAATGTATCCGGTTTACATTCTTGCAAGCCGATGTCACGACACCCGCTATCTCGACAGGATCAATTCCCCGCGCATCCAATTTCGGAGTCATTGGCTATGGGTCCCTGCCTGCGCAGGGACGACTCTGTGCGTGGGGCGCCGGCGGCAACTCAATCCCGCGCGATGATCTCGAACTCGCCGCGATGGATCACCGGTTCGCTCGGCATCTGTCCGGCGCGGCGGCGGGCCAGGAAACGCGGGCGGCGTTTGGCGACGGCGTTGCGGCGGCGGCGGCGCTGCGTCGGCTGGCGCTTGAACTCGATGAGCTGCGGCAGCGCGAACAGATCGCTCCACGATTGCCAGGTGTCGTTGATCGCTTCCGGATCGTCGATCTCGCACAGCGGCACCGACAACGACGGATCGCGATGCATCAGCACCAGCATCTGCGTCTCACCACGATCGCGGATCGCCACGCCGAGGAAGTCGCGCACCCGCACGTTGATCGCCATCTGCATGCCGTGAACGGCGCGGCGCAGGACGATGTGTTCGCGATGCATTTCGATGTGCCGGACGTTGCCGTCGGCGCGCGTGTCGTGCGCCTCGAAGCTGACCGGGAGTGAGTGGGGGTCGAGCCGCGCAATGCGGCCCGACCCTGCGGGATTGATCCCGCCTGTCGCTGTTTGACGTCTCAAGGTCTTGTCTCCCCGCCGGGATTATGTTCCCGATCGATGCGTGAGACTGTGCCAGAGCCGCGTCCGGATTCGCTTAAGAAGGCTGGTTAATCGAAAGTCACTTGCCCTGGTTTCGCGGGCATGATTGACAAGTCCTTGGCGGGGATGATTGACGAGTCGTTGCCAAGGTCCCGACAAGGCTGGACGATTTGCCGTGAAAGCGCCGTCCCGCGCTTGAATCCGCGTAAATCGGGCACATCTGCGCCTGATGGGCCACTCGTTCGCTTCTTTGGGATTTTGTTCGTGATTGCTTCACCAAACAATTCGACTGCAGAAAAAACGCGCTCCACCGACGCCGGCCTGCTGGATCAGTCGGCGCTCAGCGATCTCGCGCAGCGTCTCGTCGAGGCGGCGCGGCGCGCCGGCGCGGATGCCGCGGACGCGGTCGCGGTGCGCGGCGTCTCGCAAGGCGTCGAGGTGCGCGACGGCCGCGTCGAGGAATCCGAGCGCTCCGAAGGCGACGATGTCGGCTTGCGCGTGCTGGTCGGCAAGCGGCAGGCGGTGGTCTCCACCAACGATGTCGGCGGCGATGGCATCGCAAAGCTCGCCGAGCGCGCGGTGGCGATGGCGCGCGTCGCGCCGGATGACGACTATGTCGGCCTCGCCGATCCGGCGTTGCTGGCGCGCGAGTTTCCAAATCTCGATCTGCTCGACCCCTCGATGCCGTCGACCGCCGAACTCGAACGCCGCGCGCTGGAAGCGGAAGCGGCGGGCATCGCAGTGAAGGGTGTCACCAAGTCCGGCGGCGCATCGGCGTCGAGCGGCATCGGCGGCATGGTGCTCGTGACGTCGACCGGCTTTCATGGCGCTTACTTGCGTTCGAGCCAGGGCATCTCGATGACCGCGATTTCCGGCACAGGCACCGGAATGGAGCGCGATTACGATTTCAGTTCGGCACTGCATGGTGCCGATCTCGACTCGCCCGAAAGCATCGGCCGCAGCGCCGGTGCGCGCGCGGTGGCGCGCGCCAATCCGCGCAAGGCGGAGACCTGCAAGGCGCCGGTGATCTTCGATCCGCGCGTTGCTGGTTCATTGGTCGGACATCTGGTCGGCGCGGCGAACGGCGCGTCGATCGCGCGCAAGACCAGCTTTCTGAAGGATCGCCTCGGACAACGACTGTTCGCGAATGGCATTCGCATCATCGACGATCCGCGCCGTGTGCGCGGCTTGCGCTCGCAGAGTTTTGACGCCGAGGGTGTCGCGACGAAGCAACTCGCGATCATCGATGATGGCGTGCTGACCTCGTGGCTCTTGGATTCCGCGACCGCGCGCGAACTCGGCATGACCACGACGGGCCATGCGCATCGCGGCGTGTCGTCGTCGCCGACGCCGGGCGCATATAACTTGCACATGGAAGCGGGCGAGGTGACGCCGGCCGAACTGATGGCCGACATCAAGCAGGGCTTCTATGTCACCGACCTGATCGGCTCCGGCGTCAACGGCGTCACCGGCGATTACAGCCGCGGCGCGTCGGGCTTCTGGATCGAGAACGGCAAGCCGACTTATGCGGTGAGCGAGATGACCATCGCCGGTCATCTGATCGAGATGTTCAAGTCGCTGCGCCCCGCGAACGATCTCGTGTTCCGTTACGGCGTCAACGCGCCGACCTTGCGCATCGAAGGGCTGACGATTGCCGGACGCTGATCCCGCGCTCGCCATCGACCGCGCCGGGCGCGATGGCGCGCTGCTGGCGGCGACGGTGCGCGAGGCGGGCGCGCTGGCGCTGTCGAAATTCCAGACCGATCTGCGAAGCTGGACCAAGGGTGCGTCGTCGCCGGTGTCGGAAGCCGACATCGCCGTGAACAACCTGATCGAGCGACGGTTGCGCGTAGCGACGCCGGATTACGGCTGGTTGTCGGAAGAGAGCGCCGACGACAAGGCGCGGCTGTCGCAAAAGAGGGTGTGGATCGTCGATCCGATCGACGGCACCCGCAGCTATCTCGCCGGCCGCGAGGACTGGTGCGTCAGCGTGGCGCTGGTCGAGGACGACGCGCCGGTGCTGGCGGCGGTGTTCGCGCCGGTCACCGACGAATTCTTCTTCGCCGTGCGCGGAGGGGGTGCGATGCTGCACGAGGCGCCGATCCGGGCACGGTCGGGAACAGCATTCGACTTTAGCAGGGTGGCGGGGCCGAAGCCGATCGTCGAGCGGCTGGGACTGCCGCGCGACGGCACCGCGATCCATCCGCGAATCGGCTCGTTGGCGCTGCGGTTGTGCCGGATCGGCGACGGCACGCTGGATATCGCCTTTGCCGGTGGACAAAGCCGGGACTGGGACCTTGCGGCGGCGGATTTGATCGTGCACGAAGCGGGTGGTAGAATGACCATGCTTTCGGGCGAGCCGATCGGCTATAACCGCCCGGATGTTACCCATGGCGTGCTGGTTGCTGCGGGGCGTGAACGCCATGCCTCCGTGATCACGCATTTCCGCGATCACCCGCTTCCGTGGTCGTGAGCAGCGCCAGGTATTCACAGTTATTCTATTCACAGTTTTTCGGCATGGCCGATCAAACCGAACGTTGATGAGGACAGGACGTCGATGACGGAGCCCGCGCGGCAGTTGCTCCATCTGGTGATCGGGGGCGAACTGACGGACCTCGATAACGTCACCTTCAAGGATCTCGATCAGGTCGATATCGTCGGCGTGTATCCCAACTACGCCACCGCATTGACGGCATGGAAAGCCAAGGCGCAGCAGACGGTGGATAACGCGCATATGCGTTACTTCATCGTCCACCTGCACCGGCTGCTCGATCCGGGCCAGACCGCAGACACGAAGCCCGCCAATTGAAACGATTCGTCCGCAATGCCTTGCGCTCGCCCTGGTTCCAGCGCGCCGCCGGCGTCGCGGCGGCCGAATACCTACGGCTGGTCTGGCTGACCAACCGCTTCACCTTCGATCCGGTCGACGTCTACGACATCGTCGAGCCGCAGATGCCGGTGATCCTGGCGTTCTGGCACGGCCAGCATTTCATGACGCCGTTCATCCGCAAGGACGGCCATCGCGGCAAGGTTCTGATCTCGCGCCATCGTGACGGCGAGATCAACGCCATCACCGCGGCGCGGCTGAAGATCGGCGCGGTGCGCGGCTCCGGCGATCACGGCTCGGCCTTCCATCGCAAGGGCGGCGTCGGTGCGTTCCGCGAAATGGTTCGGGCGCTGGAGGAAAACTACAATATGGCGCTCACCGCCGACGTGCCGAAGCGGTCGCGCGTCGCCGGGATGGGGATTATCATGCTGGCGCGCGAGTCGGGGCGGCCGATCATGCCGTTCGCGATGGCCACCAGTCGTTACGTGCGTTTGAGCAATTGGGACCGCACCACCATCAATCTGCCGTTCGGCCGGGGCGCGCTGGTCGGTGGCGAGGTGATCACGGTTCCGCCGGATGCGGATGCTGCCACGATGGAAGCGTTGCGGGCGCAACTGGAAGCGACCTTGAACGACGCCACCCGGCGCGCCTATGTCGCGGTCGGTCGCGAGGGCGGCGATGCCTGACCCGTTGCCGCCGCTGCTGCGCGCCTATCGCGCGATGTCCCAGGCCGCGCCGCCGATCACCCGGCTTCTCGCCAAGCGCCGCGTCAAGCAAGGCAAGGAAGATCCGGCGCGGCTCGGTGAGCGGCGCGGCATCGCCGGTAGGCCGCGGCCGAGCGGACCGCTGATATGGATTCATGGCGCCAGCGTTGGCGAGGTGCTGGCGGCGGCGGCGCTGATCGAGCAGCTGCGCACGCGCGGATTCAATGTGCTGGTGACGTCCGGCACCGTGACCTCGGCGGCCATCGTCGCCAGGCGGTTTCCCTCCGACGTGGTGCACCAGTATCTGCCGTATGACGCGCCGAAATTCGTCGCGCGGTTTCTCGATCACTGGCAGCCGTCGCTGGCGCTGTTCGTCGAATCCGACCTGTGGCCGAACCTCATTCTCGCCTGTTCGGCGCGACGGCTGCCGATGGTGCTGATCAACGGCCGCATGTCGCCGCGCTCGTTCCCGCGCTGGCAGCGCGCGGCGCAGACCATCGCCGCGCTGCTCGGCCGCTTCGACATCTGCCTCGCGCAGTCGCAGGTCGATGCCGAACGTTTCGCGGCGCTGGGCGCCGAAAGCGTCGCGGTCACCGGCAATCTGAAGTGGGACGTCGAAGCGCCGCCCGCCGACAACGTGCGGCTGGAGCGGCTGATGGCGCTGACGCGCGGCCGTCAGGTGGTGGTGGCGGCCTCGACCCATCCCGGCGAGGAGGAAATCATCCTCGCCGCGCACAAGAAGCTGGCGACCTATTTCCCCGGCCTGCTCACCGTGATCGTGCCGCGCCATCCGCAGCGCGGCGAGGCGGTGGCGAAGCAGGTCGCCGACGCCGGGCTCGAGGTGGCGCTGCGCTCGCACGAGGAATTGCCCGGTGCGCGCACCGGCGTCTATGTCGCCGATACCATGGGCGAACTCGGCCTGTTCTATCGCCTCGCGCCGATCGTGTTCATGGGCGGCTCGCTGGTGCCGCACGGCGGGCAGAATCCGATCGAGCCGGCGAAGTTAGGTGCGGCTATCGTGCACGGGCCGCACGTCTTCAACTTCACTGAAGTCTATGATGCGTTCGACCGCGCCGGCGGCGCGCGGCTGGCGGCCGGCGAGAGGGAACTGGTGCAGGAGATCGGCCGCCTGCTTCGCGACACGCGCGAGCGGCAGGCGTCGATTGCCGCCGCCGAGCAGGTGGTCGCCGACCTCGGCGGCGCGCTCGACCGCACCCTGGATTCGCTGCGGCCTTATCTTTTGCAACTGCGCTTCGACCGGGGCGCCGCCGATGCATGAGCCTGCCTTCTGGCACCGGCCATCATCGCTGACCTCGCGACTTCTGACGCCGCTCGCGGCTCTCTACGGCGCCATCGCCGCGCGGCGGATGGCGCGGCCCGGTGCTGACGCCGGCGTGCCGGTGATCTGCGTCGGCAACTACCACACCGGCGGCGCGGGCAAGACGCCGACCGTGCTGGCGCTGGTGACGATGCTGCGCGGGCTCGACGAAACGCCGTTCGTGCTCAGCCGTGGTTATGGTGGTTCATCGCCCGGACCGCTGCGCGTCGATGCCGCGCGCCATACGGCATCGGAGGTCGGCGACGAGCCGCTGATGATGGCGGCGCATGCGCCGGTCGTGATCGCGCGCGATCGCGTCGCGGGGGCGCAACGTGCGCGCGGCGAGGGCGCCAGCATCATCGTAATGGACGACGGTTTTCAGAACCCGGCGCTGCGCAAGGATTTTTCGTTGATCGTCGTGGGCGGTGGGCGAGGGCTCGGCAACGGACGCGTGTTTCCGGCGGGGCCGCTGCGCGCGCCGCTCGCGCCGCAACTCGCGCGCACCGATGCGCTCCTGGTAATCGGCGAAGGCAATGCCGCCGCGGATGTGGAACGCGCGCTCGCGGCGCGCGGCGTGCCGGTGTTTCATGCGCGCGTCACGCCCGATGCGGAGACTGTCGCGGCGCTACGCGGCAAGCGCGTGCTGGCCTTCGCCGGCATCGGCGATCCCGACCGCTTCTTCGACACGCTGCGCGCGCATGGCATCGAGGTCGCGGCGCCGCGGACATTCCCCGATCATCATCGCTTTACGAAGGATGAGTTATGGGCGTTGCGCGCCGAGGCCAAGCGTGATGGATTTGCGCTGGTGACGACGGAAAAGGATTTCGCGAGGCTAAGCGGCGACCTTGCCTCGTTGAAGGACGGCATCACCCCGCTGCCGGTGTCGCTGCGGTTCGATGACGAGGCGCGCTTGCGCGATTTGATTGTGAAAAGATTCCGCGGCGCGGTGGGGTGATGCCGAGAGCCTGATAGACAGGTTATTTTTCGGATAGACGCGCAACACGAAACACGTCGTCCCCGCGGAGGCGGGGACCCATAACCCTGGCGGTTATGGTGCGTAAGATTGTCTGTCAAAGATCATCATCGCCGTTCGCATCATCAGCGCTGCGGCGTATGGGTCCCCGCCTTCGCGGGGACGACTGAGGTGTTTTTTACGCCTTCAACGCTTCCGGAAAATGCCGCTTCAGCACCGCGTCGGGGGTCGCGTAGGCTTCCTGGCGATCGACGCTCCAGTATTTCAATTCGTCGATCGGGATGTGGACGCCGCTGACGGCACAGATCACGTAGGCGCCCGGCGAGATGACGCGGAAATCGCCGTCGAGATATTCCAGCTTGGCTTCGCCATGGCTCGACGGCCCGAATTTGTTCAGCACGGTCAGTCTCCTCGCGGTCGTCTCAAGGGCAGGCCGCGCAATCGGTCGATGGGATGGTGTCGTTTAGCACAGAACGGCGGGAGCGACATACCGGATAGATAGGGAGGGTTTGCGACATTTGCAGGGAACCGGATATGGCCGGAGTGTGCGACGGCCTCATCCTGAGGTAGCGATGCGATAGCATCGCCCTCGAAGGATCGCCGTCGCCCTTCGAGGGTCATGCTGCGCATGATCGCCTCAGGGTGACGGCTCCAACACCTCTAAAATAAATCGCCCTGACCTGACGGCTTGGTGGTTCGTTTCGCCGGCGGCTTCGCGGCGGCCTTCGGTGGTTCGCGTCGGGGTGGCGACGCAGCCGGATCGCCATTGGCGGTCGCCGCGACGCGGCCGTCGGCGAATTCGAGGTCGAGGCGCATACCGGGGGAGATTGCCGCTGCGTTGCGCAGGGCGTGGCCGGCCTCGTCCCGCACCAGTGCGAAGCCGCGCGCCAGCACGCTCCTGTAGGAAAGGGCCGCCAGTAATTGCCCGGCGTGATCGGCGCGAGCGCGCTGACGGAGCAGCAAGGTCGACACCGCGCGCCGCGCGCGTTCCGCGAGACGCTGGGTGCGCTCGCTATCGCGTGCAATCGCCGTGCGATGCGCCTGCGCGCTGGCGAAGCGTGCCGCCTTCAGCCGTAGCGCCAGCGCGTCGAAGCGATCGCGTCGATGCCGCAGCACCACGCGGGTGCAATGCGCGAGCCGCGCGCCGCAGGTGGTTGTTTGCTGGCGCGCTTGCGCGACCTGCGCGCGCAACACGTTCAGCGTCAACCCGGCCGCCGCGCGGGTAAAGCGGCGGTGATGCAGTTGCGTGTTGGCGGTGAGCGCGCGCGGCAGCGCGGCGGTGGCGGCATCGAGGCGCTGGCGCGGGATTGCCAGCACATCGGACGCGGAGGGCAGCGCGCGGGCGAGGCCGCGCAGATCGTTGCGGCGGCGATCCTGCTCGCGCTGCCAGCACAGCATGGCGCGGCGCGCGAAGCTCGCGACCTCGACGAACAGTTCGGCCCGCACCGGCACCGCCATCTCGGCGGCAGCGGTCGGCGTCGGCGCGCGCCTGTCGGCGACGTAATCGATCAGCGTCACGTCGGTCTCGTGGCCGACGGCGGAAATCAGCGGGATCATGCTTTCCGCCGCGGCGCGCACCACGATCTCCTCGTTGAACGACCACAGGTCCTCCAGCGAACCGCCGCCGCGCGCGACGATCAGCAAATCCGGTTTGGGAATGTGTCCGCCGTCGTCCAGCGCATTGAAGCCGTTGATCGCGGCGGCGATCTGTTCCGCCGCGCCTTCGCCCTGCACCCGCACCGGCCACACCACCACGTGGCGCGGAAAGCGGTCGGCGAGGCGGTGCAGGATGTCGCGGATCACCGCGCCGGTCGGCGAGGTGACGACGCCGATCACCTCGGGGAGGTACGGCAGAAGCTGCTTGCGCGCCTCGTCGAACAGGCCCTCGGCGGCGAGTTTTTTCTTGCGCTCCTCCATCAGCGCCATCAGCGCGCCGACGCCGGCCGGCTCCAGCGCGTCGATGACGATCTGGTATTTCGACGAGCCGGGATAGGTGGTGAGCTTGCCGGCGGCGACGACCTCGAGGCCCTCCTGCGGCTTGAACCGCATCCGGCCGTAAGAGCCGCGCCAGATCACCGCCTCGATCTTGGCCTTGTCGTCCTTCAGCGCGAAATAGCAGTGGCCGGAGGCGTGGACCCCGCGAAAGCCGGAAATCTCGCCGCGCACCCGGACATGGCCGAAGGCATCCTCCACTGTCCGCTTGAGATCCGAGGACAGCTCGGAGACGGTGTATTCGGGCGCGTTGGGCAAGAGTTGTGCGGAATCGGCGGGCATCGACATCCATTCTGTTGCGGCCTTGGTCTCCCATGCCGAAGCGCGTTGCTTGGGATGGAATCACCGTCGGTCATGCCCGGACTTGATCCGGGCATCCATCTTCTAGAAAAGGAGGATGGATTGCCGGGTCAAGCCCGGCAATGATGGCCCGAAGCGTTTCATCACATGAATCCGCTCCGGACCGCTTGGAAACCACTGAATAACCCTGAGATTACAGGATCCCATGAATATTCTCGTGCTTGGTTCCGGCGGCCGCGAACATGCCCTGTGCTGGAAGATCGCGGCATCGCCCCTGCTGACGAAGCTGTGGTGCGCGCCGGGCAATGCCGGCATCGCGCAGGACGCCGAATGCGTGGCGCTGGACGTCACCGACCATGCGGCGGTGATCGCGTTCTGCCGCGAGAGCAAGATCGATCTGGTGGTGGTCGGGCCCGATGCGCTGATCGCGGCGGGCATCGTCGACGATCTGACCGCCGCCGGCTTCAAGACGTTTGGGCCGACGCAGGCCGCGGGAAAGCTGGAAAGCTCCAAGAGTTTCACCAAACAGCTTTGCCGCGACAATAATATCCCCACCGCCGCTTACGCGCATTTCACCGACGCGGTGGCCGCGAAGGATTACGTGCGCGAGCGTAGCGCGCCGATCGTGGTGAAGGCGGACGGGCTCGCGGCGGGCAAGGGCGTCGTGGTGGCGACGACGGTCGATGAGGCGCTCGAAGCCATCGACATGATGTTCAGCGGCGGGTTCGGCGAAGCCGGTGCGGAAGTCGTGATCGAGGAATTCATGGAGGGCGAGGAAGCCTCGTTCTTCGCGCTGTGCGACGGCGACACCGCGCTGCCGCTCGCCACCGCGCAGGATCACAAGCGCGCCTTCGATGGCGACGTCGGACCCAACACCGGCGGCATGGGGGCCTATTCGCCGGCACCGGTGATGACCGACGCGATGAACAAGCGCGTGATGGACGAGATGGTGATGCCGACCCTGCGCGCGCTGAAGGCGATGGGAACGCCTTACAAGGGCGTGCTCTATGCCGGCGTGATGATCACCAGGGACGGGCCGAAGCTTGTGGAATACAACGCGCGCTTCGGCGATCCGGAATGCCAGGTGCTGATGATCCGCATGATGTCGGACATCGTGCCGGCGCTGCTGGCGTCCGTCGACGGCGAGTTGAAGCACTTTGATCTGCGCTGGTATTCCGAGCCCGCGCTCACCGTCATCATGGCGACCAGGGGCTATCCGGGGGACGTGCCGAAGGGCTCGCGCATCGAAGGATTGGAAGACGCCGCGAAGGTCGAGGGCGTCGAGATTTTCCACGCCGGCACCAAGCGCGTCGATGGCCACATCGTCGCCAATGGCGGGCGCGTGCTGAATATCTGCGCCTCGGGCAAGACGGTGAAGGAAGCGCAGGCGCGCGCTTATCAGGCCGTCGATCTGATCAAGTGGCCGGAAGGCTTCTGCCGCCGCGACATCGGCTGGCGCGCGGTGGAGCGGGAACAAAATAGTTGATGTGGCGTCGTCCCTGCGAAGGCAGGGACCCATACGCCATGTCGTCGATGATTAGAAAAGATCGTTCGTTGTTACTTCTTTGATCACAACGAAGCGCGGGGATTATGGGTCCCCGCCTTCGCAGGGACGACGAAGGAGATTGTCATTCATGCCCGATCTCGCCGACCTGTTTCGCGGTTACAAATCCGAATGGATATCGACCAGCGGCGGGCGCATTTTCGCGCGCGTCGGCGGCAACGGGCCGCCGCTGCTGTTGCTGCATGGTTTTCCGCAGACGCATGTGATGTGGCACAAGGTGGCGCCGCAACTCGCCGCGCGTTTCACCGTCATCATTGCGGATCTGCCGGGCTATGGCTGGTCCGACATGCCCGAGAGCGACGCCGATCACACGCCTTACACCAAGCGCGGCATGGCGAAGATGCTGGTGGAGGCGATGGAGCAACTCGGCCATGTGCATTTCGCGCTGGCCGGGCACGATCGCGGCGCGCGGGTGTCGTATCGGCTGGCACTGGATCATCCGGGCCGGCTGTCGCAACTCGCGGTGCTCGATATCCTGCCGACCTATGAATACTGGGCGCGGATGAATCGCACCTCAGCGTTGAAGATCTATCACTGGGCGTTTCTGGCGCAACCGGAGCCGTTGCCGGAGAAACTGATCCTCGGCGACAGCGACGCTTACTTCCGCCACACGCTGGCAAGCTGGACCGCCACCAACACGCTGGATGCATTCGATCCGCGCGCGCTCGCGCATTACCTCACGGCGGGTCGCGATCCCTCGCGCGTGCATGCGATGTGCGAGGACTATCGCGCCGGCGCCTATGCCGATTTCGAACAGGACAAGGCGGACCACGAGGCGGGAAACAAGATCACGGTGCCGATGCTGGCGCTGTGGGGCAACGTCGGCGTCGCAGCCAGCGCCGCCACGCCGCTCGACACCTGGAAGACATGGGCGAGCAACGTGACGGGCGCGCCGATTGCCAGCGGCCACTTCATGCCGGAAGAAAATCCGGATGCGACCGCGAAGGCGCTGCTGGGATTTTTCGCGGGTTGAGAAATAAATCACGCTTCGCAATTCTTCGTCATGGCCGGAATAAATCCGGCCATGACGAGTGGCAACGTGAGTGCCTCAGTCTCTCGTTCCCTACTGAGCAACTCTCAGTACGGACCCTTTACCGCCTTGCCTTGAAAAACTCCCGCAGCAGCGCCGCCGCGCGGGTTTCGCCGACGGCGGGATAGACTTCCGGCGCGTGGTGGCAGGTGGGCGCGGCGAAGAAGTGGACGCCCGACTCCACCGCGCCGCCCTTGGGGTCGAGCGCGCCGAAATACAGCCGGCGGATGCGGGCGAAGGAGATCGCCGCCGCGCACATGGTGCAGGGCTCGAGCGTCACGTAGAGGTCGCAACCGGTCAGCCGCTCGCTGCCGAGGGTACGGGCGGCTTCCCGCAGAGCCAGAACCTCGGCGTGGGCGGTGGGGTCGCGGTCGGTCAGGGTGCGGTTTCCGGCGCGGGCGATCACCGCGCCGTCGCGGACGATGACGCAGCCGATCGGCACTTCGCCGGCCTTTTTGGCGTTTTCGGCCTGTTCCAGCGCCAAATCCATGAAAGTTGCCGCGCTCATAACGCGTTTCTCGCCTCGTTTCTCGCAAAGAACTCTGTTATGAGGGCGCCTTCAGCACGTGGATGCCGGTTTTTGCCTGAGACAGCGCCCTAGAGACGGGGGCGCTTGAACCTGCTCCCGTCGCTTCACCCGCGATTTCGACGCACACCAGACGAGAGCATTCATGCCCCGCGATAACGACAAAAACAACGCCCCGCCGCGCGGCCGGCGTGACCGGCAGACCGGCGGCAAGGGGCGCTCCGCCGACAAGGGCCGCTCCGGCGCCAAGCGCGGACCAGAGAAGAAATTCGCCAAGCGTATGGGCGGCAAGCCGGATGGCGAGCGGCGGTCTTATGCGGACAAGTCCGAGGGCCGCAGATCGTTTGGCGACAAGCCGTTCGGCAAGAAGCCCTACGCCGGCAAGCGTGATGGCGACGGGCCGCGCCGCAGTTACGGTGATGGGCCGCGACGTGATCGTGACGATGCGCGTCCGGCGCGCTTCAATCGCGACGAGCGCCCGGCGCGTGGCGGTGACCGGGTGGAGCGCGGGCCGCGAAGGGATTTCCGGCCGCGCGACGATCGCGGCGGTGAGAAGCGCCCGTATACGCCGCGTGGCGAAGGCGGCTTCCGCAAGGATGGCCCGCGCAAGGACTTCGGTTCGCGCGACGGCGAACGCAAATTCGAGCGGCCGCGCGAGGGCGGATTCCGGCGCGACGATGATCGCCCGAAATTTTCGCGCGGACCGCGCAAGGAATTCGGCGAGGGACGCGACCGCAGCAACGAGAAGCCGTGGGAGAATCGCGAGCGCCGCGACAGTCGTGGACGCGACGAGGCGCGCAAGTTCGACCGGCCGCGCGATGATCGTGGCGACGTGCGGCGTCCGCGTTTCTCGCGGTCACGCGATGAGGGTTCGGAGCGTGGACCGCGCTCGTTCGACAAGCCGAAGTTCGATCGGCCGCGCGGCGACCGTCCGAAATTCGATCGACCGCGAGAGGACCGCGAGGATCGTCCGACCTTCCGCCGCCCGCGCGAGGATCGCGGCGGATCGCGAGATTGGCAGGAGCATCCGCGCAGCGAGGGGCGGCGCGATCGTTTTGCAGATCGTCCGCGCCGCGACAACGAGGACGATAGCAAGGTGTTCGCCAAGCGTCCGGCGTTCGGCGGGCGCGGCGCCTATCGCGAGCGCAAGCTCGATCCCAACAAACGCATCTCGCGTCCGGAGCCGGCGCCGAAGAAATCCGGCGAGCGCATCGCCAAGCTGATGTCGCGCGCGGGTCTCGCCTCGCGCCGCGATGCCGAGGAGTGGGTGACGCAGGGCCGCGTCACCGTCAACGGCCGCGTCATCAATTCGCCGGCGCTCGACGTCACCGCCAACGACGTGGTGTTGGTGGACGGCAAGCCATTGCCGGAGCGCGAGCGCACGCGGCTGTTCCTCTATCACAAGCCGCGCGGGCTGATGACGACGCATTCCGATCCGGAAGGGCGGCCGACGGTGTTCGATCACCTGCCGGAAGGCCTGCCGCGCCTTATCAGCGTCGGCCGTCTCGATTTCAACACCGAGGGCCTGCTGCTGCTCACCAACGACGGCGGCCTCGCGCGTGTGCTTGAACTGCCCGACACCGGTTGGCTGCGGCGTTATCGCGTCCGCGCCCACGGCGAGATCACGCAGGCGCAACTCGATGCGCTGCGCGACGGCATCGAGGTCGAGGGCGTCAAATACGGATCGGTGGAAGCGACGCTGGAGCGCGACCAGGGCAGCAACGTCTGGATCACCATCGCCATTCGCGAAGGCAAGAACCGCGAGGTGCGCAACATCCTCGGCGCGCTGGGGCTCGAGGTGAACCGGCTGATCCGCATTTCCTACGGGCCGTTCCAACTGGGCGAGATCGAGGAAGGCCAGGTCGAGGAAGTGCGCGCCCGCGTGCTGCGCGATCAACTCGGCGACCGGGTGGTGAAGAAGGCGGGCGCCGAGTTCGGGCAGACGACGGAGCCGGAGGCTGGTCCCAAGCTCGGCCGCGACGGCACGCCGCTGCGCTCGAAGCAGGTCAATAAGCTGCGCCCCAAGACCTCCAAGATCGAGGATCGCAAGGGCCGCACCGTGAAGGTGCAGCGCACCGGCAGCGACGAGGCGCGCGCCCACAACGAAGCGATCGCGCGCGGCCATCAGCAACGCCCGAAGCGCGGCTATCACGGCAAACGCGATTTCACGCCGCGGGATTGAGCGATGCGGTGTGTTGATCGGAATGACACCATCGATGTCGTCCCCGCGCAGGCGGGGACGACGATTTTCGTGGGCCATGTTCTCTGCAACGTGACTTCCCGGCCAAACACTCAGGATGACGGAGACGCTTTCTAATGCGTGTCGTCGGAGGACGGCTGCGGGGCCGCAATATCGTCGCGCCGGCGTCGCGCGACATTCGGCCGACGGCGGATCGGTTGCGCGAGTCGGTGTTCAACATTCTGATGCACGCCTACGACAATCCCATCGAAGGTGCGCGCGTGCTCGATCTGTTTGCCGGCACCGGCGCGCTCGGCATCGAGGCGATGTCGCGCGGCGCGAAGTTCACGCTGTTCGTCGATAACGGCGCGGAATCGCGCGCGCTGTTGCGCAACAATGTCGAGGCGCTCGGGCTCGGCGGCGTCACCAAGGTCTATCGGCGTGATGCCACCAATCTCGGCCCGGCCTATCCGGTGGAGCCGTTTGCGCTGGTGTTCCTCGATCCGCCTTACGGCAAGGGGCTTGCGGAAAAGGCGTTGGCCTCGCTACGCGACGGCGGCTGGCTGACGCAGGATGCGTTGCTGATAGTCGAGGAATCGAAAGCGGCAGCCTTCGTCGCGCCGGATGGCTTCGAGGAACTTGAACGCCGCGCCTATGACGACACCGAGTTCGTGTTCCTGCGCGTAAAGGGATCGTGAAGCACAAAACAGCATAGGGAGAGCGACAAGATGGCCAATCGATATCGCTCGTCATGGGCCCGGACATGAAGGCCTTAGATGTCTACGTTAAAACGCAAGCGGTTCTAGAGACTTTCTCCGTTTGATGGAATCACGGCCGTCATGCGCGGACTTGATCCGCGCATCCATCTTCTTCAGAAAATGATGGATTGCCGGGTCAAGCCCGGCAATGACGTTTTCGCCTAACCGGGAAGCGCTCTAGCCGAACGTGAACGCATAAGCGCGCACGCCGGGATCGAGGAATTCGATCGCGAAGGTGTGGTCCGCGATGTCGCCTTTCTGGCGGATGAGTTGGTAGAGCCGCTCGCCGGTGACGGTGCCGTTGCCGTCGGCATCGGTGTCCACGCCGTGGTCCGCGCCGGGCGGTTTGCCGTCGATGGTGACGCGGAAGCGCACCGGCTTGCCGTCGCTGCCCGGTCCCAGCACCAGATGCAGATCGCGCGCATGGAAGCGGTAGACGATGCCGCCGCCGGGCGCATCCAGCGAGGCGCGTTCGTTGGCGATGGTCCAGTCGCCGGTCAGGCCCCAGGCGTTGAGTTCGTCGACGCTGGCCTGATAGGTGTGCCGCATGTCGCGCACCGCGCCGCCGGGCGAGACGAAATTCTCCGCGCGCTCGTAACCGAGATAGGTCTCGGGTGATTTGACGCGGTTCATGTCGGCGGCGGCCTCGGCGCCCGTCGCGCTGACGTTGACGAGATCGGCGGTTTTCAATTTGTGGCCGGCCTGCGACAGCAGCAATTGAATAATGCGCTCGGATTCGTCGTAGTCGCCTTCGCCAAAATGATGATGGCGGATGCGGCCCTCGGCATCGATGAAGTAATGCGCCGGCCAATAATTGTTATTGAACGCGCGCCAGATCTTGTAGTTGTTGTCGATCGCGACCGGGTAATCGACCTTGAGATCGGTCACCGCCTTCTTGACGTTGCCGATGATCTTTTCGAAGGCGAATTCCGGTGCGTGCACGCCGATCACCACGAGACCCTGATCCTTGTACTTATCGGCCCATGCGCGGACGTAAGGCAGCGCGCGCAGGCAGTTGATGCAGGAATAGGTCCAGAAATCGACCAGCACCACCTTGCCTTTAAGCTGTTCGGCGGTGAGCGGCGGCGAGTTCAGCCATTCCACCGCGCCGTCGAGCGAGGGAAGCCGGCCTTCCACCGGCAGCATGTCGGCCATCGCGTCGGGTTCGGTGCTTGCGGTCTTTGACTTGTCACTCGTCATCGTGGTGTCGGTCTTGGTCATCGCCGGGCCGGATGCTGCGCGAAACTTGTCGAGCAAACCCTGCTCGATGCGATTGGTGCCGGCGAGCGAGACTTGTGTGAGAATGCCGGTGTCGAGCCCCAGTGCAATCGCGCCGACCGCGACCAGCACCAGCGCCCCGAGCCCGCGCCGCACCCACTCGCCGACGCCGAGCGAACGCTTCATCGCCGCGAACAGTCTGCCGCCGACCAGCAGCGCCAGCGCCAGCGAGGTTGCCGCGCCGGCGGCATAGGCCGCGAGCAGCAGCGAGGTGGCGACGCTCGCGCCTTGCAGCGCCGCGCCGGTGAGAATCAGCCCGAGGATCGGCCCGGCGCAGGGCGCCCACAACAGGCCGGTGGCGACACCGAGCAGCAGCGACGAGCCGACATGGCCGCGCGTATCATTGCTCGCGTCGGAGGCGGAGTCCGACAGCTTCGCGCCGAGCGTCACCAGCGGCGCGGTGATGCGTTCGGCCAGCGAGGGGAACAAGAGCGCGACGCCGAACACCGCGAGCAGCGCGATGGCGACGAAGCGCGCATACTGGTTCGCGGCGACCGCCCAGCCACCGGCGACCGAGGCCAATGTCGCCACCAGCGCGAAGGTCAGCGCCATGCCGATCAGCATCGGCAAGCCGTTCTTCAGGAACGGGCGGTCGGCGCGCGCGAACACGAACGGCAGCACCGGCAGGATGCAGGGGCTGAGGATGGTGAGGACGCCGCCGAGATAGGCGAGCAGAAAGAGGATCATCGGGAAAGGTCTCCGTGGCGGCAGGCGCCGTCTGTCCGGCGCTCGCCCACAAGGACGAGTGCTGACTCCCGTTTGTTTCGCGACCGGCCCGCCATTCACGGGAATGTGTGGCCGGTTGCATCCGGGTGATCGTATCACGCAGCGGGCGGTTATGGGTGTTCCGGTCCCCTCATGGCTTGACAGTGCGGGGGGCCTCACTATCGTCCCGGCGAAATGGCGCGAGCGCCCGATTTCAATGCATTTTCGAAAGCCTGCCCGATGGATGACGTGATCCGCCCCATTCTGACGCCGCCCGGCGGCGAGAAGAAGGTGCTGTTGCATTCGTGCTGCGCGCCGTGCTCCGGCGAGGTGATGGAAGCGATGCTGGCCTCCGGCATCGACTACACGATTTTCTTCTACAATCCGAACATTCATCCGGAGAAGGAATACCTGCTGCGCAAGGACGAGAACGTGCGCTTCGCCGAGAAGCACAACGTGCCGTTCGTCGATGCCGACTACGACAAGGACAACTGGTTCGCCCGCGCCAAGGGCATGGAGTGGGAGCCCGAGCGCGGCGCGCGCTGCACCATGTGCTTCGACATGCGCTTCGAGCGCACCGCGCTTTACGCGCACGAGCACGGCTTCCCGGTGATGACCTCGTCGCTCGGCATCTCGCGCTGGAAGAACATGGCGCAGATCAACGATTGCGGCAAACGCGCCGCCGGCCGCTACGACGGCCTGAGTTACTGGGACTACAACTGGCGCAAGGGCGGCGGCGCGGCGCGCATGATCGAGATCAGCAAGCGCGAGGAGTTCTACCAGCAGGAATATTGCGGCTGCGTCTATTCCTTGCGCGATACCAACGCGCACCGCCGCGCCATGGGCCGCGCGCCGATCGAACTCGGCGTGCAATATTACGGCCGCACCACGCCGCCGGAAGGCGGCGAGTAAGGCGGCGTACCGCGGATCGCACTGGCGTCAGACCGTCCGGTAGCCGCCGTCCGCCATCACGATCGATCCGGTGACATAGGCCGAGAGGTCCGAGGCGAGGAAGATCGCCGGGCCGACGATGTCCTCCGGCTGGCCGGCGCGGCCGAGTGGCGTGTGATCGATGAAGGTCTTGATCATCTCGGGATGATTGGCGCGCGCATTGGCGTTGATCGCGGTTTCGATCAGCCCCGGCCCGATGGCGTTGACGCGCACGCCATCCTTGCCGAGTTCGGCGGCGAGCGCGCGGGTGAAGCCGAGCACGCCGTGCTTCGAGGCGGTATAGGCCGGCGAACTCGGCGTCCGCACATGCACGAAAGACTGGATCGAGCCGAGATTGACGATGCGTCCCTTGCTGGCGCGCAACGGTGCAAGGAACGCGTGCGTCACATTGAAGACGCCGTTGAGATTGACGCCGATGATGTCGTCCCATTCCCGCGCGACCGTATCCGCGTCACCACCGATGCCGCTGCGGCGGGTGATGCCGGCGTTGTTGACCAGGATCGAGACGCGGCCGATGTCGTCGGCGATGCGCTTGGCGACGGCATTGCAATCGGCGCGGTTGCTCACATCGAGCGCGAAGCCGTCGGCCCTGCCGCCGTCGGCTTTGATCTGCTTCGCGGTTTCCGTCGCCCGCGCCGGTGACGACGGCAATGTGGTTCTGAAGCAGGGCCATGAATGTTTCCTCGCGATGGACGTTGCCGCGATGCGGTCCGTCTTTATGGATCTTCTGCCTTCGGAGAGGTGGGCGATATCCCGCGACCCGGTGCCGCATTGTTTGAGGTGGCTCAAAGAAGGCTGATGGTTCGATTCTAACATGGGGGTAGGGTTCCGGTAGCCTCGTTTGCGAATGCCTGAACTGAAGACCTCTCCACGACACCTGATGTCATATCGATGCGAAGGAGCGATCCATGCTGACCGGCCAGATCATGACGCAGAACGTCATCACCGTGTCGCCCGAAACGCCGGTGGCCGCTGCCGCCAAGACCATGCTCGATAATCACATCAGCGGCCTTCCGGTGATCGAAAACGGCAAGCTGACCGGCATCGTTACCGAAGGCGATTTCCTGCGCCGTGCCGAACTCGGCACCGAGCGCAAGCGGTCGAACTGGCTGCAATTCATCCTCGGCGCCGGCCGCGAGGCGGCGGACTACGTACATGCGCACGGCCGCAAGGTCGCGGACGTGATGACCCGCGATCCGGTGACGGTGAGCGAGGAGACCTCGTTGCAGGATCTGGTCGCGGCCATGGAGGCGCATCATGTCAAGCGGCTGCCGGTGACGCGGGACGGGCGGCTGGTCGGCATCGTCACCCGCGCCAATTTGCTGCGGGCGATCTCCACGCTGGCGCGCGATGTCACCGGCCCCACAGCGAGCGACGAAGACATTCGGGCGCGGCTGATGGTCAAGTTGATGGAGGCGGATTGGCGGCCCGCCGGATTGCAGGTCGCGGTGCGCGACGGCGTGGCGCATCTGCATGGCATCATCATCGACGAACGGGTGCGGCAGGCCGCCATCGTCGCGGCGGAGACCACGCCCGGCGTCACGGCCGTGCGCGATCACCTCGTCCTGATCCGTAACTGGTCCGGCTTCTATACGCTGTCACCGGAGGACAAGGCCGCGCGCGACAGCGCCGGCTGACGCGCGCGGTACGCGATCAGCGCTCCGCCAGCGAGGCCACGCCTTCGATCTCGATCAGCATTTTCGGATCGGGCAGCGCCTGCACCACGCAGGTGGTGCGCGCGGGGTAGGGCGCCGGGCCGAGCGCCTCGGCATAAAGCCTGTTCATGGTGGCGACGTCGGACGCGCGGGTCAGCAGCACGTTGAGCTTGAGCAGATGGCGCGTGGTGGCGCCGGCCTCGGTCAGCACGCGCGTGAAATTGGTGATGACGTTGGCGAACTGCGCCTCGAAGTTCTCCGGCAACGCACCGCCCGCATCGAAGCCGGGAATGCCGGAGATGAACAGCAGATCGCCGACGCGGGTGGCGAACGACAGTGGCGGGGCCTTGATGCCGGGCGGCGAAGCAAAGTGGGTGATGGGCATGAACTGTTCCTCGCGCGCGCGAATGCTTCGCACCTTATCGCACATCCGCACGGTGCGCACGTTATTGCGTTCGCGGAGGCGCCGCTCAATTCCCGGTCTTATGTCTGAAGCGAGATAAGCCAATATCGATCGTGATTGCGAGCGAAGCAAAACCTTGTCCACGTCCAACATGGGTGACCCCTGCTCACCATTTGATGGCAGGGAAGACCAGCATGGTGTTCGCAATCTTTGAGATCGTTTTGGATGAACCGATAGGGTCCGTTAGTTCGGTGATCGCGTGGTGATCTTGACGCGAGGAAAATAATCCTATATACTGATTTCCGGTCAGATGAGGGTTGAAATGGAAGTAGTCTCAAAAATGCGGAAAGATTTGCTGCAATGGAGCAACGAGCTTCATCGGATTAAAAGCGATCTCGTATTCAAACGACTAATACGTGCCGCGATCAAAGCAGGATTCGATCCGGATCAACCGCGCGATGATCGGGGACAATGGATAAGTACTGGAAGTTCGGAAGTAAATCTTGCAGCGCGAGAGAATGCCGCTGAGTGCGACTTTCAATACAAGCAGGACAAACTTATCTGCAATCTAGAGCATCGGGCGCTCATTTGAATCCATATCCAGCGGCATTGAAGTAGTTTGAGCACTCTTGCGGTGTGAAGATGGCGCAGATGTTGCCGATGGCCTTCCAAAGATCGTCGATGGTTCTGACAGCC
>Ga0209935_1002377_pt1 | contig 23254 bp, 45 predicted proteins | sample ThiBio_1000_plan_2_FD_183958 | JGI IMG/M metagenome (GOLD analysis project Ga0209935, IMG submission 183958) | Wastewater bioreactor microbial communities from Cape Town, South Africa - Thiocy_cont_1000_plan (SPAdes) | ecosystem: Engineered > Bioreactor > Thiocyanate-remediating >...
CCTGGCTGCAATGGTCGGCTCGGCGCGACCGTGTGCGCGTCTATTCGCGACCGCCGTGGCTGCGCGAGTATGACAACTGGGACAACGTCTCGATCGCCAACTACCGTCCATGGGAGAAGGTGCCGCGTCTCGAGCGCTTCCGCCGCCAGCTCGACAAGTACCTGGCGGAGAACGAGGCCCTGTTGCGCACCTCGTCGTTCAGCCTCAACACCAGCACCGGCACCGGCACCAACGACACCACGTCTCCCTCGGCCACCGATGCCAATCTCGAAGCCCCCTTCGTGCCGTTCGCTGGCGACCCTACGATGAGCACGCGGACGGCCTTCCTGGTCGACGCCGAGCTGCGCTACTATCAGATCTGGCAGATGATGCTGCTGCGCTGGAGCATCCGCCGCTTCCATCCCACGGCGCCCATCGTGTGGGTGGCGCACCGCAACCACTCGCGTGCCGGTCCCTACCGCCTCACGCGCCAGTGGCGCGCCGACGACCCCAACTCGTTCGTCTTCTACACCGACGACTACAAGGCCATCGACGAGAAGCACTACGCGCCCTACAACCGCATCCTCGGCATGCGCGACCTCTTCAGCGCTCTGCGGATTTCGCGCAAGCTCCTCGGTCGCGAGAACGCTGCTGCTGCCGCCGCTGCTCACGATGCCGACACTCGGCTGCCGCCCTCGTACCAGTCGCCCGATAGCCCCGCGAGGCAGGCGCAATCGCTCGAGCTACTCCGCCTGCTGGATGTCGATCAGTGGGTGCTGCTCGATCCCGACATGCTGCTCGTGCGTCCGTTCGCTCGTGTGCGCGCTCGCCCCGGCGCCCCGATCGCCAGCCACATTGAGTATATGCGCATGCACAAGCTCGATCACCAGCTGCGCGACCTCATGCGCTCGGCTCCCGACGGCCAGCCGCCGTATCCGCCGCTGCAGAACATTGGCGCGCCGTACGTCATGCATCCGAGCGACCTCGAGCCGCTGGTCGACCGATGGTTCGAGCTTACCAGGAAGCTCCACGCCACCGAGCCGTGGTCGCGCTATTGGATCATCGAGATGATGGCCTTCTGCATGGCGGCCAGCGAGCACCGCCTCGACTTTCAGACCTCCACCATCCTCGGCGTCCTTCCGCCCAAGTGGCCAGCCTTCGGTACGTCGTCCGAGATACTCATCTACTCCCGCTCGTGGCTTGATCTCACTCGTGTTGCCTGTTGCTGTTGCTGTTGCTGTTGCTGTTGCTGTTGCTGTTGCTGTTGCAGGAATGCCGTACTTTATTCACTACACTTACCCGTTCAATCGCGGATTCGAGCCCTACTTTGACAAGCGAACCTACTTTACTGCTGCGTACGTCTCACACGCCTCGAACCTCGTTGTTGCTTGCTGCACGCAACTGACTCGCCCGACTCGCCCGCCGCGTCGCACAGCCTCCCGAATCCGAGGCCCTTCCCCGTGCCCAACCGCTTCCCTGTCACGGTCTACTATTCCATCGCCGAAGGCATTCGCTTCTCCCTTCAAGAACTCAACCTTGGGCTGCTGGAGCTCTTCGGCCCGAGCAACACCACCAACATCCTCCATCACAACCAGACCTCTCTCGAGTCCGAGCTCGAAGACGTGATGCCGAGCGACTTTGACCAAGTACCATTCGTGTAGATATCTCCGCCTCTCCATCCCCCCACCTCATCACGCCGTATTCCTCATGTGTCGATCCGGTCAGCAGCAGCACTGATGATCGGCCGTCATGAGTACGCACCCCACCATCCCACCATCGCACCATCCCACCATCGCACCACGACGAAGAGTATAATCAGTGAGCATAAACCCTCCAGCACCGGCTTATTTATTGGCAATCACCGTGTGTCTCGCTGCTGCTGTTGTTGTTGTTGCCTGCTCGCCTGCTCGCTCTCGCCTCACCTCACACCAAGCTGCCTGTCGCGGCGCAAGCATGCTGCTACTACGCTCGTTGGCCAGCTGCGTGGCTCACCCCGTCGCTGGCGCCGTTCGTACCACTGGAGCCAGAGTCGTTCGAGGCTCGGCCCGTGCACCGCGCCTGTGGTTGCGCTGCTACTCGTCGTCGTCGTCGATAGCGATCGAGGACGATGCTGAGCTCGAGCGAGCACTCCGCGATGGTAGTGGCAGCCTACCCTTGGAGCCTATCGTCAAGATCTATGCCGACTGTGCCTCACCAAGTACGAAGCGTGCACGGCTCCAAGCTGCTCGCCATATAGACCTCGCGCTCACGACATCGACCTCCGACGTAATGCAGACTACTTCCTGCCGGTACCAATGCGCGAGAAGCTCCTCTTGCCCTTGCCCTTGACATAACGACCAGCTGACTCTTGATGCTCGATATGGCGCGCCTCTCATACAGTGGCAAATGAAGCCATCGAGACAGGGCACTGGCAGCGGCTTCGTGATCGAAGGCCGTCGCATCCTGACCAATGCTCACGTCGTTGCTGATCAAAAGTATCGTCATCGATCATGAGCCATCACGATTGCTCGTCGATCGATGATCGTGAGCTATCTCGAGATTGATTGGTATACTGCTTGCTCGTTAGGTTGGTGACACTGCGCAAGTTCGGTAACCCGACCAAGTTCCCTGCTCGCGTTGAGGCTGTCGGCCATGACTGCGATCTCGCCTTGTTGACTGTCGAGGACCCGCTGTTCTGGGAGAACATGTATGCTCTGCAACTGGGAGACATTCCTCAACGTACGGTGTTGGCAAACACGAGGCTGCGTCTTGTGCCAATGGCGGACGCGCTCAAACTCATCGTGCATCTACGTGGAATGGCGCCTCGTGCCAGTGCAAGACTCGTGTGATGTCATTGGCTATCCTACTGGTGGCGACAACGTCAGCGTCACTCATGGCGTCGTATCGCGCATCGAACCGCAGCCATACGCACATGGATCGACCAATCTGCTGGCGATTCAGGTATGCTCCGAATCGCGAGCCTGACCTTGCTGCACTGTCACCTGACGCCGTCGCCATCGCCGCTCTCTCGTGTCGCGTAGATCGATGCCGCCATCAACCCGGGCAACTCTGGTGGCCCGGCTCTCAAGGACGATCTGGTACCTTGCTCTCGATCGAGCGCCCACTCGTCACGATCGTGCCGTGTTCATTCGTCGGTGTTGCGTGCGTGCGTGCGTGCGTGTTGCGCAGGTCGTGGGAGTAGCGTTTCAGAACTTGATGGGCGCACAGAACATTGGCTTCATCATTCCATCGCCGATCATCAATCACTTTCTCGAGGATGTGCGACGACACGGCCCAAGGTTCGTGGGCGAGTGAGCGTTTCGTTCTATTGTGCCTGTACTGAGACCACATCGAGCGGCACAGCTACTCGGGATTCGGTTGGCTTGGTATCACATGCCATCCGATGGAGAACGCACACATGCGCAAGTTCTTTGGCATGGGTCACTCTCAAGTACGGCGGCGTGTGCAAGCATGAGTGAGTGGGCGAGTGAGTATATCATGGGCGCTCATCGTGGCATCAGACTGGAGTGTTGGTCACTTCCGTGCTGCCGACGTGCGCTGCCAGTCGCACGGTCAAGAAGGACGACGTGCTGCTCAAGATCGATGGCATCGTGGTCGGAAACGACGGCACAGTGCCGTTCCGCAAGCGTACGTCGTTCACCGGGAGTGCCACCGCTGTAGCAATAATGAACTGAAGCCGTGAGTGTCGGTGTGCGTGCACGTCTCGCAGGCGAGCGAATCCTCCTGGACCACTGCTTCTCGCACCGCTTCGTGGGCGACTCCGTGACGCTCACGGTACTTCGTGACAAGCAGGTTCGGCGCTCGTCCTCGCACTCACGCATGCAACGACAACGACAACGACACTTACTCGGCCATAGGAGATCGACGTGCCCGTGGAGCTGAGCCCTGCCAAACCTCTCGTACCGCCGCATCTGTTCGACACCAACCCGAGCTACTTTATCTACGCCGGCCTTGTGTTCACGCCGCTGACGACGCCGTACTTGACCGAATACGGCGAGGATTGGTACAACACGGCACCGCGCAAGCTGTTCATACAAGCGGCCTTTGGTCGAAAGACCGTGCCCGACCAAGAGGTCGTCATCCTGTCACACGTGCTCTCGCACGAGGTACGCGCCATGGCTCTTTCGGATGAACAACACCATATGGCGTGATGCTCACACATCAGCACCCGCTCGCGCTGCATCGATATGCTCAGGTCAACATGGGCTACTCGCATCACTGTAACATGGAGCTGCTGCAATTCAACGGCACCAAGATCCTGAACCTCAAGCATCTCGTCAAGATGGTTGCCGAGTGCAAGGAGGACTACTTCCGCTTCGATCTCGATGGCGACATGTACGTGGCTCGCGCTCGAAACTACGCGGCTACGACGAGCATGCTCTCTCTCTCACACACGCGCTCGAATGCCTGCCTACTCAGGGTTATCATTTTGGATCGCAACGAGGCGCAGCGAGCGACACAAACCATTCTCGACAACTACCGAGTTCCATCGTGCGTCAGTCACGACCTCAAGCCCGAGTGGCCGCACGAATAAACCGATTGCGAGTGCCACGTTATCCATCCATCGGGCGCCAAGCTTCCTGTGCGAGAGCGAGAGATGTGTGCGCGCTTGGTTGGTGTCGCTGTTCCGTGTGCTTCTCTGCTTCGTCGCTCGCTGTCGCTCTCGCGCAAGGCGCACTCGTTCGCTTGTGTGCTCTGCGCTCCATCATCATCGATCGATCGATCGACCATGTCGAGCCGCTGGCGCAAGTTGTGGATTGGCATCACTGTCGCATCGGTCGTGTACAACACGAGCCGCCTCGGGTTCTGGCCGGTCGTCTGCAGGTCTCGTTGCGCGCTCCCTTCCTTCGGCGCTGGCGTACGTTCGGTGCTGAATGGCATCGGAACCGGTGGTCTTGGCAAACACAGTGGCGAATCAATGAAGCCTACGCTTGGATCGGGCCTTGTACTGGTGCGCAAGTTCGACTATGCCCTGCCGTGGTTCGTGCCGCAGCTCAAGCACGGCGACCTGGTCTTCTTCGAGACGCCGGTCACGCTCAACCGCTTCAACATCAAGCGCATCATCGCCATGGTGCGTCAAGCGTGCAGCGAGCTTCAAGCACCTCACCGCACTCACTCGCGAGCGAGCGTGTGTGCGTGTGCGTGTGTGTGCGTGCGGCACTCCAGGAGAACGAGCGCGTGCAGTACACGGATCTACATGGCTTGCGCCACTCGGTGCGTGTGCCGAGTGGTTGCGTGTGGGTCGAGGGCGACAACAAGGCCGTGTCGATCGACAGCCGCATCTATGGCCCACTGCCCGTGAACCTCATCTCGGGCAAGGTTCTCGTTCGTGTACGTGCTGCGCATCATCGCAGCGAGGTAGCGAGATTCCGCTCACCAGATGGCGCCCATGCGTACTGTTGCTGGTCACATGGCAGCTGCTACCTCTACGACAGATCGGCCGGATACCTGCCAACGCTCTACATTGAACATACCCACTCACTCTCACTCACATACTCACGATTCAATTGCATATATCATACATTCCATTCCATTCCATGCCATTCGACGACGACGACGACGAGCCTCGATTCTGAACACCTCATGATCGTGGTTGATTCGATCGAGTCGCAGCTTCAAGAACCGACCGATCAGCTGCGTGCACGAGCTCGAGTGCCGCTCGGTAGACGGCGTCGCCATTGCACTCGGAATGCACGGCTCGTTGCAACGAGCGCCATGCAACGAGCGCCTTGAGATCGGCGACCGCGGTGCGGAGCGCCGGATGGTAGCTCACGTCAGCCAGCACCTCATCGCACGACACGAACTTGTGCTCGCTGTACTCGGTCTCATCGAATCGCAGGCGCGAGATGTCGTCATCCGTGAGCGTCGTGCTCAACACGATCGAGATATCTGCGCAGCCGTCAGTCACTCACTCGCTCGCAGCAAGCTGGCGCCGTATGTGATCGGTGACCGTACCAGCGGTGCCATTCTCGACCGGTGGTTGTGCACGCTTGGCCCTGGTGGTAGCCGCAGCCATCAACACACTGGCACGGCACGAGATGTGGGGCGCGTACCACAGGAACGAGTAGTGGCCCACGGTATCGAACTCTCGCTGCTCGAGATCGAGCTGCAGCTCGCGCTTGGCGATGCGACGTGCCGAGTCGCATGGTCGCTCGCCTGCTCTCATCCTGCCACCAACGAACCACCAGTCGGGCTGTGGCTCGACGCATCGCTTACCGAGAAGCACGCAGCCATCCTCGCGTCGGAACAGCAGATCGGTGCAAGCCTTGGCGTCGATGCAGCGTGAGTGATCGAGGAGCGATTGGACAGATTGCATGGGATGGGTTGTTGGTTGGTACCTTGACGAGACAATCGAGTGCTTGGCCGTAGATGTCGTCAGGTAGGAAGACGTGTTGGTGGTGGTATTGCCCGGTCTCAAAGTGCGGTGTCGTGAACATGGTTAGGATGGTGATGATGATGGTGATGTCGTCAGTCGTTTGGTTGCTCGCTCGCGCACGCATCTCCCTCTCGTGCTATCTTGCTATCTATCGACCATACCTACCACGCACATACTCGAGTAACTCCTCACGATGACGATACGGTTGGTGGGTCAGGCTTTCGTGGTGGCGCTGGTGCTCGTGGGCTTGTTGGCCGTGAGTGAGGTCGAAGCCTCGGACTCGTGCGTCATCGATTCGTTCAGCTACTCGAAGGACACCAAGGCCTCGTTCGAGGGCCAGAACTTTGAGCTGGTCGATGCAGCGTCGACCTCGTTGTCTTGTATCGATGCTCGATACGATCATGGAGTAGGTGCTACCGAGAGAGTGTGAGTGCGGTTCGAGGTTTCGAGTCGCTGACTCGCGCACGATCGCAGGTGTTGGGTACGCCAGGAGGCGATAGCGGAGAGTTCCTCGTGGCGCTGGCGGCTCTCGACAAGCTGCTCCAGACGACCATGACGCAACAGCTCGATGCTCAGAATGTACGCGCGCACATCCATCAAGCCTGTGCCCATCGGAGCGAGGTGCATGTCACGCTGACCTCACCTACATCATCACCATCATCAGGTCGAGCAATACTTGCGAGTGTTCCTCGCGCATCTCGAGCTGCAGTTCCCGACGCGCAGGTTCTACCTTCATACCGACGAGCAAGCGAGCAAGAAGCTCTTCGAGCAACTCGGCATCAACGCCACCGATGCTTCGGACAGCAACAAGGCCGTCTTCGACATGAGCCATATCACGGCCGACAAGCAGCCTCGTGCGCTCGAGTTGCTTCAGCAGCCCGACTACACGGGTTGCGGGCACTTGCGCCTCTTGCTCGAGCATCCAGATCAGTAGGTGTCACGAATGGACCGACCGCCTGCAGACTCATGAGTGACTCACTCGCTATTGTTGTTTGATGTCTCTCACGTAGATACCAACTTCGAGAGGAGCTCACCAAGGCCTTCATTCGAGTGTACTACAAGTCGTTGTGGCGTCAAGCTGCCAGCAACGATACCAACTTGCACCACAAGACTGACGAACTGATTGTACGTGAACGTGGTCGCAGCTCGATTGCGCTGGCTCACTCTCTCTCTCTCACTCACTGGCTCTCACCCACCACTCGTTCGATCGAACAGGTTCTCCAAGGCGAGCAGAAGGCCAAGTGCGTGTGGCAGGTGTCGTCCAAGAGCACGAGCGCCGTGTGTGACGGGCTCGAGCCTCTGGTCTCGCCGCTCACCAAGCAGTCGTCGTGCTTCATCCACCACGTCACGGCCACCAAGCCGATGCGCGATGCGCTTGCCGTCATGCTGTACGACCTGGCTGGCGAGCCGAGTGGCTTCTCTGTCGAGCAGCTGCGCGCCGAGATCGACTCGGTGGCGGCGGCGCAGCTGGCCCTCACGCGCGGTTACCTCGCCACCGACCTGCCGATCAATCAGGCCGAGACGCTCATCAAGCCCAGCAGTGAATTCATGTCAAGCCTGCCGTGGATCTTGGTCGGCTCGGCGCTGGTGCTGATAGGCGCCGCACTCGTGGTGGTGGCGGTCTTTGCGGCACGCAAGTCGAAGCCTCGCACCTCGTACGAGCAGGCGCGCGACCTCGAACTCTCGGACCACTGAGTGAGTGAGTGAGACTGAGACTAGCGAATCGAGAGGCTCGTTTGCAATCAAAGCGTTTGGTGCTGACGAGCTGGAGGCAGGCGAGTGACACACAACTCGCACAACAACGACGACAACAACAACTGATCCGAGAATGTTTGTATCGAAGCATTACAATACCAATATACCAACCGCGTCACAAGCACATCCATTCATGCATGCATTCATTCATTCATTCATTCATTCGAGAGAGCGACTGAGGGAATTACACTCGCCCCATGACACTGAAGCTCTTAATGAAGGGCCCAGCCATTCGTGGGTCCCGGAACATGGCGCCAAAGTCGCCGGTCTCGAACTTGAGCTTGCCGCTGGCCGCTGCCATGCCGAGGCCGGCTGCGCCGATCGAGCTCGTCATCCACTTGCGCCAGTTCTCCTCCTTGGCGCGGAGGTCCCACTGGAGCGCGATCGAAGTGTCGGCGTACTTTCCGGCACGTACTGCCGTGCCGTTCTCGATGGCAATGTAGCCTCGCGCAGTCGGCTCGCCAGGGATGCCGTAGCCGATGACCGAGTTGAAGTTGATCTTGCTCAGCTCGGCAGCCAGCTCAGGCTCCGCGTTCCACTGTTGCAAGAACGCGTTCATCCACTCGTCCGAAAACAGTTCCACGGCCATTGTTGCGCAAGTGAGTGAGCGAGCGAGCGTAGGAGTAGGAGCGGGAGTGAGAGTGAGAGAGCAGACCGGCACGAGCTGCTTTATAGCCGCCCAGCCTGCGGCGAGTCTCTCTCCGATGCGACACGCAAGGCCGGCGCAAGTGGCGCCTTCACCGGCGTGAGCGATCCGGAGCAGAACGCGAACCGGAGCGGGAGCGAAGTCGGTTGAGTGGCGAAGCGGGCAAACTTGGCCCTCCGCAACTTCCGGCTCGCTCTCGCAGCGTAACTCTCGCTCCCCTCTTCCTTCGCTACTGCTGTCTGCCTACGACTCTCGCTCTGCTTCACTTGTAATGGACTGTATTGTACTTGTACTGCACTGCCACGCACAACAAGGCGAGCGAGCGAGCGAGCGAGAGTCTGCGGCATAGGGGATAGCGTACAACAACGGCGCGTAAGATCGATTGATTGATTGATGGTCTCTCAAAGCCACAACGTCGCGACATCGCTCTCGGAAAACTTGATGTTGCAGCCGGGACACCGACGCTCTCTCGATTGCAGGTTCTTTTGAATACACGGCGAGCAGAAGATGTGCATACACTTTTTGATGACCGTGTCCTTTTGGCGATCGCTGCACACCGAGCATATCATGGTGCTCTGGAACACATGAGCGAGCGGGAGTGAGTGAGTGAGTGAGTGAGTGAGTGAGAGCTGCGAGAAGGGGAGAGGGCCACCAACGTACTCGATAGGCGGCAATCTGTGTCTCGAGCTGCTGCATCTTCTTGAAACTGCCATCGCCCTTGGCTCGCTTGGTGAGCTCCTTCTTCTCGGCCTGTACCATCATCGCAACGGCACACGTCAGAGGTACTTCTTGCCACAAGACTCGTCGCCGTAGTCGTACCTGTAACTTTTGCAACTGTCGTGCCTGAGATTCGCAGTGTTGCACGGCATCGGTCTTCTCCTTGAGCAGGTTATCGATCGAAGCCGAGAGTTGCTTCAACTGCTGCGCGCTCTCTTGTTCTTTCGAGATCGCCGTCCTGTCGCGCACAAGCTCCACATGTAAGGATGCTGCCTGTCGCCGTGACATCCCGTTCCACACGACGCGCGCGTGCCACATACGAGAGCTCTGCCCGGAGAGACTCGGCCATCTGCGTCGCCTGGTTGGCGCGCTTGATGGTTTGCTCGAGCAGCATGGCTTGCGAGCGAGACTCTTGCGTCGTGTCGTCGACCACTCGCTTCAGATCGTTCACCAGCTTTTCGAGCTCGGCGATGCGCAGCGTCGACTTGTCGAGCGCCAGCTTCTGCTGCTCCTCGAGGTGGCGGCCTCGCACCTGCTGCGCGAGCAAACTGGTCTTGGCGTCCTCGGACTGCTGGATCTGCTTGACGAGCCGACCGTTCTGCTCTTGCATGTCCTCGAACGCTTGGCTCACTTGCTCGATCTCGGTGTACAGGTCGTCGACCGAGCTCTGCAGCTCGCTCAACTCGCGTACAAGATTCTACACCAACCAACGCATCACGTAATGTCAGCCAAGACACGAGCGGTTCATCGCAATCGCAATCGCGCACCTCGTTCTCTTGCTTCAGCGTAGCAAGGTCCTTCTCGTTGCTGCTGGTGCTAGAACTCACTGGTGGTGCCTTCGCCTTCTTGAGCTCGGCAGCAAGCTTGCCAACCTGCATGCGGTCGTGCATTAGCATTCGCTCTCACTCACGCAGCCCTCACTCCACCGCTCTCGTACCTTCTTTTTGTACCGTTGCAGCTCGTTGCTTTGCGTGTTGGTGAGAGCCAGCAACTCTGCGATACGCTGCAAGCCATCGTGTCAGCACACGAAACTCACTCTCTCGCTCGCTCATTCCGATGTGTACCTGTTCGTCAGCCTTTGGTGCAGTTCGTGCGACCTCCAGATGATACGCGAGTTGGTTCCGTTCGGTTTGGAGCTTCGCAACCTCTTGCGTCATGTCCTGCAGGGCCTATTTCGAGGGGAACTCACGTATCAGCGGTGCCGATCGAGAGAGAGCGAGAGATACGAACCGTCTGGAGCTTCTCGATCGAATCCTTCTCTTGCACTCGAAGACTCTCGATCGCTTGGCGAACCGAGGTGGCACGCTCGGCCTGCTCGACTTGCAGCTGCTGGTTCTGGATCTTGAGGCGCGCCACTTCGGTCTGAAGAATGCTAACGTGCGAGCTGAGGCGCATGAACAGCGGCACGGAGCTCAGCTTCTCGTCCGGCACCGGCAGGCTGAGATCGAGTTTCGCGTGCTCGAGCTCGCGCAACACCTGCTGCAGGCGCGACTCTTGTGCTGCTAGATCTCCGGTCTGCTGCGAGACCGTCTTTTGCGCGTCGTGTAGCTGTGCTTTGAGCGAAGCGATCAAGTCGTTCGCCTTGGCTTGTGCAGCGGCGAGTGCACTGTCGGCACCTTCGGTCTTGACGGCGCCGGAGGCCTCTGAGTTGTTCGCAGTGTTGTTACTGCCGTTGTCGCCGCTGGCGTCGTTCGTGTTGTTGTTGGTGGCAGTGTTGGTGTTGGTGTTGGCGTTGTTGTTGAGATGCTCAGCCGCCATCGAGCCTGTGCTACCGGACAAGGACGATCCGAGGGCGGCAGCGCCTTCGCCGCCCGTAGATTCCGCCAAAGATAGCGACTGTGTCACGAGGCGATGCGACGGCGGGAGTGAGATCTGCGCCTCGTATCGATCGATCTTGCGCTCGGCGATCGTGAGGCGCTCCTCGATCTCCTCTTTCTCCTTGGTGACTTCAGCGAGACGTTCGCTCAACACCGCGTAGTCATCGTTGGCCTCTGGAGACACCGGTACGGTGGCGATCAGTCGATCAATACCGCTGGTGAGTGAGCGAGGCAGGGAGTGAGGGAGTTGGTCGTGTGCGAACCATTGAGCTCTTGCAAGACGCTCGTATGTTGCGCCTGCAGCGCATCGGCATGCTGGAGTGCTTGTTGATACTTGCCCATGAGTTCGTTGAGCTGTTGCGCGAGCTCGGTATCTGCAAAGAAGCGCATGCAGTCGATGAGCGCAATGCTGCCGTCGATTGTCATCGTCGTGCGATGATGAGACATTGTACGCACCCGTGGCTCCAGCGGTGAGCTTGGCAATCAGCTCATCATGTCTCGCTCGTTCTTCTTCGATCAACTGATTCCAACGTCGAGCAACATACGAGTATATCAGAGGTCGGCATCACTAGGAGCACGAGCACGAGCACGAGCACGAGAGAGGCGCTGCGCTCCCACGTACAGCAACGACCGTAAGGAGGATGCTCTTGGTGGCGGTGCGCTTCTTCTTGAGCTCGTGCAGGAGCGTCTCGGCCTGGAAGTCGTCGTTGTCGATCAAGCGCTCGGAGCTGCTCTCTTTCAGTGGTAGATCGGCGCTATCGGTCGAGGACGACAGCGGTTGCGTGCCGGTGCCAACGGCGGTGTCGTCGGTCGCGTCGTTGGCGGTCGACATGGCGTCTTCGATCTCGGGCAGTACGCGCGACATCTTCTCGGTGAAGCTCGAGAGCGCATCTACACAACCGCCATGGCTCTTGAGCGATTGGTGCATCTCGAGGGCCACAGAGAGAGAGAGAGAGAGAGAGCGTGCACGCTCGTGGCGAGCTCGGCGAGCTCGGGCGCGTACCTGTTGTTGACGACTGTCGCTGGTCGGGTTTGCGCTCGGCGATCGTCGATAGGGTCGAGCTTGATACACGCTTCGACAATATACCCAAAGACTCGATGAACTAAACACACATACAATCACGCACGAGGTGGACAGATGCACAGCAGCCAACCAATCAGCCAGCCAGCGAGCGTCGTGATGATGATGATCGTGTGTGTCAGTGTCAGGGCGTCGCGATCGAGCAGCAGCCAGTGCGACGACGCAGCCACCCGACCTGATTCCACTCGGACGCCAACGCGGCGACCACTCGATTGGTCTGTGACCGTCGATCCTCCAACTCGGAGCTACGACGACGTAGTTGGCCGAGCTCTCGATGGAGCTGGTTGAGTCTCAGCGACATGTGGAACGACTGGTAGGTATCGAGCCGCGGCAGCGGCGGCGGCTCGTTGCCGTCGAGCGCATCGGTCGACGCCCTGGCTCGCTTGGCTGGTGGGTCGCCGCCGCCACTACCGCCGCCGCCGCCACTACTGCTGCTGCTGGATGTAGTGAGCTTGCGTTTACGATCCATGTCGCTCGTGTGACGAGGCAAGGGAGAGCGAGCGTGAGTGCGTGGGGTCCCGATGGGAGCGAGGAGCAGCGCGCAGCAGCGGGCAGCGAAGCGACTGAGCACGAGGTCGAGGTCGAGCCAATGTCGATGCTGTCCGTCTCGCTCGTGGACCTGCTGCTGCTGCTGCTGCTGCTGCCTGCGAGCCACCACACCATAACCAGGTAGATAGAGTCTCGAGGAGGAGATGGCGTCATTGGCGGCGGCCTTACAGGCCAGGAGGCTGCGCCACGTCGAGCCGACCGACGCGACGGCCGTCGTGCGCCCGACCATCTGCGCCGACACCGACTCGTATCTGCAGCTCATGAGCGACACGTACGCGATGACGTGATCGTCTGGCGCGCCCATCCATTCATCCATCTATCAGTCTATCAGTCTATCCATTCATTCGATCGATCGCTCGAGCACGCGTAGCTTCCTCGAGGAGTACATCGATGCCATCAGCGCGTTCACGTTCGCGTCCGCATGCGTCAAGCTGTCGGTGCCGACGGCCGCTGCCATCGGCCAGGCTCATCGTGAATGGCTCCAACAACAGCAACATCAGCAACATCAGCAACCTCTATCGCACACGCCTTCGTGGCGCGACACGAGTCCGTTGCTGGTCGAGCTTGCACACAAGATCGACGCGGCGCGCGAGCGCATGGGCCTCGGGCACTCGGGCTTCTTCGTGCGCCTGTCGTCGCGCAGCCCCAAGGACGCCGCGCTCTCACGACCCAAGTTCCTCGAGATCCTGCACGAGCAGCTCGGCCAGGTCCAACTCGAAGAGGCCGCCGAGGGTGTGCGATCGTCTCTCAACAACCAGAAGGTGCACGCGGTGTATCGCGCCTCGACGCTGGCGCTCAAGGTGCTCGACGGCTTCGAGGTACACAGCACCGATCGCTGGCTGGCTGGCTGGCTGGCTGGCTGGCTGGCTGGCTGGCTTGCTGGATCTCACACGCTCACACGTGCGAGCAGGCTGTGGAGCTGCTCGTCGAGAGTGCGCGCATTCAAGACGACCTGGTGCACATGGTGCACGAGCACGGCCGCGACTTCAACGTCATCGTGCGCCAATGGGGCGCCTTCGACGCCGAGCTCGAGTTCCGCGCCTTCGTGTACGACGGCCGCTGCACGGCCGTCACGCAGTACAACCAGTTCTGCTTCTTCCCGCGCGTCGTCAAGCACCTCGCCGAGATCCAACACGCGCTCCTGAGCTTCGTGCACGAGCGCATGGTGCCGACGCTCACGACGCTCCGCAACTACGTGCTGGACCTCGCGCTGCGCTATCCCGACCACCCGGGCGGCGACTACACGTGCTACGTGGTCGAGGTCAATCCGTTCGCCGAGTTCGCCGGCACCGGTCTCTTCACGTGGGAGACCGAGTGGCAGATCCTCATGGGCCGCAAGCCGTTCGAGTTTCGTGTCGTGCTGCAGGAGGTGCGCGGCGCTTGGCGGCAGGCCAACTCGGCCTGGCTGCCTGCGGCGTTCTTCGATGAGACGGCTGACGGCGACGATACCGCGGCGCCTGCCGCGATACTCGATCGAGAGCCGCCTCAGTAGGCAAGAGAGAGAGAGCGCCCGAGTGAGCGAGTTGTATACGTATACGTGTGGAGTGATCGCTCGATAGACATGTACTCCCATATCCGCACTCGACTTTACTTGCTCGTGTTGGTGGCATTCGTGTCACTCGTGTCGGTTGTTGGTGCCGCGGGTCGCGGAGGCTGTGCAGTAGCGCCAACAAACGCGTAGTCCGATAGCTTGCGAGGGCGCAGAAGTGGGAAGAACAGTACCTCCTGTGTGTGCGTCGTTGCGTTCAGTTATCGATCGAGGGAGCGAGTGAGTAGGCGACAGCGTGCGTACTCGAATGTGCTGCGCGCCGCTGAGAAGCATCGCCAGGCGGTCGATGCCAAGGCCCCAGCCTCCCGTGGGTGGCATGCCATACTCGAGAGCGAAGCAGAACTCCTCGTTGGCATTGGCTTGCTCTTCGCTTTGGTGCTGTTGTTGTTGTTGCTGAAGCGGGCTCTGTTGCGATCGAGCCAATGTGAGCTTGTGCAAGAGCGAGCTAAGGGTGAGAGAGATGCATGCCACGTACTCGAGTTTGGAGAGAGAACTGCTTGCGCTGGAGCTCGGGCTCGTTGAGCTCCGTGTACGCGTTGACGTACTCCTTGGTGCCGATGAAGAGCTCGAATCGCTCGGTGACGCCGCGAATGCACGAGTGCGGCTTGGCGAGCGGGCTCATCGAGAGCGGATGGTTGATCAAGAACGTCGGCTGAATGCAGTGCTTCTCGACGAATCGACCCACGAGCTTGTCGATCACGTACGCCAACGACGTGCGCTCGGTGAGCGGCACGTGGAAGCGATCGCACAGCTGCAGCCAGCGCTCGAGTTGCTCGGGATCATTGGCGTCCGGCAGCGGGCCGACTTGCATCTGCTTCTCGAGCTCCTCCAGCACCGAGATGCGACGGAACGGTGGCGTAAAGTCGATCTCGATCGCGCTCGTTCCATCGGCATGTGGCAGTTTGACTTTGGGAGAGCCGGTGATGCTCGATACCATCTCTAATGATGATGAGGATGATGGCCAATGTGAGATTCGATTGATTCGCATGATTCGATTGATTCGGATTCGAGGTGGCACGTACCGAAGAGCATCGTCTCGGTGAGTGTCATCAGCTGCTCGTAGTCAGCGTAGGCCTGATAGAACTCGCACGTCGTGAACTCGGGGTTGTGCGTGGCGTCCATGCCCTCGTTGCGGAACTGCTTGCCGATCTCATACACTCGCTCCATGCCGCCGATGATCAATTGCTGCCGAAATCCATGAAGCTCGTGTCAGTTGGGTAACGAGCGAGGCGCGAGAGCGACAGCGACAGCGCGGTCTGCACCTTGAGATACAGCTCGGGAGCGATGCGCATGTGCAACGTCATGCCGACCGGCTTCTCCTTGTCGCTCTCGACCGGCACGAGCGAGCGCAGATGTGTCGTGAATGGCTCGGCGATCGCGCCGCCAACGTGTGGCGAGAGTATCGGCGTCTCGACCTCGACAAAGTCGAGTCGATCGAGGAACGATCGAATGAACGAGATGATCTGCGGGCGAGTCAGCGCGACGACACGGCATCGAGCGAGCAAGCAAGCGAGCATCGAGAGCACGCCGGACCTTGTGGCGAACGTGGAACGTATGGTGCGTTTGTTGGTTGGCGATGAGGTCCAAGTAGCGCTGACGATAGCGCAGCTCCTACGGGGATCGATGGCCAGCATATGAGACGGACAAGCAATTAGGACGCTGCTGCTGGAGTCGGTGAGTCGGTGCGGGACGGCACGGTACCACATCGCGCAGGCCATGGAAGTGCGGGATCGGCCGCATACACGGCGAGAGCAGCCACATCGAGCTCGGCACGATACTCAACTCGCCAAGCTTGGTCTTGGCTGGTACACCAGTGACTCCTGCACATTCGAAGCGAGCACGATTGAGCACGATTCGATTCGATTCGATTCGAGTCGAGCGCGATGGTACTCGGCGTACCGACGATGTCGCCACGTTGCAGCTGCTGATGTAGGAGATCGAACTCGTGCGGATCGGATGCCGTGGCGCGATCGGCCATGATCTGGACCTTGGTACCGCCGCTCTCGAGGTCGTAGAAGATGAGCTTCTTGCTGGCATCGCGGCGTTTAGTGATGCGGCCAGCGAGCGTCACTGGCGACTCGAGCAGACGCTGACCGGGAGCGACCGCGTGCTCGAACTCGCGCACGTATCGCGTGATCGAGTGCGTAGGCCGAAACGATGATGGTAGTCGATAGATCGATGCCAGAGCCTGCTTACTCGAGGAGGCTTGCTCGCGGAGAGCATCGAGCCGATTCACAGCGACGGCGGCGTCATCAATGCGACCAGACGTCGTCGATGTCGATGTCGTGCTACTGCTGCTGCGTGTCGGGAGAGGGGCGCTGCTCGCCACTCGCTGTAGTAGATGACGTGAGGTGGTGCAGGTATGGCTGCGTGGCACCGACACGACACAGCGTTGCACAAGGGTGCGGAGCATCTCGGGTAGTGATGCGTGCAGAGCGAGCCAACCAAACGAATGAACGAACGAATGTCGCCATCGACGCCATCATCGCCATCGCCATCAATGTGTATGTATGAATACAAGTTGTACTTCTTGGCATGCCAAATCTACAGCCCTGACGATGCGCTCGCTTACTGCGGGACATCAGTCGAGCTGGCTGCTTCGCCGTTCGCGAGCTTGCGGCGCTTTGGTGCGGCTCGCGCACGGGCTCGATTGAGCGGATTCTCGACCACCACCAGACTGTCGTCGTCGTCGTCGTCGTCGCGTGACTTTCGTTTGCCGAGCGTACGATGGTGACCGAGCTCTCGCAGCAGCGTCGATGGCGTCGGCGGCGATGCCAAGCCGGCGCTCGTGGAGCTGGTTGCCGATGGCGGATTGCGCTGGAGGATGTCGGCGCTCGAGAGCTTGCGCGACGCCGACTTCTTGGCCTTGCCCGTGAGTGCGAGGGCGTCGATGACCTCGCGTGCGGTCTCGACCGTGCTCTCGGGAGCGATGGTCGCCAAGTGCTCGAGGAACGCCGCCTGGTTGGCGATCAGCAGGCGCTGCACGGCACCGATACTGTCGGCGTACGAGGGCGGGAGAGATTTGCTCGAGACGGCAACGAACCTTGGCTCGTAGCTCTGCGTCGGTGCGTCACAGTGGGTCAGAGTGTTGTGTGAGTCACTGGCAGCGTATTCAAGAGCGAGACGTACTCGCGGCGCACTCGAGATGGCGTCGAGAAAGTGTCCAAGCGGCTCGAGACGGCTCTCGATGAAGCCGTTGATGATGGGCGTGTTCATGAAGGCCTCCTTGTCGGCGAACAGAACGGCGTTCGAGATGTTCTGGATGATCTTCGAGACCAGCACCAGAGTGCGTCGCTTCTCGGGCGCCAGCTCGACTGTGGATCAAGCACGCACGCACGCACGCAGCACTCGGGTCAGCTTGCGATTGGCTTGCAGCTGCACTTGCATCGACACATACGGCCGTTGAGGATCTTGGGCGACGGCGCCACCAGACTCGGACACACGAAGCGCAGGAAGAAGAAGCCGCCGACCATGATCTTGGCCGTGGCTGCGTCGAACTTGGCCGCGACCATGGACTTGAGCATCTGCAGCATGGCTTTGATCGGGCTGTGCATTGGTACGAATGAGCGAATGCGTCGCATCGCGAATGACGAGTGGATAGCGCCGCCGTACATGGGACAGATGCTAGCCGAGAGTTGGATCGCGCCTAGAATGGTTCCTGTCAGGTCGACGAGGTTCTGTTGATTGAGTGTGAGGTCCGGCGCGGTCGACGGCGACGAGGGCGACGGCGAGGTCGGCTCGTCCCTGGCGGCCCGCGTCGGATCGACCTCGAACGGACGCGAGTCGTGTACCAGGCGAGACATGAGCGGGTGGATGAGGGCAACGAGGTACTCGTCGCCCTTGGCTTGCATGAAGGCGCTAAAGGTCTTGGTGGCGAGGCTGGTGCCGCGGAACAGCGTGCCGCTCGAGCTCGTGGCGTCGAGCTCGGCGTGCAGACACGCCTCGAGCAGCAGATGGCATTGCGCGTGGGCGTCGAAGAAGGCGAACAGCGCCGCGCTGCTGGAGTCGATCTGCGACGCGAGCACCGTGGCGCACAGGCTCTTGCGCAGCAGCGGCGCGTCGAGGTCGAGTATCAGTACGTGTGATAGCAGGCGCGCGTCCTCGAGCACGTCGGCGCCGTCCTTGCTGCGCGAGAACAGGAAGCCCGACAGCTTGCGCTTCAACGGCGACGACAGCGACAGATCGAGGCCGTCGAGCATCTTGCGCTTCTTGGCCGACGCTGGCTCGGGAGACGTGACGCCGCCGAACGACGTGCGAGGAGACACGAGCGGCTCGTTGGCCGGCTGCTTGGCGCGGGACCACGGCGACGACGCGGCACCATCGGCAGCAGCAGCAGCGCCGCCACCGCCGCGAGGGCTCACCATCGCACGAGTCGAGCTACCATGGAAGCTGGTCTCCTATAGACGTGACACAGCGTCATCGAAGCGCTCATACAATCACAACAATCACCGCACACGGGCTCATACACGTTGGAGGCCGAGCTTGGGCGTGATCTCCTTGGCCGAGCGAGCGCGCGACAATGGAGAAGGCCGGCTTGCGGTTGCGAGAGCTGCCGTTGGAGTAGTAGGAGGCGCGGACAACGGAGCAGTCGCTCCAGTCGCACTGTCATTCGAGATTGGAGGCAGTGGCGGTATGGCGGGTGGTGCTGGCGGTGGCGACAACGGCGCCGATGATCCGGCGAGCATATCGCGAGCAGCAACCGATGCGAGCGCGAAGCAACAAGCCACTCCAATCCAATCCAATCCAATCCAATCCAATCCAATCCAATCCAATCATCAATCCAATCCAATCCAATCCAATCCAATCCAATCCAATCCAATCCAATCCAATCCAATCCAATCCAATCCAATCCAATCCAATCCAATCCAATCCAATCCAATCCAATCCAATCCAATCCAATCCAATCATCAATCCCATTCATGACCATCATCCAATCGATCGTCTTCTTGTCTCGAGCTTCCATTTCATTCGTTGTGGTTGAATTGTATCGTGGTGTGTGTGTGGGAGATTGGACAGTGTATCATCACTTGTAGTTGATGTCTCATGATTGTTTGTGACCATCAATCCAATCTCCAATCTCCAATCAAATCAAACAACATCATTGACGATGGAGCTCTCGAGATAGTGCAACCGAAAGAGAGCTCGACAGATCTCGAACATCACCTCGTTCGGAAGCCACACCATCGTCGCTCCATCGGCCATTTCTCGAATCATGAACAGATCCAGCACGCTCTTCTTGAACGTGAGATACTTGGAAGCTCGCACCAAGTGATGATTCGATGGAGACCACACGAACTCTGATGTTGTTGTTGTTGTTGTGGCACACCGATTCATCGATCAATCACAATCACAATCACAAGCATTCTCGTCAGTCTTCGTTCAATAAATCAATCAATCGCAAGAGCAACAGCCAGATCATCATCAAACAACAAACAACCAAGAAGAAGATCGAGTGGTTCGATGATTGAATCGATGCCGATCAAGAGACAGGAGAGAGACAAAGAGAGCAACAATGCATCAACGAGAGAGTGAGAGTGACGCACCTCGATCTCGAATCAATTGAGCAATCTCTGGCGTCTTGGCGACGTCCTCTGCTGTTTTGTTGTTAACCTGATGGTCATTGAATCATTGAGTTAGAGAGAGAGAGAGACTGCAAATGGAAGATGCAATATCTCTCTCGAGATCGAGATCGAGAGCTCACAATCACGCACATCGATGAGTAACTTGTCTGCGCAATGGTCGATCAGCACTTCGATGCATTGATGATGACCATTGCATGATGCATCATGAAGAGGTGTGTTGTTATTCCTTGTGCGAGCATTGATATCGGCATGTTGATCAAGAAGGAGCTCGATGCATTGATAATGGCCATTCGATGATGCATCATGAAGAGGTGTGTTGTTATGCTTGTTGAGAGCATTGATATCGGCATGTCGATCAAGAAGGAGCTCGATGCATTGATGATGGCCATTGCATGATGCAAGATGAAGAGGTGTGTTGTTATTCCTTGTGCGAGCATTGATATTGGCATGTCGATCAAGAAGGAGATCGATGCATTGATGATGGCCATTCAATGATGCATCATGAAGAGGTGTGTAGTTATGCTTGTTGAGAGCATTGATATCGGCATGTCGATCAAGAAGGAGATCGATGCATTGATGATGGCCATTCGATGATGCAAGATGAAGAGGTGTGTTGTTATTCCTGGTGCGAGCATTGATATCGGCATGTCGATCAAGAAGGAGATCGATGCATTGATGATGGCCTTTCAATGATGCAACATGAAGAGGTGTGTTGTTATGCTTGTTGAGAGCATTGATATCGGCATGTCGATCAAGAAGGAGCTCGATGCATTGATGATGACCATTCAATGATGCATCATGAAGAGGTGTTTGGTTATGCTTGTCAAGAGCATTGATATCGGCATGTCGATCAAGAAGGAGCTCGATGCATTGATGATGGCCATTGCATGATGCAACATGAAGAGGTGTGTTGTTATGCTTGTTGAGAGCATTGATATCGGCATGTCGATCAAGAAGGAGCTCGATGCATTGATAATGGCCATTCGATGATGCAAGATGAAGAGGTGTTTCGTTATTCTTGTTGAGAGCATTGATATCGGCATGTCGATCAAGAAGGAGCTCGATGCATTGATGACGACCTTTCGATGATGCAACATGAAGAGGTGTGTTGTTATTCCTGGTGCGAGCATTGATATCGGCATGTCGATCAAGAAGGAGCTCGATGCATTGATGATGGCCATTCGATGATGCATCATGAAGAGATGTGTAGTTATGCTTGTTGAGAGCATTGATATCGGCATGTCGATCAAGAAGGAGCTCGATGCATTGATGGTGACCTTTCGATGATGTAAGATGAAGAGGTGTTTCGTTATTGTTGTTGAGAGCATTGATATCGGCATGTCGATCAAGAAGGAGCTCGATGCATTGATGATGACCATTCCATGATGCAACATGAAGAGGTGCGTTGTTATTCCTGGTGCGAGCATTGATATCGGCATGTCGATCAAGAAGGAGCTCGATGCATTGATGATGGCCATTCGATGATGCATCATGAAGAGGTGTGTAGTTATGCTTGTTGAGAGCATTGATATCGGCATGTCGATCAAGAAGGAGCTCGATGCATTGATGGTGACCTTTCGATGATGTAAGATGAAGAGGTGTTTCGTTATTGTTGTTGAGAGCATTGATATCGGCATGTCGATCAAGAAGGAGCTCGATGCATTGATAATGGCCATTCGATGATGCAAGATGAAGAGGTGTGTAGTTATCGTTGTCAAGAGCATTGATATCGGCATGTCGATCAAGAAGGAGCTCGATGCATTGATGATGACCATTCGATGATGCAACATGAAGAGGTGCGTTGTTATTCCTGGTGCGAGCATTGATATCGGCATGTCGATCAAGAAGGAGCTCGATGCATTGATGATGGCCATTCGATGATGCATCATGAAGAGGTGTGTAGTTATGCTTGTTGAGAGCATTGATATCGGCATGTCGATCAAGAAGGAGCTCGATGCATTGATGGTGACCTTTCGATGATGTAAGATGAAGAGGTGTTTCGTTATTGTTGTTGAGAGCATTGATATCGGCATGTCGATCAAGAAGGAGCTCGATGCATTGATGATGGCCATTCGATGATGCAACATGAAGAGGTGTGTTGTTATTCCTGGTGCGAGCATTGATATCGGCATGTCGATCAAGAAGGAGCTCGATGCATTGATGATGGCCATTCGATGATGCAACATGAAGAGGTGTGTCGTTATCGTTGTCTCGAGCATTGATATTGGCATGTCGATCAAGAAGGAGCTCGATGCATTGATGATGGCCATTGCATGATGCAACATGAAGAGGTGTGTTATTATCCTTGTCTCGAGCATTGATATCGGCATGTCGATCAAGAAGGAGCTCGATGCATTGATGATGGCCATTCGATGATGCAACATGAAGAGGTGTTTCGTTATCGTTGTCAAGAGCATTGATATCGGCATGTCGATCAAGAAGGAGCTCGATGCATTGATGATGGCCATTCCATGATGCAAGATGAAGAGGTGTGTAGTTATCGTTGTCAAGAGCATTGATATCGGCATGTCGATCAAGAAGGAGCTCGATGCATTGATGATGACCATTCCATGATGTAAGATGAAGAGGTGTGTTGTTATGCTTGTTGAGAGCATTGATATCGGCATGTCGATCAAGAAGGAGCTCGATGCATTGATGATGACCACCCAATGATGCATGATGAAGAGGTGTTTCGTTATACTTGTTGAGAGCATTGATATCGGCATGTCGATCAAGAAGGAGCTCGATGCATTGATAATGACCATTCGATGATGCATGATGAAGAGATGTGTAGTTATCGATGTTGAGAGCATTGATATCGGCATGTCGATCAAGAAGGAGCTCGATGCATTGATGATGGCCATTCGATGCTGCATGATGAAGAGGTGTTTGGTTATGCTTGTCTCGAGCATTGATATCGGCATGTCGATCAAGAAGAGAGTGTATCTCTGTGGTCGATCCAAGTGTGGCAGCCTTGAGGAGAGCCTCATCGAGTTGCGCTTGGGTTTGTGAATCCATCGAAGGACCTTCTTCTTGTTGTTGAAGGAGGATGAGTGTTGGCTTGGCTGTGTGCTTAGTGTGTGTGCTTAGTGTGTGTGCTTAGTGTGTGCTTAGTGTGTGTGTGTGCTTAGTGTGTGTGTGTGCTTAGTGTGTGTGTGTGCTTAGTGTGTGTGTGTGTGTGTGTGTGTGTGTGTGTGTGTGTG
>Ga0209935_1002378_pt1 | contig 23251 bp, 33 predicted proteins | sample ThiBio_1000_plan_2_FD_183958 | JGI IMG/M metagenome (GOLD analysis project Ga0209935, IMG submission 183958) | Wastewater bioreactor microbial communities from Cape Town, South Africa - Thiocy_cont_1000_plan (SPAdes) | ecosystem: Engineered > Bioreactor > Thiocyanate-remediating >...
TCTATCGCATCGTCAACAAGATTGATGCCGAGGAGGCCTTGCGAATGGCAGAGGCGTTTCGCAAGGAGAATCAATTGCTGATTCGAGAGAACCAAGAGCGAACAGTACGAGCTCCGAACGAGAGAGCCTCAGGCGGTACCACTCACGATCTCCGTCTCCTCACAGCGGCTCGAGGAGGCGCAAGAGCTCTCTGAAATCCAACACGAGGAGGAGGTGCAAAGGAAGCGGCGTGAGGAGCTCGTTCGCCAGGAGGAGGAGCGTGTACAGCGGGCACTGAAGGAGCGCGAGGAGCGCTTGATGGATATCGTATGTCGGTGCCACCGAGCCGTCACTACTGGCTAATCGATGGCTGCGAGGACTGACGCAAGGTGCTGCTCAGGAACAAGGCAGGAAGCGCAAGCCGGAAGAAGAGGCGGCACCCACGCCCAGCGGCCAAGCTCCGAAGCGGGCACGCAAGAGTGTCTCGCGTGGAGGAGCCAGCGGCGCTCTCGACGCGATGGAGGTCGAGATACCGACACCACAGCCGACAGTGGATGGTGCCACGACGACAGCACCCACACCGGGCCTCGCGGCGCTCTCCTCGGCTGCTAGCGCATCGATGCCAGTGGCTGCGCCAAAAGAGCGGCGTTTCACGTATCAGCCAGCAGCCATGCAGCGACCGGGCACGACGCCAGGCTTCGAGCAGCCGGTTCCCAAGTCTGAGCCGCCGCCGCCCACCAACGATGCGACGGCGCTCCGGCGTCCGAGTGCCGCCGTACAACGAGCAGGAGGCCACAGTTCGACGTTCGAACGAGATCGCTCGATCGCGTGTGCCTTTGCGTTCTTGAGCTTGCGACCGTCATGAGCTGCACACGGGAGAACAGGTGAGCTTCGCGATTGTCGGCTGCCTTTGTACATCAGTGCCGATGTCACTCGTCGTATATAGAGATAAATAGCCAGAAGATCGACATCATGGTTGCATTGATAGTTTGGTTCAGTTGGTTGGCTGGGTGGTTGTTTGGCTTATTTCGCTACTCGCTCGCTCGCTACAACATCACTCACGTACTCGCGCTCTCTGGGTGATATCCCATTCATTCACAACCACACGTGACCCACTACCAACGCCACCACCACAGCCAGATCGAGATACACTGACACCACGCGCGCGAGAGAGACACAGACACACACATATATCATGTATGCCGATGAGGAACGTGAGATCCTACGACAAAGCATCATCAATCGCGAGCACGATGATCCGGTGCCAGCTTGCCAAGGACCGGCGGCGTGGCTGCTGCAGGGCTTGATGGCGCTGGTGCTCCTGGTCTCAGCCGTGAGCTTGATCGGTCTCAGCACGTTCGGCGTGCTGTCGCACTCGCTGGTGGCGTCCGAGACGCCGCTGTACATCTCGCCGATCGTCGGCTACAACGTCTCGACGCAGCCCATCACCAAAGGCACCTTCCTCTATCAACCGTGCGTGTATCCACTCGTGTCGCCGTCGAACGACTCGCTGTGCCAGATTGCGTTCAGCTCCGCGACACGCGACGGCGCGCAGCAGGAGGAGGAGGAGGAAGAGGAAGAGGAGCTCGATAGCGAGCAGTCACGTGCGTTGCGTCAGCGGCGCACGACCGACCTCTGCTGTCCGCAGGGCTACGAGCTGTCGGACCAGGCGGGCTACTGCGTGCTCGCAAACTCGAGCGTGGCCGATGCGTGCGATCAACAGACGTGCCTCACGTACCTGCAGTCGACGGCGCCACTCGCGGGCTCGAACGACTTGATACTCGTGCCGGCGATCGAGTCGCCGCTGTGGCTGCTGTGGCTCTTTGTCGGCGGCTTCGTGCTGCTGACGATCGCGCTCATGATCCACTACTACACCATGTTCCACTTTGTGTCGGTCACGAAGCTCGTGGCCAAGCCGGTGACGCGCACCGAGCGCGAGCTCAACCTGCGCCGCACCATCGTGTGCATCATGGCCGTCGTGCTGGTGGTCTTTAGCCTGGTGCCGAGCGCCGCCGTGTCGTTCATGACCGAGCCCGACATTGACGACTCGGGCACCGTGACGGCCGCCAAGTGCTTCGGCACACACCACACGCTGTACTTTTGGATGGCCACCTATCTCGGCTCGAGCTTCACGTTCGCCATCGTGCTCGCGGCCGCCACGACGCTCAACTCCTTCATTCTCTTGTTCCTGGTCAGGCCGTGCTGTGGCGCTGCGGCCGCCAACGCAGACTCGCTGACAGCATAGAGACACGGTGATGAATGAATGAATGAATGAATGAATTGTAAGCATAGATCAATCGTATCGCCCGGAGCAGCTCGCTCGAAGCCAAGACTCGCGGCTGCGTGAGTGCGCGAGACGACGAAGCAGCAAAGGCGGGAATGCAGCATTAAGGTGCCGCATGAGCGCCGCTTGCGCGATGAATCGCATTAAGGAACGCCGGGCGACCGAGAACGCGTTACGCTGTGGTCGAGTGTGAGGTGGCGTGCGCCTCTGTTGCCGCCCACTCGCTTCGCTGCCTCGCTGCCTTCGTCGCTAACACCCTCGCTCGCTCGCTCGTCGTGTCTGCGCTCTCCTTTGTTGTTGGTACGCGAGTTGCTCCCTCCCCCCACCACCATGGGACACAGCTTGGATTCACGAGGAGCAAGAGGAGTCTTGATACTGATGTGCGTGTTGATGCGTGCAGGGTCCTCTGTTGTACTCGTTGTCTCTCGCTCTCTCCCTCGCTCTCTCCTGCGATATTCTCAACTTCGCTGCTCGAGCCATCGGCGAGACCGCTCCTTCACACCACACAACACCTCCACATACATTCGCACTCGTTGCAAGCTATCGCGCAGTTTGTTCTCCGCTGTTAGGTACCTTGCTCCTTCCTCCTCGTCATCATTCTCGCGCATTCGAGCGAGGAGTGATTACCCGCTGCGTTCTACGCCACACCACAACCACCACACCACCACCACACCCTCCACCGTCACGACAAGAACTAGAGCACGAGAAAGAAGAAGAAGAACAGCAGATGTCGATGATGAATCAATTGTTTGATTGATGCATGATTGCTCCATGAGTACAACAAGTCGCTCGCTCGCTCGCTCGCTCACTCACTCGTGTGCTATTGCGTTGTTTCTGCTGCTCTGGTTGTGTGCTCGTGTAGTTGGCAACATGCTTCGCTCGCAGAATATCTACGAGTTGATACAACCCAAAACCGGCACACCTGCATCTCCCGCTGCCAAGAGCGCCTCTGGCGGCTTTGGAGCTGGTGCAGCAGCGTCAAGCGCCTCGGCCGCCGCCGCCGCTCCCACGAGTCAGGCGAGCAGCAAGAAGAAGGCCGCCAGGAAGAAGAAGGCCGCCGCAGCTTCTGGCGGCTCGTCGGGCAACTCGGCCTTCTCGCGCTCGGTCGACACGGTGTTCGAGGCTGACGGCGAGTGGGAAGCGATTCCCGCCGAGCTGCTCGAAGACCAGTGGACGACCGTGACCTCGAGCAAGTCAGCTGTTGCTGGCGGCGGCAGCGGCAGCGGCGGATCGGCATCGTCAGTACACGATCCACCGATCCCAGGAGCCATCGCTGTCACACAACCCACGGCTTCCTCTTACACTTCGTCCTACGCCTCCACCATCACCGCCACATCAAGCTCCCTCGTGTCGCCTGGCGTTGCATCGTCTTCGCGCGCTCAAAAGAAGACCCAAACCAAGAAGCTGAAAGAGCAGCAGCAGCAGCAGCAGCCGCCGCCCACACCGTCTACCTCTTCCCCCTCCCCCTCGTCCTCCTCCCCTTCCTCGTCGACAGCTGGGGCTTCACCAGGAGCTGCGCCTTCCTCGGCATCAGCAGGTGCAACTTCCTTACCCGCATCGACGCAAGAGTCTACGAGTTCCCCATCGGTCGAGCATGCAGCGGCAGCAACAACGTCGCCACTCGTCACGGCCAATGGAAGCACCGAGCATCACTCCTCCTCCTCCTCCTCGGCTGCCGAGCAAGCCAAGCCAAAGCCTGCACCAAGCACGACAGCGGCGGCAGCAGCAAAGAAGAAACCCGCACCTGCGTTTGATATTCGCGTGGCAGTCGACTCTCCAACGAAGCTGAAGCGACTCGACGATCAGTCGAATTCGTTCGAGGTGCTCGCGCAGCTCGAACGACAGAAACAACAACAACAACAGCAACAGGCCGCCGCTGCCGCCGCCAAGAAGAAGAAGAAGCAACAGCCCAAGAAGAAGAAGGCCCCCTCCTCCTCCAACAACAACAACGCTTCCGGCTTCGGCGCACACCACGACGAGGACGAAGATGACGACGGCCTCTGGGAGCAGATTCCGCCCGAGTTGCTCGAGCAACCTTGGACCGTGGTCGAAGTCGTACCCAAGGTCAAGAAGCCACGCGCCAAGGCAGGCCCCACCACCAACACCGTCGTCGGTGGCCAGGAAGCCACGCCGAGCAACAACCACCATCATCACCAGCACCATCACGCCGCAGCCTCTGCTTCGTCATCCTCCTCTTCTTCCTCCAAACCCGCTGCGAGTGCGTCCGCGCAAGCGCCTGCCACGACACCAGCTGCGAGCACAACACCCATCATCGAGCCGCTCGACATCGCACCAGCTACCGCCTACGAGACATCGCTTCTCGCTGCCTCGCCCGACTCGAACCCCTTCATCCCGCCGCCGTCGTTCGACTCGGTGCCACTCGATGCTCCAATCGCGACCAAGCATTCAGCCGGCTCGCGCGGTACTCGAGGCGGTTCGTCGGCTGCTCGTTCCTCGCACTCGTCTGCCGCCACCAACAACGCTGCCGCCAACCACCACACCAATGCACCTGCCGCCAGTGCGACTCCTGCGCCTGCTGTCGCCAAGCCGCAAGCCACCACCGCTCCGGTTGCGGCCGCGAGCAGAAGCTCCGCCGTCAAGCCGAAGGAGAACGCCTGGGCCTCTGGCAAGACCTCCAATCTGTTTGCTACTCCCGCTCCTGCTCCCGCTCCTGCTCCCGCTCCTGCTCTCGCTCCCGCTCCTGCCCCTGCCCCTGCCGCTGCCGCTGCCGCCGCGGCGTCCAAGGCCGCAGGAGCCGCTGCACAGGCGGCTCCTGCACCGAGCAGCAAGCCAATCGAGCAGCCAGTCGCTCCGGCTGCTCCCGCTCCCGTGGCGGTCGAGCAACAGCCGGCCGCGGCCGCAGCGCCACCAGCGGCCAGCCCCAAGGCAGCTCCTGCGTACGAGCCACCATTGACCGTGCAGCCAATCGCCACGGTGTCGGAGCAGCCGGCCAAGTCGCCGGTCGCTGAAGCTTTCGAGCCCGTACGCTTCGTGTCGTCTGCTGCCTCGCACCTCCTGGACGGCATCTCGATGGCCAACTATGAGCCTGAGCCCAAGATGCCCGAGCCACAGCCGCAGCCCCAGCCGTCGCAACCGCAAACTCAAGACCTGCCATTGCCGCTGCCACAGCCGCAACCTCAGCAGCAGCAGCAGCAGCAGCCCCAGCAACAGCAACAGTCCCAACAACAGCAACAGGGGCTTTTGCAGCCAGGAGACTCGGAGCAGCCGTCGATGCAGGCATACCAGCAACAGTATCACCATCAGCAACAGCAACAGGCGCACCAATATCCGTACCAACGCCCGATGCACCAGTACCAACCGCAGCCACACTACCAGCCGCAGAGCGGAGTCGCCGGAGCGCCATCGCTGCAGCAACAGCAGCCGGCGCAGGCGCAGGCACAACCAGTTCAGGGCCAGACGGCGCCATCGCAGGCACAAGGCCAGCAACAACAGCAGCAACAACAGCAGTGGGGCGTCGCTGGCTCGGCACCGCCGGCTGGCTTCTCACCCATGCACTGGAGCACACCGGCTGCTTCGTACGCTGGCTACGGCGGCCCGATGGGCATGCCGATCTACAACCCGCTGTTCGCAGCGTACGGCCACTCGTACCAGCAGCCGGCGTACATGCAGCCGCCCGCTGGCCTGATGCCGAGCGACAGCTCGCAGAACGAGGTCGAGGCCGTCAATGCCTTCCTCGACGCGCCGCTCGAAATGTACTCGCCACTCGCGACGCCGGCCGCCTTCGCCTCGGGCTACAGCTCAGTGCCGTACGGATCCGACGCCGGTGCCACCACCTATCAGGGAGGCGCCGACTCGTACGCCGGAGTGCAGCAAGACTGGCCGCCGTCGTACGGCTACTCGTACGGCAGCTCGTTCGGCTCGTCGTACTCGCCGGCGGCCTTCGGTGCCCAAGCAGGCGGCGGTGGCTACGCACAGCCGCTCTCGGAGCAGCAACAGCAGCAACAATCGTACGCACATCACCAGCACTACTCGGGCCAGCAGCAGCAGCGTGGATCACGCCAGCCGCGCCAGTCGTACGAGCCGCCGTTGTCGGGCCGCGACCAAGCCCGACAGCACCACCACGGTGGCCAACAACGCCAGGCACACGAGGCGTCGCTCCGTGGAGCCGCCCGCTCGACTCTCCCGCCCGGTATCGGCCTGCAGTCGTACCAGGACCCCGAAGAGGAGGTTGGCGGCTCGCGTTACGTGCCTCCGCACCGCCGCTAACAAGCGCCGGCGCGCGCCAATATCTATGTTTGTTGTACTACTACCACCGCCAGACCCGCATCCTTCCGAGCCGCCTCCAGCGACCTCCATCCTCCTTGCCATCACCATCCTCCTCTTCTCCTCCACTTCTCTCATCACCGCCACCCATCACCCAGAGTTCGTGTACTTTACCGACGCGATTTGTAGAGTAATACCAGCATCGGTGCAGCGCAACCATTCCGCATCCACACTCCCCCTCGGCCCGTATCGCACGCATCAACTATTGGTGTCTGTCTGTAGAGGCGCTCGCAGCTTTTGGAATCGAATCAATACAAGACGCGATACCACCATCTACCCTCACGCATCGACGTGCGCAACGGAGGGCGAGCAAGGTCTCGACGAGAGAGCGAGCTGAGCTGGCTTGTTGGGTTCGTTGATGTCATGTGATATTGAGTGCTCAGGTCTCTCGCTCTATGAGCCATACGGCAGCATACGCGCCCAGCGCTTCTCGTTGGCGCTGTTGGTCAAGAAGTGCTTGCTTCCCTCGCCGTGGCGCTTGAAGGACACGACGCCACGCTTGCGATGGCCCACGTTCTCGAGCTTGAAGCGCTTGGTGACGGTCCTTCGGGTCTTGAGCTTGAGCGCCATACCGCGGACGGCGCCAAAGGTCGACTCCAAGCAGCTGCGCGATGCGGCTGATTCAGCCACCACCACCTGGATCGATACGAACGATCAATCGTGGGTCGTTGGTTGGTGTTTGTGTTGGTTGCGTTGGGGTGGTGTGGAGCTGTACTGTACCTGGGTGTAGCGCGCCATACACGCACGAGCGAGGCTGTTCATCGTGTGGGTGCGTGCTCACTCTCTCGATGGATCAAACGAGCCACTCAGTATGGATAGGCGTAATGTGGAACACTCGATCAAGCTCGATATCAGCGAATCACTATCGAACGAGAGTGTGGATATCTCTCTCTCTCGCTTAGTACTCACGTGATGAACGAGCGAGGAGGTTGATGCAGCAGTAGCGAGGGAGCGATAGCAATGCGAGCGATCGATTGATCGATCACGCGGTTGTTGTTGTTGCTGCCTGCCTGCTGCTCGCATCTCATCCGAACCAACCATGGCTGCAACCACCGGATCACCATCATCACCATCATCATCCACGATGAGTATCGCTCTATTACAGTACCATACACAAGCGTTACTCGACGAGATTCATGCCGGACAGCACCACAACCACATCCTGCCCTTCAGCTCGCGGCTCTATCACTTCCGCACGGTGTTCGCCAAGTACTCGGTGGCGCCTGCCCCCAAGCCTCCGAGCTCGGTTGCCAAAGCCACCGCTGGCATCGCACGAATCGATTCACCACTATGGCACCAAGAACTGACGCTGCTCGAGCGTGTACTGGTTCGCAACAAGAACCAGAGTCGCAACACGATCTTCTATCGACACGTGGTTGATGTTCGACGCAAGTGTCGGATGCTGGCGAGCTATTGGCACATCGACCGCACACTCATCGCGTATGCGGCATCGTTGCTGCCCAAGAGCTCGACTCCAGTCGCTTCCGGTGCTCAAATGTACTGTACCAACACAGTCGCTTGCTCGCTTGCCCGCTTGCTCGCTCGCTGTTCTTGATGCTGATTGAACGAGCCCGCGCTCGCGTGTGCTTGGCTGGCGGACTTCAAGGCCCCGAACGTTGAACGGTTGCCGCAGCTTCACACAGTTTGTTCTCGGCGTCGTACAACAGGCACACGATCTACTCGAGGAGCTGCAGCCCGTGTTCCTCAAAGCAGCCAAGTACGCCACGCCATCGCGGGCCATCCATCGAAGCACCTTCGCGTGGATTGGCTGACACTCGCGGCTGCTGGTGTAGTGGGCTCCGAGAGTCGCTGCGGATACAACACTGCATGCCGGTGTGCATGTTGTACTTTGCATTGGTCAGCCGATTGCACGCCATCGTCAATCAGGCGCTGCAGGACCTTACGAAATGGCAGAGCTCCTTGAGCACGAACATGTCGGTGTTGCCAGAGTGTCCCGTGGCCTCGAGCTGTCTCTCGACGCTCATTCCAGTGGTGGCACCCAGGCCCAACCTATCGCCTCCGAGTTCGATGCCACCCACGTACGAATCGATGATGCAATCTCCCTTGAGCAACGAGAAGTGTGTTGAATGACTCTGATTCTGATTCGTGCTGGCATCGCAGCGTGGTGTCATCGCCAGCGCGACTGCAGCCGAGCTCCCCTGCAGCCACGCCATCGCTCAAGAGAAAGCGAGAGAACGACGAGCCTGTCCCAAGCGCCAAGAAGCAGCGGATTGCGTCTTCACTGGCAAGCGCCGCACCACCGAAGCCGAACACGAGCACCAACAACGCAAACGCCAACAAGAAGCCGAAGGCGCTCAAGGTCTCGGATACACCTGCCGCACCGCTCAATCCTGACTTCTACGTCACACGCAAGCCGGGCTCCGACACCGCTGGCAAGAAGGGCAAGGTACCTGCCAAGCCTCCGACGGCAACCGCTTCCGACGCGAAGAAACCAGCACCCCAAGCACCTTCAACACCACAACCGACCAAGAGCAGCACTCCATCAATCGTCAAGAAACCAGCATCCCAAGCACCTTCAACACCACAATCGACCAAGAGCAGCACTCCATCGATCGCGAAGAAACCAGCATCCCAAGCACCTTCAACACCACAATCGACCAAGAGCAGCACTCCATCAATCGCCAAGAAACCAGCATCCCAAGCACCTTCAACACCACAATCGACCAAGAGTAGCACTCCATCAATCGCGAAGAAACCAGCATCCCAAGCACCTTCAACACCACAACCGACCAAGAGCAGCACTCCATCAATCGCCAAGAAACCAGCACCCCAAGCACTTTCAACACCACAATCGACCAAGAGCAGCACTCCATCGATCGCGAAGAAACCAGCATCCCAAGCACCTTCAACACCACAATCGACCAAGAGCAGCACTCCATCAATCGCCAAGAAACCAGCATCCCAAGCACCTTCAACACCACAATCGACCAAGAGTAGCACTCCATCAATCGCGAAGAAACCAGCATCCCAAGCACCTTCAACACCACAACCGACCAAGAGCAGCACTCCATCGATCGCGAAGAAACCAGCATCCCAAGCACCTTCAACACCACAATCGACCAAGAGCAGCACTCCATCGATCGCCAAGAAACCCTCTGTGCCGAACAAGGCCGACGCCATCTTTGCCCAGCTGGTGGGCGGCATCCGTCCTCCCAAGAAGCCCTAACTAAACTCATCAATCAACCTATCTAGCCATCCATACTCGATTGCAAAGCTGTAGATGGCCCGAGAGCGCAGAGATTTCTGGTGCGAGCGCGCCAATCGATCGATCATTCGTTCCTTCCGCTCGCTGCACCACACCCACTCACACACTCTCTCTCGCCCTGTGTCTCCGTTCAACATGTCGTGGTTCTTCTCATCGCCACCACCGCCACCACCGCCAACTGCGAAACGTACGCCTTGGTGGTCGTTCGGTCCATTGGATAGCGACTTTCTTCAGAAGGATGGATTGACCGAGTGTTGGTGCGATCGATATCGGCGCGGTGTCGGTGGTGTGTAGAGGTGGCGCGTGCATCGAAGCAGAACATACGCAGCAGCCAGAGACAGCTCGAACGCGAGATACAAGAGCTCAGCCGCCAGGAGACGCAAACACAGGCCGAGATCAAGCGGTTGGTCAAGGTATCATCACGAGAGCACGCACACGGCATCGACCGCGCCTGACACTGTGCGTGCGTGTGCCTTCGTGCGCTCTTAGAAAGGAGACGAGACCAGTGCGCGCATGCTCGCCAAGGAGCTAGTGAGGCTGAGGAAGCAGCGCGAGAAGCTGCTGGCCACCAAGAACCAGCTCGGCTGCATAAGCACACGTGCTACGGTACGGGAGTACGCTCAAAGCAACGAATGGCGGCGGCGGCCGGGCGTGCGTCTGATGCGCATTCTCGGGTGCACCACTGCGTAGACCATGGCCACTACTGAGACGATGGCCAACGCCATTGGTGGAGCGACTGCGGTATGGTGTTGGTTGCAGCGCATGACAGCGGCGACTCTTTCATATGCGCGCTCATCATCGTGTTGCATTGCGTTGCAGGCTATGTCGTACGCCAACAACATGATGAATATGCCTCAAATCCAAAGTACGATGGCAGAGTTCCAGCGACAATCCGAGATGATGTCCATGAACGATGAGTACGTGACCGCTGCAACTCGGTGCGCCTTGTACTACATGAGAAGCCTGACGAAGCGACTCGCTGCCAACAGGATGCTGGACGAGATGTTCGATGACGAGGATGCCGATGAGGGTACGAGCAACGGCAGAATCGGCGCTGCGATGAGGTGCAAGTTGTTTACTCGTTGTATGGGCGCGCCGTACAGAGACCTTCGACATTCTCTCGCAAGTGTCGGAGGAGATTGGCCTCGACATTGCATCGCAGGTTCGTGTACTGGTCAGCGACGAAGGAGGTGTCTCTACAATCGCTCACTCGCTCAATCGGTCTCGCTACCTTTTCATTGGTGCATGAAACAGTTGAAGGCAGCGCCCACACGTGCGCCACCGACAGCAACCGCAACGGCAGCGAGCGAGGAGCCGGACGTGAGCGATGCCGAGCTCTCGCGTTTGATCGCACAGCTATCGACGTGAGGAGGCCGAGCCGCTGGCAGTGTGTGTGAGCTCCTCATTCATGTCGAGGAGTATGCTCCGTGCCAAAACAGGCAGGCCGAGAGCTTGGCAGTGTTGCTGAGCAGTTCGAGGCCGCGTGATGAGGGCTGGGTGTTGATGTTGGAGGTGCTCTTAATTGTCCTGTTGTTGTGTTGTTGTTGTATGATAGTGTCGGTCGGCTCTCGCAGCGTACCGATCGTGCTGGCGAGCCAGAATGCAAGGTAAAGCTCTCTCTCGCGTCCTCGTGCTCCTTGACTTGTCCAACCGAACCAGAACCGAGGCACGAAGGGGCCAATCAGCCAGCCAAGCAGCGTTGGAGCTGGGCAATCGTGGCGCAAGAACAGCAAGAACAGAGCGGAGGGAAAATACGAGCTGGTTGAGCTAAAGCACTGGCGGGCTCGCACGGCACCTTACGGGGTCCTGTCCCTTCCTCAGCGCCTGAGGCACAGCAGCGCCCTCAGTCAGTGCTGCCTCGCTCTCTCTCGCTCTCGCTCTCTCGTCCGCTCTTCGCCACCGCTGCTGGAGTGCTGCCGCCGCCTGCTTGCTGGTAGCCGAGCCACTGCGCATCGCTAGCCCGCTCACCGACCGTTCCTCGGTGGCGTTGGTGTGTGTGTTTCTCGGCGCACGCGGCGTGTGTATCGTGTCGTCGAACCCGTGCGCGACGTCAGGAGAGGCGTTCTCGCTCTCTCTCGCTCGCTCGCTCTCTCGTGTGCGCGAACCCTCCCTCGCCAGCGAGCGCCTGTGTGGCACTGTCGACGCCCTGACGCTCGCTCGGCCACCGTCACTCGCTCCCTTCCTCGCCATCGTTGTTGATCGTCGGCCTCAGCGATTGCATCGCAGCTCGAGCATCCTCGGCACCGAGCGTCGTCGAATTTGCTCGCTACCACCCTCGCGCTTGGTCGCTCTTGCTCCCTCGCTCGCTCTCGCTCCGTCCCTCCCCGGTTCACTCGGTCACTCTCGTACGCGCGTACGCGCGCCAGCGACACCGATACCGACGTTCCAGTTCCAGCGTATCTGGCTCGCTCGGTTGACGGCGGCGCGTCGTGAAGGCTGATCGCGCGCGCGAGAGAGAGAGACCTTACCCTCCCTCCTCCACCGCCTCCGCCATGGCGTCGACTCCGACGATCGCGTCGGCGCACGAGATCTGCCGTCGCGGTACCAAGGCCGAGGTGCTCAAGGTCATCAAGCGCCTCAAGGACAAGGACCGCATCAACGAGAAGGACCAGGACTACGAGCAGACGCTGCTCCACATTCTCAGCGAGAACGGCCGCCTCGATCTGTGCATCTTTCTCATCGACAAGTGCCGCGCTGGCGTCAACGAGGTCGATAAGAGCGGCTGGACGCCGCTCCACTCTGCTGCCAGCTCGGGCCACATCGACGTGCTCGAGGCGCTGCTCCAGCGTGGTGCCTTTGTGCGCGCGCTCACCGACGAGCAGGCGAGCGCCCTGCACTACTTTGTGCGCAACAGCTGCTCCGATCCAGCGGTGCTCCACCGCGTCATCTCGGCCTTTGTCGCCAAGGGCGCTGATCTCAATCAAAAGAACAAGCACGGCGAGACAGCGCTCCACCAAGCCGCCATGCGTGGCCGAGCACAGTGCCTGCTGTGTCTCCTGAATTTCAAGGCAGATGTAAATAGCATAACGACGTACGTTATCGCAAGAGCGCCGCCGCTGCCGCTACTGCCGCTGCCGCTGTCGCCGAGTTTCGACTGATCAACCGACTGCTGTTGCTGTATCGCTGCTAGTCATGGAGAGACACCATTGCATTTTGCGGTTCGAGCCGGCCACAAGGATTGTATGAATATTCTGTTACAAATGAGCGCTGATCCAACTATTTCGGTACGACGCAACCAAACTTACTACAACTACTGCCCGCACCAAGAGAGCGAGAACGAGAACGAGAACGACACGAGAGACGTGGTTGTATGGCGCGTGCTCACATTATTGATTTGTTTGCGTCTCATCATGTTGTACAGTCTGCAACTACCGGTTCACCGCTGGATATCGCGGCGCAACGGAACGATGCCGAGATGATCGAGATGATTCGCTCGCACTACAAGGATTTTGGGCAGGAGCCGCCGCCGGTCCCTCGCACGAGCGCCACAGCCGCCGCGGCGCCCGCTGCTTCTCCGGCTCTGTCCTCGGCACGGAACGAGACGCATGAGCGCCGACCGAGTGGTCACAGCCATGTTACGAAACCGAGCAGCGGCAGCGAGGGCCCAACACCCGACCACCACTCGTCCGGCAAGCGACTGAGTGGTGTCGATATTCACGGCGAGCGCGACGTCGAGGACCGAACCGATACCGAATTCGATGACGACGACGACGATGATCTGATCGATGGTACGTGCTCGCTCATAGATGCTAGCTACCCAAGAGCCTCCCTCCATGCGCGCTCGCTCCCGCCTCCCGCCTCCCGCCTCCCGCCTCCCGCCTCCCTACACCGCCCACTATCCGACTTTTGTCTTGTGAGTGAGTGAGAGTGAGTGGCGCTCCTCCATGACTGAAATCCGTCTATTCGCTTGCTTGCCTGCCTGCTTGCACGCACACGCTCGCACCCTTGATGGATACACGCTTCGGTGCTGTCGATGCCGCAGTGAAACGCTCGACCTCCGACAAGTCCTTGAAGGGTACCCACTTCGCCCTCCTCTTACGCTCGCCCTCGCGTCTTTGCGCTTTATACATACATTGCCATCGCCATCGCCGCCGCCGCCGCCGCCGCCTCGCTCCTTGCCACCGCCTTGTGTGATTGATTGCTCCTTCTCATTCATTGATGATGCCTTCACCATACAGGAAAACCCGATGCCCTCGGCCGAAAGCGTGCGAGTTACCAGCGCCAACGATCGAGCTCCGTATCCGCCATCGGAAAAGCCGATGGCGTCGCTCATCCGCGTACGGGAAGCAGGCCGCCGGCCGTGCAGCAGTCAACGCTCGGCGACGGCCTACTCCCGACCTCGACCTCCAATCCCTCGGTGTCCCACGAGCAGGCGCGCTTGCTGCGTGCCTCGCAGCCACGTACCTCGTCTCCGATCGCGGTCGCGGTCTCGTCACCACCCACGTCGCGCAAGACCAGCGCGCCCAACATACCCAGTAGTCCGAGCGCCGGTCGCGTCGGCAACCTGCGCGCCAAGTTCGAGCAGTACGGCAAGGACCCATCACCACCGAACTCGTCCCCCATGCGCTCGCGCATCAAGTCGGCCAAAGGGCCCAACGAGTCCAGCGACTCGTCCGATAACGAAAAGACACCACCAGCCACGCCGCCGGTACAGCGCGCCGGCCACGCAGCGCATGGCGGCACACCAACCTCCACCTCGACTTCGACTTCGACCGCAACGTCACCGTCGGTTTCCAAGAGTGAGCTCGATCCATCATCTGCCTCCTCCACTGGTACGGCATGCTCGTTCTTGCTTTCCTCGTGCTTGTTCTTGTTGCTCACGCGCACCTCGCAGACTCTGAAAGCGCGAGCCAGCCGGATGTGGCCAACGTTACAACCGTATTGGCTTTGCCGCAGCTGCAAGTTGCCACGCAAGAGTTGCTACAGAGTACGTCTCCCTCCTCTCGCCGTGATCCACCCACCCATCGGACACTTCGTCTCATTCTCGTTCGTTGTGTAGACGGAACTCGATGTGGAAGTTGCAGCAAAACCTCTCCCAACGTACCACTGGCGTTCTTTGCTCGCGGGCCCGTCGACTGGGAGAACATCACGGCCGACCGCGCGAAGCGCTCGAAGCTCTCGTCCGACTTGTGCTCGATCGACAACATTTCGTTCTTTATGCGCGGCTTGCTGCCGATTCGCATTCGCCTCCCTGAGCCGGTTGGTGCCGCCACACCAGCTGCCTCCACCACCTCCTCCGCCACCACGACGACGAGCAGCACAAGCAGCACGACAAGCACGCCCACGGGCGCCGCAGGTGAGCTCGTCTTCACCTGGGGCGTGTGGGTCAAGGTGGCTACGCAACATTTTTACGAGATCATGGAAGGCTGGAGCTCCAAGAAGCAGGCCATCTACCCCGGCGTGCTGAACACACGGCTACCGCTGTATCCCAACACGCTCGATATCAAGGTCGAACTGGTGCTCTCGAACAACGGGCAGCGCCCGTCGATCCGCCTACTCGAGCGCGAACACGAGCTCTGCAAGGACTGGCAGGACGGCATGTCGCTCTCGCGCTTCGAGGCCTTGATTGCTGCGCTCTCGCCCTCCGATCGTAGATAGTCATTGTTGTTTGTCGTCGTGTTGGTCCTGTTGTTGTTGTTGTTGTGTTCATTGCTCTCTCTCTCTCTCTCTCTCTCTCTCTCTCTCTCGCGTAGTCGCTATGATATCTCTCGTTCCTTGTGCATTCTTTCGGCCAACTGAGTTGGTCGAACGTGCGCGACCTCCTCCTCGTCCTCCTCGGTCTCCGTGGCGTGATTCTCGCTTGTTGCTGTGTCTCGCTAGCGACATCTCTCTCTCTCTCTCTCTCTCTCTCTCTCTCTCTCACTCTCTCACTAGTGTTTGTTTACCTCCCCTATCTCTCCTTCGTATTGCGCCTGTACATTAGTGTAATGAATGATTTTCTTGCACCGTAGACACGAGGCTCGTCCTAGTGGCAGCGGCGCACGATTCTATCCCTTGATGACCGCCACTGGGCGCAGCTTGACAGTCTTCTTCGAGATGCCAGCCTCGTGACACGTGTTCACCACCTCGGTCACATCCTTGTACGACTCGGGAGCCTCCTCCATCACCAGCTTGGGCGATGCGACGCGGATCGAGATGCCCTTCGCCGCCAGATTGTCGAGCACATCCTGATAGCCGAGCGTTCGGCGCGACTTGTTGCGCGACTGCGCTCGGCCGGCACCATGGCACGTACTGCCGAACGTACTGGCGAAGCCCTTGTCGGTTCCAGTGAGCACATACGAGCAGGTTCTGTTCGTGTGTGGGCGTGTGAGCACATGCTAGCCAAGAAGGCACGTGATTTCGGGAGCGAGGTGGAGCCAGCACGTACCCCATGGTTCCACCGACCAGAACGGGTTGACCGGTGAACTGGTAATCGATCGGAATCAACGGATGGTGCGCTGGCAATCGAGAATTCCAGGCACGTCGCCAGTGTGAGTATGGAGCACAAAAGAGAGAGTGAGTGTGTGTGTGAGTGAGTGAGTCTGACATACGCGGGAATGCTCGCGTGGCGCCCTTGCGATGCACGAGGAGCGGCCGCGGTCGGTAGCCATAGCCGCCATCGCCTCGGTGCTTCTTGCTGCCATCGCCGGGTCCTCCGCCTCCACCTCGTCCTTCGGGGTTGAGGACGGCGTGCTGCTCGATCTTGGCAATGTTGTGCGAGACGTCGTAGATGATGTGCATGTCGAGATCGTCCGGTGTGCTCTGGAAGGCCTTGGCGAATGCTTGGCGCACGAGGAACGTCATCGACTGCCGATTGACCCACGCAAAGTTGGCGGCCGCCGCCATGGCTGCCAGATACGTCTGGCCCTCCTCAGAGTGGATGCGGGCACACGCAAGCTACGCGCACAGAGCGAGTGCGTGAGACATTATGCAAGCGCGTGAGCGAGCGCGGCCGAGGCGACTCATACTTGACGATCATTGAGCTGGATGTTGTCGCGAGCCATGGCTTGCTCCATGTGGATCAACGAGTCGGTGGCGACTTGGTGGCCGAGACCGCGGCTCCCGCTGTGGATCAGGATGCACACTTGGTCCTTGTGGTCGATGCCCATCTTGGCGGCGGCGTGCTTGTCGTAGATCTCCTCGACCACCTGCACCTCGCAGTAGTGATTGCCGGCACCGAGAGTACCCAACTGCGCACCTCACACACCAGGTGGCGCTCGTGTCAGCCTCAATTCGATTCGATTCGATTCGTGAACGAAGCGTGAACCACAAACCTGCGGCAGACCGCGCTTCTTGGCGCGAGCGGTGACCTTCGATGGGTCGGCATTGAGCATACGACCAAACTCCTCGCAGTGCTCCTTGTCCTCGGCCCACGCGTAACCTTCGCGCAGCGACCAGTCGATACCGAGCTCCAGCGCCATCTCGAGGTCGGCCATCGACGTCGGAATCGTTCCCTTGGATCCGACGCCTGTCGAATGTCGCGATCAACACACACGCACACGCGCGCACACACGCACACACGAGAGCCGAGAGCGAGAGCTCCGCCTTGCATACCGACTGGAATGTGATCAAAGAGACTCTGCGTGAGCTCCTCCTTGATGGGAGCCAGGTCCGCGAGGCTGAGATTGGTGCGCAGCAGGCGCACGCCGCAGTTGATATCGAACCCGACGCCGCCGGGCGACACGATCGCGTGGTCGAGCGTCATGTCGAATGCGGCCACGTTACCGATCGCGAAGCCGTAGCCGCTGTGAATGTCGGGCATCCCCATCGAGTAGCCGACGATACCGGGCAGTGATGCCACGTTGGCGATTTGTTTCACCTGTGATAGATCGATGGTGAGTGGGCGATCGAACGAGCGAGGGAGGTACGACGCGTACCGCAGGCAGGAAGCCACCGACGCCAGCGGCCGTACAGCCCTGTTGCAGCTCCTCGAAGAGCAGCTCTCGTAGTGCCGAGTTAGCGTAGAAGCGACCTTCGACCTGGTTGCCTCGTGTTGGTTAGCGCCACACGAGAGCCAGCGAGAGCCAGCGAGCCAGATACTCACGTTCATGTTGGGTACGAAGCCTCGCTTGATGCGGTACTCGCAGCCCTCGACACACTCGATGAAGCGAGACTCTTCTTCAAAAGACCGATGCATGGTTGCGATATCACGGCCGAGCGAGCGAGAGCGAGAGCGAGAGCAAGACGGGCCGAGATGCAGCAGCAGCAGCGAGCGAGCAACGAGCACAATGTCGCTGCTGCGTCGATGGCGCCTTACTTGCCTTGAGGCGAGAGACAGATTGGAATGACTGGGGTTTATGAGTATGGTACCCGGCAGCAGTACGAGGGAGCACGCACACATCAGGAACAGACTCGTGCGGGCGCCTTGGTGCTGCCGGGACACTGGCTGTACATCGATCGACCATCGCGCGCACTCGCTCGCTAACGACCGACCCACCGAACCGATCGAGCTGCGGCAAGAGCCGCGCGCCACCCACGAGCACCGCCACGATGGGCGAGCGAACTACCTATCATCTCGGGGGCTCTTGCATCAGCGTGTACGAGTGAGCGAGTGGGTGTGTGTGCGTCGGTGGCTGTGGTCGTCGCGTCGGGGCGCGGTCACTTGGGCTGCGACGCCTGCTGCTCGCTCTCGCGCCTCTTGCGCTCCTCCTCGTGTCGGCGGCTCTCCTCCTGGTTGCGCTGCACTGCGCGGCGTTGCGCCTCGGCACGAGCTGATGATGGTGCCCAGCAGCGGTAAGCAGCGGCACGAACAGCAGCAGCAGCAGCAACAACGGCTACGACGAGGACGCGAGTGTCGTACCCTCCTCCTGCTGGTACGCGAGCACGACGCCGACCACGCCCGTGACGACGATGGCCGCCGACACGATGGGATGCTTCTTGACCCAGTCGATGACGCACGACATGATATTGGCTTGAGAGTGGCTACTTGGCGCGGCGAGGGGACTGGACTGGGACGAGATGGTTGGCGAGGCTCTCTGCGAGGTGTGGCTGCGACGAGGGAGCGAAGGGAATGGCGCCCGACCCACCTGCGCCCGACCACGACGACCACGGCGATGGCGACAAGGCCGATAACCTCGATGAGAGACGCGACGCGAGTCGCTGTGTGAGTGGGGGTGTAGATGTGCGAGACGCGCTGGCGTATGGTAGACAGGTAGTATGTATGAGTGCGTGAGTGCGTGCGTGCCGTCACGAAGGCGAACGCGATGGAACAGTGCGGGTACAATGCTGCTGCTGCTGCTGCTGCTGGCCGGTGCATCGTGGCTCGTGCTACCACCAGCCCCAGCCGGACTTGGCCGGCGTCGTGGGCTCGGAGGTCGTGCCGGGAGTGGCGGGCATCGCCGGCTCGGAGGCGCTCTCGGGCGTCGAGTCGTCGGGCGTCGCCGACGCTCGGCTGGGCATGCGGCTCGGCCGCACCTCGGTCGCCCACTCCATCTCCCACGGCGGCAAGTAGCCCGTGCCGGCGCGCTCGCTCGGCGGTATGTACGAGTACGTGTACGGATCGTTGCCTCCAAACTCTGCAACAGCCGGAGCGCGTGAGACGTGCGCAAGGCGCCTTGTGGCAATGCGCGGTAGCACGCGCGCGCGAGCGAGCGGCCGCGTACCGGCGGGAATGTCGTTGATGTCGATGTACTCGGGCAGCTCGGCAGCTGAGATGAACTTGATCTACACGACGAGTGCACGAGCGAGCGTACGTGCGTGTCAGCAACGTTGCGCCCGCATGCAACGAGAGCGACTGCGCTGCGACCGACCTTCTGGCGCGACACGGGGTCGATCCAGAACTGGATCAAGTTCCAGAAGGTCCAGAAGATCCACGGCGCGTTGACCACGAGGCACAGGCCGAGCGACTCCGGAAAGTAGTTCTACACCGCGGTGTTCAAGGCGCACGAACGCAGGGAGCAGCAGCAGCAGCAGCACTCGGTCAGCATCGTGGTGCAGGCCATATGGATCGGGCCATCCATCGTTCGAGTCGCACCTGCATGATGTCGATCATGAACTTCATGAACTCTTGGTCCTGCGCCAGTGTACGTGATGCAATAACAATGCAGCGCCAGCCGATTCGATCGAGCTTCTGTGAGCATTGCACGACGCCGTTGTGCGAGCGATGGCGGCGGCAGGCGCGTCGCACCATGTTGCTGAATCCAAAGTCGCCGAGGTCGTACACGATGGTGCCATTCTCCTGCGGCAGACGCATCAGCTTGCGTCCCAGCTCCAAGAAGAGTACCGTGTACTTTTGAACCTGCGAGCGAGCGATCTCGAGTCAGCTAGGCGTCGGACCGAGCGAGCGAGCGAGAGAGAACGAGCGGCGCGTCGCACCTCGACCGGATCGGTCTTGGATGGGTCGTGGTATCGCGCACGCACGTAGGTGATCAAGCGATCCTCCTTGTCGTACTGCATTCAAGACGACGAGTGTGTGATCGTGAACGTGAGCGAGTGTGGTGGATGTAGGTGGCGACAGCAGGCGTTTGGAGCGTGGGCCTGCGGTCTCGCGGTGGCACCTGCCTTGTAGAAGAAGCTCTTGCCGGATGCGAGCTCGTTCAGGCAGTCGAGCTCGGTGATAGACTCGACGCCCGTGCCGTGGAAGGTGCGGCGCCACTTGCCTGCAACACGGCGTCGTCAATCAAGAGCTACTTTGAGCGCACTCGCTCGAGCGGAGCTCCCGTACCGGCAGCGAGGTACATATCGAGGGCCTTGGGCACATCGAACTTGCGTGCGCGCAAGAAGCGCAGCAAGATGCGGTCATCGGCAAAGAGCTCCCTGCGACCAACCAACCAACCGAGCGAGCGACCGAGCGAGCGAGAGGTCAGTGTCGCGTCGCACCCACGCCGTCGCGAGCCTCCGTAGTGTACTTCTCGGTGGCGGAGAGCTCGAGCACCGGCGCAGTCTCGTCGGCCTCCTGGCCGGCGTTCGCGATGGCGGCATCGACCTGCGCACGCATCTCCTTCAGCGCCGCAGCTTGCGACTCGCTCAGATCATCGAGATAGCCGCTCATGATGTCAAAGCGAGAAGAGGGGGACGCAAGACAGTGTGTTTGAGCAGGGCGCGAACCAAAGACAGCAGCAGTAGCAGTAGCAGCGGCAGCAGCAGCAGCGAGGAGGGCGAGGGCAGCGAGGGATTGATGTCGCTGCCGCGGTGCGCCGGCATTCACTTCGCATTCGACCTCCGTCATCGGCTCGGTAGTGACAGCAATATTCGCAATGGTCTGCCTTCAATACCCCAGGACCTAACCTGACAGTGGCAATAATAGTCGCCAATATAGTACTCTAGGGTTTGTTTCATTCGATTGTAAGTGTGGCAGCAGGTACAACGGATACAACAACGACAACGACGACTACGACGCGAGCCTCATACGTCGGCTCAGATCCACGGCGTCCAACCCTCGTACATGACGCACAGGTTGTCGACGCTGATGGCCTCCTCGATCACGGCGTTCACTTGCTCGGGAACCGAAAGCTTCGCGTGCTCTCCGATGCGACCCGTGAGCTTCAGGCGTACGCGCTTGAGAACGTTGAGTGCGTGGCTGTTGCGCTCCTGCTTGAGCCCGACAGCGCGTTGCTTCAGCTCCTCCTCGATCACTCCACCGCGCTCCTCGGTCTGCGAGTGGTCCTCGGCCTCGTCGCCCTGCGACTCGGTGGTGGCGGTAGTGGTGGTGGCGCTGGCGCTGGCATTCGCGCCACTGTTGCTAGCGTTACTGCTCGTGACCGTGGTGGGTGTCGTTGCACCTTGGTCGGTCGCTGGCTTGCCTGCTGCGGTGGTAGGCGGCTGTTGATCGGCTGTGGGATCGGCGGCCGCTGTCGTCGACGCCTGCACCATTGCGAGCAACTTGGTGTACGTGTCGTCGATGAGCGACAAGAGAGCGCGACAAGCGTCATCATCGAGCACCAGCGAGAGAGCAGATTCGATCGGCTCGGCGAGCGCCGTCATGTCGAGGGCGCCAGTCGCTGGCGCGAATGCCACCTGCAGCGCCTGCAACGAGCTCAGCCGCTGCTCGATGAGGGCCTGGCCATGGAGCACAGCCTCGGCGAGCAAGTGAATGTGGCTCGCGCTGTCGAGTTGATGCGTAATCTTGGTGATGGTCTCGAGCAAGGTGGCGACCTCCTTTGCGAGCGTGCCGTTGGTGACGATGACGGGCTCGATGGCTCGAAGGGCCGCCAGCACTCGTTGGCGCTCGGTCGCCACAGCGGCCGCGAGCTCGGCTGACTTGAGCCGCGTCGACACGACGGCAATCTCCTTCGACAACGAGATGACCTGGTTCTTGGCGTGGCGACGCTCGTCGGCAGCCTGCGTGTGTTGACGCTGGAGCTGCTCGCTCGTGTGCTGCACTGCCTCACAGTGCTCGTACGCCGTCATTAGGCGGCGTAACAGCGCGCGGTTGTTGGCGTCGAGCTCCTCGGTTTGTGGCTGGCTGATGAAGCGGAACGACTCGAACTCGACGATCGCGTCGCAAAGCGCCAGTACGCGCTGCACCTGCTGCGCGCGCTCGCTGCCAATGCGGTGCCGACTACTGCCAATCTCCAACAGCGCCATCGCCTGCGAATGGAGGAGGCCACTCGCGGCGAGGCGGCCGTGATTCTGCGCCAGCCGCGTCATGATGGCGCTCTCGACGCCATCGAACGCCGCTTGGTTCGGCGACGCAAGCAACTCGGCCTCGAGCGCCGCCAGCTCCTGGCGCGAAGCACCGAGCGCCTCGACCAGCTGCAGGCGCGCGACGAGCGTGCTCTGTATCAGTCGCTCGTGCTGCTGTGCCGTGTTGCTGCTCGCATCGGCGCTCGAGCTCACGCGGCCGTCGAGCCCCGAGACTCGCGCAAGCGACTCCTCAAAGTAGTGCACGTAGCGCACGAGCTCCGGCCGCAGGATTTGCACCTCGTGCGCAATCTCGTCTGCCGCCAACGAGATGACTCGGAGCTTGTCGTGGTGTGCGAGCTGCTGCATCTGCGACGCCATGGCGTCGCGTGCCCACTCGGACGCCGCTTGCATCTCGGTACCGAGCGAGCGAGAGTGCTCGCACACGCGTGCAAAGTGCGCCGTTACGCACGGAATCACGACGACGCGAGCGACGTCGCTTGCCAGCCGCAGCAGCGCGCTCATGAGGGCCGTCATCTTGGGCAGCGAGGCGTCGAGCGTCGCCGTGATGGGCGACGCCGTCGGATCGGCAACGTGGGCGCACGCACTTGCAAACACGGCGTCGGCCACGAGAATGCGGTGTGACAGCAACAGCGAGGCGCATGCTTGTGGCGCTCGAGACACGGCGGCGGCGGCGGCGGCGGCGGCGGCGGCGGCGTTGTTGTCGCTTGCTGGAGCCGGTACGCTCGCGAGCAACGCGCTGCAACACTGTTCGAGCGAGACGAACAACTGGTTGAGACGCGAGAACAGCGGGAAGGTCGGGTCGGCGTCGGTCGGGAGCACGCCGCCGTGCACTAACATGGCGAGCGCCTGGAACACGTGCGGCGAGTGGTACTCGAGCGTCTCGAGGTGGCTGCTCGCGGCGCTGGCAATGGGTG